>Ga0136617_10003831_pt1 | contig 13450 bp, 14 predicted proteins | sample AntDrymUQ3222106_2_FD_129672 | JGI IMG/M metagenome (GOLD analysis project Ga0136617, IMG submission 129672) | Polar desert sand microbial communities from Dry Valleys, Antarctica - metaG UQ322 (21.06) | ecosystem: Environmental > Terrestrial > Soil > Desert | place: Antarctica: Dry Valley...
TGGCCGACGGTGGGGGTGTGTATCTTGTGGTTCGGGGAGAGGCGGTATGCCAGGTCGCTGATGCGCCGCCTCGAACCGTGGATCAGGATGATCTGTCGCGGCGTAAGCTTCTCGGTGATGCCGAGGAGCTGGTCCTGGGTGCAGTGCGCCGCGAAGCTGACCTTCTCGACCCGCCACTGCTCCTCCTCGCCCTCGGCTCTGTGGGCTCCGTAGGAGGAGAAGGCGTTGGAGGGCAGGATCACGGCGTTCTTCGGGCTCGACGCCAAGCGTTTGCGGTAGAACGCGCTTGCCCCTCCCTGCATCGTGACCGGCGAGGCGATGATGGCGCACGGGTTGGTGAGGATGCGCTCTCGGGCCTTGTCGTCGTTTGCGACCGCCCGGATGTTCTCGGAGAAGAACAGCTCCCTCGGGTCCGAGTGCTGCAAATATGGCTTCATGTACCCGAGTTGTTCGGCGTAGAGCTTCTCTGATGTCGTCACCACCGAGCCGTCCACGTAGATGAACACGTCCCGTTCCAGACCGTACTCCCGACCGTAGTGCTTGAGGCCGAGGATGATCTCCTGCGCCTGTCCCAGCGCATACGTCGGGATGAGGACCGTCCCATCCCGCTCCTGCGTGGTCTCGTTGATCGCCTCGACCATCGTGCGGATTGACTCGGAGAACGGCTGGGGCTTCAGGTCCGCCAGAGTCGCCTCCATGATAAGGAGGTCAATGTCGCTCACCTCCGGCAGCCGCGCCGATGGGATGGAGAAGTGGTCCTCCATGCAGATATCGCCCGTGTGGAAGACCGTCGCCGGCCCCGACGTGAGCAGCACGCTCGCAGCCCCAAGGATGTGACCGCTCTCGGTGAGCGTCACGTGGGCGTCCCCGACCTTCAGGTCCTTGCCGAACGGCGTGGGAACCAGCCGCTTCTTGACCTCGTGGATCGGAACCCCGCCAGGCAGACCGCCGCCCATCGCCGCGTGGTCGTTGAGCGCGGCCACGATGAGCCTTGCCGAAGGCGGAGTGCAGTAGATCGGCAACCTCGGATGCTCCTTCACCAGCAGCGGCAGGGCGCCGCAGTGATCCAGGTGCGCGTGGGTGATAACCGCCGCGTCAATGCCTTCCAGCTTCCCGAAGTCCGGCGCCACGGGACCCCTGCCGTCCGGTTTGATCCCTGCGTCCACCAATACCCGCGTCGTGCCGAAGTCCAGCAGATGGCTGCTGCCGCCTATCTCTCCCGCGCCCCCGAGAGCTCGGAAAGACAGCGTCGGACGGGGCTTGGCGTACGCCCGGATGCGGGTCGTGGCCGCCCCGGCGTTCGCGCTTGCGTCAGCTTTCTCCTCCTCGTTCGCTCCGTCCAACCCGGAGAGCGAAACTTCCGGATCGTTGCCTGGAGAGGACTCCGGATCTTCATCTTCCTCGGACCCGGATTTCTTTGCCCCGGAGTTCGAGGAGGAGCGGGGTTCCCGCAGATCGGAGTGAGATTGGAGGACCTTGCCCATGAACTCCAGCAGGCGGGCGGTCTGCCCCGCGGATTCCAGCGAGTTCGGCAGCGCGCCGACCTCGTTCTTGACGGCCCGGACCAGAAGGTTCCCGAATCCTTCATCGGTGAAGCGGGCGTTCTTGAGGGCGTCCCTGACCTTGTTCCGCTCGCCCGTCACGCGCCCAAGCCCCTCGTGCAACTCTTCTACGCGGCTGGCCGCTTTCGCGTACGCTTCGCGTTCGCTCTCCAGGGCCCGTTCCATGTGGGCGCCGCGCCGCTCCAGGTCGGAGATCCTCTCGTTCAAATGTTGCCGCGCGTCCAGCACGGAGGAGGCGCGCTCCTCGGCCCGCTTCACGCGATCTGAGGTGGCCTCGCGCTCGCCGGTAAGTACCTTGACCTCTTCGGCCAGCGCGGCGGCCCGCTCGTTGGCCGTCCGGGAGGTGAACGAGAGTCGCTCGTTGTCCTTCTTCAGTTGCGCCAGAGACTCTTCGAGTTCTTTGACGTGAGCGTTCTCCGACGCCTGTTTCTCGGCCTGCTGATGTTCTCTCTTCCAGATCTCGACGAGCGCCTCGACGAGCGCCGGGTCCGTCTCATCCTCGCCGCTCAAAGACGCGAGAAGAAGACCCTCGATGGTGTGAGAAGCGGTGTGGTCCTCGACGTTCTCGACGGTGATGCCGTCCAGCGCCTCGAAAGTCTCGGGAGGTATCTGCTCGCTTATGGCGGTACGGAAGGCTCCCCACGCCGCCGCGTCTTGCAAGATGCGGCGTGAGAGACCCCGCAGCAGTTGCGCGCCGCCGCCGGACTTGCGGGTCAGGGCGTCAGCCTGGATGCCACGGGGCAGAAGAACCTCTTCGAGACCCGGTATGTTCTTGCAGAGGTCAGCCAGGGCGCGGCGCGTGTCCAGACGGCTCAGACGGCGCTGGATCAACTCTTCCGGCATGCTCTCCGGCGGCAGCCGGTGCGCCAGAAGCTCTCCGGCGTTCTCTACGGCATCGGGTTCTCCGGCTCGTTCCTCACGTTCCTCAGTTTCGTCGTCTTTGGGTTTGGGATCTGACACAGGCGCTCCCTCCGCGAATGTGAATGTAAATGTCATTTGGCGTCTTCATCTCGTTAGATTTTATCATGGCGGTTTCCAGTCCCTCCGAGGTTCGTGTAGACTCGGCGCATGGCCGACGACGCATCGAGAGATATCGTGAAAGTGCGAGCCTATTCGCCTGGACGGCGCCCTATTCTGGTCCTGGAGCTAGCCTCGGGCGAGTCGAGGACCGCCTACCACGAGACGGGCTACGACCTCGAAAGGTCCAAACCGGTGGAGGAAGCCTGGATCGAGGATAATGCCATCGGCCGCCACGGCTTCGTGAAGGTAGACCCGCCGGAAGAGGTTCCTGTCTCCGGTCTGGCGGACTATGCGCGGGAGAAGACGACGCAGAGCCCCTGACCCGGTCCCCTTCTGCCTTTTCGAGGGAGATCCTCTACAGCCAGCCCTTACTCTCGGCGAGACGCGCCGCCTCCGCGCGGTTGCGCGTCCCAAGCTTCTTGATCGCCGTGGAGAGATAGTTGCGCACCGTGCCTTCGGAGAGGTGCATCTCGCGGGCAAGGTCCACGTTGGCCGCCCCGCTCATCGAGGCGGCTAGAACCTCGCGTTCTCGTTCCGTGAGCGGGTTGGTCCCTTCGCTCAAAGCCGCCGTGGCGAGGACGGGGTCAACGACCCTCCCGCCTTCCATGACCCTGCGGACGGCTGTAGCGAGGTCGGAGGCCGGAGCGTCTTTGAGAAGGAACCCCGATGCGCCACTCTCCATCGCCCGCCTGAGGTACCCGGCGCGTCCGAAGGTGGTCAGTATCATCACTCGGCAGGAGGGCAGCTTTTCACGCAGGGTAGCCGCCGCGCTCAACCCGTCGCCGCCGGGCATCTCGATGTCCAGCAACGCCACGTCCGGCAGGGTAGCAAGGGCGGCGGGGAGGACCTCATCGCCCCGCGACGCTTCGGCGACGATCTCGAGGTCATCCTCCAGACCAAGCAGGGTAGAGAGCGCCCCGCGCACCATCGCCTGGTCCTCCGCGATGAGGACGCGGATGCTCATCGCCCCGCTTCCTCTCCGGCGAAGCCACCGCCGGATGGCAGGCTCAAATGCAGCCCGAATCCACCCTCCGGCAACGGTCCCGCCTCAAAGCCGCCACCGCTCGCCCCGGCTCGCTCGGCCAGGCCGGAGAGCCCGCTGCCGGTGGACGCGCCGTTATTGGCCGGCGTGGAACCGGGTCCGTCGTCAGTTATCTCGGCATGTACTTCCCCGTTGTTCTGAGTCAGCCGGATCTCGCAGCGGGTGGCCCGGCTGTGGCGGATGATGTTGGTAACCCCCTCGCGCACCGCCCAGGCCAGAACAGCGTCCGTCGCGGCCGGCAGCACGCCGGATTTGTCCTCGATCCGCCAGGATATCCCGGCGGCTTCGAGTATCTCTCTCGCGCCTTCGAGCTCTCCTTCGAGCGTGGGTTGCCTGTAGCCGGCGACCGCCTCCCGCACCTCGCTCAGAGATTTCCTCGCCACGGCTTCGATGTCCTGGATCTCTTTCTTCACCCTCCTGGTCTCGGGCGCGTCTGGCAGAAGTCGGCCCGCGAGTTCGCTCTTCAGCGTGATCTGGGAGAGGCTGTGTCCCAGGATGTCGTGCAGGTCGCGTGCGAATCGCAGACGCTCCTCGGCGATGGCGAGGCGTGAGATCTCCTCCCGCGCGGCTCGCAGCTCGCGGACCGTCACCACGAGCCGGCTGACGATGATCATGCTGACCCCGACTATCACGAATGGGGCGACGGCGCTCTCCCACGTCGCGGCGAGCGCGCCCCACCCGGATCGGAGCGCGTAGATTCCGCTCACCGCAAGCACGACCGCGAGAACCGTCAACGCCGCGTATCGCGTTTGGAGGGTCACCGCAGCGGCGATCACGACGAACATGAACTGGTAGGGGACGCCGCTGCCATACGCGAAATCGAGGCTCAGCGCGAGGGCGGCAAGGATCAGGAGGAGTCCGGTTCGGACGCGGCCCTCGGGCGGCGACAATCCGGCGCCGCGAAACGGATAGCGCAGCATGAGCCAGAGGTAGACCGCAGCGTAGGCCGCCATCGCGACCAGGAACGCGAGCATCTGGATCGGGGCGAGGTCCCTCCCGAGTATCTCTACCACGGACCCGATGGGGAACAAAAGCCATATCGCGGCGAAGAGGGGCCACGCATAAGGGAGCAAAGCGTCGGTGGCGCTCGTGGCCGCGCCGCCAGTGTGGGGCCGGTCGTTGTTCGCCGTCTCTGGCATGGAGATCAACTCGTTGTCTGTGGGTTCGGACGGCTTCACGGTGTCCTCTTCGGATGCACGAACGCCAGGCTTCATTCTAGCTTCCACCGGATCCCGCGACCTCGGGGATGACCTCGCGGCCGATGACCTCGAGAGGTGAGATCCGGTCCACGTTCGGCACGACGCCGATCACCGTCTCGACGCCCATCCCGGAGAGCCAGCGCAGATATCCGATCAACTCACCGGCCTTCTCACCCTTCTCTCCGGCGTCGAAGGCGAACATGCAAGTCTTCTCTATCGAGTCGTAGTCGCGGCCCTCGGCCTCGCAGTGCCGGCGCAACACGTCGAGCTTCTTCGGGATGTCTGGGCCGGGACGCAGGTTGCAGGCGTCGGCGTAGCGGGCGGCGAGACGCAGCGTCTTCTTCTCGCCGCCGCCGGCGATCATGACGGGCGGATGGGGCCTCGTGATGCTCTGCGGCAGGTTAAGCGGTCTCTCCAGCCGGTAGTGTTTGCCGTCGAAGGGGCGCTCGTCGCCACGCTCGCCGCTCCACATCCGAAAGGCTATCCGGAGCGTCTCTTCCAGCATCTCGAACCGCTCGCTCTGCGGGGGAAACGGGATGCCAAGCCCGCGCGCCTCCTCCTCGTAATGTCCGGAGCCGACGCCGAGCCAGGCCCGGCCCCCTGAGAGCACGTCGAGCGTGGTCACCGTCTTGGTTAGGACGCCTGGATGGCGGAAGTGGATTCCCGGGACCAGTGGGAGGAGTTGGATCCGCTCCGTCACCGCGGCCAGGTATGCCAGGGTCGCGTAGCATTCCGGCTCGTCTGCCTCCGGGCCGCCCATGATCGGGTGCTGCCAGAGGTGGTCAGCCACGCCGATGCGGTCGAAGCCCGCGTCCTCGGCGGTCCTGGCGATGCTGGTCAGCGTCGCGCCGAATCGCTCTGGCCCGCCGGTCCAGTCGAAGCTGTTGAGTTGAAGTCCGAGTTTCATGTGACGATGCCTCCGTTTTGTCGTTTCGCCGCCGTGCCGGAAGGGTCTGTTATGTCACGTCCCGCCGCTGCAACACGAAGCCGGCTATCAGGGTGAAGGCGGCGGCGTAGGCTGAGAGCACGAGCGCCGCCTGGGTTCCGTCCACGGCGGAGATCACCCCCGGCGTGCCGCCGGTTTGCCCGCTCAACGCCGCTACCAGCGATCCCGCGTTCACCCCTGGCATTGCCTTCTCTATCGTCTCGGCGAAGTCGAGGAGCGGCGCGGCCACGCTCCTTATGAGGTTCTCTATCACCAGCGCCCACACCAACCCCAAACCGATAGGCAACGCCGTGCTTCGGAACAGGATAGCGAGCGACACGCCCATCAGGCACCACATCGCCGCGATCAGAAAGCCTGCCGCGAAGCCCCTGACCAGGTTCTCCAGAGAAGGCCAGTCCATTGCCTCCGATTCGACCGAGGCGATCACGTAGCTCGTGAGAGCATTCAGCGCGAAGGTGACCGCAACGATCGCGAGCACCGCGACGGCGAGCGCCGCCAGCTTGCTCGCGTACAGGCTCATCCGGCGGGGGCGCTGGGTCAGCGTGGTCTTGAGTGTCCCCCAGCCGTACTCGCTGCCCACCGAGAGCGCGCCGAGTATCAGCGCGATGGCTCCCGCGAACACGGGGAAGCCGCTGATGGAGTTGAAGACCAGGTTCTCCGGCAGCAGGGAAGACAGGATCCGCCCCGGCGGCCCGGCTACCGGGCTGCTCTCACCGCTCGTGTAGCTCGCGTAGGGTATGAGGTAGCTGAACACCTGGTTGAGCGCCAGCCAGATGGCGGCGAGGATCCAGGTGGCCGGCTGCCGGACCAACTTGTCCATCTCCGCAATGATGCTGTTTGTAAAGCCGCTTGACATGTGCTTTCCTCCTTTTCCCGAGAGCTAGTGTTCTTGTCCGGTCAGTTGCAGGAACGTCTCTTCCAGGGAACGTTCGAGGGGTCGGATCTCGCTCACCACGACGCCGCTCGTGACCAGCAAACGGGAGATCTCCCCCGCCAGCGCGGTATCGGCCGCCACTACGAGAGCGCCGTCCGAGACCTGCGCCTGCTCGACTCCGTGCATCTCTTTCACCAGTTGTCTGGCCCGGTCCATGGGGCTGGCTCGCACGAGCAGCTTCGTCCGTCCCCGCAGCTCTTCGACGGTTCCTTCGGCGACCAGCTTGCCGTTCTGTATCACCCCGACGCGGTCACAGATCTGCTCCACCTCGCCTAGCAGGTGGCTTGAGAGGAGTACCGTGCGTTCGCCCTGCCCCAGTTTGCGAATAAGGTCTCGCATGTCCGCCATCCCCGCAGGATCAAGGCCGTTGGTCGGTTCGTCCAGGATCAAGAGTTCCGGGTCCTTGAGCAGCGCGGCAGTCACCCCGAGGCGCTGCTTCATGCCCAGGGAGTACGTCCTGAATTTGTCGCCGGCCCGATCCGTCAGCTCGACCGAATCGAGCGCGGCCTCGATGCGCTTCTTCGGGGCGCCCGCGTAGCGTGCGATGATCCGCAGGTTGCGCCAGCCCGAGAGGTAGGGATAGAAGGCGGGAGATTCGATCAAAGCTCCGACGCGAGCCAGGCTCTCAGGGTCTCCCGGCGCTCTTCCAAGCACGCTCGCCGTGCCCGAGGTCGGGCGGATAAGCCCGAGCAACATACGCAACGTGGTCGTCTTGCCCGCGCCGTTTGGCCCCAGGAAACCGTACACCTCGCCCCGGCGCACCGTCAGCCCCAGACCTTCGACGGCGGTGATGCGCCGTCCGTACCTCTTGGTGAGGTCTCTCGTCTCGACCAGGTATTCACGCTTATCCATCGAGTTCCTCCTTGCTTCCGGGCGTGGGCGGAGTTTCGTGTGGGTGGCCTCGCTCATCGGCCCATCTCCTAACGCCGGAAAGGGCTCCGGTAGTTCTGGATGAGGGCGAAGGCGCTTGCGGCGATCACGAAGATCACGGCCAGAAACAGCACCCACACGCCGACGAACCGGTCGAACCAGCCAGGGTCCGAAGGAGATCAAACCAGCCGTCACCAGCAGAATGATGAGCCCCGGCGGGATCGCCGGAAAATCCACCCCCGAGGCGATCTGGATCACGATCCCGGCGGAAGCCACGAGTAGTGCGGCCACCGTCACCCCGAGCGCCGGGGAAGAGTTTCTTGTCTTCATCGAATGCCTCCCATCTGAATCTTTCCGTACTCAGAAGTTTAGAAATGGGGCGGGGCATCCGGTAGTGAGGATCGTCTCGATTTCAGCATGACAAATGTCATGCAAGGGGTCATTTCAGGCCGGCGGATCTCGATCCGCGCGTGTTACGGAGTGCGGGTGACCATTCGCGGGTCAGGCCGCGCCATGGATCAATCCAGGTAGATGGTTACGCTGCCGCTGCCGGGGCCACTCCCACACCTCTTCTTCCAGACGCCCGATCCACCCGCTCGCCGCGATCAATTGAGACGATGCTTGCGTTATCTGGATATTCCTTCCCCGTTCATCGGCACGGGGCCAGGGGGAGGAGATTCGTGGTAGTGGATCACCTTCCACGCTCCGCTCTTGCGCCGCAGAACAAAGGTGTCTCGTCCGTCGGCTATATGCTTCTTCCCCTTGAGCTCGCCCTCGAAGTGGAAGATGCAAAATGCGTAGGCGGCGTCACCAAGGACATCCACCGACAAGCCGCTAACCGTCATGGTCCTTACCCGTCCCAACAACCTGGCTACGCCCTCGTAGTACTGCTCTATCCTGGTCCAGCCTCGCACCGGCTCGGCCGCCTCCTGAGCAATATAGATGAGGTTGTCGTAGTCCTGGTCCCAGATAGACTTGAGTGCCTCTACGTCCATCTTGGCAAACCCACGACGATACTGCTCGATGATCGCCGCAATCTGTCGCCGGTCCCGCTCGCTTGCCGTCATTGCGGTTTCTCCTTTTTGGATCGCCCGCTTTGCTTATCTTCTTTGACGCCACTCTTCAGCCCGAACGCGGCTATGAGGGCGATGATCAGGGCGAGGGCCATAGCCAGGAAAGCATCGGAGAACGGGGCGGCTTCTAGTGCGTGCAGAGGGTTGATGGCGCTGGAGCCGGCTTCTTCCCGGGCCGCCAGGAACGCCCCGATGAGCGCCGGTCCCGTCCCGCCGCCGAGGAAGAGCAGGCCCTGGAAGATGCCCACGCCGCCCCCTACTTCTTCATCCGGCAGCGCGCCAGCGGCGGCGTTGGTGAGCGGAGACTGGACGAATGCCATGCCGATGGTCAACCCGAGCATCCCGGCGGAGACCATGACCGCGGACGCTCCGGCGGCGAAGGTGGAGATGAACAGCATCGAGAGGGCCATGACCGCAACCCCAGCCAGTATGGGAATCCTGACGCCGATACGGTCGGAGAGACGGCCGCTCAGTGGCGAGAGGAGAGCCAGGGCCACGGCTCCGGGCGTCAGGGCTAGCCCGGCTGCGCCAGCGGAGAGCCCGTTCACCTCGATGAGGAGCAAAGGGATGAGGACGAGCGCGGAGAGGTTGGCGAGCATGGCGAAGAACCCGACGAGTACGGCGGCTACATATCCCCGGTTCGCGAAAAGCGCGGGTGCGACGAAGGGGTGCGAGACCCCATTGATGCGCCATACGAAGAGTGAAGCCGAGATCGCCGCTCCCAGGAAGCTGCCCCAGGAAGAGATGGATCCAAACCCCGCGCCCTGTCCCTGCGTTACGCCGAAGAGGAAAAGACCGGCGGCCAGTCCGAGCAGGAGGCCTCCGGTCAGGTCGAAGCGGCGCTCATCTTCGGAGCCGCCGTCAGGCAGCACGCGCCGGGCGAGCGGGATCAGTATTAGCGTCAAAACGAGCGTGCCAACGAAAAGCGCGCGCCAGCCGAAGAGTTGACCGACAATCCCTCCAGCGACTGGGCCGACCGCCGCCGCGACGCCGAGGCTAGATCCTATAACTCCGATGCCCGCGCCTCGCTCTCCGGCGGGCAGGATCTTCGCGACGGAGACTATCGCTAGAGCCGGGATCGCCGCTCCGCCGATCCCCTGCACGATGCGGCCCAGGACGAGCACCGTGAGGCTCGGGGCGAAGGCGCAGATGAGGCCGCCCGCGGCGAATCCCAGGAGTCCTACCGAGAAGACACGCCTCACCCCGAAGAAATCCGAGATGCGTCCGTAGAGCGGGACGCCGATGGCGTACGCCAGAGCATAGCCCGTCACCACCCATCCCACCTGCGCCGCCGAGGCGCCGAACTGTGCTCTTATAAGCGGGATCAGGACGTTTATCATCGTGGCCGTGAGCACCGAGATGAAGACGGCTGAGGCGGCCACCGCCAGGAATAGCCGGGTGGATCCGGACTCTCCGGCCCGCACGGCTTCGCTTCCCGCGCTCATCCCATGGCCCCGGCGGGCTCGGCGGCCTTTGCCTCTTCGGCGCGACCGGCTTTCAGCGTATGGGTCCACCAGGTAAGCTCGTCGAGCGTCGCCTCGGCGCTTTCGTTGAGGAAATCGAAGTCCGAGAGATCACTGCCTTCCTTCTTTACGCCGATCAGAGGCTCCATGCCTATATGTACCGCTGTTCGGGTTGGGGCCATCTGGAGTTCGATGCAGATCAAACGCAGTTGCTCGACGGCGCGCGCTCCGCCGACTCCCCCGTAACCGGCGAACGCGGCGGGCTTCTTGTTGAACTCGGGATAGGCGTGATCTAGCGCGTTCTTCAAAGCGCCAGGGACCGAGTGGTTGTACTCGGCGGTTATGAACAGGTATCCATCGAGTCCGGCCATCTTCTGCTTCCAGCGTTGCTCGGCGCCGGATTCCGAAGCGTCATTCTGCTCCGAGGAACCGGTTTCCCCCAAGAGGGGCAGCGGGTAATCCCGCAGGTCCACGACCTCGAAGTCGAGGTCTTCCCGCCCGGATGCTATATCGAGGATCCAACGCGCCGGTACGTCCCCGAACCGGCCCTCCCGGGTCGTGCTTATTATGATCCCGATCCCTGGCTTCTCCATGATTCTCCTCTCAGACATCTATCTGCTCGTAGTTGACCAGGTCAGCCTTGATCCCCAACCTGGCGAACGTCTCATGAGGACTGAACCCACTCTCCTCGTGCCAGGCTGCCACAGCCTCTCTGGCGGCCTCGATGGCTTCGGCGCTCTCCCACACGGCGATGGTGACAAAATTGAACTCGCCGGGCCCGCCCGTCTTTTCGAGCACGGAATCCTGCACAAAGCCTGGCAGAGTCCGTAGAAACTCATGCGTGCCACGCACTCCCTCGATGAATTCACCGCGGGCGGAATCAGGAACGACGAATTTATCAACGCGATGTATTTGCCCCGCGTTTCGCGAATGTGTTGGCGTATTCATGGTCAACTCCCTTTAAGTGCCGTCGTGGTGATGAAAGCCGTCCGTTGTCCCTGCTATTCATTCTCCGGCTCCGCGCCCGGGCCGATGACCGTCACCGCTGCGTGGTCTTCGGCCGCCATCTCGCGGGCGTCCGGGAGCCACCGTCCGGATCTTCGTCCCGCGTCCGTTTGCCGCCAGAGCTTCTTCGTTCATTCGTTCCCTCCTCTTCTAGCCTGCCTGGCGCACCTTTATCGTGGTATGGGAAGGGGTTGGATGCATCGCGCGAGTTGACAGTTTTCGGCCTGGACGTTCGTACAGGTTTTGTTTTTATGAGATCTCCTTGACCCTGACGTTGGGTGAGGCTTTAGACTCCGGCGTGTAAGGAGGTGAGACCATGAGCTACTCGATAGGCCGGGTGTCCGAGCTTGCGGGTGTGACGGTTCGGACGCTCCACCACTACGACGAGATCGGCTTGCTCTCGCCCGGTGGACGTAGCGAGGCTGGGTACCGCATCTACGAGGAGCCGGACGTGGAGCGGCTACAGCGCATCCTGTACTACCGGGAACTCGGGTTCGCCCTGGGAGAGATCTCGGGCATCGTGGACGACCCTCGCACCGGCGCGGACGGCCATCTAAAACGCCAGCGCGGGTTGTTGATCGGGAGGATAGAGCGGTTGCGAAAGATGGTCGCGGCCATTGACTACGAAATGGAGGCACGAGAGATGGACATCAAGCTGGCGGCTGAGGAGAGGCTGGAGGTATTCGGGGAATTCGATCCCGAGGAGCACGCCGAGGAGGCCGAGCGGCGCTGGGGCGGTACCGACGCCTACCGGCAGTCCCAGCGCCGCGTCTCGAACTACACGAAGGAAGACTGGCTCAAGATCAAAGCCGAGCAAGAAGAGGTGGCGGCCAACCTGGCGGCGCTCTTCGAGTCGGGGGCGGCGCCGGAAAGCGAGGAGGCGATGGCCGCCGCCGAAGCGCATCGTCAGCACATCGGTCGCTGGTACTACGATTGCAGCTACGAGATCCACCGCGGTCTGGGCGAGATGTACGTCGGCGACGAAAGGTTCCGGGCCAACTACGACGCGCTTGCTCCCGGCCTTTCGGAGTTCATCCGGGATGCGATCCACGCCAACGCCGGGCGCGCCTCGGGTACCCCGAACAGCTAGCGTCCTGGCGGCCAGCATCGGGATTCAGCCCCGAGCGTGGACGAACCGCTCGCCAGGGTCCACGAAGTCTCCGCAGCCCATTTCCAGTGCGGGGGCTTCGTGGCCGGTCAACCCAACGTGGCCTGCGGGGAACCATCATGCGGAGCTTACTCCAGCCATTCGGTGATCATGCGCCGGTTGGTATGGATGTCTATGTGCCGCGCCTGTCCGGTCCCGGAGTTGATGAACTTGTGTGGCACGTCGGCCGGGGCGATGACGCGGGTCATGGTCTCCACCGAACTTCTCACGGCGTCAGGCTTTCTACGAACGCCCTGGCTATGGCCTTCTGGCCGGCCAGGGAGGGATGGACGCCGTCCGGTCCCTGAAGCTCCGAGGCCGCTGGCGTTCCGAAGACCGCCTGGATGTCCACGACGGTCCCTTTCTGCTCTCGGACGTAGTCGCCGATAGCGAGTACATCCTCGTTGCGCCAGTGCGACTGGCCCATCTGGAAAGGCGGGTATGCGGCGGCTTGTGCCTCGTCGAAGGTGGGCGGGGTGATCCAGATCCACCGGACATCCGTTAGCGTCGCAGCTATGCGGCGCATCGCCTCCAGGTTCCTGGCCGTCTCTTCGAAGCTTACCTGCGGCTTGTTCGGTTCAGGACCAACGCGGGTGACGTCGTTGCCGCCCAGAAAGCAGACCATCCAGTCCGGCTCCCGCGAGATGAGCGGGACGAAGCGCCGCAGCGCCATGGCGGTCGTCTGGGCCGAGACGCCGGCGTTGACGATCCGAATATGGTCATCGGGCCGCTGTAATTCAAGCAGGTGGCGCACGATCTCCAGCCACGACTGCAGATCATCGGTCAGGCTGTCGCCGACGCCGAGTACGGTCTCCCCGGCCCGAAACGGCAACCGATCAACGCGCCCGGCAAGAGACGGATCTTCGAGGAGTTCTTGCGCCACCTCGCTGGCGTTCGCGTCGAAGCGGGCTTTGATCTCCCGGTAGGCCGCCTCATCCAGGCCGAGAAGCGCTGCCACCGTCGCCTCGCTCATGCCGGGGAGGTAGCCGTACGTTTTCTCCAGGTGCGTGAACTGAACCAGCTTCTCGATCATCGGGTTTTGCATACGGTCTCCTTCGGTCGGCGTCTCGCCTCTTTGGCTCTATAGCGTTGTGCAGTGATATTGGACCTACGCCCCTCTCCTCGTCCCACGTCAGCGTGTCGAGGTTCCCGAAGCCTCCCGCACTATGCTTGAAAGCAAGCGTCAAAA
>Ga0136617_10003832_pt1 | contig 13450 bp, 11 predicted proteins | sample AntDrymUQ3222106_2_FD_129672 | JGI IMG/M metagenome (GOLD analysis project Ga0136617, IMG submission 129672) | Polar desert sand microbial communities from Dry Valleys, Antarctica - metaG UQ322 (21.06) | ecosystem: Environmental > Terrestrial > Soil > Desert | place: Antarctica: Dry Valley...
CTCCACCCCGGCGTCGTCGGCGGCCCGGCACCACGGTCCGGACTCCTCCAGCGGCAGGTCGGGCACGATGCAACCGGACACGCCGGCGTCGATGAGCCGGCCGGCGAAGCGCCGGTGGCCGTCGTGGTGGACGATGTTGTAGTACGTCATCACGGCGGTTGGGATGCCCACGTCGAGGGTGGCGGCCTCGTTGAGGATCGCCGGTGGGATGGCCCCGGCGCGCAACGCGGCCAGCGACGCCTGCTGGATCACCGGTCCGTCCATCACCGGATCCGAGAAGGGGATGCCGATCTCCACGGCGTCGGCGCCGTTGGCCGCGGCCGCCCGCACGGCGTCGGTCCAGCCAGGGTAGCCGCCGGTGAGGTAGGGCACGAGCAGCTTGTGACCGGATGCCTTGGCGGCGGCAAACCGGTCGCCGATGGTAAGAGGGCTCACCCGCCGAGCAGATCCATGGCCTGGCCGACGTCCTTGTCGCCGCGACCGGACAGGTTGACCAGCACCGTCTGGCCGGCGAGCGACTGGGCCTCGCGGATGACCCAGGCGATGGCGTGCGCCGACTCGAAGGCGGCGATGATGCCTTCGGCGCGGGCCAGGCGGGCGAAGGCGTCGAGCACCTCGGCGTCGCCGACGGCGGGGTACTCGGCCCGACCGATGGCGTTGAGGTACGAGTGCTCAGGTCCGACGCCCGGGTAGTCGAGCCCGGCCGAGATCGATGTCGCCTCTTCGACCTGGCCGTATTCGTCCTGCATGAGGTAGCTGCGCATGCCGTGCACCACGCCGGGCACACCGCGCCCCACGGCGGCGCCGCCGGCCGGTTCGGCGCCGACGAGACGGGCGTCGGTGTCGACGAAGCCGGAGAACAGCCCGATGGCGTTGGACCCGCCGCCCACGCACGCCACCACCACGTCGGGCTCGGCGCCGGTCCGTTCCAAACATTGCTGGCGGGCCTCGGTGCCGACCACCCGGTGGAACTCACGCACCATCCACGGGTACGGGTGCGGGCCCATCACCGAACCGAGGCAGTAGTAGGTGTCCTCCACGTTGGCCACCCAGTCCCGCAGGGCCTCGTTGACGGCGTCCTTCAGCGTGCGGCTGCCGCTCCCGACTGCCTCCACCTCGGCGCCGAGCAGACGCATGCGGAACACGTTGAGCTCTTGGCGCTGCACGTCGACCGCGCCCATGTACACCTTGCAGTCGAGGCCCATGAGGGCGGCGGCGGTGGCGGAGGCCACGCCGTGCTGGCCGGCCCCGGTTTCGGCGATGAAACGCGGCCGGCCCATGCGCTTCGCCAGCAGGGCCTGGCCCAGCACGTTGTTGATCTTGTGCGAGCCGGTGTGATTGAGGTCCTCGCGCTTGAGCAGCAGGCGGAGGCCGAGCTCGGCGCCCAAGTTGTGGCATTCGCTGAGGATGGATGGGCGCCCGGCGTAGTCGCGCAGGATGTCGTCGAGGTCGGTTCGGAACACGGGGTCGGCCCAAGCGTCGCGGAACGCCGCCTCCAACTCCTCGCACGCCGGCACGAGCGTCTCCGGAACGAACCGTCCGCCGAACTCGCCGAAGCGGCCCAACCCGGTTGGCTCCCCCATCAGCGACTGGCTGTTCATTGGTTCGTACTCACTCACTCGCCGTGCCAGTCGTAGGGGAGGTCGTCGGGTCCGACGTACGGGACGGGGGCGGCGGCGCGGGCCCGTTCGATGAACCGCTTGATCTTCAGGGCATCCTTCTTCCCCGGCGCCCGCTCGACGCCGGTCGACACGTCGACGCCCCAGGGATTGACGGTGCGCACGGCGTCGGTGACGTTGTCCGGGTCGAGGCCGCCGGCCAGGATCATGCGCATCCCTTCGGGGATCTCACCAACCAGTGACCAGTCGAACAGATGACCGGAGCCAGGCGTCGATCCGTCGATCATGATGGTGTCCGTGGCCAGGGCGTGCGACGTGGCGATCTCGCCGGAGCCGGCCGCGTAGGCCTTGACGACGAACCCGATGCCCTTGGCCACCGCCGCCACCGCCGCCACCGACTCGTTGCCGTGCAACTGGGCGCCCTTGACCCCCGAGCGGTGCACGATCTCGATGACCCGCTTGGGGTGCTCGTCGCGGAACACCCCGACGGTCATCACCTCGGGCGGCAGGCGCCGGGTGATGTCGTACACCCGTTGCACCGGCACCTGCCGTGAGGACGGGGCGAACACGAAGCCGAGCGCGTCGGCGCCCATGGCCACCGCCAGCAGGGCATCGTCCTCGCTGGTGATCCCGCAGATCTTGACGAACATCTACGTGGAGTCTGTCACCCGGGGTGGCGGGCACGGAAACGGCTTGTCAACAGGGGAAACGTCACCCCGCAGGGGCCGTCGGTGCCGCCGCCGCGGTGGTGGGCGGACTGGTCGGCGCGACCGTGCTGGGTGCGGTCGTCGCCGGCACGGTGGCGACCGTCGTCTCGACTGGCTCCGTAGTCGGCGGCGCGGTCGGTGGGGTCGTCGGCGGCGTCGTCGTCTCCGTCGTCGTCGGCGCCTCGCTCGTCTCCGTCGTCGTCGGTGCCGCGGTCGTGGTGGGCGCCGCGGTGGTGGTCGTCGTGGACGGCTCCTCCGGGGCGGCGAGCAGGCCGACGTCGAGGTCGAAGTCATCCTCACCCGTTCCATCGAGGACCACGCGAACCGTGGTCTCGAGCGGACCAACCACGACATCGAAGGGGTCGACGTCCGAGTCGATCGCGTCGTCGGACCCGGCGTCGACCAATGTCGGTTCGTAGCCCGCGGGGAGTACCACCTCGAGCGCCAACGGGCCGGACGACGTGGGAGCCAGCACATACCGGCCTTGGGAATCGGTCACGTCCTCGTCGACCACCGCCCCGCCGGCATCGATGAGTCGCACGACGACGCCTCCGAGGCCGGGCTCGCCGACGTCCTGCACGCCGTCGAGGTCAACGTCGATCCACACGAAGTCGCCGACCGATCCGGGCACCACCGGCACCGTCCCCGTGGTCGTCGGGGACACCGTCGTGGTGCTCCCCGGAACGATGCTTGTCGTCGACGGGCCAGTGGTCGGCGGAATCGTCGTGGTCGTGGTCGTGGTCGTGGTCGTGGTGCTCTCGATTGCCGTCGCGGCCAACCCGACGGGGTCCTCCGGGGCCGCCCCGACCGCGCCGCTGTAAGGGCCCCAACCAGCCGACGTGTACGCGGCCACCCGGAAGAGGTAGGCATGGCCGCTCGTCAGGCCCGACGCCAGGTATGAGCGGCTTGACGAGACACCGTCACCGAAGAGATTCCACGTCGCTCCCCCGTCCGAGGAACGTTGAATCGCGTAGTCCGTGACCGCCCGACCAGCGGTGTACGCCGGCAAACTCCACGACAGCAGCACCTGACCAGCACCGACCCCACTCGTCGGCGCCACCCTCGCGGTCAGACCCGTCGGTGCCGACGCCTTGGCGACGCGCGGTGTCGCGGTGACCGTCGCGCTGTACTGACCCCACCCGGCCGACGTGTACGCGGCCACCCGGAACCGGTAGGCATGCCCATTCGTCAGACCCGACGCCAAGAACGACGGGCTCCGCGACACCCCATCGACGAAGCTCCACCATGTTGCTCCCCCGTCGGAGGAGCGCTGAATTCGATAGTCGGTCACCAGTCGGCCACCGGTGTACGTCGGTGGTCTCCACGACAGCAGCACCTGACCAGCACCGACCCCACTCACCGGTGCCACGTACGCCGTCAATCCCGTCGGCGTGCTGATCTGCCCCAGGGCGATCGCGGCCTGGTCGGCGATGAACCCGGCCATCGCCGTCGCTCCACTCGGCGTGAGATGGACACCGTCGCTCCCGACCCACTCCCAGCGACTGGCGCTGTAGGTGGCCCAGTCGGCCACCCGGAGCCGCCCGCCGTACTGGGCGGCCTTGGCGAGCAGGATTTGGTTGTTGTTACGGAACGTGGAGACGCTGGACGCGTAGGTCGGCGAGACGTAGCTGACGCCGGCGGTGCGCATCGTCGCCCAGATGACCACCGGGATGCCCTGGGCCGCGGCCTCGGCCATCACGGCGTCGACGGCGCGGGCGAACGTCACGCCCGGGTCGTTGTATCCCGTGCCGACGACGAGCACCGAGCCGAGCTGGCCCCGCAGACGCCGCATCGCGCTGATCGTGTTGTCCGGCGCGTACCCTTCGCGGCCCCGGCACGAGAACGCGAGCGTGCGCCGGCAGGACTCGACGTCGACGGTGTAGTTGAAGCGTCGCAGCGGCGCCCACGCGCCGTACCAACGAATGCCGGACATCACGGAGTCGCCGATCACGCTGATGCGCGGCGCTCCGGTGGCCCCGACGTAGGTGACCGGGGCGGCCTCGACCGAATTGGACGGAAGGCAGGTGACGACTCCGAGCGTCACCGAGGCGATGGCGCCAACGAGGCGGCGGCAGCGGCGGGACTTCATGGCCGGTGATCCTAGACGCCAGCCCGAGCCGCGCCCAGAAACGGTCGTCGAACGCGGCGCCGGCTCGGCCGTCAGCTACGCCCTCGGCTGCCGACGCCCGATCACCGTGGGTCCCAGCAGCAACTCGGCGACGACGGCGGCGTTGGCGGCGCCGGTCCCGAGGGCGAACACGGCCGGGGCGTCGATCGACGGTTCGCCCGTCGCGACCGGCGGGCCCGTGTGCACCACGATTGCGTCGGGGCGGATCGCCCGCACCGCTTGCACCATGGCCCCGCCGTCCAGGGCGTCGGTGACCAGCACCACTCGCCGCCCGGACGTGTCCGAACCGACCTGGCCGACGTCGTCGGGCGAACTGACGATGACTGCCCCCGTGTCCGGCTCGGCGTCGGAGAGCGCGGCCGCCACCGTCGACGCACGACGACCGGCGGCGAGCTCGTCGCGCTCGTGGGTCACGACCAGCGGCGGGCCGGTGATGCGCACGTCGCCGACCGCGCGGATGGCCCGCCGGGCCACCTCGCGACCGAACGCAAGGTCCGGGTCACGTTGGTCAGCGCCGCGTTGCGACGTCAGCCAGTCGTTGAGGGTCGCCAAGCGTTCCCCAGCCTGCTGGAGTCGCGCGATCGGCAGCTCGTCGCGTTCGATGGCATCGACGATCGCCTGGCGGACGTCGACCAGCACGGCGTGGGCGTCGTAGGGCTCCGGGTAGTCAGGGTTACCGATGCCGATCAGGTCGACCCCGGCCCGCAACGCCGCGACGGCCCCCATCCGGCGACCGACGCCACGGGAGATGGCGTGCATGTCGAGGGCGTCCGTCATCACGACTCCGTCGAAACCGAGCTGGTCGCGCAGCATCGACAGCCACGGAGCGCTCATAGTGGCCGGCGTCGCATCGACGGCCGGCATCGACACGTGGGCCGTCAGCACGCAGCGCACCCCGGCCTCGATCGCCGCCACGAACGGCGCCACGTCGCGGGCGATGATGGTCGCCCGGTCGTCGTCGACCACCGGGAGCGAGACGTGGGAGTCGGTATGGGTGGCGCCGTGGCCGGGGAAGTGCTTGGCACACGCCGCGACCCCCTGGCCCTGAACACCGCGCGTGAAGGCGGCGCCCTGGCGACCGACCAAACCGGGTTCGGCGCCGAAGGAGCGGACGCCGATCACCGGGTTGTGCGGATCGGAGTTGACGTCCACCACCGGGGCGAGGACGACATCGACACCGGCCCGCCGGGCCAGGGCGCCGATTCCGGCACCCACTCGCTCGGTCGCCGCTACGTCGTCGAGCACGCCTAGCGCCGCGTTGCCCGGCCACGACGAGCCGGCGGCCGACTCGAGCCGGGTGACGTTGCCGCCCTCTTCGTCGGACAGCACGAGCGCCCCCGAGCGGGCGGCGTGGGTGTCGTGGAGGAGCGATCCGGGATCGCGGCCGAACCAGCACACCCCGCCCAGCCCGTCCCCCAGCTCGTCGGCCAGCCAGCCGGGCATGGCGGCGTCGCTCCACCCCGGCACCAGGACACCGTTGGCCAGGCGGTGCAGGTCCCTGCGGCCCATCCCCATCAACCTTCAGCCCTTCACTGCGCCGGCGACCAGGCCGGTGCTGAGGCGCCGCTGCACGACGACGAAGAACACCATCACCGGCAACGTGATCAACGTCGAGCCGGCCATGATGGCGCCCCAGTTGTTGTCGTACTGCCCGAAGAACCGGCGCAAGCCGACGGCGGCGGTGTATCGGTCGGGGTCGGCGTCGGTGTTGAACGTCAGGGCGAACGTGAACTCGTTCCAGGCGATGATGAACGAGAACACGCTGACCGCAACCAGCCCGGGGGCGACGAGGGGCATGAGGATCGACCAGAACATCCGCGACCAGGACGCCCCGTCGACGTAAGCGGCCTCCTCGATCTCCTTGGGCACTGCGGCCACGAACCCGCGGAGCATCCAGATGCCGATGGGCAGCGAGAACGCGAGATAGACCACCACGAGGCCGAGCAGCCGGTTCAGAAGCTGCAGATCGCGCGCCTGGATGAAGAGGGGGATCACCAACGCCTCCACCGGCACCATCTGCACGACGAGGATCATGACGAGGACGCTGGTGCGGAAGCGGAAGCGAAAGCGGGAGACGGCGACCGCAGCGAGCAGCGCGAGCACGGCGCTGGCCAGCACCGTGCCCAGGGCGACGACCAGCGAGTTGCGCAGATACGTGGCGAAGTTGCCTTCGTCCAGCACGAACGAGAAGTGCTCCATCGTGAACGACGTCGGCAGCAGGTTGCGCGTGCCGTCGCTGGCCCGTTCGTCGACCGCCATCGACACCATGAGGAACACCGGGAACAGCGTGAACACCAGCACCACGGCGACGGCCACCCCGGTGAGGATCCGCCGACGGGGCGACCGGGACTTCAGAGCTCCTCCTCGCGGAACATGAAACGGATGTAGAACGCCGTGATAGCGATGAGCACGAGCGTGAGCGACACCGCGATGGCCGACCCCAAACCGAACCGGTTGCCCTGCCCGAACGCGGTGACGTACGACCAGGTCGCCAGGTTGAGCACGTCGCGGTTGACCCCGTCGCCCCCCGGCATCAGAAAGATCTGCACGAACACCTTGAAGTCCCAGATGGTCGACAGGATGGTGACCACGGCGAACACCGGCTTCAGCATCGGCGCGGTGACGAGCCAGAAGCGCTTCCAGGCCCCGGCCCCGTCGATCGTCGACGCTTCCAGGATGTCCTTGGGGATGGTCAGCAGACCGGCCAGCACCGTCACCGCCACGAACGGGAAGCCGTGGTGGACCACGTTCAAGGTGGCGATCACGTGGAACAGGAGGCGGTCGTCGAACCAGTTGGTGGCGTCGGGGTCCACCACTCCGAACCAGTCGAGCAGTCGCAGGGCCGGCCCACGACGCGAGTCGAACAGGAAGATCCACACGTAGGTCCCGGTCACCGCCGGCACCGCCCACGCCATCATGATGGCGGTGGTGACAACGGCGCGGGTCCAGGCGCCCAGCCGGAACAACAGCAGGGCCACCAAGGTGCCGACGCCTACGGTCAGGGCGACGTTCACCAGCGCGAACACGATGGTGTTGGGCAGGACGACCTTCCAGAGCCGCTCGTCGGCGAAGAGCTGGCGGTAGTTGTCGAGTCCGATCCATTCGGCCCCGCCCAGGTTCAGCTCGCGCAGCCCGAAGTCCTGGAACGACAGCAGGGCCACCCGCACCAGCGGATAGAGCAGCACCGCCGCCAACACCACGAACGCCGGAGCGAGCAGGAGCCAGGGGCGCCACGTCTGGGCGGTCGGGACGGCCGACCGCCAGCGCCGGGGGGTCCGGCGCGGCTGTCGAATTGTGCTAGCCGCCGGCGAAGACGTCATTCATCTCTTGGGCGGCGGTTTCGGTCGCCTCCTCGATGGTGGCGTCTCCGGCGAGGATGGAACGCAACATGGCCGCGATGGTCTTGTTGCCCTGGATCACCCCGTACAGCGGCGTGACCGGCACGGTCTGGCCGGCCTCGGCCATCTGCTGGGCGAACGGCGCCACCAGCGGATCGTCACCGGCCTGCACCTCCTCGAGCTGCGAGAGCGTGGCCGGGAAGAATCCCGACTCCTCGCCCCACTGACTGGCGAAGTCGCCGGTGGTCATCAGCTCGATGAACGTCCACGCCAAATCCTCCTGCTCGGTGGTGTTGAAGATGCTGAGGTGGGAGCCGCCGAGGAACGACGGGCTCAACCCGCCGTCAGGCCCGGGGATCGGGAAGGCGCCGATGTTGCCCTCCAGGTCGGGGTTGGCCTCGATCAATGCGCCAGGCGTCCAGTTGCCGGCGATCATCATCGCCGACTCGCCGGCGCTGAAGGAGTCCCGGAGGTCGGCTTCGTCCCACGTGCTCGCGGCCGGGGTGGAGAACCCGTGCTCGGTGGCCAGCCCGGTGTAGAAGGCGATCCCCTCACGGGCTTCGGCGGACGTCAACGCGGACGTCCACTCGCCATCGGACTCGGTGGCGATGTCGCCACCGGCACCCCAGATGAACGGGTCGAGGCCGAACTCGCTGTCGCCGGCGATGGGGAACGGCAGCATGTCGGGCTCGGCTTCCTGGATGGCTTCGCCGGCGGCGACCAACTCGTCCCAGGTCGCCGGCATCTCGGTGATGCCGGCCGATTCGAACACATCGGTGCGATACAGGATGGCCCGCACGCCGGAGTACCAGGGCATGCCGTAGAGCCCCTCTTCGAACGTGCCGGCGTCGGCCAGGGCCGGCACCAGATCGTCGGTGAGCCCGGTCTCCTCGATCCGCTCGGTGAGATCGGTGAGCGCGCCGGCGGCGGCGAACTCCGGGGTCCACGTGGTGCCCACCTCGGCCACGTCGGGCAGCGTTCCGCCACTGATTCCGGTGGTGAACTGCTGCTTGGCGTCGGCCCATTGCACGAACTGCACGTCGAGGGTGGCGCCGGTCTGCTCCTCGAACGCCGCCGTGACGTCCTCGAAAAACGGGGTGGCGTCGGGGTTGGTGCCCTCCATGATCCACACCGTGAGCGTCTCGCCCTCACCGCTCCCGGCTGCGGTCTGGCTCACCCCCGTCAACATCAGCGCCGCCGCGGCCAGTCCGATTCCTAAACGCCTCATTCGCATGGCATCTCCCTCCGGCCCGCTCGGGCCGTCGTGCGGTGGTCCCCCACCCCGTGAACCCGACGAGTCTTGACCATCGTCGACAGAAGGTCAAGAACGCACCGACGGGAGGTCAAGAAGGCGTCGACGGGCGGTCAAGGATGCGCGACGACGGGCGGCGCCGAGCGCCCCGCTCAGTGGACGAGCAGTTCAGCGGGCGAGCAGCTCCCGGGCGGCGGAGGACGGGTCGGCCGCCGTCACCAGGGTCTCCCCGACCAGCACGGCGTCGAAGCCGACATCGGCCAGGCGGCGCACGTCGTCGGCGTTGCCGATCCCCGATTCGGCGACCTTCACCACCCCGTCGGGAATCGCTGCGCCAACGCGAGCAGCCCGTTCGGAATCGACGTGGAACGACACCAGGTCGCGCTGGTTCACCCCCACCAAGGTGGCCCCGGCCTGCAGGGCGCGCTCCAACTCGGGTTCATCGTGCACCTCCACCAGCACGTCCAGTCCGAGCGTGGTGGCCAGGTTGTGGAACTCGACGAGCTCCAACTCGTCGAGCACGGCCGCGATGAGCAGGACGCAATCGGCGCCCATCAACCGGGCGTCGGCCACGTCGAGGGGGCTGATCGTGAAGTCCTTGCGGAGTACCGGCAGGTCCACCGCTTGGCGGGCGTCGTACAGGTCGGCGGCGGATCCTCCGAAGAACTCCACGTCGGTGAGCACGGAGAGGCACGAGGCGCCACCCTCGGCGTAGGCCACGGCCAGCTCGGCCGGATCGAGGATCTGACCGAAATCACCTTTGGACGGTGAGCGGCGCTTGATCTCGGCGATCAGCGCGATCTGCTCCCTGGCCGACAGTGTCGCCGTGAAGCCACGGACGGGCGGCAGGGCCCGCGCCGTGTCCAAGAGGGTGTCCAGCGACCGGAGATCGGCGGCGGCGACCTCGCGGTGCGCGTCGACGATGCGCTCGAGGTAGGTCATGACAGGTTCCGGGTCAGCTTCCCTTGCCGCCGACGAGATCGAGGACCATGACTTCCGGCCGGCCGGCGGCCACGTCGCGCAGCTTCATGCCGACGGCCTTCATCGTCTCGCTCGAGCTGTGGGCGTCGAACGCCTCCTGGGATTCGTAGCGCTCGTAGAACCAGATCACGTCGGCGTTGGTGGCGTCGGTGTAGAGCAAGTACACCAACGTGCCCGGCTCGTTCTCGGCGTTGTCGACGAGAGCCTGGACGCCGGCCACGAGTTCGTCGCGCTTTCCGGGCTGGGCGGTGATCTTGGCGATGACGACGGGTCCACTCATGGGTGCGAACGTACCGGCCGAGCGCTCAGAAACCCAGCCGGTCGGCGAGCTCGTCGGTCAGGGCATCGATGGGAACCCGCACCTGCTCGGTGGTGTCGCGATCGCGGATGGTGACGGCCTTGTCGAGGAGGGAGTCGAAGTCGACGGTGACGCACAGCGGCGTGCCCACCTCGTCCTGGCGCCGGTAGCGCTTGCCGATCGACTGCACCTCGTCGTAGTCCACCATGTAGCGCTCGGCCAGCCGCCGGCGCACCTCGCCGGCGAGCGGCTTGAGGGTCTCCTTCTTCGACAGCGGCAGCACGGCTACCTGGTACGGCGACAGGCGGGGGTGGAAGCGCAGGACGGTGCGCTGTTCGCCGCCGACCTCGTCGATGTCGAAGGCCGCCAGCATGAACGCCGCCATCAATCTGGTGACCCCGGCCGCCGGCTCGACCACGAACGGCGTATAGCGCTCGTTGGTGGCCGAGTCGAAGTAGTCGAGCTTCTCGCCCGACGCCGCGCTGTGCTGCTTGAGGTCGTAGTCCGTTCGTTGCGAGACGCCCTCGAGCTCGTCGAAGCTCCACGGGAAGCGGAACTCCACGTCGGACGTGCCCGCCGAGTAATGCGCCAACTCGTCACCCTCGTGGGGGCGCAGTCGCAGATCGTCGCGGGGGATCCCGTGGCGCACGTACCAGTCGATGCGCTCGTTGCACCAGTACTCGAACCAGCGTGGTCCGTCGGCCGGGGGCACGAAGAACTGCAGTTCCATCTGCTCGAACTCGCGGGTGCGGAAGATCCAGTTCTGCGGCGTGATCTCGTTGCGGAACACCTTGCCCACCTGGGCGATGCCGAACGGGGGCTTCTTGCGCGACGTGTTGAGCACGTTGGCGAAGTTGACGAACATGCCCTGGGCCGTCTCCGGACGCAGGTACGCCACCGCACCGGCGTCCTCCACCGGCCCGGCCTGGGTCTTGAACATCAAGTTGAACTGCCGGGCCTCGGTGAACGTGCCGTGCTGGCCGCAGTTCGGGCAGGTGTTCGGGTCGTCGAGCTTGTCGAACCGAAAGCGCTGCTTGCAGTTCGTGCAGTCGACGAGCGGATCGGTGAAGTTGGCCAGGTGCCCGCTGGCCTCCCAGACCTGGGGCGGGCCCATGATCGCGGCGTCGATGAGCACGACGTCGTCGCGCTCCTGCACCATCGCCCGCAACCAGGCGTTGCGCACGTTGCGCAGCAACAGCGAGCCGAGCGGGCCGTAGTCGTAGGCGCTGCGGAACCCGCCGTAGATCTCCGCCGACGGGAACACGAACCCGCGGCGCTTGGAGAGGTTGACGATCTGATCGAGGTCGCTCGCCGGCATACCCGCCCAGGCTACGAGCCCGAACGCGATGAGCGATGACGGGCTCAGGGCCCGTCATTGCTCATCGCATTCCGCTCCGACAACGGTGTGAGACCCCGGGCGTACGTTCCTGACATGGCCGCTCTCGATGACTCTGCCCTGATGTGGTTGCGCCAGCACCACGCCACCATCTCCACCACGGCCCTGGCCGCGAGCAAGGTCACGCTCGACCAGCGTGCCGTGCTGGTCCAGGCCGGCTTGCTCGTTCGGGTCGTGGATGGTGCGTACGCGCTGGGGGGCGTCGAGCCCACCGAGTTGTCGCGGTGCACGGCACTGAGCACGAGCCGCCCCGAACTGGTGGTCGCCGGCCCGACCGCCGGACGGCTCTGGGGCCTCCGTCGCGTTCCGCGCGACGGGCTCGTTCACGTCATCGCCCCGCCGGGCAGCCATCCGTGTCGGGAACCCTGGGTGCGGCCGTACCGGACCGCGCTGGTCGACGACGAGGATGTCGTGGTTCGAGACGACGGGGTGCGGCTCACATCTCCGCCGCGAACGGTCGTCGACCTGACGCGGTACGTGCACAACCTCGCGCTGATCTCGATCATCGAGCATGCGATCAGTTCCGAGATGTGCACGAGGGAAACGCTGTTTCGGGTGGCCGAACGACTCGATACCCGCGGCCGGCCATGGGTCCGTCGATTCCTGAGGGTGCTCGGCTCCCGCCATCCGAGCGCGGCCTCGGAGTCCGAAGGCGAACTTCGAGTGCTCAACGCCCTCGTCGAGCGGGGGGTGGAAGGCCTGACGCGCCAGCACCCGATCGCCCTACTGGGGTACGGGCGGGCCCGTTTCGACATAGCCATTCCGTCAATCAAGTGGGCCCTCGAAGTCGACCTGCATCCCGAGCACCGCAGCCTCGAGGGCGTCGCTCGCGACAACCGTCGCGACGCGGCCGCTGAGTCGCTCGGCTGGCGGGTTCGTCGCGTTGGCGAGGTCGAACTCGACCGGGGTCAGTTCGCCGGCACCATGGACGACGTGGCGCGTGAGGTACGCCGCCGCGCCGCGGAGTGGGCGCCGGAGTGGGATTCCGGTCGATGCAATGAGCAATAGCCGTCACATGGCCTGTCATCGCTCATCGCATTTATCGCGCTAGCGCTCGAACATGGCGACGGAGCGGAGGCGGCGTTCGATGTGGTGCTCGAGGGCTTTGGTGGCGAGCACCGCGACCTCGTGGGTGGCCGGCGACTCCGGCGTGGCCAGAGCGTCGTTGAGCCGGCCATCGAGGATGCCCCGCATCAGATCAAGGGCGGCCGGCGAGATCGGTCCGCCCGAGCGGCACGACCGGCAGAGCACGCCGCCCTGGTCGAGGTCGAAGGCCACCAGGGCCGTCTCCCCCTGGCCACCATCGCCGCAGCGCACGCACGCGTCCAGCTCCGGGCGCAGGCCCTCGGCCGACAGCAGTTTCCAGTAGAACGCCGGCACCGCCAGCGGCGCCGGGCGGGTGGCGATGGTGCGCAACACCCCGACCACCATGCGGTAGAGCTCCTGGTTCGGTTCTCGCTCCAACGCCAGCTGGTCGGCCGCTTCCAGCACGGCCATGCCCTGGGAGGCTCGGTCCAGACTGGCCAGCATCGGGGCCAACGATTCGACCGACTCGGCCTGGCTGACGATGTCGAGGCCCGATCCGGTGGTGTTCCGGCTGCGGTACAGCTGCAGGCGCACGTGGCTCATCGGCTCCAGGCGGGCGCCGAACTTGGACATCGTCTTGCGGACTCCCTTGGCGACAGCCCGCACCTTGCCGTTGTCCTCGGTGAGCAGCACCACGATGCGGTC
>Ga0136617_10003833_pt1 | contig 13446 bp, 14 predicted proteins | sample AntDrymUQ3222106_2_FD_129672 | JGI IMG/M metagenome (GOLD analysis project Ga0136617, IMG submission 129672) | Polar desert sand microbial communities from Dry Valleys, Antarctica - metaG UQ322 (21.06) | ecosystem: Environmental > Terrestrial > Soil > Desert | place: Antarctica: Dry Valley...
CGATCACGATGATGATCATGGCGGCGAACAGGATGGAGAGCACGCCGTCCACGGTGGAGTTCGTGATGATCTGGCGCACGTCGTCAGCCGACTGCGCCGTGCCGTAAAGCTCGCCGTTTGCGAGGGCGTCCTGGGCGGCGGACCTCTGGGCGAAGAAGCCGAGCGACGGGTTGGAGGAGAAGATCTTCATCCAGCTCGCCGTCAGCGTCACCGCCGCGTCCCACACTAACGGCAGCGCCGTCACCCAGGCGTACTTCAGCTTGCCCATCTTGATCAGGATGGTCGTCCCGACGGTGAGCGCGACCGCGGCGAGGAGCTGGTTCGCTATCCCGAACAGCGGGAAGAGCTGGTTGATGCCTCCTAATGGATCGTTCACGCCGACGATCAGGAAGTAGCCCCAGGCGCCGACTATGAGGGCGCTGGCGATCAGGTTTCCCGGCAGCCACGAGGGGTTGCGGAAGGCGGGGACCACGTTGCCGAGGAGGTCCTGGATCATGAACCGCCCGACCCGCGTGCCCGCGTCCACCGTCGTCAGGATGAACAGGGCCTCGAACATGATCGCGAAGTGGTACCAGAACGCCTGCAACGCTGTGCCTCCGATGAGGCCGGAGAAGATCTGGGCCATCCCCACGGCGAGCGTCGGTGCGCCGCCGGTCCTGCCGATGATGCTCTCCTCGCCGACATTCTGGGCGGTCTGGTTGAGGGTCTGCGGATCAACCGTGAACCCGAACCCGTTGACGGCCTGCGAGGCCGACTGCACGGTGTCGCCGAGGACGGACGCCGGAGCGTTCATGGCGAAGTAGACGCCGGGGTCGAGGGTGGTCGCCGCGATTATCGCCATCACCGCCACGAACGACTCCATCAGCATGGCTCCGTAGCCGATCACACGCACCTGCGACTCTTTCTGGATGAGCTTGGGCGTGGTCCCCGAAGCCACCAGCGCGTGGAACCCGGAGAGCGCCCCGCAGGCTATGGTTATGAAGACGAACGGGAAGAGCGGCCCCGCGAAGACAGGCCCCTGCCCGTTGAACGCGAACTCGGTGGCTTTGGGCATCTCTATCGTCGGGAGCGTGAAGGCGATGCCGACGGCCAGCAGGAGTATCGTCCCGATCTTCATGAACGTCGAGAGGTAGTCGCGTGGGGCGAGGAGCACCCACACAGGCAAAACGCTGGCGATGAAGCCATAGGCGATGAGGGCGATGGCTATGGCGTTGGCCCCGAAAGTCCACGCGTCGGCGTAGGGAGAGGACTCCGAGATCCACCCGCCGCCGATGAGAGCCAGGATCAGGAGCCCCACCCCGATGAGCGAGACCTCGAGCACCCGTCCAGGCCGCAGGAAACGCAGGTACACGCCCATCGCCAGCGCGATCGGTATGGTCATGGCGATGGAGAATGATCCCCACGGAGACTCCGCCAGCGCCAGCACCACCACGAGCGCGAGCACGGCCAGCAGGATCACCATGATGGAGAGGACCGCGATCAGGGCGGCCACGCCCCCGACGGGCCCGATCTCCTCGCGCGCCATCTGCCCGAGCGTCTTACCGTTCCTCCTCATGGAGAAGAAGAGCGTGGTCATGTCCTGCACGGCGCCGGCCAGGATGACGCCGACGATGATCCAGATCGTCCCAGGCAAGAATCCCATCTGGGCGGCGAGCACAGGCCCGACGAGCGGCCCGGCCCCCGCGATAGCGGCGAAGTGGTGCCCGAAGAGCACCCTCCGGTCCATCGGCTCGAAGTCCCGGCCATTGTTCAGGCGCTCGGCCGGCGTCGCCCGCGAGTCGTCAGCCTCCAGTACCCGCCGCTGGATGAACCGGGCGTAGAAGCGGTACGCGATGGCGTAGGAAGCTATCGCCGCGAACAGGAGCCACACCGCGTTGACCGTCTCGCCGCGGGAGAAGGCCAGCACTCCCCAACATGCGGCCCCGACTATGGCTATGCCGACCCAGATACCGTATCGGCGAAGACTGCTACCCATGACGACCCTCCTGACCTTCCCCAAAGGTTTTTCGTAAACACGGGCATGCTATCACAACGGAAAGCCGTATTTGACGGGCCGGAATACCTGCGTTAGAGGCGGGGCGAGAGCAGCCGCGGAGCCGTCAGGCACACAGCCACGACGAGCACGACACAGACGATCACAGGGTATACGAACACCTCAGCCGGAGCCGTCTTCACCGGCAACCCGAACACCGCCTTCAGGGCGTCGTTCATGTACGCGAATGGGACGAAATTCCGCAGGAGAGCGAGGATGCCATCCGGGTTCTGGTTGCGGAAGAAGCCGGAAACGTAGATCAGGGGGAACAGTATGGCCGTCGCGTACAACAGCACGTCCGCCGGCGACGAAGTGAAGTTGGCGATGAATATCCCTATGGCGTTCGCCGTGACGAGCGTGGCGAATACCCCGAAGGTGGCCGCCAGCATCCACAACAGCGAGACGGGATGCAACACGTACACGACCACGAGCGCGGGCAGGAGTTGCACGAAGTCCAGGATGGCATTCACGGCGAGGACTTCGAAGACAATGCGGCGGGGCGATGTGGGGGTGAGGGCGACGCGCACCAGGATGCCGTCGTTGAGGTCTATGGTGAGGCTCTCGCCGGCCCCGAAGGTCCCGGCCATGACCGCCACGATGCCGATAACAGCCGCCGCGTACTCGGCGGGGATGTTGCTGGCCGCCACGGGGACGATGATCGCCAGCGGATAAAGCATCTTGATGAGGAGCGCGAACCGCTTGCCGAAGAACAGCGCCACGTCCTTCTTCCAGTAGGCGTCTGGCGGGTTAATCTTCATCGCGCATCGCCTCTCCCGTCAGCTTCACGAACACGTCCTCCAGGCTCGGCCGCCGCACGGCGAGGTCCGTTATGTCCCCGCCAGCTCGGACGATGGCTGCCACCACGTTAGCCACGATGCCGGGGCGGTCCTCGCAGTGGACCACCAGATCCCGGCCCTCCGGCACGACCCGGTCAACGCCCGCGATCCCTTTCACGGGCTCGTACCCTACCGGGTTGCGAAGCGTCGCCACGATGCGCCGTACTCCTTCCAGAGAGGAGATGAGCTCCTCCGGCGTCCCTTCGGCGACGATCCGGCCTTCGTGCAGGAAGGCGACACGGTCGCACAGCGACTCCACCTCGTCCACCTGGTTGGAGGCGAGGATTATCGCCACGCCCGATGCGGATAGGTCCCGAATCTTGCGCTGGAGGGCGAGTTGTGAAGTGTAGTCCAGGCCAAGCGACGGCTCGTCCAGAAGCAGAACTTCCGGCCCATGTGCCAGCGCTTCGATCAGGGCGAGCTTCTTGCCCATGCCGTAGGAGTACGTCTTGACCCGGTCGTCCCTGTACGCCGCGAGGTCGAAGTAATCGAAAAGCTCCGAAAGAGCGCCCTCCGCCTTCGCTTCCTCCATCCCATAGAGGCGGGCGAAGAAGTATGCGTTCGCCCACCCCGAGAGGTCCCCGTAGTGCGTCGGACGGTCCGCCATCAGGCCCAGCCTCGCCCTGACCTTCCGCTTCTCCCGCAACCCGTCCGCGCCACCGACCCGGAAGGTGCCGGAGTCCGGCTCCGTGGCCGTGGAGAGTACGCGCAACAGCGTGCTCTTGCCGGAGCCGTTCGGTCCCACTAGGCCGAAGACCTCGCCCCGGCCCACCGAGAGGTTCAATCCCTCCACGCCCCGTCCGCTGCTCCGGTACCGCAGCGTCATGCCCCTGGCTTCCAGCGCGGCAGATCCCTCCACGACTTCCTTCCAAACCGGGAAAACGTCGCGCCCATTCTAGCCGCGCCGTCTGCTGCCTGTTGTGGAGCGTCTCACCCGCGTACCCCGAACGAAGCAGCAGGTTTGACGGCTCGCGGCGATATTAATATAAATAAATAACAAGGCAATTATCCCTTGACTGTATAAGAGCATTGTAGTAAAATTACGTCATGGCCCCGGTAAACAGGAACAATCCCGTTAGAGCGCAGTCCTCAGATTCGCAGTACTCCATTATGGAGTTCATGCGCGAGTTTCCCGACGACGCGACGTGCATCGAATGGCTTTGGCGCAACCGCTACTCTGAGGATGGCGAACACGCCCATTGCCCGAAGTGCGAGACAGAGCGCGTGTTTCGCCGCTACGAAACCTCGCAGCGTCGGCAGTCGTGGACGTGCATCCATTGCGGGCATCACTTGCACCCGACTGCGGGAACGATCTTTCACAAGTCCTCTACCTCCCTTCATCTCTGGTTCTATGCGATGCACCTTATGACCAGCACTCGTTGCGGCATCTCTGCCAAGCAACTAGAACGCGAGCTTGGCGTTACGTACAAGACCGCATGGCGCATGGCGAAGCTGATCCGGCAAGAACTCATGGTTCAAGACGACCAGCCGTTCGGCGGCGAAGTCGAGATGGACGAAACCTACATCGGCGGGCGTCGTCGCGGCGACAAGCGCGGGCGTCCTTCCGAGGATTCGCACAAGACCCCGGTCTTCGGGATGGTCCAGCGGAGCGGGCATGTTGCCGCCGTAGCGGTTCGCAACGTCAAATCCAAGACCCTCATGCCGCACGTCCGCAAGCGGGTGCTGCCTTCATCTGTTGTCTACACGGACGAACTCAAGTCCTACAATGACTTGAACCGCTCTGGATACTTACACCACCGTATCCACCACGCCGAACAAGTCTACGTAAGTGGGACCGTCCACACGAACACCATAGAGGGCTTCTGGTCCTTGACCAAGCGCGGCATAAACGGCGTCTACCACGCGGTTTCGGCCAAGCACTTGCAGGGCTATTTGAACGAGTACGCTTTCCGGTACAACAACCGGGGCCAGAACGGAGAGCAGTTCAAGAAGCTACTGCTTCGGGCTACCCTTAGTTACTGAGTCGCCGGTCTTGGATACCTTGCGCAGATTCCGAAGAAACTCACCCCGCTTGGGGATGGGAACTTCTAGCCCCTTCGGTGTCTTCTCTTTGGGTTCTTCCGGCTTGCGCTTTTTGCTCATTCCCGTTCCTCCATCTCTTCAATTATCTCCTGCAACCCCCTGACCTGCATACGCTCTTTGCGGAAGGTGATCTGAAGCGGTTCACTCGCGCTCCGCAGTTCGTTCGACACCCTTCGCAAGTGAGGCGTTATCCTGGAAAGCTGAAGTTCGGGGGAAGTCACTTCCAGATGGTACTCTCTTATCACCGCTGCCGACACGCCCGCTCGCAGCAACAGCCCGAAGTACAGTTTCTTTGCGGCGAAGTCCGACTTGTCGCCGGTAAGGATAGCCACGGCGTCGTTTTGTTGGGCTATCCGTATTACTTCGGGATCTAACGCGCCGTGATGAGGGTAGACAGGAAACGGGATGAAATCTAAGCCGTGCTTATTGCCGTGTGTGTTGAGGTCTGGAACTAGCTCGTGAGTTAGATTCTGGTCCAGCATCACTATCACGCTGCGAGCGGCTGAATACCCTCAAACCTCGCAGCTTGCACCAACGAATCCCTGTCCAGATAGGGGTACAACTGGAGAATCCGATCTACTCCCATGCTGCGAACCATGTGCGCGATGAAAGAGGTTTCGACCCTAGTTCCCCGGATCGTCGGGGAACCGGCCACTATCCCGGCGTTGGAGACAAGGCGCGGGAAGTCCTTTATCTCAATCTCGCCGCGCTCCCAATCGTCCCGTGTCTTCCGCAGATAACTGCTGAGTTCGGATAGGGCTTCCGGCATGATCTGCTGGCCTGTCTCCACTTCAACGGCCACTTCTCCGCGATCATCCACAACTCCAAGTCTGCCAGAACTGGCAGAGAAGAACTTTAGTTCGTGCCATTCCTTGCCAAATAGACGCTCGAAGAGGCGCGAAGACAGTATTCTGACGGCGGGCGTTATCCGTTGAAGAGGGATGCCGCGCTCCCGTAACTCCTGAATCGTCCTAACCTTGAGCAATTGCTGAAACGACAGCAGGTGCGGCCTACCAGTAGAGCCCCAACGTATAGGTTCTCCGAGCAGGTCTTTATGAAGCCAACGCCTGACCTTGTACGCTGTCATGTTCGGCTGCAAGATCCGCGCCACTTCGGGTACGGTGTAGACGCCCTCACCGAGGGCTATTAATGTGCCACGCCGCGCACCCAATTTTGCTCCCTCAGCTCACAACCTGACCGAACACGCAACCGAAGTATACGCGAGTCATGTTCAATTTCGTAGTGTTTTTGTTAAGAAAATTTGCATTGTGTTAATAAAAAGTGGCGGCGGCAATTTATACAGTCAAGGGATAATTACCAATAACAAAACTTCCAAGTAGGATAGTTTGCTGTACGATTCTCCACGCGGTTTGGTCTTCTGGAGGAGGTTGGACGAAGATGTCCGTAAGAGTTTGGCTTGCGGGGCCGGAGGACGTGGAGGCCATCGTGGGGTTGAGCGTGATCCTGTTCCGGGAGGACGCGGGTTCGAGGGACTCTTCGGTGAACCTGGGTTGGCCTGAGGATGAAGGGTGGGAGTATTTCGCCGGTCTGGTTGCGGGTGAGGGCAGCGTGTGCCTCTTGGCGGAGTCCAGTGGCGTAGTGATGGGTACCTGGCTGGCCGTTTGCGGGAGGGGACGAGCCTGCGGCCGGTGAAGGCAGCGGAGCTGGAGAGCATGTGCGTGCGGGAGGGGCACAGGAGCCGGGGGTGGGCGAGAGGCTGGTCGGCGAGTTCCTGGCGTGGGCCAGAGAACGGGGCGCGGAGCGGGCGTCGGTCACAGCGTATGCGGACAACGGATGTGCGATCCGCTTCTACGAAAGGTACGGGTTCAGGCCCCGGAGCGTGTCGCTGGAGAGGAGGATCGGATAGAGTGCAGCTCCCGGTGTGGAGTCCATCACCCTGCGAGCCGCCGGCAGGCCCGCCTTCCGCTGAGGCTGCGATGCTAGTATAAAAGTTGGGCTATTTTCGACGATGGAGGTGAGGCATGGCCGAGAATCGAAAAGACGTCCGCTTCGTCAACCCGCCCGAGTTGGCGCCGCCGCCGGGCTACACGCAGGTGGTCGAGGCAACCGGCGGACGGACGATCTACGTCGCAGGGCAGATCGCCCTCGACCATTCGGGGGAAGTTGTCGGGCGCGGCGACATGGACGCCCAGACGCGCCGGGTCTTCGAGAACCTTAGGATCGCGCTCGAGGCCGTCGGCGCAGGCTTCGACGATGTCGTCAAGCTCAACTACTACCTCGTCGACATATCGCGGATAGGCGTCGTCCGCGAGGTGCGCGACGAGTACGTGAACATCCGGCGTCCTCCCGCGAGCACCGCCGTCGAAGTGCGGCAGCTCTTCCGGGACGAGCTTCTGATCGAGATCGAAGCGGTGGCGGTCGTTCCGGCGTAGGCGACACGACCGCCGAACGAAACCATCCAAGGAGGATCAATAGAGATGGCGAATGGCATTGCGGTGGCGGTCCTGGGGACCGGGATCATGGGTGCCGCGATGGCGCGCAACCTCGTCTCTGCCGGGATGGAGGTCCGGGTCTGGAACCGCTCCCGCGAGAAGGCGGAACCGCTGGCCGAAGACGGCGCGACGGTGGCCGATACTCCAGCCGAAGCCGCATCCGGCGCTGACTTCCTCGTGACGATGCTCCCTGACGCCGACGTTACCGCCGGGGCCGTCGGGGACGGCGCGCCCCCTGCTCTCTCCGAAGGCGGAATCTGGTTGCAGATGGGCACGGTCGGCATCGAGGGCAACGACCGGCTCGCGGCGTTGGCCGGAGAAGCGGGCGTCGCCTACGTGGACGCGCCGGTGCTCGGGACCAAAGAGCCGGCTGAACAGGGGCAGTTGATCGTTCTCGCCTCGGGCCCGGAAAAGGTCAGCGAGCGGTGCGGGCCGGTCTTCGATGCTATTGGAAGCAAGACGCTGTGGCTCGGGCCGGCGGGCGCCGGCAGCCGTCTCAAGCTGGTGACGAACAACTGGATCGCCGGTCTCCTCGGCGTGCTCGGGGAGACTATCGCCTTCGCCGAAACCCTCGACGTTGACCCGGAGCGATTTCTTGAGGTCATCGAAGGTGGCCCGCTCAACGCCCCATACGCCCAGATGAAGGGCCGGATGATGATCGAAGAGGAGTTCCCGGCGAGCTTCTCTCTGAAGCTGGCCCGCAAGGACGTGGCCCTCATGCTCGACGCCGCCCGGAGCGAAGGGCTGCGCCTCGCGCTCACCGAGGCGGTAGCCGAACGCTACGACGCCGCGATAGAGTCTGGCTACGGAGAAGAGGACATGGCCGCCGTATACGAGGCGGTCAGGGCGAAAGGTGGGCGAGAAACATGACGGATACCAGGTTCGTGTGCGTGGTGTGCGGAAACGTCTTCTCCGAGCACCGGGCGGAGGCCGACTCCGCTGTATTGGAGGAGACGCTCACCTGTCCCAGGTGCGGCTCCAACCGCGTCGAGCCGGACCCTTTCGACCCGGACGCGCCGGTTGTGGACCCGCTGGAGCCCCCGGATGAGGGAGAGTCCGGCTCATAGCCGGGCGCGCAGGGCTCTCCCGCTGAAGATGTCTCGCGGAGCAAAAATCTTCGAGGACCGGGCGGACGCCGGGCGGCGGCTCGCCAAACGGCTGGTCCGGTACGGGGATCAAGATCCAATAGTGCTCGCCCTGCCTCGGGGCGGGGCGCCGGTGGGGTATGAGATCTCCCGCCTCCTCGGCGCGCCGCTGGATGTGATCGTCGCGCGCAAGCTCGGGGCGCCGGACCAACCCGAACTTGGCATCGGGGCTGTAGCGCCGGGCGGCGTGCGCGTCCTGAACGCCGCCGCTGTGCGAGCCCTGCGCATCTCCACTGATTATCTGGACCGCGTCACGCATAAGGAGACGGCGGAAATGGAGCGTCGCCTGCGGCGCTTCCGGGGTGGATGTCCCGATCCGGAGGTCAGGGGACGAACCGCCATCCTCGTGGACGATGGCCTCGCCACCGGCGTCACGGCCCAGGCCGCGATAAAAGCCCTCAGACGCATGGAACCGCGGCGGCTCGTGCTCGCCGTTCCCGTGTGCGCGGCTGCTACGGCGGCGTGGATGGAGTCCGAGGTAGACAGCCTCGTCTGCCTGGAGGTTCCGGCGGATCTCGGGGCCATCGGCTACTGGTATCGGGACTTCGATCAAACCTCCGACGAGGAGGTCGTGAGGATCCTCGAAGACACCCGGCGAGGCGGCAAGACGCTGTAGTAACATGCCGCCATGGCGGCTGTTCTGCGATCCATGCTCTCCATCTCCGCGGCGAGCGTCCTCTCGAGGATCACCGGGTATGGACGTCTGATGGTAATGGCCGCGGCGCTTGGGTTAGGCGTCGTGGCCGAAGCCTACGCCGTCTCCATACTCCTTCCGAGTCTGATCTACGAGCTCTTCCTGGGCGGCATCCTCTATTCGATCTTCATTCCGGTGCTGGTGGAGCGCATGACGACCCACGGAGAAGAGGACGCCAGGCGCCTGACCAACGCCCTGCTAACCCTGATACTGCCGCTGATGGCGGCGCTTGCCCTCGCCGGAGCCTTGTTCGCCGAACCGCTGGTGACGCTCTTCACGGATTGGAGCGCCGCCGATGAGCTTTCATCCAGCGAAGCCCAGCGGACGACGGACCTCGCTGTGCTGTTCTTCAGGATCTTCGTCTTCCAGATGCTTTTCTATGGTGTCAGCACCGTCGCCACCGGGGTCCTCCAGGCCCATCGGCGCTTCTTCCTGCCGACTTTCGCCCCTGTCTTGAACAACCTCATCATCATGGCCTCGTTCGCCGGGTATTGGTTGCTGGACGGACGCGGCGCGGATGTAGCCGCTGTGTACCTGCTCGGTTTCGGGACCACTTTTGGGGTCGTGGTGATGGCGCTGGCTCTGGTCCCTACGATGTATGCTCTCGGCTACAGGCTACGCCCGAGGCTGAACCATCCCGCGTTGCTGTCCACCGCCCGGCTCGCGGGACCGATGGTCGTGCTGGTGGCGGCGTCTGTCGCTTTCCAGGGGTTTGGCGCGTACCTCGCCACCCAGTTCAAGGCCGTCGCGGAGCTGAACTACGCCTTTACGATCTTCTCGCTCCCCTATGGTGTCTTCGTCGTGGCGATAGCCACTGCCCTCATGCCAGACCTCTCGGAGAAGCACGCTCGCGGAGACGTGGAAGGCTACCGGGAGACTTTCTCCTTCGGGCTGCGCACGATGGTCTTCGTCGTGGTTCCTTCTGCTGTCGGCATGATCACGCTTTCCGAGCCAATCGTTGGCCTGCTCTACGAACGCGGCGTGTTCGATTCGCAGGATACGCTGGCGGTGTCCAGGCTGCTCACCGTCTACGCCGCCGGGCTTCTGGGATACTCGGCGTACTTCTTCTTCGTGCGGGCTTTCTACTCGCGCCAGAATACCGTGACCCCGGCCCTCCTGAACGTCGCCATCTTCGTGCTTTATGCGGGCCTCGCCTATGGGCTCTCGCGCATCCTGGGGGTGGTCGGCGTGGTGATCGCGCTTTCAGCGGCTTATGCGGTGCTGGCTGCTCTGAGCCTCGTTGCGACGCGGCGGGAGATCAAGCGTATAGACGGCCGGCGTCTCCTGAAATCCGTGATCCGCATCCTGGCCGCCGGCGCCGTGATGTATGCGGTGGCGTGGGCCGGGACGGCGCTCTTCGGCGTGGGAGCCAGCTTCACCCAGAGGCTCCTGATCCTCGCCGGCGTCGGTGGAGTCTCGCTCGCGGCCTACCTCGGGGCAGCTTACCTGCTCCGGGTGGAGGAACTGAGATCAGCCCTCGTCCTGCTACGCAGCAGGACGGCCGCAGCGAAGAGCCAGCCTGAATAAACCAGTTTGAGCAGAGGGGATCTTCGCGTAAAGTGTCCACGTCGTTCTGGTCTTCGTGGATAGCCCTGGAAGGCGATCTGGTAGCCTCGCCAGCGTACCAGATCTCCAGCGTGAGGAAGCTATCTATTCGAACGTCGCTGGAGCACTCGAGAGCGCGCTCAACTGCGCTCCTGTTTGAAGGAGGTTTCCGGGGTGCCCGTGGAACTCTTGCTCGCGACGTTTTTCTTTATGAGGTAGAGAGTCAGGGGCAGGACCAGCAAGGCCGCGACCGCCGACAGCGCCCCCACCAGTGGGAAGCCTCCGGCGCGCAGAAGGACCGCCGAGGCCGCCGTGAAGACCAACGAGCCGGCGAACATGAACGAGGTGTTGAGCGCGAGCACCGTCCCGCGCGCCTCGGGGTTCAACTCCGAGACCAACGCCGTGAGCGCCGAGAAGCCCGAGGCGAAGGCCGTGGCCCACACGACGTGGACTATTATGGCGGCGGGCAACGTTCCGGTGACTATGGAGGTAAGGACAAAGACGCTTGTGGCGGCGATCACGCTGGAGATCCCCACCACCGTCCTCTTGCCAAAACGGTCGGCGAGCCTACCGCCGACTATGCTGCCGATCACGCTGGCCAGACCCGCGACCATCAGGACGAGCCCGTTCTGGGCTTCGGTGAAGCCGAAGTAGCGCGAGTAGTAGATGCCCGCGTTGGCGAAGGTCCCTTGCAGACTCCCGTACCAGAGGAAGGTCGCAAGCAGGGCGAAAAGCACCGAGGCCGCGGAGAAGGCCGTTCGGAACTGTCCCAGGGTGGAGCGTAGGGCGGAGCCCGCGGCTCCCTGCCGGGAATACGACTCGGGCCGGTCAGCGGGGAGCGCCAGGTAGACTGCTGCCGAGGCTAGAAAGGCCAGGCCGCCGATGATCCAGAAGGTGTATCGCCAGGTGGAGACCTCCGCGAGATAACCGCCAAGGGGCACGCCGAAGAGGGTCGAGGCGATCAGCATCCCCGACACCAGTCCTATGGCCCTTCCGCGTCTCTCGTAAGGGAACCTGTCGCCGATCAGGGCGTAGACGCCGGGCTCGACCATTCCGGCTCCTATCCCGGTAACTGCACGGAACAACAGCAGCGTCGAGAAACTGCCGCCGAGGCCCGTGAGCGCCGTGCCGATCCCGAGCACTACCATCCCCGAGAAGATCATGCCTCCGACCGGGTCGGGCGCAAGGATAGCCCCAAAGACCGGGGCGGAGAGGAGGTAGGCCAGGGCGTAGGCGGAGACCAGGAGGGCGCCGAGGCCGACGGGGATGCCCGTATCGCCGGTCATCGCCGGTAACAGCGGGACAGTGATGAGCGAGTCCCATCCCACGAAGAACGTACACATGGCTAACACGGCCAGTACCTTGCTTCCGCCGCTTGCGGAGTATGTTGGGGACACAGAGATACTCCCTTCCTCCGGGCACGCGGAGCCATTCGGCTGCAAAGGCCCGAAAAATCTGAGGTGTTGACTCTAGCTGTTCTGTCTTGCGGTTACCGGGATGCCCCGGAGCGAGTTCCGTCCCTATGCTCTTGGAACAGGGCGATGCGCTCCTTCAAACGCGAGCGGGCTTCCGAGAGGGATCCCATCTGCTCGTCTATCTCCGAGAGCTTCTCTTCGTAGAGGATCAAAAGCCCCTCGCATTCTTCGTTTGTCTCGGGGTCTTTTTCGAGCGAGGCGTCCCTGCCATTGCAGTTGATGATCCCCGCTATGTTCTCGGTGGAGAGCCCGAGGCCCAGATAGAACTGAACGGCCCTGACCCTCTCTACCTGCGTCTCGCCGAAGTCGCGGTAATCGTTATCTAGCCTCTCGCCGAAGATGAGGCCCTTCTTCTCGTAGTACCTGAGCGACCTGACGCTCGTTCCCGTCCTCTCCGAAAGCTCGCCTATCCGCACGGCATTCTCTCCTTCGTGGCCGCCAACCTCTACACGCAGAAGATAAACCCTGACACCGTGTCAGGGTCAAGCGAGACTGGAGAGATTTTGTGGAAAGTCCCTCGACGACGCCGTATCGGTGGCGAACGTTCCAGGTTAGGAGTCGCTATCCGCGGAGTCTCCCTCGGAGTCGCTGTCCGGCGCTTCTCCGGCCTGACTTTCCCAGGCGGCTCGGGAGAGGTCTTCTATGAGCAGTTCTCCCCGGTTCACGTCCTCGGGGCCGTATTTGCTCATGATCGAGACGACGTAGCGGCGACCGTCGGCTTCGACGATACCCACATCGCTGTAGACCTTGTAGAGCCAGCCGGCCTTGTTGGCTGCGTACACGTCCTCCGGCAGTCCGGCGTCCAGCCACCAGTCCAGTTCGTTGGTGTACATGAGTTCCATCATGTATCCGCAGCTTTCGGGGCTCGCGGCCTCGTCGCGGGCGATCTTCTCCAGCATGACCGTCATGTCGCGGGGCGTGGTCCTGTTGTCGAGCGCCGGGACGGCGCCCCGCTCGCTGCTGAGTTTCTGGTAGAGGAGGGTGTCCTTCGCGCCGAGCGAGCGGGCGACCTCGTTGATGTGTTCCGGGCCGCCCACGGTGCGAACGAGGGCGTTGGTGGCGACGTTGTCTGACTGGGTCATCATCAGGCTCAGGAGGTCTCCCACCGTGTGACTGGTCCCGGCATCCTCCCACTGCAGCCATCCGGCCCCGGCTGCCCAGTCTTCTTCTTTTATCTCCACCTGCTGCGAGAACTCCAGGTCGCCCTGTTCGACCTTCCGGTA
>Ga0136617_10003834_pt1 | contig 13444 bp, 12 predicted proteins | sample AntDrymUQ3222106_2_FD_129672 | JGI IMG/M metagenome (GOLD analysis project Ga0136617, IMG submission 129672) | Polar desert sand microbial communities from Dry Valleys, Antarctica - metaG UQ322 (21.06) | ecosystem: Environmental > Terrestrial > Soil > Desert | place: Antarctica: Dry Valley...
CAGAACGCCGTCGTCCCACAGGCGCGCGGTCGAATAGTACGGGGATCCTTCGCGCTCGTACTTCTCGAGGATCGGATCGCGAATGGCAGCGGTCTCTTCGGGGGTGAAGGGTTTCCCTTCGCGCGTGAGCTGATCGCGCTTCACCGTGGTGAGCACGCCGGCCGCCTGCTCACCTCCCATGACCGAAATACGCGCGTTCGGCCACATCCAGAGCAGGCGCGGCTCGTACGCGCGCCCGCACATGCCGTAGTTTCCCGCCCCGAACGATCCGCCGATGATGACGGTGAACTTCGGCACCACGGAATTGGCCACGGCGTGCACCATCTTCGCGCCGTCTTTTGCGATCCCGCCGCGCTCGTACTCCCTGCCGACCATGAAGCCGGTGATGTTCTGCAGGAAGACCAGCGGAATCCCCCGGAAGTTGCACAGCTCGATGAAGTGCGTCGCCTTGAGCGCGGATTCCGAGAACAGCACACCGTTGTTCGCCACGATTCCCACCAGCATCCCGTGCAGGCGGGCGAAACCGGTCACCAGCGTCGTCGCGTACCGCTCCTTGAACTCGTCGAACCGCGAGCCGTCGACCATGCGCGCGATGACTTCGCGGACGTCATACGGTTTTCGCGTGTCGGCGTTGACGATGCCGTAGATTTCGCGCGGGTCGTACGCAGGATCCTCCGGGGCGATCACGTCCGCCGGAAGGCGCTTCGCGGTGTGCAGCGTGCCGACCACGTTTCTCGCGAGATGAAGGGCGTGCTCGTCGTCTTCGGCGAAATAGTCGGCGACGCCCGAGAGGCGCGTATGGACGTCGGCGCCACCTAGATCCTCGGCCGACACCTCTTCACCTGTCGCCGCCTTTACGAGCGGTGGGCCGCCGAGAAAGATCGTTCCCGTGCCGTTGACGATGATCGTTTCATCCGACATCGCGGGGACGTAGGCGCCGCCGGCCGTGCAGGACCCCATGACGACCGCCAGCTGCGGAATGCGCTCGGCGGACATGCGCGCCTGGTTGAAGAAGATCCGTCCGAAGTGCTCGCGGTCCGGAAAGACGTCTGCCTGGAGGGGGAGGAACGCGCCGCCGGAATCCACCAGGTATACGCAGGCGAGCCGGTTGTCGAGCGCGACCTGCTGTGCGCGCACGTGTTTCTTGACGGTCAGGGGATAGTACGTTCCGCCTTTGACCGTGGCGTCATTGGCGACGATGAGGACCTCGCGTCCCGAGACGCGCCCGACCCCGGTGACGATGCCCGCCGCAGGGGCCTCGTTGTCGTAGAGATCCCAGCCGGCGAGCGGCGACAGTTCGAGAAAGGGTGACCCCCCGTCGAGCAGTTTGTCGATGCGTTCCCGCACCGGCAGCTTGCCTTGTGCGCGATGCCGCTCGACGTATTTCGGCTCGCCCCCCTGCTTGACCGTCGCGATCCGTTGGCGGAGCTCCGCGACGAGCGCCGTCATCCGCGCGGCGTTCGCCCGAAACAACTCGGAGTTGGTGTCGATGTGCGTTTCGAGGAGGTCCACGTTGGCGCTAGCCTACCAGCTGGTAATGACGGGCTGAGGCATGGCGGAATTATAGCGGGGTGACAGCGCCTCTGGCTGTACCGACTGAATGCAGGCTCTGGCCGTGTATTCGTGCGAGACAGTTGTTTGATTTTAGACGCCGTGCGGCAGTTGTGTATAATTCCCGGTGCCTTTTTTGTTGCACATCTGTATGATGTGCAGCCACCAGCCGGGTCAGATGGGATGGGTCGGATGAACGGAAAGAAAAAGAACCGCGTGCTCGCCATCGATGACGAACCGGCGATGATCGAGTGGCTCAAAATCCTCCTCGAGCACGAGGGCCATGAAGTGCGGACGGCGATGATCGGCACCCGGGGCGAGGAGATCTTCAGGACCTGGAAGCCGGATGTCGTTGTCACCGACATGATGCTGCCGGACGTCGATGGTCTGGAGCTGCTGCGGCGGTTCAAGCAGACGCATCCGGATACCGAGGTGATCGTGATCACGGGGCACGGGTCCATTCAGAAAGCCGTCGAGGCCATGAAAGCTGGGGCTTTCGAGTTTGCCGAGAAACCCGTGGATGCCGACGCGCTCCTGGCGAAGCTCGAGCGTGCGATCGAGCGCAGGGACCTGCTGGGCGAGAACCTGTTGCTCAAGCAGAAGATCGAGAATCAATTCCGCTTCGGCAACATCATCGGCAAGAGCAAGAAGATGCACGAGGTGCTCGAGCTGGTCGAGAGCGTGGCCGGGAGCGACGCCAACATCCTCATTCAGGGAGAGAACGGGACCGGCAAGGAATTGATCGCCAACGCGCTCCATTACAACAGCAAGCGGGCGAAGGGGCCGTTCATCAAGATCAATTGCGCGGCGATCCCGAAGGACCTGATCGAGTCCGAGCTGTTCGGCTACAAGAAAGGGGCGTTCACCGGCGCGGCGTCCGACAAGGAAGGCCTCTTCGAGATGGCCGAAGGGGGCTCACTGCTGCTGGATGAGATCGGCGAGATGCCGCCGTACCTCCAGACGAAACTTCTGCGGGTGCTGCAGGAGCGCGAATATCGCCCCATCGGGAGCGATCGCATCGTTCGTGTCGACTTCCGCTTGATCTGTGCAACGAACATCGACCTCGACGCGGCGCTGCGGGACGGGAAGCTGCGCGAAGACCTGTACTTCCGCATCAATACGATCACGTTGCGTGTGCCTCCGCTGCGCGAACGAACCGAAGACATCCCGCTGCTGTGCGAGCACTTCCTCGACAAGTACAAGCAGCGCCATCAGCGCCCCAACATCAAGTCGATTGCGCCGGCGGCGTATCACGTGCTCATCCGGCACAGGTGGCCCGGCAACGTCCGTGAGATCGAGAACGTGATCGAGCGCGGCGTGCTTGTGACGAAAGGGAATGAGATCGGGGTCAACGATCTGCCGGAGTCGCTGCGAACCGAAAGTACCACCGCCGGCGAGTTCGTCATTCCCCCGCACCGTACGCTCGCGGAGATCGAGAAGATGGCGATTCTGCAGACGCTGCAGCGCACCAACTGGAACAAGCAGGAAGCCGCGCAGATCCTCGGGCTCTACCGTCCCACGCTGTACAGCAAGATGAAGAAGCACGAGATCCAGGACGGGGGCAAGAGCGGCGCCCGGCGCATCGCCCAACCTAATTAGGCGAACTGATTTCCACTCGGGCGCACAAATACATCGTCCGGCCCCGCCACGAGCGGTGCGGCAAAGTTGCCTGAACCCGCCAAACGCTGGTAATTCGGCCAAATTCCGTCGGCTTCCTGCTGCCGTCGCGAACCTCGTCCGATGGCATGCGGTTTGATTGAGCTATTCCGGATGCATGTGTGGCGGTAGCGCCACCGCGTCAAGGAGGCGGATGTGGACGAGCGATCACGAGTGCTGATGGCGACGGTATTGGGAGCGGTTGCAGGGGGCGTGTACGGCTGGCTGTACATGACCGAACAGGGCAAGCGGGTTCGCGACCAGATCGAGCCGAAGCTGGACGACTTCATGCGGGAGCTGACGCACGTGCGCGGCACCGTAGAGAAGGCGCGCACGGCGGCAAACGAAGGCTGGCGGTCGCTCGGTGAAGTCACCGGGGGGGCTGCTCGCCGGTCCGCATAGCGGAGGAGCACATGCCAACGGTGGATCTGGGTACGACCAACACGTTTCTCGGCATCATGGCGGTCGTCAGCGTGCTCGAGGCGTTGCTGCTGATCGGGATCGGCGTCGGCGCGTTCATCGCGTATCGGCGAATGACCCTGATGATGGCGGACCTCGAAGCCCGTCAGATTGCGCCGCTCCGGGAGAAGGTCGAGGGCATTCTCACCGACGTCCGGACGGTGACGGCCAACGTGAGCCATCAGTCCGAGCGTGTCCATCACGCGATCACGGACACGCTGGACCGTGTCGATGAAACCGCTGGTCGCGTCAAAGGGACGGTGCGCGACCGAGTGCACCAGGCCGTCGGCGTGGTCCGAGGCGTGCGGGCCGTCTTCATGACGCTGCTCGGCGCGGATGCGCGTCACGAGCCCCCCGCACCAGCCCCGGGACGGGTGTAGACAACAGCGATATTCAACCCACAGGAGGGTACATGGCGTACGAATACGATCGGTATGAACGGGAAGATGGCGGCGGGTCATTTCTGATGGGCCTGCTCGCGGGCACCGTGCTGGGCGCGGGGCTCGGAATGTTGTTCGCGCCGAAAGCCGGCAACGAGCTGCGGAGCCAGCTTGGCGAATCGGCCAACCGCGCGCGCAGTACCGCGAACGACGCGTATCAGCAGGCGACCGACAAGGTGAGCCAACTGGTAGACCGCGGCAAAGATGCGTATCAGCGCGCGCGGACGACAACCCCTGGCGACGGCTCGGAAGACCTCGGGTTGGGCGGAACGGCCGGCGCCGACAGTGGCACGTCCGGCACGATGGGGAACACGGGCTCCAGCTACACCGGCGCCGGCACCAGCTACTCGACGCCCGGCAGTAACCGCACTTAGCACGTGCGATGTGCGACGTGCAGGGCACCGAGCACGTCAGCACGTGGGCACGTTATGATGTTCGCGTGAGTGGGCAGGCCACGCGAGGCGCGCAACAGGCGTTGCGCGCCTCGCTGGCACGGCGAATCCTGGTGCGCGCCCGCCGTGAAGTACGGCTGACGAGCCTGGCGATCTGGCGCGGGACCACCGGCGTGTACAACAGCGAAGACCTCACCTTCGCTTCCTCGATTGCCTACTACGCCCTCCTTTCCCTGTTTCCGTTTCTTCTGCTCGCGTTCTCCTTTCTCGGCAGCCTGACGACGTCGGATGCGGACCGCGCGCAAATTCTCGGTTTTGTGCTCCGCTACTTCCCGCAGCAGTTCGAGTTCGTGACCAAACAGCTCGATGAATTTCAGAATGCGCGCCTCAGTCTCGGGCTCGCGGGCAGTGTGCTGATGGTCTGGGCCGCCATGGGTGTGTTCGGGGCGGTGACATCGGCGATCAACCATGCCTGGGGTGTGGAAAAGCAGCCCAATTATTTCAAGCACAAGCTCATTTCGTTCGTGATGCTTGTCGCCGCGGGCGTTCTCCTGATGGCCGGCCTCCTCCTCGTGAGCGCAATCAACGTCGTCGAGGCACGCTGGTTCTCCGTCGTCCTGACGCGGACTCCAGGGCTGACCGTGTTGCAGGGTTACGTGCTGAAATCGGCCAGCACAGTGCTCTTCATCCTCATCGTCGGGATGGTCTTTTATTTCGTCCCGAACGCGAAGGTGCGATTCCGCGACGTCTGGGTGGGGGCGATCCTCACCGGATTGCTGTGGCGCGGCGCATTGGCAGGCTTCTCGATTTACGTGCGCGACATGACGCGGTTCAGCGTCATCCACGGTTCGATCGCCGCGGTCGTCGTCTTCCTGCTCTGGGTGTATGTCTCCGCCGTGATTCTTCTGTTTGGCGCGGAGATGACCGCGGCGTACGCGCGGCTGCGGCGGCACCGGCCTCCGCAAATCCCCGCGGCTCCCTCTCCGAGGGTGTGAGGGGGTCGACTTCTATCGACTCTGCAGGTCCTTCGAGGCCGGCCCGTTCACTACACGTCCATAGGCGTCAAATCGAGAACCGTGGCACGGGCAGTCCCAGGTCGATGCCGCCTTGTTCCAGCCGACGATGCAGCCGAGATGAGTGCAGACGGCTGACATCCGGTGCAGTTCGCCAGCCTCGTCGCGGTAGATGGCGACCTTGGTGGCCCCCTTCCTCATGACCGCGCCCGTGGTGGGTGTGATTTCGTCTGTGGACGACACGTCGCCTGGCGTCACGTATGAGGTGTACTGCACCGCGACGTTGACGTTCTCCTTGATGAATTCGCCGGCCGCGCCGATCCTGATCCTGGAGGGGTTATACAGATCGCTCCAGCGGTTGGGACGTCCCTGGATCAAGTCGGTGATCAGCATTCCTGCAATGGTCCCGTGCGTCATCCCCATGCCGGAGTCACCGGTCGCGACGTAGATGTTGTCGCTGTCCATCGGGTTGCGGCCGATGAAGGCGAGCCCGTCCTGCGTTTCCATCACCTGTCCGGACCACCTGAATTCCAGCTCCCCGGCCGCGGGGAAGTGCTCGCGCATCCACGAATCGAGCGCAGAGAAGCGCTCTTCGGTATCTGACGCCTGCGCCGCCTTGTGGTCCTCACCACCGACGATGAGCAGGTCGAAGGCAGCGGCATTGTCACCACCCACGTCGGCGTTGTTGACGCGATGCAGGCGGACGTAGTGGTAGGGATCGTGGGTATCCCAATAGAGCGCTGGCGTGATGGATCCTGTCGGGACTCGTGCCGCCACCACATACGAGTGGTACGGAGCCTGTTTCGTGTGGATCGCCAGGAGATCGTTGAACGGAACATTGGTCGCGACGACGGCGGCGCGTGCCGTGATGCGCGGCCCGTTCGCGGTCTGCACGATCGCCTGGTTGCCCCCGGTGACCGACACCGCACGCGTACCCCCGTAAAGGCGTCCGCCGCCGCGCGTGAACGCGTCGAGCACGCCGTTCAGATACTTCAGCGGATGAACCTGTCCCTGCCGAGGAAAGTGCAGAAACGGACCGAGCTCGACACCCTGGACGTTCGCACGCGCGGGCTTTTCGACCTCGACGCCGGCCTGCAACGCGGCCTCCATTTCTTCATCGAGGTAACGCTCGTCGTGCTCCGGTGCGAGAAAGAGATAACCGCTGACTCGCGCGAAGTCTGCAGCGATCTGCTCGCGTTCGCAGATGCTTTCGATACGAGCGATAGCCGAACGATGACTGTCGCAGGCATGGCGCGCACCTTCGACGCCATGCAGCCGGATCATCTCGGTGTAACGGTCGTCGATCACGTTCGACAGGTGCGCGGTGGTGACGCCGGTCTGCCCACACCCTGGCGTCCCGTCATCCAGCAGCACGACCGAACGACCCTCGCGCATCAGCAGGTAGGCGGTCGAGACGCCGGCGATGCCCGCGCCGATCACGCAGACGTCGGCATTTATGTGCTCCGCCAGCGCGGGCTGACGCTCAGGGCGGGCCGTCTCCAGCCACACAGACGTGCTTTTCGGCATTCGAATATCTCCATATGCCAGAGGTGCAAACACCACACCTATCGCAGAGGTGAGCACGTTCGCACGCCGAATGTACATGGCAGGGCAGGGAGTGTCTTTCGACTCTCCCTGTGCCTGGGGTAGGGGATATGGCGGAGTTGTTTGCCCCAGCGGAACACCGGAGCGGAAGGCCGGATCGTGTTTAGCGACCCGACGCTCCCTTAGACAGCAACTGGAATGCCATGTTTTCAGGTGCAGATTCACCCAGCCGGGCTGGTTTGTTGGAACGCGGCAACCGTGAATGTGGAGCTTCGCTCCACACGTTGGCAGGTAAGGTTGAGGCGGATCACCTCTACCATTGTGTAGAGGGCCGGTGTGTTGAGGCCGGCTTCAGGCCGGCCTGTCGACGCCCGGCGCTAGGGACGCGCGTTGCTGGAGGATCCCCCGGCGTGTCACGCCCGACCGGGGGGCGCGGTAGCGCTCCCCGGCTCCGGCGCTGCGCCTCGGCCCGAGCCCCGCTGCGGCCTCGAAGCTGGCCGGGTCCACTTCGGGCGACGGGACCAGACCCCGCAGGACAATTAACAGCGCTACTCCGTCGTTCACGTGGCCTCCTGAAGTCGCCGCCACGGCCCTACTCATGAGCGCGCTCGGCATGTGGTGGTGGGCTGACCTCACGGATCCCTGATCAATGATCCTTGATCCCTTCCGGGGCGCCACACGGAATATCAGGCGAGCATAGCGAGATTCTCGCGACGGGCGTGGAAGATCCGCCGCGCGGCAATGAACGCCAGCCGGGAAATCACGTACGCGACGGCGCACCATACGGTGATGAACACCGGGGCGAGCGCCGGACGGTCGAGCCAGCTGACGGCGACGAGCGCCAGCAGTGCCGGCGGCGCCGCGGCGGCCACGAACGACAGCATCCCGATGAAAGCGGCGACCCCGTGGGCGTTGTTGCTGCCGACCGTGTTGAGGTCGACGGACTTGGGAAATGCCGCCGACGCGATCGCGGCGACTGGCGCCACGACGAGAGAGACCGTCGTCAAACCGATCGGGACGCTGATCCACAACGACGGCGGGCCTGCCGGGAACATGACCAGCGCCGCGACAAAGCACAGGAGCGACGGCGCCAATCCGATCAGCGCGTTACCGGCCGCCTTCCCCGCAAGCAGCTCCCCTTCCGTCAGCGGAGAGAGCAGCATCAGCGTGAGGCCCGCACGGTCGATCGCGAACTGGTTCATCGAAATCGGCACCACGGCCATGAGGCAGAAAAACGACGTGAACGCCGCAAGACCGATCCCGCTCTCGAATTGAAACGGCCCGAGGTCCATCACCCCGGAGCCGCGGTACATCAGCAAGCCCAGGAACGCGAACAGCACGATCGGTGACAGAAGCACCGAGCGGCCGCGAGGTGTGCGCAGCGCCAGCCGCAAATGTGCGAGCGCCACCGCGGAGGCGCCGCTCGAGAGACCGGGCAGCCGCCGGATCCACACCGGGTGCATTCGTCCTCCGCGGCACCCGCCCGACGATGCCGGCGAATCGAGCACTCGGCGGAAGATCGCGAACCCGACTCCGTGAGGGATGACCGTCAGCACGGCGAGTACTGACAGGCTCGCGATGCTGCGTGCATATGCGCCGGACGCGGCGTCGGTCGACGCCGTCAGGTACAGCTGGGGAGGCAGCCGCGCGAGGGCGCGTCGACCGGTGCTTTCGAACCACGCGGGAAGCGACAGGTCGCGCTGCTGCGCCAGAAAAGCCGGGAGCATGCCCACGAGGGGAATGAACACGATGAACAGCAACGCGACGAGCTCTCCGCGGCGCCGGTTCCGGAAGAGCAGATGAATACCGCTGGTCGCGAGAGTGCCAAGCCCCATCAGGAAGGCGATCAGCAGCAGCGCTCCACAGAGCGTGATGGCTGCGGCGACCGGCGCGCCACCTGCAAGCAGGCCGAACGCGACAAAGAGAATCAGCGGCGCCGAAAGAATCTGCCAGGGATCCCCGAACGCGGATGCGCACTGCGCCACGTACAGCGTCGAGCGGCCGATCGGCAGCAGCAGGAGCCTGACCGGATTCGAACCGGACGATCCGGGCAGGAGGAGCGGCCCTGCGACGACGATCACCGGCAGCAGGAGCAGAATGTACCGCGCTGCCTGGACCGTGATCGCATCACGCTCGCCCCGGGCAAGCGAGAAGCCGGCCGCGCCGCCGAGCCCCGCGAGCACGATCACCGACGGTATCAGCAGGACACCGGCTAGGATCGGCCCGAGCTTTTCGATCGCCAGCGAGAATCGCTCCAGCGCGTCTCGTGACCCGGTCTTCTCCAGCGAGTTCACGAGCATCCGCCAGCGCATCCAGGCAAAGGCCCGCAGGATTCTCAGCACGTCAGATCCAGTCGAGCGCCGTCTGCGGACGCAGGTCTCCGCCGACGAGGCCGATGAACAGCTCCTCGAGCGTCTTGCCGCTGCCACTCCCCGCGCGCAACTCGTCGATGTGCCCCTGCGCGACGAGCTTGCCGTCGGCGATCACGCCGATGTGCGTCGAGAGCCGCTCGACAATCTCGAGGATGTGCGATGTCAGAAAGATCGTGCCGCCTCGCGAGACAAAGGACAGCATCAGCTCCTTGATCTGCCGCGAAGCGACGGCATCGATCCCTTCGAATGGCTCATCGAGAAAGAGGAGGCGCGGCCCGGGGATGAGCGCCGCCGCCAACGACAGCTTCTTGCGCATGCCGTGGGAGAAGTCGGTCACGAGCGTCGTCCCCGCATCCTTCAGATCCATCATCGTCAACAGATCCTCCGAGCGCGCGCGCGCGGTGGCCGTGGGCATCCCGTGAATCTGCGCCACGAAGAAGAGCGTTTCTTCGGCGGTCAAACGGTCGAAGAGCGCGAGGTCCTCCGGCACGACACCGATCCTCCGCTTCACCGAGACCGGATCGGCGACGGGATCCGTGCCGAGGATTCGCATCGATCCCGCGCTCGGCCGGATCAGCCCCGTCAGACACCGTATCGTGGTCGATTTGCCCGCGCCATTGGGGCCGAGGAAACCGTAAAAGCTGCCTGCGGGCACGGCGAGGTCGATGCCGTCGACGGCGCGAAAGGTACCGAAGTCCCGAGTGAGTCCGCGGGTTTCGACCGCCAGTTCCATCGACGGATTGTACTGTGCGCGAAGCTCGGCCTTGGCCACGGTGCATACGGTGCGACACGGGGTCTCAGGTCGATCTCGGCGGCACGGCGCGTGCACCTCGGAAGGGCATGGACGCCAAGGAACTACTCATGACGGCGGCGCGGACCCTTGCGGTGTACGTGCTGATCCTGGTCGTCGTGCGCGCGCTCGGCAAACGCACAGTCGGCAACTTTTCAGCGTTCGACCTGCTGGTCGCGCTGATGCTCGGCGAACTCGTCGACGAGATGATCTACGGGGACGTGCGCTTCATCCAGGGCACCGTCGCCGTCGTCACCGTCGGCGCCATCGCATACGCCGACTCGTGGCTTAGTTACTGGGACCACGGCATGGAGGCGGTCCTCGAAGGCAAACCCACCATGGTGATCAAGAAGGGGGAGTTCCATCGCCCCGGCATGCGCCAGGAGCGCATGAATGAGAAGGACGTCCTCGCCGCGCTGCGGATTCACGGCGTGCGCGACATGCGTGAAGTGGAGTATGCGCTCGTCGAGCACGACGGAACCGTGAGCGTGGTGCATTACGACTGGGCCGAGCCGCCAACCAGGGCGGACGTGGATAAGGAAATGGCCAAAGAGCGTCGGAAGGTCATCGGGGACACGGAGGAGCCCCCGCCCGCGAAGCGGACGCTCACGGCCCGGGCGCTCGACATGCAGCCCGGGGAACTGCGCTGATGGATCCGCTCCGCATCATCGTTCGTGTCGTCTTCGCTTATGTGCTGGTGCTTGCCTTCACCAGGATCTCCGGGCACCGGACCATGCGACAGAATGACGTGCCGAGCTTCGTGATTGCGGTCGTCATCGGCGACTTGTTCGACGACGTGATCTGGGCGGAGGTGCCGGTGTCGCAGTTTGCCGTCGCCGTTGCGACGCTGTTCCTGATGCATCTTCGCGTGACCGGGCAGTTATTCCACTCAGGCCGGCGCGACTGGCGTCGGGCCGCATAGTCAGATGAGGGACCTTCGGTGACCCGAACTGTTACGATGAACGCAATGAAAACCGTGATCGTTCGCGGCAAATCGCCGCTGCCTGAATCCCTGCGGGATGTGATCGAGCGCGGCAGCACGTCCGTGCACGAGTGTCACGTGCCTGGACCGACGCCGATGCCCCGCGACGTCGATCGCTTCGTGTTCTTCACCACCGGTGACGATCCGGACGTCGCCGCGGCAGCGCGTCAGGCCGCGCGCGCCCAGCGCACCGATGGCGCAGAGAAGCTCGTCTACGTCCTCGGCGACGACGGCGCGCAGACGGTCGAGGGTCTTTCGCCGACCGAGGTCTATGTCTGGCCTCGTGACGAGGACCGGTTGAAGATGGCGTTCATGACCGGCGCATGAACCGTCTCGCGAAGGAGCGCAGCCCGTACCTGCTCCAGCACGCCGCGAACCCCGTTGACTGGTATCCGTGGGGCGATGACGCGCTGGAACGGGCGCGCACCGAAGACAAGCCGATCTTCGTGTCGATCGGATACTCGACCTGTCACTGGTGCCACGTGATGGAGCACGAATCCTTTGAGGATCCGGCCATCGCCGCCTTGTTGAACAACGACTTCATCTCCATCAAAGTCGACAGGGAAGAACGTCCGGACGTGGACCGCGTCTACATGTCATTCGTCCAGTCCACCACCGGGTCCGGCGGCTGGCCGATGACGGTCTTTCTGACGCCGGAGCTGAAGCCGTTTTTCGGTGGCACCTACTTCCCGCCGACATCGCGATGGGGCCGGCCTGGTTTCTCGGACCTCTTGTCCGAGATCGCCCGCGTGTGGAAGGCCGACCGCCGCCGCGTGGACGAGGCGGCCAACGAACTGACCGAGCGGCTGACGGCGGTCACGGCTGGCGCCCGCGCCGAGTCCGAGGTCGCCGATGCCGAGGCACTCGACGTAGCGGTCGAGCAGTTCCAGATGGCGTTCGACGGACGTCGTGGCGGGTTCGGCGGCGCTCCCAAGTTTCCCCGCCCGTCCGAACTGCTGTTCCTGCTCCGCGAGCACGCGCGCCGCGGGTCCGCGCAGGCGCCGCTGCTGATGGTCACCGAAACCCTCCGCGCGATGGCGCTCGGAGGCATGCGCGACCATCTCGGCGGTGGCTTCCACCGTTATTCCGTCGACGCGGAGTGGCGCGTTCCACACTTCGAGAAGATGCTCTACGACCAGGCGCAGCTGGTCCTCGCCTATCTGGAGGCCGCGCAGGCAACCGGCGATGAGTTCTATGCGACGGTTGCGGAGGACTCCCTTCACTACGTTCTTCGTGACATGACCGATGCCGAAGGGGGCTTCTACTCCGCCGAAGATGCCGACAGCGCCCCCCCGGAGCAGGCGGGTTCGCCCAACGCGCACAAGTCGGAGGGGGCCTTTTACATCTGGTCCGACGAAGAGATCGGATGGCTCCTCGGCGAGGATGCGGAGGTCGCACGGCGGCGGTTCGGGATCGAGAAAGACGGCAACGCCCCACACGACCCTCAGGGGGAGTTCACCGGCCGGAATCTCCTGTATTCGGCGCAATCGATCGCCGAGGTCGCAGCACGCACCGGGCGCACGGTCGCAGAGACCGAGCAGGCCCTCGGCCGCATCCGCGCCATCCTCTTCGAGGCGCGAAAGAGCCGTCCGCGTCCGCATCTGGACGACAAGGTCCTGACGGCGTGGAATGGATTGATGATCGCGGCCTTCGCGCGCGCGGCGCGTGTGCTTCCGCAGAGCGCTGACGCCGGCAGGTATCGCTCGGCGGCGGAGAAGGCCGCGGGATTCATCCGGCAGCGGCTGTGGCGGCCGTCCACGGGCACCCTCCTTCGCCGATATCGGGACGGCGATGCCGCCATCGAAGGCTACGCGGAGGATTACGCCTATCTGATCTGGGGGCTGCTCGAACTCTTTCAGGCGACAGGCACCGCGGGATGGCTGGAGTGGGCGACTGAGCTGCAGAAACGGCAGGACGATCTCTTCTGGGACGAGGCCGGCGGCGGCTGGTTCAGCACCACCGGACAGGATCCGACCGTCCTCCTCCGTCTGAAGGAGGACCACGACGGCGCAGAACCGGCCGCAAGTTCCGTGTCGGCGGTAAACGTCCTGACCCTCGCGCATCTGACCGGTGACCCCACGTACCGGAACAAAGCCGAGCGAACACTGGCGAGGTTCGGCAAGCGCGCCGGCGCCGCGGGCCGAGTCATCCCGATGATGCTGTGCGCGCTGTCGGTCTGGCATTCGCCGTCCATGCAGATTGCCGTCGTCGGCGGCAGGACCTCGGACCCGGTGCGCGAGCTCG
>Ga0136617_10003835_pt1 | contig 13440 bp, 14 predicted proteins | sample AntDrymUQ3222106_2_FD_129672 | JGI IMG/M metagenome (GOLD analysis project Ga0136617, IMG submission 129672) | Polar desert sand microbial communities from Dry Valleys, Antarctica - metaG UQ322 (21.06) | ecosystem: Environmental > Terrestrial > Soil > Desert | place: Antarctica: Dry Valley...
CATCCGGGTCTCACCGGGAGCTTCGACGTTGAGACGCAGCAACGGCTCGGTGTTGGACGCGCGCAGGTTGAACCAGCTGCCGTCGACCATCTCGACGGTCAACCCGTCGAGATGGTCGACGCGGGCGCCCGATCGGGAGGCGAAAGCCCGCTCGACCCGTTCGATCACCGCTGACTGGTCGGAGACCGGGGAGTTCACCTCGCCCGACGCGGCATAGCGGCTGAACTCCGCCATCAGCTCGGACAGCGGCTGGGCCTGCCCACCGAGGGCGGCGAGCACATGCAACGCCGCCAGCATCCCGGTGTCGGCCCGCCAGAAGTCGCGGAAGTAGTAGTGCGCGGAATGCTCGCCGCCAAAGATCGCTCCCGTACGGGCCATCTCGGTCTTGATGAAGGAATGCCCCACCCGTGTACGCACCGGCAGACCGCCACGTTCGGAGACCAGCTCCGGCACGGCGCGCGACGTGATGAGATTGTAGATGATCGTTGCCCCCGGCTCGCGAGCCAGCTCGCGAACGGCGACCAGCCCGGTGACGGCCGACGGCGGCACCGGCTCGCCGCGCTCGTCGACGACGAAACATCGGTCGGCGTCACCGTCGAACGCCAGCCCGATGTCGGCGCCGCGGCCGCGCACCGCCGCCTGGAGGTCGCGCAGATTCTCTGGGAGCAGCGGGTTGGCCTCGTGGTTGGGAAAGGTGCCGTCGAGCTCGAAGTACAGCGGAACCAGGTCGAGCGGCAGCCCGGCGAAGACCGTGGGCACCGTGTGGCCGGCCATGCCGTTGCCGGCGTCGACCACCACAGTCAGCGGCCGGATGCCGGACAGGTCCACCAGCCGGCGCAGGTAGCCGGCGTAGTCGGTCAGGACATCGCGCGCGGTGATGACGCCTGGCGTCCCGCCATGGGCAGGTACGCCTTGCTCGGCCAGGGCTCGGATCTGGGCCAGTCCGGTGTCCTGGCCCACCGGCGTCGCGCCGGACCCGCACAGCTTGATGCCGTTGTACTTGGCCGGATTATGGCTGGCGGTGAACATCGCACCCGGCACATTGAGTGAGCCGGCGGCGAAATACAGCATGTCGGTGGAGGCCAGCCCGGTCTCGATCACATCGGCACCCTGTCCGGACGCTCCGGCGGCAAAGGCCGCCGCCAGCGCGGGAGAGGACTCACGCATGTCGTGAGCGGTGACGATGGTGGACGCGCCGAGGATCCGCACGAACGCGGCACCGATCTCGCCCGCTATCTCCTCGTCGAAGTCAGCCGGCACCTCGCCGCGAATGTCGTACGCCTTGACGATGCGTGACAGATCCCGCACGGCTTTCCGTCCTCACAGCGGCCGAATGATTGCCGGCGCAGCCTACCGGGACGCCCCGGCCTACCCCCTCGCGGTCAGAACTCCACCGGGATCACGGCTGCTTGCGAGCCCGGCCGAGGACCTCGTCCAGCGACAGGACGAGCGCGCCGTCTTTCCAGATGCGGGTCTCGCAGCGGTGACAGGAGGCCAGGTTCAGCAGCGAGCCGTCGGCCACGGTCATCGCCAGTTCGGTGACCCGATTGCTGCCACATCGGGCGCAGATGGTCAGGGTGTGAGACGGTCGGCCAACAAGGGACCTTGATTCGGTCATGGCAGCAGCTCCTGATCCGATGGCTTTCATGGATCCGCTACCGCACTGAACGGATACCGTGATTGACCATCGGCATCCCGGACCGGAACTTGAGGATCAATGTACGGTCGGCAACCCGCGCAGGTGCCCACGTCGACCGACGTCCTCGGGGAAGCCGGCCGACCCGTCCGTCCGGACCCCTGGTTGTGCGGGCCGGCCGGCTTCCCGGACGGCGTCGGCCAGCACCTCCAGGTCATCGGTGGATGGGCCGGCAAGGTCGAACTCCCCCTCGTGCCGCACGACCTCCCACCCCTTGGGTGCGGTGAGCCCTCGGCCATGACCCTCGCAGAGGTCGTAGGAGTGCGGCTCGGCATACGTGGCAAGCGGCCCGACGACCGCCGTGGAGGCGCTGTAGACGTAGGTGAGCGTCGCGACCGCGACCGCGGTGCAGCCCGTGCGCGAGCAACGACGTTGGGACCTCACCTGGGGCAGGCTAGCGGTCCGTGCGCGCCCGGCCAACGACCCGACCCCTGTGCGCGATCGTGTCGCGAACTCTGGCCGGCGGACGCGCCCAGCTGGGTAGGCTCGGACAATGACCAGCCGCCTGGGCCGCCGGGGCGTCCCCCGACGCGGTCGTCGCGACCGGCGTGGCCGTGGCATGCGGGGCCGCCTGGTCCCGTCCAGTGTCCCGCTCGCCCGCAGCCGGGGCCAGCAGTTCGATGATCTGGTGCTCGACGCGGTCGAGGACCTCGAGCGCCGGTGGGGCCCTGACCTGGCAGGCGTGGAGTTCGCCGTTGAAGAGGTGCCGCCGGAGCTGCCTGATTTCGACGGCGACGTGCTCGAGGACGGCCGGGTTCCCCTCGCGCGGCTGCTGCCGGCCAGCAACCGAGGCGGCCGGACCCCCCCTCGCATCGTGCTGTACCGGCGCCCGCTGGAAGCGCGGGCGCTCGATCGGGAAGATCTCGATGACCTGGTGCACGACGTCGTGGTCGAGCAGATCGCGCGCCTGCTGGGCAAGGAGCCCGACGAGGTAGATCCCCCGCCGACCACCTAACGCTCTGTCCGGTGCGTCTGGCAGCGGGGCGCTTGGGCGACTCCCTGCGGCGCGGTGGTGATCGCCGCCAGTGCGCGCCCGAACGCAGGGCCAGTCCGCCCGCCCGATGTGCCGGTCAGGTGCACTTCACCTTGGGATTGACGCCGCTGATGAAGTTCAGCGGGCCGAACAGCGTGGTCTTGAGGGCGCTGGCCCCCGCCGAGCAGCTGCCGTCCGCTGCCCGCACATATCCGCGGTTGTAGGCGAACGTGAAACCGATCGCGAGCCAGATCAGGATGATGACGACGATGGTCGGTACACCGCGGCGCATGGCTGCCTCTTTCCTCGTGGGTGCCACAGCGTGGCGGTAGCATCGCGGCTGCGCAAGGTGCCAGGGTCAGCGAAACGCCTCTCGACGCGGCTTTGCAACGCTGACAGAACACGTTGACCACGCATCGTGACAAGAGACACGCTCCGTCACCAGCCAGCTGCAGAACGCAGGGGACCACGGAGATCTGGCGACCAACGCAACAGCGCTTCGATCTGCTTGATCTGCCGGGCGGGCCTGCTGACCTGCGCGAGCGGTCGCGAACTCGTCGACTCACATGGCTGTGGCGAGGGGATCAACCCGCCTCCCGCTTGAGCCGGCGACGCTCACGCTCGGACAGGCCACCCCAGATCCCGAACCGCTCGTCATGGGCCAGGGCATACTCCAGGCACTCGGTCCGCACATCGCAGCCGGTGCAGATCCGCTTCGCCTCTCTGGTGGAGCCGCCCTTCTCCGGAAAGAACGCCTCCGGATCGGTCTGAGCGCACAACGCCTGCTCTTGCCACTCGGGAGGCTCGTCGCTGCCGAAGCCGTCTGACACCTCGATGAGTAGAAACCCGCCGTTCTCGGAGCCCTCCACGGCGCCCCACCACCTCTCGACCCGGTGGATCGCGCCACGGATTGCCCGAGGACGCCGACTCACACTCATGAAATTACACGCGCGTCACTCCACCTGAGTCAAGCGGAACCGTGATATTGGGCTGGCAGCGCTTACCGAGGCGGCGCGCCCGAGCCTCGCGACGCGCCGACGACCTCACCGTAGGTTGTGGTGCGTTGCCGCACAGCGCGGCCGACGCCGGCCGCCAACTCTTCCAGCTCGGCGACACTGCGTCGCGATCCATGGGAGGCGCCGGCCATCCGGCTGATCGTCTCTTCCATCAATGTGCCGCCGAGATCATCGACCCCGCCGGCCAGCACCTGACGCGCGCCAGCGGTGCCGAGCTTGACCCATGAGCACTGCACGTGGTCGATCCGGCCGTGGAGCAACAGCCGGGCCACCGCGTGCACGGCGCGATTCTCGGCGACCGTGGGGCCGGGACGGGCCAACCCGGCGAGGTAGATCGGCGCGTTGTGGTGGATGAACGGCAGCGGGACGAACTCGGTGAACCCACCAGTGCGATCCTGGACGTCGGCCAGCACGCGCAGGTGGGCCACCCAGTGCGCCGGGTTGTCGACGTGGCCGTACATCATCGTCGAGCTCGACCGGATGCCGAGTGAGTGCGCGGTGGTCACCACCTCGACCCAGGTGGCGGCCGGCAGCTTGCCCTTGGTGAGCACCCAACGCACCTCGTCGTCGAGGATCTCCGCGGCCGTGCCGGGGATGGTGTCCAGCCCGGCGTCCTTGGCGGCCATCAACCAGTCACGAATGGACAGCCCGGTCCGGGCGGCACCGTTGACGATCTCCATCGGGGAAAACGCGTGGACGTGCATCCGCGGGGTCCGGCGTTTGACCTCGGCGGCCACGTCGAAATAGGCCGTGCCGGGCAGGTCGGGGTGGATTCCCCCCTGCATGCACACCTCGGTGGCGCCGACGGCCCATGCCTCGGCCGCCCGGTCGCCAACCTGTGTCAAGGACAGGGTGTAGGCGTCTGCGTCGCTGCGTCGCTGGGCGAAGGCGCAGAACCGGCAGCCGGTGTAGCAGACGTTGGTGAAGTTGATGTTGCGGTTCACCACGTAGGTCACGGTGTCCCCGACAGTGTCGCGGCGCACGTCGTCGGCCAGCCGGCAGAGCGCCTCCAGCGCTGTCCCCTCGGCTCGCAGCAACGCCTCGTATTGCCCGTCGGTCAGCCCGGCCGGGTCGTCGGCGGCACGCCGGAGTGCGGCAGCGACGTCGCCGATGACCGCGGGTGCCGGTGCCGGGATCCGCTCACCGAGCGCCTCCCAGTCGCCGTAGACCGAGTGGAAGTCCGCGCGGCGGTCTGTTGCCCTGCCGTCGGTGTCGATCGTGGCGTGCAGATCCACCCGGCCGACGGCGACAAGGCCACCGTCCGGCTCCTGCCACGGCAGGCCGGCCGGCCGAGCCTGCCGATCGGCCAACCCGTCCGGCCCGGCCAACGCGCTGACGTGTGGGACGAGGCGAGGATCCAGCCACGGTTCGGTGAGGTAAGGCGGGTAGACGGTCAACCGCTCGGCCAGCCTGAACCCGGCCGCCGCCGTACGCCGGGCCAGCTCGGAGATCTGCGGCCACGGCCGCTCCGGATTGACGTGGTCGGGGGTGACCGGCGAGACGCCTCCCCAGTCGTCGATGCCGGCCCGCAACAGCAGGTCGTACTGCTCGTCGACGAGGTTCGGTGGCGCCTGTACCCGCATCGCCGGGCCAAGGACCAGTCTGGTCGCGGCCACGGTGGCCGCCAGGTCGGCCAGGTCGGTGTCCGGCGTACCGCGCATGGCCGTGCCGGGCTTGGCCCGGAAGTTCTGGACGATGACCTCCTGGATCCCACCGTAGGCGCGGGCGACCCGGCGGATCGCGAACAGCGACTCAGCCCGCTCAGTCAGCGTCTCGCCGATGCCCACCAGGATCCCGGTGGTGAACGGCACCGCAAGCCGGCCCGCGTCGGTCAAGACCCGCAGCCGCACGGCCGGCTCCTTGTCGACGGACCCGAAATGCGGCCCACCCGGGTCGGACCAGAGCCGGGTCGCCGTCGTCTCCAGCATCATCCCCATGGACGGCGCCACCGGTTTGAGCCGCTGCAGGTCGGTCCAGGACAGCACGCCAGGATTGAGGTGCGGCAGCAGGCCGGTCTCCTCGAGCACGGCCACCGCGCACGATCTCAGATAGTCCACAGTGGACGAGTAGCCGCGTGCCGCCAGCCACTCCCGCGCCGCGGACCAGCGGTCCTCCGGCCGGTCGCCCAGCGTGAACAGCGCCTCCTTGCAGCCCGCGGCCGCTCCCTGACGGGCGATGGCGAGCACTTCGTCGCGCTCCAGGAACGCCGCCGGCACCCGATGCGGGACAGTCGCGAAGGTGCAGTAGTGACAGCGGTCCCGGCAGAGCCGAGTCAGCGGGAGGAACACCTTGCGGGAGTATGTCACCACGCCCGGCCGTCCGGCCGTGGCGAGTCCCGCATCACGCACGCGCGATGCGCTGGTCAGCAGATCGTCGAGGTCGTCACCGCGAGCCCGCAGGAGCACCGCCGCTTCCGTCACGTCCAAGGTCACGCCGTCTCGGGCGCGGCGCAGCGCCCGGCGCAGGGCGGAGTCGGCAGGCATTCGCCCTACGCGACCGGATGCAAGATCATGACCGGAATCTCCCGGGTGGTGCTGCGCTCGTACTCGGCGAAGCCCGGGACCTCCTTTTTCTGCTCCTCCCAGATGCGGTTGCGCTCCTCAGGATCCACCACCCGCGCGACAACGCCGAGCGTCTCGCCCGCGACCTCCACGGTAGCTTGCGGGTTCGCGACCAGGTTGTAGTACCAGTCGGGGTTGGTTGGCGCGCCAGCCTTGGACGCGAACACCGCGTAGTCGTCGCCAACGCGTGCGTACATCAGCGGATTCACCCGCTCTGTGCCGGTGCGGGCGCCGGTGGTGTGCAGCAGCAAGAGCGGGGCGCCTTCGAACTGGCCACCCACCTTGCCGCCGTTGGCTCGAAACTCCTCGATGATCGCGGCGTTGAAGTCGTGGGGCGATGACACGTGGAACCTCCCCGGATGATGTCCTCGACCGACAGCACTCGACTGACAGCGTAGGTGTCAGTCTGCGGCCGGATGAGGCAGGCCGGTGGCATACTCGACGACGACTTCGCCGTAGCGGTGAACGCGGTCCACGGACAGCGAGGAGGGCCAGCTCACAGCGGGATTGCGCACGCTTCGCTCCACGACGACCACACCGCCTGGGGCCAGCCAGCCGCCAGCGGCGAGCAGGCGAACGTCGTCGTCGACGGCCTCGGCGTACGGCGGGTCGAGGAACACGATGTCGGCGGGCACGGGCTCGGGCCGGCGCAGGTAACGGCGGACCGTCACCGGCTCGATCCGGCACGACTCCGCCTCGCCCAGAGCCGCGATGTTGCGACGGATCACCTGCAACGCCCCGTGGTCGCGCTCCACGAATGTGGCGACGGCCGCGCCGCGGGACACCGCTTCCAGACCGACAGCACCAGAACCGGCGTAGAGGTCGAGAAACCGAATGCCGGTGATCTCCGTCATGCTCGACAGAGTGCCCAGGAGCGACTCCCGCACCCGATCGCTGGTGGGACGGGTTCCTCGACCCGCCGGCGCCCTGATGATCCGGCCTCGGTGCGCTCCCGCAATGATGCGAAGCACCAGTCAACCTCGCGATCCGGAACGGCTGGCCATTGTTGCGCGGGCAGTCCGGGTGCGTGCCAGCACAAAGGCGCTCGGGTGCAGCCCGCCGCTCGCCAGCTTCACCTCACGCAACTGGCGCATGCCGTGCGTCGCGTCCAGTGACCGCCGAAAGAGGTTCTTCTCCTCGGTGAGGAGCACCGCGCGACCGTCGGCGCGGAGCACTCGGCTCAGCTCGCGCAGAAAGAACGGGTACAGCCGGGTGTTCGCCGCGTGCGAACCGATTCGCTTGCCGAACGGCAGGTTCGCCGCGACCCGATCCACCGAGTCGGTTGCCATCGGAAGCCGCACCGCATCGGCACGGAAAAGGTGGCCCATCGGAAACAGCCGCCGGTTGGCAACTGCGGCGGCTAGCGCCGCCGGCGACATGTCGCTCCCGAGCAGCGCCAGACCCTGGTCGTGGGCGGCTGCCTCCACCAGGAGCGTGCCCGATCCGCAGAACGGGTCGTAGACGAGGTCGCCCGAGTCTGGCTGGAGGAGATGGATCAACAGGGCTGCCACCACAGGGTTGGTGGAGGCCGGAAGACGTCGCATGGGAGGGAAGCGTCTTGACCGATGGAGCGCGCCGACCTGGCCGAGCAGCAGGTGGCCGCGCCGGGTGACGTTGACGTGCCAGTCGTCGGGATCGTTGCGCCAACCCAGTTGCGCGCTGATCCGGTCGCGCAGAGCCCAACGGTCGGCAAGGGGATCTATCCGGAAACAGACCCGTTCCGTGGCGAGCGCTCCGATCACGCCCGCGGACCGGGAGCGAAGCAACGCGGTGAGGGCCGGCGCATAGTCCGTCCGGCGATTCTCCTCGTAGTCACCGGCGACGACAGAGAGGGTTGAGAACATCCGGAGCCCCGCCAGCCGGCGAAGCGGACCCAGATGATCTAAGACAATCGAGTCGCCCGCACGCCTGATCCCTGTCATCCCTGGTTCCCCCACATCGTGGCACTGCTGCAGCAGGCGGTCCACGGCGCCCGGGAGGCTCTCCAGGTGCACGGTGTCGGCGACGACCCGGTCCAGGTCAACAGTGACCGTCACGTCCCCATCCTTGCTCGAGGTGCAGTCCAGGACGTTTCAGCGATCATGCTCCAACAGGAGCCCAGGGTCCTCTCGGTCCCCCGGCTCGAACCGGCCACCTCCTCCGCTGCGACACTCATCGGCGTGCGGGTAGCGGTACTGGCCGGGGGGATCGGCGGCGCCCGGTTTCTTCGCGGCTTGCGCGCGGCGGTTCCAGATGAGGAACTGACCGCGATCGTGAACACCGGTGATGACGTCACGTTGCACGGACTGCGCATCTGCCCGGACCTCGACAGCGTGATGTACACCCTCGGCGGAGGCAACGACCCCGACCGCGGCTGGGGCCGGCGGGACGAGACCTTCGCCGTACGAGACGAGCTTGCCGCCTACGGCGCCGAGCCGGCCTGGTTCGGGCTGGGTGACCGCGACATCGCCACCCACCTCATCCGGACCCGGATGCTCGACGCCGGCTACCCGCTCTCGGCGGTCACCGAGGCACTGTGCGCCCGGTGGCAACCTGGCGTACGCCTGCTGCCGATGACCGACGATCGGGTCGAGACTCACGTCGTCGTCGATAACGCCGGCGCTCGCGACGTGGCTCGCCGGGCCATCCACTTCCAGGAGTGGTGGGTGCGCCACCGTGCCGAGCTGCCGGCGCGCGAGTTCGTCCCGGTGGGCGCGCCGGACGCCAAACCAGGCCCAGGTGTGCTCGAGTCGATAGCCGCCGCGGACGCGATCCTGCTGGCCCCCAGCAATCCGGTGGTGAGCATCGGCATCGTCCTGTCAGTGCCCGGGCTGGCCGACGCGGTGCGCCGCGCCTCGGCCCCGGTCGTCGGGCTCTCGCCGATCATCGCGGGTGCGCCGGTGCGCGGGATGGCACAGCGGTGCCTGCCGGCGATCCGGGTCGAGGTCTCGGCCGCTGGAGTCGGCCGGCATTACGGCGCGCGGTCGGCGGGCGGTCTGCTCGACGGGTGGCTGGTCGACACCCGCGATGCCGACGCCGTCGTGCCTGACGTGTCGGTGCAGGCGGCGCCACTGTTGATGACCGACGACGCGACAGCGGCGGCCATGGCCCGGGCCGCGCTGGAGCTGGCCGGTGTCTGAGGGCGGCCAAGCCCCGGAGAGCATCGAGGTGCTACCGGTCCGTGGTCTACCGGAGGTGCGCCCGGGCGACGACCTCACCGCCGTAGTGACCGTCGGTGCGCCCTGGCTGCGCGACGGCGACGTGGTGGTCGTGACGTCGAAGATCGTATCCAAGGCCGAGGGTCGACTGCTCGATCGTCCGCTCGAGTCGGCAGCCCGAGAGGCGGCCCGGCTGGCCGCCGTCGACAGCGAGACCGTCCGCGTCGTCGCCTCCCGCGGTCGCACCCGGATCGCGCAGACCCGGCACGGTCTGGTGCTGGCGGCCGCGGGAGTCGACGAGTCCAACGTCGCGCCCGACCAACTCGCCCTGCTGCCCACGGACCCGGACGCCTCGGCGCGTCGAATCCGGGACGGGCTGCTCATCACCCTCGGCATCGATGTCGCGGTCGTGATCAGCGACACGATGGGCCGGCCGTGGCGAACCGGCCAAACCGACGTGGCCATCGGCGTGGCCGGGATGTCCGCCCTGCGGGACCACCGCGGTGAGGTCGACGGCTTCGGCAACGAGCTGACCGTGACCGAGATCGCGGTCGCCGACGAGGTCGCCGCCGCCGCCGAGCTGGTCAAGGGCAAGCTCGCGGGCATTCCCGTCGCCGTCGTCCGTGGCCTGTCCATTGAGGACGACCCGACCGGCTCGCGGCTGCTGTTGCGCTCGGCGGAGGAGGATCTCTTCCGGCTGGGCACCGCTGAGGCGATGCGCGCGGCGGTCACGTCACGCCGGTCGGTGCGCGACTTCAGCGACAAGCCGGTCGACCGCGCCGCCGTGCTCCGAGCGGTGGCGGCCGCGGTCACCGCACCCGCCCCGCATCACACCGCACCGTGGCGGTTCGTGCTCGTGGAGTCCCCCGAGGCACGCACCAGGCTGCTCGACGCGATGGCGGAACAGTGGGCCGCCGACCTGCGCGGCGACGGCTTCGACGAGGCGGCCGTGCGGCGGCGACTGCGCCGCGGTGACCTGCTGCGCGCGGCGCCGTACCTGCTCGTCCCCTGCTTGGTCCCGACCGGCACACATGCCTACCCGGACGAGCGACGGGCCGCCGCGGAGCGCACGATGTTCCATGCAGCGATGGGCGCCGGCGTGCAGAATCTGCTGATCGCCCTGGCCGCCGAGGGCCTCGGGTCGTGCTGGGTGTCCTCGACCCTGTTCTGCCCCGATGTCGTACGCGGCGAGCTGGAGCTGGCAACGGACTGGGAGCCGATCGGCTCGGTCGCCGTCGGGTATGCCGCTCAGTCTCCGCCCGACCGAACGCCCCGCGATCCGGATGACTACGTCTTGCTCAGGTGAGCCGATCACGCTGGCTCGTAACCGTAGACAGTGGCCTCCACCACGACGGGACCTTCGAAGTCGACGTCGACCAGAACCCGGACGAGGTCCACGCGACTGGGTCGGCGCGCAGAGCGGGCCACAACGAGGATCGCGATAGCCATCGGACTGGGGTTGTATCCGGCGGTAGTCGCAGATGGTGCGTTGGTGGCCGAGGTCGCCGGTTACGTTCGGGCAGTTCGCCGACGAGCGTGACGAGGACGGCCGGGCTGGTCGTGCGCAACCGTCGTGCCGAGCCTCGGCAGGTGCTCACCTCCTCGGGCGCGATCGGGGTGCACGCACCGCGGGTCAACGACAAGCGCGCCGACGGGGTGAGCGGTGAACGGAAACGGTCCATCACTCCCGCCAAACGAACGCGAGGGCATCAGAGGTAGGGCCGATCACCACGCGCTTGAGCAATTCGGGGGTTGAGGAACAACGGAACAGCCGTTAGCGGTGAGAACGATCTTGCCGGTGCGCGCATCCAGTCGGCTGCCCTGCCAGCGGGTCGACGACCGCAGGCACTTGGCTTGCCTCTGCGGCACTAGATGTGCCCTTAGCAGCGGAGCAATTCTGGTCCCTTGGCCGAGCCGCCGCGAGATTAAGGTGACGGCGGTCGTGTGTTGCTCTATGATGTGTGCAGCCTGTTGCGTTGAGCTTCAGGAAGTGAGCCCGAGACCCGGCCGGACGACCGTGGCGCTCGGGCTTCGCGCTTGTACGGGGGGCTGGGTCAGACCTCACGGACGTCGGTGACGACGGGCTGGATGCGCCGTCGCCAGTCGCCGCCCTTGGCCCAGCACCATGCGATCGCGTCCGGGACCGCCAGCAGTAACTCGTCCGCGGCGCGCCGGTGTTCGTAGCGCAGGGTCTCGCGGCATCCGGCTTCGCGGGTGAACTCGATCAGTCGCTGGTTGTCCCAGCTGAGCAAGGTGTCGTCCTGTTCGAGGACGAGCATCGTGTCGCCGCGATCGGCGGCGTCGATGATCAGAGCGTGGAGGCACGCTGCGCGTCGCTCGCGTTCGTTGCGGTACCGGCGGCCTGCGTCGTAGATCGTCGCGGTGACTCCGCTGAGCGCGATCGCCGTGGCGATTGAGCGTCGCCGTTGATCGTTCTCGTCCTTCATGTGCAGCCGACGCTGGCCGGGCAGTACGAGTCCGCGCAGTTTCCGTCGGACGGAATCGAGGTCGCTGAGCACGACGACACCGGCGACCAGCAGGTACCCGCGGTGCTTTGTCTCGTCGACAAAGACATGGCTGCTCACGCGCGGCGAGCTCTCGGCGGCTTTGGCTCGCCGGCCCGCTGCACCGCGCGGTAGACGGTGGAGCGGGCCACGCCAAACAGGTCGGCGAGTTCGGCGCTGGTGTGTGTGCCTGCGCGCCACAGTTCGACCAGGTGAACCTCCTGCGCGGGCTTGAGCTTGGGCTGCTTGCCGCGCAGCCGGCCTTTGGCCTTGGCGACCTTCATTCCTTCCCTCGTCCGCATCCGAATGAGGTCGGATTCAAATTCTGCGATCATCCCGAGGACGTTGAACAGCAGCCGGCCGACCGGGTCGTTTGGGTCATGTAGCGAGCCGCCGATGTTGAGCTTGACGCCAGCCCCGGTCAACTCCTCGATGATGTTGCGGGCGTCGGTCAGGGAGCGTGCGAGCCGGTCGAGCTTGGTGACCACGAGTGTGTCGCCGGCGCGGCAGGCCGCCAAGGCTTCACGCAGGCCGGGTCGAGCGCGGTTGGTGCCGGTCAGGCCGTGGTCGACGTAGATCCGGGTCGGCTTCACGCCGAGCGCGGTCAGCGCGTCGCGTTGGGCGGTGAGATCCTGCTGATCGGTCGAGCAGCGGGCGTACCCGACAAGCATTCTGGCCACCGGAGGACTGTAGCGGTTAGGCTATCTTCACCGGGCATTATCGCGGGCGGGTCTTCTGGGATCTGCCGCCACCGAAGACTGCTCGCGGTATGCCGGTCCGCTGATCCCATCAGCGGTGTCCCGCTCCGCGTTTCCCATCTGGGGCGGCCCGGGACGGACGCGGGGCCTGGTCGCCGCCGACACCGTGGGTGTGCCACCGTAGAAACCATGCAGAACCTGTACGAGGCTGTGGGGCGCGACGAGGGTCTACTTCGTCTTGCCCGCGCGTGGCACGACCGGGTTATGGCCGACGATATCGTCAGCCACGCGTTCAGCCACGGTTTCCACCCCGAGCACAGCGGGCGACTTGCCGCGTACTGGGCCGAGGCTCTCGGCGGGCCTGCCACCTACTCCACCACCCTGGGCGACGAGACCTCGGTCGTGCGGATGCACAGCGGCAACGGATCACACGAGGAGATGGACCGCCGCGCGATTGCCTGCTTCGACCAGGCCCTGACCGACGTCGGACTGATCGAGAATGGACCGCTCCGGCAGGCGCTTTACGACTACTTCACTTGGGCCACGACGACAACCATGTCTCGCTACCATGATTCCGCTGACGATGTTCCCGTGGCCCTTCGCATCCCTCATTGGTCATGGGACGGCCTCCAGGATTGAGCAGGGAGAACCCGCCGGACTGAAGACGGGCGGCCGCTCGTAGGCAGCACAGCTTTGAGGTGGCGGTCAGCTGAGCCGGGCAGCCCTGGTCGCCGTCTGGTGAAGGAGATCGGCTAGAGCGTGTCTGTTAATTGCGGACCCGGTAGTGGATGATCATGGCTGCCAGTAGGACACCGCCGAGGTAGGTGGTGGCGTACTTGTCGTAGCGGGTGGCGA
>Ga0136617_10003836_pt1 | contig 13437 bp, 10 predicted proteins | sample AntDrymUQ3222106_2_FD_129672 | JGI IMG/M metagenome (GOLD analysis project Ga0136617, IMG submission 129672) | Polar desert sand microbial communities from Dry Valleys, Antarctica - metaG UQ322 (21.06) | ecosystem: Environmental > Terrestrial > Soil > Desert | place: Antarctica: Dry Valley...
CAGAGCGGTGACGAGCCAGCCGCGCGCGGCGCGCGCGTTGGCGATTGTTTCCTGCGTCGTAAACGTTTTGGAGGTCACGATGAACAGTGTCTCGGCGGCGGGGCGTGCGCGCAGCGCTTGCGCCAGATGCGCCGGATCGACATTGGACACGAATGCGACATCGAATCCGGGTGCGACGCTTGCCAGTGCGTCGCAGACCATCCGCGGACCGAGATCCGACCCGCCGATACCGATATTGACGACGTGCCGGATTGGCGCGCCCATCGCTCCCTGGCGCTCCCCGTTGCGTAACGAACTGGAGAGCGTGCGCATCCGAGCCTGCACCGCCCGAATCATTGGCATCACATCCTCGCCGGCAACATAGACTGGCGTTGCCTCCGCCTGGCGCAACGCGGTATGCAAGGCGGGGCGCGCTTCCGACAGATTCACTTTTTCGCCGGCGAAGAGCGCCGCGATCCAGGAGGCGAGATTGACCGAAAGAGCGTGATCGAGCAGGGCGTCGAGCCCTTGACCCGTTACGCGCTCCTTAGAGAAATCGACCAGCCATCCCTGCCAGGCGCTCGACAGACGTTCCACGCGGCGCGGGTCGAGGTCGAAGAGGTGCGCGAGCGTACGGCCGCGGATCGCTGCGGCGGCTTCCGAGATCGCCTCCGGCAAGGTGAAGTCCCGATACTTTGGCATCGTCGTATGGAGCCTGCGTACGGCAATCAAGGGCAGCAAGGGTTTAATCGCATGCTAACAAACCGCCGCGTCGCGACCTGCCGTCAGTTCCGAAGGTTCTCCAAATCGTAAATGCGAATAATTCGCATTCGTATTGACGCACGGGAGTTCAGACGTTACTCTTTTGTCTGTCGTGTTCCGATCAAGGAGGGGAAATGCGTTTCACACTGTTTCGCTGCGCACTGTCCGTTCTAGCGATGGCCGCCACGCCCGCCCTCGCAGCGGAAGAGCCGGTCTTGAACCTCTATTCGGCGCGGCATTACCAGACCGACGAGGCTCTCTACGCGAATTTTACGAAGGCGACCGGGATCAAGATCAATCGCATCGAAGCGGGCGACGACCAATTGCTCGAGCGCGTGAAAAGCGAAGGCGCGGGCAGTCCAGCCGACCTGCTGCTGATCGTCGACGCCGCGCGTCTCGCCCAAGCGCGGGACGCGGGGCTCTTCTCACCGGTGCACTCGACGCTGCTTGAAAACCGCATTCCCCCGGCGCTGCGCGATCCGGAGGGCCACTGGTTCGGCTTTTCCTACCGCGCGCGCGTTATCGTCTACAACAGGATGACCGTCAATCCCGTGGACGTGGCTTCGTACGATGCGCTGGGCGATCCGCGTAACAAGGGAAAAGTGTGTACGCGGTCGGGGTCGCACCCGTACAACCTCTCGCTGGTGGCCGCGAAGCTGGCGCATGACGGTGCAGCGAAGACGCATACCTGGGCAAACAACGTCGTCGCCAATTTTGCGCGCACTCCGCGCGGTGGCGACACCGATCAGATCAAAGCAGTCGCCGCCGGTGAATGCGGGGTAGCGTTGACCAACACTTACTACTACGTGCGCCTGCTGCGCTCGGCCAAGCCGGAAGACCGCGAAGTGGTCGCGAAAGCGGGCCTCGTGTGGCCCGACCAGGCGGGGCACGGGACGCATCTGAACATCGCCGGTGGCGGCGTATTGAAGAACGCGCCCCATCGCGGCAGCGCAGTGCGCTTCCTCGAATATCTCGCGAGCGACGAGGCACAGGCGTACTTCGCCAACGGCAACAACGAGTGGCCGGTCGTGCGCTCAGCCGCCCGCCTGAATGCCGAACTCGAATCGCTGGGAACCTTCAAGGCGGATCCGTTGCCTATCGCGACGCTTGGCCGGAATACGCCGGAGGCGCAGAGGATTGTCGACCGGGCCGGCTGGAAGTGATGCGGTAGCCGTACAGGATCATTCCACGCGTCCGGCGCCGAAAGGGACGCGAATCGCCAGCGCAAACCTAGGCGTGAGTTGCCGGCGCTGCGCCATTCGGGCAAGCAGAGCAATCGGGATCAATCCAACGATCACCATCGCCAGCGACGGCAACGCCGCTTCGGCCAGCCGCTCGTCCTTCGCAAGCAGGTAGGTTTGCGTCGCCAACGTGTCGAAGTTGAAAGGCCGGAGCACGAGCGTTGCCGGCAGCTCTTTCATTACGTCGACGAAAACGAGCAACAACCCGGCGTAGACGCTGCGCGTGAGCAACGGCGCATGGACGCGGACGAGCGTTCCCCAGGTCCCCGCGCCCAGGCTGCGTGCGGCCGCATCCATCGCCGGTGTAATGCGTGCGAAGCCGGGCTCCATCGCGTTCCACGCCACCGCGAAATAGCGCACCAGATACGCATACAGCAAAGCGGCCACCGATCCCGTCAGCAGCAATTCCCGACCCGACCCGCCAATCGCGCGCAACGCGTCGGCGAGCCATCCTTCGACGATTGTGAGCGGAAGCAATACGCCGATCGCCAGCACGGTGCCCGGCATCGCGTAGCCCAGCGTCAGCACACGGCTGCCGGTGCGAGTCACCGCGCCGGGGGCGAGACGAACGGCGTAGACAACTAGCGTCGCGAGCAGTACGGCAAGTACGGCGGACATCGCGGAGACGCTCAAGCTGTTCCACGCCCATTCGAAGAATCGCGAGGTCGGCGCGAGGCCGGGCTCGCTTTGGACCAGACGCAGCAACAAGACGACGGGAATAACAAAACCCAGCGCGAGCGGAACCGCGCAAACGAACGTCGCGAACCACGCGCGCATCCCGTTCAGCAACGTGCGCTCCGCGGGTGTGGCATGTCTGCCGCGAGCGCTCTGCACGTACGCCGCACCGCGTGACGCGCGCTCCAGCGCGAGCGCAGCGACCACGAATCCGAGCAAAGCGATCGCTAGTTGCGCTGCGGCAGTGTGATCACCCAACGAAAACCACGCGCGGTAGACGCCGGTTGTAAACGTATCGACGGCGAAGTAGGCGACCGTGCCGAAGTCGGCGAGCGTCTCCATCAGCGCCAGCGCGATCCCGCCGGCAATCGCCGGCCGCGCCAACGGCAATTCGACGCGCCAGAAGGTCGCACGCCGATCGAGTCCCAATGTGCGCGCCGCTTCGGCAAATGCGGGCGCTCGCTCGGCAAACGCCGTGCGGGCGAGCAGATACACGTAAGGATAGAGGGTGAACGTGAACATCGCGGCAGCGCCTGGCAGCGAGCGCACGTCGAAAAACCAATAGTCGCCGTACGTCCAGCCAAGCGCGTCGCGCAGTGCCGTTTGCACCGGACCGGTGACTTCCAGGAAATCGGTGTAGGCGTATGCCATCACATAGGCCGGCATCGCGAGCGGCAGCAGCAGTGACCACTGCAGAAAGGAGCTGCCGGGAAAGCGATGGCGGGCAATCAGCCACGCCGCCGCGGTACCGCCAATACCCACACCCATTCCGACCAGCAGCAGGAGTCCGAGTGTATTGAATACGTACTCCGGCAACACGGTGTCGGCAAGATGCGTCCACGTGCCTTCGGCGCCGTTTCCCGACGCGCGCGCGAGAATCGCCGCGACCGGCAACGCGGCGACCATCGCCAGCAGGATGACGCTTGCAACCAGTGCGGGTCGATTACCGCGCATGGTGCACGTTACGGTGCGGGGAACCACCGACTGGATCGAAATGGTTCGCATTTCGCACGAGTCATTATAAGGGCGAGTGAGCGCGGCGGCCGAGGCCGTCAGGCCGAGGCAAGGCCCCAAGGGCGCGTCGCCGCGCGACCGAGCAGAGCCCGACAACGCGACGCAACACATCCCGCCGACCCTAGCGTAGAGGGCGAGTGAGAGAGCCGGCCGCAGGCAAAGGCCCGTAGGGCCCGTCGGCTCTCGACCGAGCTTAAGCCCGACAACGCGACGCAACACATCCCGCCGACCCTAACGTAGAGGGCGAACGCCCGCGTATACTTCGCGGTTCGTCGCGACCGTCTTTTTTGCGCGATCGACAACTGCCGCCGATGCGCCTTTTGCTTTCCAACGACGACGGATATTTCGCGCCAGGTCTCGAGCATCTTGCCGCCGCGCTAGCGAAGGTTTCCGAGGTCACCGTCGTTGCGCCGGAGCGCGATCGCAGCGGCGCTTCCAACTCGCTGACTCTCGATCGCCCGTTGCTGGTGCGGCGTGCGCCCAACGGGTTTCTCTTCGTCAACGGCACCCCGACCGACTGCGTGCATCTCGCGGTCACCGGCCTCCTCGAGCAACTGCCGGACATGGTGATTTCCGGTATCAACCTGGGAGCCAACATGGGGGACGACACGATCTATTCGGGGACCGTCGCCGCGGCGACCGAAGGTTTTCTGCTGGGTATTCCGTCGGTGGCCATTTCGCTGGCGTCGAAGACCGCCGCTCATTTCGAGACCGCCGCGCAAGTGGCCGTCGAGCTGGTGCAGCGCCACGCGCGTGCCGCGGCCGGTGCGTGGCTACTCAACGTCAACGTTCCGGATATTCCCTGCTCCGCGCTGCAGGGCTTCAAGATCACGCGGCTCGGCCGTCGGCACAAGTCGGAAGGCGTCATTCGTGCGCAAAATCCGCGCGGCGAGACCGTGTACTGGGTCGGAGCCGCCGGCGCCGCCGCGGACGCTGGCGAAGGCACCGATTTTCACGCGGTCGAGACCGCGCACGTGTCCGTGACACCGCTGCAAATCGACTTGACCAATCGCGAACGCATGACGGAAGTGGCGACGTGGATCACGCGGTGATCGAAACAATCGCGGGATCGCGTGGCAGCAGTCTGCGCGTGCGAAACGGTGCTTGCACGCAGCCATGAGCAACCGCGCCGGCATCGGCATGACCTCCGGACGGACTCGCGCCCGCATGATCGAGCGTCTGCGCGAGCAGGGCATTCGCGATGAGGTAGTACTGGACGCGATGCACGCCGTTCCGCGCCACCTGTTTGTCGATGAGGCGCTCGCAAGCCGTGCCTACGATGATTCGCCGCTTCCGATCGGCCATGGTCAGACGATTTCGCAGCCGTGGGTCGTCGCCCGCATGACGGAACTCGCGCGTGCCGGGAAGGGTCTTACTTCCGTTCTCGAAATTGGTACCGGTTGCGGCTATCAAACCGCGGTGCTTGCCCGGGTTGCCGAGAAAGTGTGGAGTGTCGAGCGCATCGGAGCATTGGTTGCGAAGGCGCGGCGCTGCCTGCAATCGCTCAAGATCAACAATGTGGCGTTAAAACATGGCGACGGCAGTCGCGATCTGGATGAGACGCTGCAAGTCGACGCCATCGTGATAACCGCTGGGACGACGCATGTGCCCGACGCGTTGTTTGCCTATCTGCGCACGGGCGGCCGAATGGTGTTGCCGCTCGCGCGGTCCGACGACGAACGCGGCACGCAGCGGTTAACGGTCGTCACGACGACACCTTCAGGACCAAAGCAGCAAATTCTCGATGCGGTAAGATTTGTCCCCTTGCTTCCCGGACTCGCGTAGCGCATTCCGGTTATTGCCCTTGTAGCGCGCCGCCGCCCTCCCATGCCTGAAACTCTTGCCTTTCCCTCATTTCGGCTCGCGCGATCGGTTGCGCGCGGTGGCGTGGTGGCAGCGGTCACGTTGTTGCTCGTCGCGTGCGCATCGCGCGCACCGGCGCCGGTCGAAGATCGCGCGTCGTTTCCGGTACCGCCGTCCGGTTCGCCGGCGCTGCCGGTTCCACCCGCAACGAGCGGCGTCCCAGGTCCCCCCACGCCGGACGCGGAACCGCGAATCACCACTTACTCGGTCAAGCGCGGCGACACGCTGCACCAGATTGCCCTCGAACACGGCCTCGACTACCGTGAGTTGGCGGCGTGGAACAACCTGGAAAATCCCAACGTTATCCGCGTTGGTCAAATCCTGCGAATAGCCCCGCCGGGCGATGCTTCGGTCGCGACGAGCGCGTCGGAGGCCGTAACCGCTCCGCTCAAAACCGTCCCCTCGATCACCGACATCAAACCCGGAGTCGCTGCTCCCCTGCTGCCGGCACCGTCGTCGCCGGCCGCGGCCGCGACGGCTCCCACATCGGTGGCGCGCAACACCGATCAATACAAATCATCACCCAAAGCCGTGAAGGAGACGTATTCCGAACAGGCGGCGCGCCAGCTTGCAAAAGCAGCATCCGTGACGAGCGAGGTGGCCGCTGTGGCACCAGCGCTGATCCGCATCGAGCCGAAGCCGGAGTCCGCCGTTGGCAGCACGCTTTCTGCCGCGGATCCCGAGGACGATGAGCGGCTGGATTGGGTGTGGCCGTCGAAGGGAAAACTGGTCGGGGGGTTTTCCGAATCGGCTAATCTGAAGGGGATCGACATCGCGGGGAATTCTGGCCAACCGGTCGTCGCGAGTGCCGCCGGCAGGGTGGTTTACGCGGGCAGCGGACTGCGGGGGTACGGCAAGCTCGTCATCATCAAACACAATAAGACGTATCTTTCCGCGTACGCACACAACCGTGATCTGCTCGTGAAAGAAGGGCAGCAGGTGACGCGCGGACAAAAGATTGCGGAAATGGGCAATACCGACGCCGATCAGGTCAAGCTGCACTTCGAAATCCGCCGCCTGGGCAAACCCATCGACCCCGCCAAATTCCTGCCGCCGGGATGAGCCCCCGGCGAGGGGCCCCGCTTGCGGGGATCGACGGGCAAGCGAATTTCCGCGCGAGACCGACGCTGCGCCCGACATTTTGCGCGGCCGTACAAAGAGGTCGAGGCCGGGATGAGCCTCCGGCGAGGGGCCGCCGATCACGGAGGTGCAACTTGCGGCCGGTTCGCATCCCCGCGTATCTGAAACCGTTTCCGTTGGCGGCCCTTGCGCCCGTCTCGGGTCGCATCCCCGTGCGGGCACGGGGCCCCTGCTCCGCCTCGCCAGTCGCCCCGCTTGCGGGGATCGACGGTCGGGCGAATTCCCGCGCGAGACCGACACTGCGCCCGACATTCTGCGACGCCGTACAAAGAGGTCGAGGCCGGGATGAGCGGATTGACCGCACCGCGTAGTCGGCCTCCTTGTCCGGCAGCGCAAGGCCGAAACGGTAGCGTGGCGGCCTCTGGTCGCATTCGGATTGGCCGTCGATCCCCCTTCGGGGGGCCCCTCGCCGGTTCCTCATGCGCCCGCCCCCGGCGAGGGGGCTTACGTCGTGGTTCGCAGTGCCCCGGCTGGAGGGAGCACCTCGATGGCGCGCTCCAGCGTCGCCACCAGCGCGTCGCGTTCCCGTGCAGTTGCCATGGCGCCGTAGCGTAGCGCCGAGAACGCCTCTCCGATTGCCGCGAACGCGATACCAAAGCGCGGCCAGCGTTGCGCCGCGCGCCGAGCAAACGCCATCGGTCCCTCGTGGCAATGGCGTGGCAAACCGGCGTGCGCAAGCCGGCGGGTGAGAAGGTTCCACAGCACCAGCGCCCGGTCATTCCGCCGGTTGCGCGTCCACATCATGAAGCCGAGCACCCCTGTGCCCCATAGCGTGATGAACGCAGCGACCACGGCAACGATCCACGGCAGCTTCGGCGGATCGATATCAAGATCGCGCCATAGCGATCGCTGCCGATCATGGTTATAGCCGATGACGTTGCGTCGCCAGTCGTGATTGACCGCGTCCCATACAAGCCGCACGTTCTTCAGCCAGCCGATATCGAGCCGGGCCAGAAAGGGCACCGGCGCGCCGGTCGGCAATGCACCACCCAACCCCATTTCGATGCGCGAGGGCGCAACGGCGGCGGTGGGATCGAAGCGTTGCCATTCCCCGTCGAGCAACGCCTCCGCCCACGCATGTGCGTCGGAGTGGCGCACGATCATGTACTCGCCGCGCGGATTGATTTCGCCGCCCTGGTACCCCGTGACGATGCGCGCGGGTATTCCCGCGGCGCGCAGCAGCACGACAAAGGCGCTCGCGTAGTGCTCACAAAATCCACGCCGCTCCTCGAAGAGGAAAAAATCGACCGGATCGCGGCCGGCGAGCGGCGGCGTCAACGTATAGACGAAGCTCTCGGTGTTGAACCAGCGCAGGACGGCGCTAATGTACGCACGGTCGCTGGGATGGGTGCTGCGCAGTCCGCGCGCGAACGCGAGCGTGCGGTTGTTGCTTCGCGGGAGTTGAGTGTTCGGCGATACGTCGAGATCCGGGCGCCCCGGATAGCGGTCGCGCAGGACCGATATCTGCGCGTAACGCAGCGGCTGCGCAACGGGCGTGCGCGCGAGCAACCGCTGGTCGCGCGTCAGCGTACCAATCTCGCTGCCTGGCTCACCTATCGGACTGCGGGGAACACGGGGCAACGCCGCGGGCACGTCGAGCGCGAAAAGCCAGGGCTTGTCGTGCGGCTCGAGTGCGACCGTATACGCAATGCTCGGCGCATCGTAGCGCGCCAATTCGCCTTGGGACTCCGCTCGAGCGGCGGTCCACGAACGCCCATCGAAGCGCGTGAGCACCGGACCCCGCCAGTAGCGTTGCGATGGCGCCGGAACGGGGCCTTCGAAATCGACGCGAAACGCGACAGTGTCGGATAACGAAAGATCGCTGATCTGCCCCGGGGACATGCGATCCGACAAGCCCGTGGTTGCCCTGTAGTCGGCGGGCAACCCCCACAATGGACTGGCGAGACGTGGGAATAGCAAAAACAACAGCACGGCGATGGGTATGCCTTGCAGCAACATGATTCCGCTGCGTTGCACGGTTTCGCGCCAGGGGGCGTGCATCGCGGAGTCGGTGGGGATACGATTAAGCGAATCCAGCGTCGCGCCGACGATCAACAGCGCCGGCAGTGCCGCCACCGCCGCGAACAGCGATTGGCTGTAGAGAAATGGCGTCATGAGCAAAAAGCACGCAAGGCAGCAAAGAAGCGCACCGTCCCGCGTGGTCCGCGTTTCCAAAAATTTGATTCCGACCAGAATGTAGAGGAACGCGACCGACGGTTCGCGCCCGAGCAGATAGCCGAACGACACTTTGAGCGCGCCGGCGGCGGCGATCGCGAATACGACCAGCGCCCACGAAGGAATGCGCGCCGGTTTCGCGTGCGGCCGCACGCGGTTGCGCTCGAGCAGAGCCAGCCGTACGAGGACAAGCGTGAAACCAATGAGCGCCACCCAGATCGGCAGATGCACGGCCTGCGGCAACTGCGCAGCGATCAACAGCGCGCCAAGCCAGCGGATCTGCGGTGCCGTTATCGCATGTGCGCGGGTTGGCTTGGCGGCTTTCCGCGGACGACCAGACGCGCGCGCGGCGCTCATCTGCGGTACTCGTCTGAGTAAAGCGCCAATGCGGTCAGCGCCTGTCGGCGATGGTCGCGTCCTTGGCGCGCGGGCAGGGCGATGCCGGGGAGCGTAAGCGCGAAGGGACGCGCGGCGCGCTCTGCCGCCAGAATCCACGCGGCAAGACGCGACAGCCGCGCTTCGGTGGCAAGTGATGGCGGCAGCTCGTTCCACGCAAGCGCGATGGGACCGCCGCCTCCGGCTCCTTCAAATTCCTTCGTATACCAACCGGCGCCGCGGGCGACCGCTTTCCAGGCAATGCGTTGCGGCGGATCGCCGCGCTGAAACTCGCGCAGGCCGGCGAGATCGTTGTCGTCGCCGCGGCCCGCGGCCAGCGCATCTGCGCCGCCGTAGCTGCGCGGCAGCGGGGGTGCGCCGATCTCGACCGCCGGGTACGCGATGCCGTGGATCGGAAAGTGCACGTACGCCCAGCCGCGCCACAGACCCAGCGGAAAATCCGACAGCAAAGTGACGCGACCGAGCGCGACGTTCCCGCGCAACGGTGCAGCGACATCGAGGGTCAATGTGAGCGCGGCACCGGCGGGCACGTCGCCGGTCGCCGTAGCGCCGGCGGCCGCAAGTGTCACTTGCGTCCGCGTCGCGGCGCCTCCATGCAGCGCGAGCGTGAACGCCACGTGCCCGCCGGCAAAGGTTTCGCCCGCGGCCAACGGCGTCACCTCAATACCCGCCAGGTTGCGAAACGTGTGAAGCAAGGCTGCAGCGAGCAACCCTGTGAGCAGAAAGGTCACACCCACTCCCAGCGCCAACGCGTAATTGAGCGATGCCAGAAGCATCGTCAGCAAGGTGGCGATCATCGTCCAACCCCGTTTGGTTGGCAGGATGTAAATGCGCGAGTGGCGCAGCACCACCGCATCGCGGTCGCCCGGCGACGTGCGAAACGTTCGTTGGCGCAGGCGCGCAAGGAGCTCCGACCAGCGTGCGGGAGTCGGGATCGCGGACATCGGCGCGAACTCCAAAGCGATGAACGCTAAGGTAACGGAACGCTGCGCACCAGAGCCTGTGCCTGGACAGCGCCGGCGCGCGCGCCGCCCGCCAGTCGATGACCGGCCACCGCCGGAAACACCGCCTGCACGTCCTCGGGTAAGACCATCGGTCGCCCGGCAAGAAGTGCCCAGGCGCGCGCCGCCGCAAGCAGCATCAAACCTGCGCGTGGGCTCAAGCCGCGCCGCGTCGCCGTACCGGTTGTCGTGCCGGTGCCCATGTGCCCACGCGACGCTGCGAGGAGCGCCTGCGCGTAGTCGAGCAATGCGGGTGCGACGTAAATCCCGGCCGCTTCGCGTTGCCACGCCGCGAGAGTGGCGGGATCCGTGACCGCGGGTGTCTCGTGAATCTTCGCGCGGCGATCGCCGCTCGCCAGCAGCTCACGTTCCGCGGCGGGGCCAGGATAGCCGAGCTCGATGGCCATCAGGAAGCGATCGAGTTGCGATTCAGGAAGCGGGTACACACCGATCTGCTCCACGGGATTTTGCGTCGCGATGACAAAAAACGGATCAGGCAGCTTGCGCGTCTGGCCATCGATTGAAACCTGCCGCTCCTCCATGGCTTCGAGCAGCGCGCTTTGTGTCTTTGGCGGCGCGCGATTGATTTCATCGGCAAGCACGACCGACGTGAAGATCGGGCCAGCGTGATAGCGGAACGCCTGCGTCCGTTCATCGTAGATCGAAACGCCCAGCACGTCCGCCGGTAGGAGATCGCTCGTGAACTGGATACGCGAGTAATTGAGTCCCAGCGTGGCGGCGAGCGCTTGGGCCAAGGTCGACTTGCCGACGCCGGGAATGTCCTCGATCAGCAGGTGACCGCGTGCGAGCAGGCACGCCAGTGCGAGCTGCAACGTTTCGTCCTTGCCCACGAAAATGCGCGCGAGTTGTTGCAATACGGCGGCGAGCCGCGGGGCGGCCGGGGTATCGACTTCCGATGCGGGGCGCAACGTCATGAACGTGGGTCCGTGCGAGGGTGCGGCGACTAAAGCGGTGCCACACTGTAGCAGTGCGCGGGGAGCCTCGTCACGACCGATTACCCCAGGTTACACTACGCCCGGCGGAAACTCTTTTCACTTTTTTGACCAGCGTGGCTACCGCGTACCTGACGCACCCGTCGTGTTTGCTCCACGATATGGGCCGCTACCATCCGGAATGCCCGGAGCGACTGACCGCGATCGGCGACTCGATGGTCGCGGCCGATCTCGCTTTGCACCTGCAGCACCACACGGCACGCGCGGCGACACGCGCCGAGATCGCCCGTGTGCACGGTGTGCGCTACATCGATGCCATCGAGGCAGCGAGCCCGGCGACGGGATTGCATTTCCTCGATCCGGACACTGCGCTGAATCAGCATTCGCTAAACGCGGCGCTCCATGCGGCGGGCGCCGTGGTGCAGGCAGTGGACCTGGTACTGGGGGGTCAATGCCAAACGGCATTTTGCGCCGTCCGGCCACCGGGCCATCACGCGGAACGGCATCGGGCGATGGGTTTTTGCGTGTTCAACAACGTTGCGGTCGGCGCGGCGCACGCGCTGACGGCGCATGGCCTCGAACGTGTCGCCATTGTCGATTTTGACGTTCACCACGGGAACGGCACCGAGGATATTTTTGCGAACGACCCGCGCGTCCTGATGGTCTCGATTTTCCAGCATCCTCTTTATCCGTATACCGGGTTGGACTCGCCGGCCGCGAACATGGTGAACATTCCATTGCCTGCGGGAAGCGGCAGCGCGGTCTTCCGCAAGGTCGTCCGCGACCGGTGGCTGCCGGCGCTCGAAACGCATCGACCGCAGCTCGTGCTCATCTCGGCGGGATTCGACGCCCATCGCGAGGACCCGCTCGCCGGCCTGGAGTTTGCGGATGCCGATTACGCGTGGGTGACGCAGGAACTTCGCGCCGTCGCGGCGCGCCACGCGCAAGGACGGATGGTGTCGACTCTGGAAGGCGGCTACGCGCTCCCTGCGCTGGCGCGCAGTGCCGCGGAGCACGTGCGCGAGCTGATCGCTGATGGACGTCGTAGCGGAACGCGGCAACCGGACGCTGACTTAGCAACGGGTAATCGAAGTAGGGGCACTTAAACATGAAACGACGCGAATTCTTAGGATCGTGCTCAGCGTTGGGCGGCGCCGCGATTACGGGATGGGGCGCGCTCTCAGACTCATGGGCGAACGCGCCGCCGCGGCTGTATGCGCGCACGCGGCTGGTCGACATTCACGGAAAACCCGTCAGAAGCCACCAGCTCGCCGCGGAGACCAATTACGTCTTTCACTACCCATTCACCGCCACGCCGTGCCTGTTGTTGAAGCTCGGACGGCCGGTGGCGGCCGCGGCCGCGCTGCAACGCGAGGATGGCGCGTCGTACGCCTGGCAAGGTGGCGTTGGCGAGCAGCGCAACGTCGTTGCCTTCTCGGCGATTTGCGCGCACAAGCTCGCGTATCCGACGCGCGAAGTGTCGTTCATCCGTTACCAGCGCGAACGATCGGCCACGTCGGCCGCGCAGGTGATCCACTGCTGCGCCGATCACAGCGTCTACGATCCGGCGCAAGGGGCGCGCGTCATGTCCGGTCCGGCACCGCAGCCGCTGGCGGCGATCCTGCTCGAACATGACGCGCAGGCCGACGACTTCTACGCGCTCGGCACGGTCGGCGCCGAACAGTTCGAACCGTTCTTCAACAAGTATCGGATGAAGCTGGAGCTTGAGTACGGCGACGCGAAAGCGCGGGCGCCGGTCGATGGCCGGACGGTTGTGCGCGAACTCGCGCAATACTGCAAGACGACGATTCAATGCTGAATAGCAACGAGCGAGGCTAGCAGCAACGTTTGCAGCAGCCTGCGCAATGATCATCGCCCGCAATCGGACGCGATAGGCCGGCGTCTCGTCGGCGACCTTTCGCAATGACAGACTTACCTTCGCACCCGATCCAGAGCCCACTCGACGCTGCTATCGTCGTAACGAATCTGCGCAAGAATTACGGAGAGATCGAGGCCGTCAAAGGCATTTCCTTCGCGGTCCGTCGCGGCACGACGACCGCGTTATTGGGCGGCAACGGCGCCGGCAAGACGACGACCCTATCGATGCTGCTGGGTGTGCTGACCCCGACCGCCGGTGCGATCACCGTGCTCGGAACCGACATGCTGCGGCGTCGCTATCGTGTGTTGCCGCGGATGAACTTCACGTCGCCGTATGTCGATCTCCCCAAACGGCTGACG
>Ga0136617_10003837_pt1 | contig 13436 bp, 16 predicted proteins | sample AntDrymUQ3222106_2_FD_129672 | JGI IMG/M metagenome (GOLD analysis project Ga0136617, IMG submission 129672) | Polar desert sand microbial communities from Dry Valleys, Antarctica - metaG UQ322 (21.06) | ecosystem: Environmental > Terrestrial > Soil > Desert | place: Antarctica: Dry Valley...
ATTGGCTCCGCAGGTAAGACTCGAACTTACAACCCTTCGGTTAACAGCCGAATGCTCTGCCATTGAGCTACTGCGGAATGCCTCGCCCGAAAGCGAACTTAAAGATTAAAAACTTCTCGGCAAGTTGTCAAGTTTGGTTTACTGGCGACCCGATATGATCTATTCTATTCTGCAAAGCAGGTGGTGAGAACATGGCAAACGCGAAACTAAAGACAAAAATAAATGACGCCAGTGTGGGAAATTTTCTGGCCGGAGTGGCCGATGAGCAGCGAAGGAAAGACGCCTTTAGAGTCTTGGAGTTGATGAGGAAGGCAACCGGCGAAGAACCGAAAATGTGGGGCACTTCAATAATCGGTTTCGGGCTGCATCACTTAAAGTACGCATCGGGCCGTGAACTGGATTCGGCACTGACGGGGTTTTCGCCCCGAAAAACCAGCCTTACGCTTTATATTGCGGACGGCTTCGATAAATACGAAGAATACATGACGAAGCTCGGTAAACATAAGACCGGTAAATCCTGCTTGTACATTAAGCGTCTGTCGGACATTGACGAAAACGTTCTCAAAGATTTGGTCGCGGCTTCGGTGGAAAATATCAAAAATGGCGCGATGTATCCGCGACATGAATGAAGTAGCTCATTTGAACAGTTTTTAAGACAAAGTATAATCGTTCCTTTACTAATAAACGGAGCGATTTTCTATTGCATCACGAAACTATCCTCATCCTCGATTTCGGCTCGCAATACACACAGCTTATTGCACGGCGTGTGCGTGAGCAGGGCGTTTACTGCGAGATTCACCCGTTTCACTTGCCCGTTGAAGAAATACTGAAGAAGAATCCAAAAGGCATCATTTTGTCCGGCGGACCTTCGAGTGTGGCCGATGAAAGAGCGCCGAGAGTTTCGACCGATTTCTATGAAAAAGTAAAATCGCCAATTTTGGGTATTTGTTATGGAATGCAGCTTTTCGCCGTCGATCTCGGCGGGGCGTCCGAGCCGGCCGCGAGGCGTGAATACGGCCACGCGAAGTTAAAGGTTTTGAGCGGCGAAACCGCGCTGTTTGATGAATTGCCGTTCGAGCTCGACGTTTGGATGAGCCACGGCGACCACGTTACGACGCTGCCGGCGGGATTTCATAAGACGGCGACGACGGGTGATGTAATTACCGCAATCGAAAATCCTGAAAAGGGATTGTACGCCGTCCAGTTTCACCCGGAGGTTTCGCATACGCCGCTTGGGAAGGAGGTGCTGCGTAATTTTCTGTTCAAGATCTGCAAATGCAAAGGCGATTGGACACCGGCGCAGTTTATAAAAGAAGAGGTCGAAAAGATTCACGCTATCGTCGGCGAAACCGGAAATGTCGTCTGCGGACTCTCGGGCGGCGTCGATTCGACAGTAGCGGCCGCGCTCGTTCAGGAAGCGATAGGCGGGCGGCAAACCTGCATTTTCGTCGATAACGGCCTGCTTCGCTTCGGGGAATTCGAAGACACGCTGAAGCTTTACAAAGACCGTCTTCATCTGAACGTGCGCGGCGTGGATGCTTCGCAGCAGTTTTATTCGGAGCTCGCCGGCATCGCCGATCCCGAATTAAAACGCAAGGCGATAGGCCGCACGTTTATTGACATTTTCGACCAGGAAGCTCGACGGATCGGCGATGTGAAATGGCTTGTGCAGGGAACGCTCTATCCGGACCTAATCGAATCGGTAAGCCTTCACGGCTCTTCCGTTACGATCAAGTCCCATCACAACGTCGGCGGTTTGCCGGAGAAGATGAACCTGAAATTGATCGAGCCGCTCCGCGAGCTTTTCAAGGATGAGGTACGTTTAATCGGTAAGGACCTCGGCATTCCCGATGAAATCCTGCAGAGGCATCCGTTCCCCGGCCCCGGCCTGGGCGTGCGTATCCTCGGCGACATCACGTCGGAAAAAGTCAAGCTTCTTCAGAAAGCCGACCGCATTTTTATCGAAGAACTGCATAATTTCGATTTGTACAAAGAAGTCTGGCAAGCCTTCGCCGTGCTGCTGCCCCTCCAATCGGTCGGCGTAATGGGCGATTTCCGTACGTATGAAAAAACGGTCGCTTTACGGGCAGTTACCAGCACCGATGGAATGACCGCCGATTGGGCACGCCTGCCGCACGATTTCCTCGCCGCCGTCTCTTCCCGAATCACATCCGAAGTCCGCGGCATAAACCGCGTCGTTTTTGATATATCCTCAAAGCCGCCGAGCACCATCGAGTGGGAATAGTTCGTAGTTCCGCCTTCAGGTGGCCTCTGCGTAAATGAAGAAGCGTGATGAAGCGGCCCTTGGACATTGTCGAATGGGAACAGTTTAATCGAAATTTCAGAATGCGGGAATTTCTTTACAACCTGTATCTTATCTGTATATTATCAGTATGGAGTTTGAATGGGACGAAACTAAGAATTTCGCCAATATCAAAAATCACGAGGGCGTTTCGTTTGAAGACGCGACAAAAGTTTTTACGGACATCTGGGCGATTGAAGACCTTGATGACTCTCATTCGGTTACTGAACAACGGTTTGTGGTTATCGGTTTGGCTAAGTTTACACTTTTGCGTGTGATTTTTACCGTTCGTGAAGGGTGAATTCGGCAACCAGGTTATTCGGATAATTCGGCTTGGAAAGCGACTAGAAAAGACAGGGAAAGTTATGAAAAAGCGAGAAACGAACTCGACGTCTGAAACAATCGAAGTTGAATATACTGAGCAGGACATTCAGAAAATGCGTGAAAAAGGCGCGAGCGAGGAAGATTTGCCGCGCGTTGGCCTGCATAAGTTTCGGCGTTCGAGATTTATCGCCAAACGCACTGAGCAAAAAATCAAAGTTACGATTCTTCTCGACGCGGATGTTCTGGATTTCTACAAGGAACAAGCCGCGAAAGCCGGGAATTTACCGTATCAAACCCAAATAAACCGGCAGCTTCGCAAAGCAATGGAAAACGCAAGACAACCTCAAAGCGAAGTTGTTACCCTCGGAATGTTGGAAAATCCTGCATTTCTCTCAAAATTGGCAAATAAATTGAAGGAGGTTGCGTAAGTTTTTAGTTTTGTCAGATTTGCCGTCGACCATCATCGTCGGAACCGACCTTAAAATCTATGCGACATATACGAACACCTTATTTTTCCGCACTTTTCCTCTTTCTTTTCGTCGGTATTCAGAGCGTTCAGGGACAGAAGGCCGCGCTTGATATCGATTACACCGTCGCCCTTGCCGACCCTGCGACACAACAATTTCACGTAACAACCGAGATCAAAAACATCAATCAACCACGGATCGATCTTTCGCTGCCGACTTGGACGCCGGGATGGTACACGGTTGAAAACTACGCAAAAAATATTTTGCGATTTAAGGTAACAGATGCCGGTGGCAAGCGCCTGCCGTTGCGGATGTCGCGAAAGCAGACGTGGAACGTCGATACCAATGGCATTAAGCAAATAAAGGTCGAGTTCGACTATCAAGCAACCGTACTTGCGTTGAACCAGGCAAAAATTACAAAAGATTTTGCCTTTTTTACCGGTATTCAGTTATTTCTCCAGCCGGAAGGCCATCGTCGCACGCCAAGCAGGGTACGCTTTAAGATTCCGACCGGCTGGAAAATAATAACTGCCCTTAAGGATACATCTGATCCGCTTGTTTTTGCCGCGGCGGATTACGACGCGCTTGTCGATGCACCGGTGCAGATGGGCAAATTTGACCTGACCAAATTCGAGGTTGACCGCAAGCCGCACTACTTTGTCTCTACACCTGCCGGCGCTTTCTCCGCGACAAAATCCAAAAGGTTTACTGAGATGCTTTCGAAGGTCGCGATCGCCCAAAAGAGTATTTTCGGCGATCTTCCTTACGAAAAGTATATCTATTTTTATTTCTTTATGCCGCCCGAATCCAATGCCGGGGGCGCTCTCGAACACTCAAATTCTTTCGTTGCATTTGCCCCGCCGGGCAATGTTGCGACACCGGAACAGATAATTGGCACTGCTTCGCACGAATTTTTCCACCTTTGGAATGTCAAACGTTTTCGACCGACCGAGATGGTACCTTACGATTATTCGCGTGAGAACGAAACGCCGCTGCTTTGGGTTTCAGAAGGATTTACGAATTATTATGGAATAGTCGCAACGTACAGGGCTGGTATCACGACACGTGCGGCATTTTTGCAGCGTGCCGCGGACGCCGCTGCCGGCGTCGAGAATAACGATGCTAGAAACTATATCTCGCCGTCGAACGCGTCTGTTTCAACCTGGGTTGGATATGACACGCCGGTGGCCTTCGGCATTTCGTATTACACTCAGGGGCAAAATCTGGCCGCGCTGCTCGACCTCTCGATTCGAGATGATACGAATGGAAAATCGAGCCTCGACGATGTCATGCGTGCGCTCTACGATGATTTTTTTAAACCCGGGAACGGTTTTACTGCAGAGAACATGATCTCGATTATTAACCGCATTACCGGAAAGAATTATAACGATTTTTATCGTAGATATGTTTTTGGCACGGAGGTGCCGGAATATGACCGGATCTTCGGTTTCGCGGGTTACAAGCTGGAGAAAAAATCTCAGTCGGTGCCCGAATTCGGCTTCAATGTTAGAAACAGGAATGGAGGATTTTTGATAAATTCCGTCGAGCCGAATTCTCCGGCGTCTGCTGCGGGCCTGAAAGGGGGTGATCTGATCCTTAGGATTGACGGTGCATCGGTACAAAGCGCTCCGTTAGGCACACTTGCCGGGAAAACCATCAAATTGACAGTTAATCGGGAGGGCTCGGAAAGCGAAATGCTTATGACGGTCGGTTCGCGCCAAGTCACAGGCTTTAGCCTTGTCGAGCTTCCTCGCCCAACTTCCAAACAGCTGATGATGCGGGAAAGCTGGCTTAAACGATAAGAAATATTATAAGTCTCGTTTTAGTTCGCTGAACAATTTTACAAAATCCGGCAATTGGTAATGTGCATTCAAGCCGCTCGGGTTCGGCAGCAGCCAGATTCTGGTCTCGCCGATCTTTTCGTCCTGTAAACCTAATTTCGCGACGTGTACACGGAATGCCGAGCGGTATGCTCCGATGCCGAGCACGGCGAGATTTTGTGGCTTGTATCGTTCGATGTTCCTTATAACGACCCTTCCACCTTCTATGAATTCCTCGGGAGTAAGTTCGTCGGCTCTTGCCGTCGTGCGTTTGCAAAAGCTCGTGATGCCGCAACCCAGCTCGAGAAGCTCGTGTTCTTCGGAAGGGTGAAGCTGCCGGGGCGTGAAACCGGCGAGATGCAAAACCTTCCAGAATCGATTGCCCGGCCTGGCGAAATGAAATCCCGTCGCGCCCGACCAAATTCCGGGATTGATACCGCAAAATAGAACCTTTAGATCGTAGTCGATCAGATCGTCCGTGGTTCGATTGACAGCATCACGCAAATCTTCTTTGGTCGGTTTGCAGTTTTTCATAGACGTTCTTCGTTCAGAGTCCATAAATTTTATCGTTTCTTTCGCATTCGCCGACAAATTAGAGTTTGAACTCTAATCATATTTTCTCCAAAGCGGAAAAGCTTGTCTATGATAAAATTCTCCGCAAGCGATGCCGGATGAACCAAAAACAATCGTTGAATTTCGCGATGTTTGTTACGCGATTGACGAAACTAAAATCCTCGATGGACTAAATCTCTTGATTCTCAAAGGCGAGATCCTAATTCTCCTCGGTGAATCGGGGTGCGGGAAAACGACTACGCTCAAGTTAATAAATCGATTGATCTCACCGACAAGCGGCGATGTCCTGATCGACGGCAAATCTACCATCGGGTGGGACGCGATCAAACTGCGGCGGCGCATCGGTTACGTGCTGCAGGAAGGCGGGCTATTTCCGCATTTTTCGGTCGCTGACAATGTGGCGTTGATACCGGGGCTTGAAGATTGGGAAGAGGTGCGAATACGTGAGCGGACAGCTGAAATGCTCGAACTCGTCGGGCTGAGTCCCACAAAATTCGCAGACAGGTTCCCGCACGAGCTTTCCGGCGGCCAGCGCCAGCGCGTCGGCGTGGCAAGAGCTTTGGCGGCCGATCCGGATCTGCTTCTTCTGGATGAACCCTTTGGAGCGCTAGATGCAATTACCCGGTCGAATCTTCAAAAGGAATTTGCAAAGCTCGTAGGAGATTTGGGAAAAACGGCGGTTTTCGTTACGCACGATCTGCATGAAGCTATGCTTTTGGGAACGCGAATCGCTTTGATGGATAAGGGTAAAATTGTATTGATCGATACGCCTGAGAATTTTCAGCTTTCCGATTTACCTCTGGCAAGAACGTATCTCGAAACTGTTTAAAATGCAGTGGATACTTTTTGCGATTTCACGCAGAAGCGGCAAAGGACGGTTTTGTGAAGTATCTCATATCTTGAATAAAATAGTCTGTTTTATTGCTGTTCTTCGCGTCTTTGCTTAACGGGCTAAATGTCTCTTCTAGAATTCTTGAAACAAAACTGGGCCGAACTGCTTGCGTTAACCCGCGAGCATATCCTCCTTGTCGTTATCTCAACGGGCTTAGCGATCATGGTCGGGGTGCCGCTCGGCATCATGCTTACGCGAATTAAATCTTTGCAAACTCCGATTCTGGGGTTCGCCAATATCATGCAAACCGTGCCCAGCCTGGCCCTTTTCGCCCTTCTAATTCCGATCCCGTTTATTGGCGGTATCGGGGCGAGAACGGCGATTATTGCACTCGCTCTTTACGCCTTGCTTCCCGTGATTCGCAATACCGTGACTGGAATTTTGGGAATCGACCCGAAGATCCGAGAGGCGGCCGTGGCGATGGGGATGACGGACTGGCAGGTCCTGAAAATGGTCGATCTCCCGCTCGCGATGCCCGTAATTCTGACGGGAATCCGTGTCGCGGTTGTGATATCGGTTGGCGTTGCGACGGTTGCGGCGGCGGTCGGTGCCGGCGGACTCGGAACCTATATTTTTCGTGGGCTGCGGCAAAATGATAACAATCTGCTTATTGCGGGCGCCCTGGCATCTGCAATTCTTGCGCTGGTTTGCGATTTTGCTCTCGGACAATTTGAAAGATCGTATGCGATCGTCGATCGCGCATCGGCCGGACGGAGAAAATTTATCGCAATCGGCACGGCGTCCGCAGTCGTGATTTTGCTGGCGCTGAGCTTTATCCCGAATTTCACGTCTCAGATTTCAAATTCAGGAACCGGCATGGAAAACAAAAAGATCGTCGTCGGGTCCAAAGATTTTACCGAATCCCTTATTCTGGCCGAGATCCTTGCACAAATGCTTGAAATTAAAGGCATCACGGTTGAGCGCCAGTTGGAGCTTGGCGGAAATCTTCCGCACGAAGCTCTTCTTTCCAAACAGATCGACGTATATCCCGAATACACCGGAACTGCCTTTACCGCGATCCTCAAACACCAACCGATAACTGACCCGCAAACGGTATATGACCGGACAAAGATTGAATATGCCGAGAAATTCGATTTAGCTTTGAGCCCGCCGCTCGGTTTTGCAAACGATTTTGCGATTTTGATTCGCGGCGATGTTGCCAGGAAAAACAATCTGAAAACGATGTCAGATTCGGTCCCGCTTGCAAAAGACTGGCAAGCAGGATTCGGCCAGGATTTTATGTCACGCGCGGACGGCTATCCGGGCTTCATAAAGGCCTACGGACTAAATTTCAACAAACAGCCGCGTGAAATGGATCTGTCGCTGATAAACCGGGCGCTTGCCTCGGGCCAGCTTGACATCATCGCCGGCGCCGCAACCGACGGGCTGATCCCCGCGCTCGATCTTTTTCAACTGGAAGACGACCGAAAATACTTCCCGCCCTACCAAGCCGTTTTTATCGCACGTCGGGATGTTTTAGAAATTGTTAACGACACCTTTGCGATATTGGATAACTCTATCTCGACCGAAGAAATGCGGCGGATGAATTATGAAGTTGATGGCAACAAACGTTCGCCAAAGGATGTCGCTGGTGAGTGGCTCCGGCAGTCTACAGTTACGAATTAACGAAGCGAAACACCTCACACCGTGCTAAAATATAGTTCGGTATGCCGATCAAAGAGGAAAAATTCATTGATAAAGACAACCGCCTCGTGATGACGCGGCTTGCAAAGATCGAAGATCAGAACGACCGTTCCTTCGATATAGAATTCTGGCAGCGCCTGAGCGACGAACAGCGGTTGAACGCAGTTTGGGAATTAGCCGTTTTTGCGCACACGGCAAAAGGGAGAGACCCGAGTGAACTCAGACTTCAGCGAACTGTTGAAAATCTTAAACGAAGGGAAGATTAGGTACTTAATAATCGGCGGCTACGCGGTAGGAAAACATGCAGAGCCGCGATATACAAAAGACCTGGACATTTGGATAAGCAATAGCCGCGAAAACGCTGAACGTGTTTACAAAGCTCTGGCAAAATTCGGTTCGCCGCTGACCGGGATAACCGTCGAAGATTTCACCGATCCCACTTTGATTTTTCAGATCGGCATGGAGCCGTCGCGCATTGACGTGCTGATGGGCTTGAAAGATTTAAGCTTTGACGATTGCTGGAAGCGCCGGGTAACGGCTTTTTTCGTTGATACAGAAGCCCACTTTATTTCCATCGACGACCTCATAAAGAATAAACGACTCACCGGACGCCCCCAGGATTTGCTTGATGCCGAATCGCTCGAGCTTAAGAAGGAACAAGGATCAATAGACAATTCAATCCGCTAAAAAAATCTTGGTGAGAGTTTTGAAAAGCGATTCCGGGAGCCGCAACTGACGGCCTTATTCCTGCGCTAGATCTTTTCAGTTAGAAGCGACCGAAAATACTTCCACCATGCCAGCCTTTTTTATCGCACGCGAGGATGCTTTAGAAATATTGAATGATGTTTTCGCTAAATTCAATAGTTCGATCACGACCGACGAAATGAGAAGGCTGAACTATGAAAGTTGATGGAAATTGACGTTCTCCAATAGAGGTCGCGAGCGAATGGTTAAACGTACGACAGGCTGACAATCTTCCATCGTGGTCCGACGGAGCCGAGAATAAGCGTCGCTAAATTACTGCTCTATGGACTGAGCTCGTTTCTGGTAATTCTGCAGACTAGCGATGATTCCGGCAACGGCGGCAACTATCACACCCAACATCTGAACCCACAAGCCGTTAAACCCGATCTGGCTTGAGTCGAGCAGGCGACTTCCTTGTCCGCTCAGAAATAGCCCGATGAAAAGCCACAATCCAGCCACTGCGCCGAGAACCAGTGTCCACTTCCAGCGACCGAAGGCAATCAGAGCGGCAGGTATCAACAGGATGAAAAGACCGGGCGGAATCGTAGGAAAATCAACCCCTGAAATTATCTGAATCACAATTCCGCCGGCTGCCGTTATCAAACCGGCGACGGTTAGTTTACCTGCTAATGATAATGGATTTTGCTTATTCATAATTCGTCTCCTCGGTTTGTAATGCCGGTCTTGAGATGGCAACAAGGAGCAGAAGTTCAATTACCGCCTGAAGAATTGGACGATGCCATGACAAAATCAGCCACTGGCGGGTGCTGTCTTGAAATTCCGTAGGATTAGTCATGTTCGCTAAAACATACAGTTGCCATGCAAAGTAAATGCTAATTAGTGAGATATAGCTGTAACCGATAAAAGAGAAGAGAACAAGTTTCCTTCTCCGCTCAATCTTCCAGTTAAATATTAACGACAAAAGCATGGTGATGAAGGTCAAAGCATGCAGCGGTATCCAAAATAGCTGGCCGGATTCAGTTCCTTCTCCGCTCAAGCGTTCGGCTAGAGAAGTTGGGGATGCAAACATTTCTGGAATCCAAAACAAATGCTGGTAAATCCCCGTGCCTGTTATAAATCCGAGAAACAAGACACAGGCAATTAAGACGGGTGTTGCGAGTTTTTCTTTCATAATTTATTCTCTAGCTATTTCGTTACACAGATTGTCTAACGAAATGCTACGATACATCGCAGCAAATATCAAGCCGGAGAGTTTTGCTGAAAAAGTTTTCATAGTGGTGTTTCATCGTGCTTACGACATTCATTGCGTAGAATGAATAATATGAGTTCAAAGCAACAATTTCTGCAAAATTTATACGAAGCCTTTAACAAGCGGGAGATTGAAATGATTATTTCGTTGATGCATCCCGACGTGAAATGGGCGAACGGAATGGAGGGCGGCTTCGTTTACGGACGCGATGCTGTGCGTGAGTATTGGCGAAAGCAGTTCGAGATTATCCAAGGGCAACTTGAGCCTTTAGAATATGAAACGGACGAGAAGAATCGGAACATCGTTACCGTTCATCTGGTCGTCAGAGATTTGGAAGGCAATTTACTGTTGGAGAAAACAGTTAAGCACATCTTTACGATCGAGAATGATTTGATAAGTCTTTTTGAAATTGGCGATACGCAACCATTACAAAAGACGATACAAAAGTTAAAAAACCTACAATGAGTAATGATCTTTCCGGCTGTAAGTCGGTCGTTAAAATTAAAACAGCAATACCGATCAAAGCCGTTGCAAGTACCCGGAATTCGCGCCCCTATCGGCTCGACAAACGCCAAACGACAATTGATGAAAAACGGGGGAAAATCATCAACGCGGCGCGTGCGCTAATTTTGTCCGAACGCGCTTTAGCGGGATTTTCCGTTGATGCGGTCGCTAAACAGGCAGGTGTGGCTCGCGCCACCGTTTATAATCAATTCGGCAATAAACTCGGACTTTTGGAAGTATTATTTGACGATTTAGCCGGACGCGGCGGGATGTTTGAACTTAAAGAAGTATTCAAAAAAGAAAATCCGCTCGACGCGCTAAACGAATTCGTCGCTGCGTTCGGTCGTTTCTGGACTACTGACCGGATAATTATTCGGCGGCTTCACGCGATGATAACGCTCGATGCGGAAATGGAGAAAGCGGACGCGGCGCGGCAGCAGCGACGGCGTAAAGGTTTGCGGGTGATTGTCGGAAGACTAAACGAAAAATATAAACTTGCTGGTGATTTTTCGTTCGATGAAATTATAGAAATTGCTCATACATTAACCGGTTTTGAAACTTTTGACGCGCTCGCCGGAACGACGCGTACGCCCGAAGATGTTGTTCCAACCGTGCAGAAACTGATTTTAGAAGTGTTGGGATTGGATGATTTATAACTTCTAAAGTGAGATTTTAGTTAGTTGTCTACTAAAAATTGCAACTTTTCCGTAAATATAGTAGTCTTAGTAGTTTGATAATCCTTCTCTCTTTGTCAACGGTATGCTCGCTCTCATTGTGAGACGGCGATTTGGATAGTTCGAGAGATGGTTCGTTAGATACTGTCAGAAGCGGCTCTCGTAATTTTGAGCCTTCAAACGTTGGACTTCGCTGCAACCGTTACACCGATTTTTACCCACCGTTAGATAACTTCTTAAAAAATCCTGAAGAACTGTTCTGAGTTCAAACTTAGTTCGCGAGTTAGATTGCGGACTGAATGTGAACTGCGAATATGGTGATGTCCGTCTCCTTCAGGGACGGAAACCTTCATGGTCATTGACCTGGGGTTACGCTCATTTCATTCGCTCACCCCAGGCTATTATATTTGTCGCTTCCAGCGACAGGAAATAGACGGAATGGCAGATTGCTTTATCCAACCGTCCGGCGGAATGTATAAAGAACGCCTTATCCGCCATTACGCCAAACAGAACGGGTAAACCATACGGTTTTTCGGTTGAGAGAAAATATTTAGATAAAATGACTTTTAGAGAATTAGGCTTGCAGACGTTTTTAACGGACAAATGCGAGTCACTGGGTTACATTGAGCCTACACCCATTCAAAAACAGGCTATACCTTTGGTTTTAGACGGCAGGAATGTAATTGCCACGGCAGAGACCGGGACGGGTAAAACGGCGGCATTTCTGCTTCCGATTCTACAGAATCTCGGTAAGAAGCAGCAGAAAGGGACGACCGTTCTTATTTTGTCGCCTACACGCGAACTCGCCAATCAAACGGACGCCTTTTGCCGTCAATTTGCTCCGAAACATATTAGATGTGCTTCGATCATCGGCGGTGCGGCTTATAAAAATCAGATTGATGCGATTAAACGAGGCGCGAACATCATCGTCGCCACGCCCGGACGCTTGATCGATTTTATGGAACAGGGAATGATCAATTTCTCAAAGATCGACACGCTCGTTCTTGATGAAGCGGACAGAATGCTTGACATGGGCTTTTTGCCGGCGATCAAGCGGATTGTCGAGGTTTTGCCCGAAAAAAGACAAACGCTCTTCTTCTCGGCTACCTTGTCGTACGATATCGAAAAGATAGCACTTTCACTGATGGAAGATCCGCATTATGTCGAGATCAGCAAGCGCGGGACGGCCGCGGTGACCATCGAGCAGATGGCTTACCCGGTTGCCCAGCAATCGAAAATGAGTTTGCTTCTCGATTTGCTGGAACGCGAGACGTTCGAACGCGTTCTCGTTTTTACGAGAACAAAGCGGGGTGCCGACAGGCTTTCGCACATTTTGGAAGCACGTTCGCACAAGTCGAACCGCATCCACGGCGACCGCTCGCAATCGCAGCGTGAAGCCGCTCTGCGTGGTTTCAAGGCCGGCAAAACGAGGGTTTTGGTCGCAACGGATGTCGCTGCCCGCGGTATCGATATTGATTCGGTGTCACATGTGATAAACTATGACATACCGGAAGCGCCTGAGGATTATGTGCACCGCATCGGCCGTACGGGCCGGGCGGGAAACAAAGGCCGTGCGATCACGCTGTTTACAACCGCTGAAGAACATTCGATGCGGGCGATAGAGAAATTGACGGGTCAGGCCGTGGAACGCGTGCTCCTGCCAGATTTCGGAGGCGTATTGCAGACGATGAATGCACCGGTTAATAAAATCTCGCCGGCGAAGAAGAGCTTTCGTTCATTTCGCCCACGGCGCGGCAGATAGAAAAGAAAGAGGTAATTTATGAAAGTAGAGAAGTATTCCATCGGCGAATCAATAACAATGATGTGTTCGGCATGTGATGTCGAACAAAATCATTTAATACAAACGGCCACCAAACAGGGAAAGATCACCTGCGCGGTTTGCGAAGTCTGTGCTACATCCAGCACGTTCAACCGCGGAGTTAAAACTTCGGTTGCAATGGGCAAATCGAAAACCGCATCACCGTATGACCGCACGCGTAAATACCGGAAGGGACAGGCGATGATGCATACCCATTTCGGGCAGGGCGAAGTCACCGCGGTGATTGAGCTGCAAAAAATCGATGTTCTTTTCGGCGATCGGACACGCAGATTGATCCACGCTCAGGAATAGCTTCTCCATAGTTAACGGCCGATTTTGAGATGCACCAAGTATGGACTTTTGTCCTGCTGGTGCATCTTTTCAATTAGTCCCTGGAATACTCTAGAGTGCGAGATTGGGATTAGGGTAAAAACTGAAAATCGGAGATATTTGCCTTTTAATA
>Ga0136617_10003838_pt1 | contig 13434 bp, 15 predicted proteins | sample AntDrymUQ3222106_2_FD_129672 | JGI IMG/M metagenome (GOLD analysis project Ga0136617, IMG submission 129672) | Polar desert sand microbial communities from Dry Valleys, Antarctica - metaG UQ322 (21.06) | ecosystem: Environmental > Terrestrial > Soil > Desert | place: Antarctica: Dry Valley...
CGAGGCCCATGCTGCCCAGTCGTGGACCATGGCGACGAAGTCGTCGAGGAACTGGCCGACGAGGATCAGCCAGGGGAGACGCTGCGGGAACGCGCCGTGACCGTCGAGGTACTCCCTCGCGATGTGCCCGGTGGCGAGGGTCTCGTCGTCGCTCCACTGGCGCGCTGCCTCGAGGGTGGCCAGCATGTTCGCCTTCGAGCCCAGCTCGGCGAAGAAGATCTGCACCAGCTGCTCGAACTCGAGAGACGGTCCGGCGCCAGGCTCCGAGACCCACGCTTCGAGGGCTCGCCGCCCCCGTGCCGTGATGCTGTACACGGTGCGAGGCCGCTTCCCGACGGTCTCGGCCGAGGCGCGAGCGAGCCCGAGGGCAACGAGCTTCTTTGGCTCCTCGTAGATCTTGCTGCGGGCGCGGGGCCAGAACGAGCCGAGCGCGCGGTCCATCTGCTGAGCGAGCTCGTAGGTCGTAAACGGCTGCACCGCGAGCAAGCCGAGGATCGCGTACGACGTGGTGGTAACGGACGGTGTACTTGACATTGGTCCCCTCTGGACTATAACAATAGGTCCCAAGGGGACTATAGGCGGCGGGTAGGCCATGAAGATCGCAAACGTGGAGATGGCGGCAGCGTGGGATGGCGAGGAAGGCGACGACTGGACGGAGAATGCGGCGCGCTACGAGGCAACCGACCGCTGGATCTCGGCACGGTTCGAGGCTGAGTGCCCGATCGCAACGACAGACCGCGTGCTGGACATCGGCTGTGGAACGGGCAAGTCGACACGGGCCGCCGCGCGTCGAGCGGCGGCGGGCTCCGTGCTCGGAATCGACCTCTCGTCGAGGATGCTCGAGCTCGCCCGTGAGCAGACTCGCGCCGAGGGACTCAACAACGTCGAGTACGTGCGAGCCGACGCCCAGGTGCACGAGTTCGACGCCGCCGCCTTCGACCTGGCGATGAGCGACTTCGGCGCCATGTTCTTCAACGATCCGGTCGCCGCGTTCACGAACATCGGCGGCGCGCTCCGACCCGGAGGCCGCATCGCCCTCCTCGCATGGCAACCCTTCGAGCGCAACGAATGGCTCAGCGCGATCTTCAGCGCCCTCGACGCGGGACGGTCACTGCCGACGCCCCCCGCCGGCACGCCCGGCCCCTTCGGCCTCGCCGAGGCGGACATGGTTCGCGAAATCATGCACAGCAGCGGCCTCGCCAACGTCGAGCTCATCCCGATCGCGGAGCCCATCTTCCTGGGCGCCGACGCCGACGACGCATGGGCGTTCGTCAGCGAACTGGGAATCGTTCGCGGCCTGACCGCCGGGCTCGAAGACGCCCAACGGCAGGCGGCGCTGGATCGTCTCCATCAAGTCGTCGACGACAGCGAGACGTCGGACGGCGCGGTGCTCGGCTCAGCGGCCTGGTTGATCACCGCGACCCGTCCGTGATGGCGACGCAATGGCGTGACGCGCGGAGAGTCTTGGGCCAGCAAGAGAGTTGTCGTTGGAGTATGCCAATGCATCGAGCAGCGGGTCGAATGGCATCGTCGTCCAAACAGATTGGCGGCTCGGGAACGCGGCGACGTCGACCGAGCTGACCCCGCCGGACCCGTCCAGATCGACGGCTCGGGCATCGTCCCACGGGACGATGCGAACGCCGCGGGGTTCGCCGACGTGTCAGCGTCGGAGGCAGACCAGGCGCACCGAACGTGATCCCGACCCATCCGAATATCGCGGGGATAACGCTCCGGCCAGGTGTCCGGTACCGCCGGATATTCGCGCCACCGCGCCGATGTCACCTACATGCCTTCGGGCGCGTCAAGCTGCCGCCGTTGTCCGTCGATCGGTCGCGGCGTTCGGGCGCTGGTATCCATCAATGAGCGCAGCAGGTCGGCGGCGAGGCGATCGGCCGCGCCGGGCTCCGGATCAAGAAGGTCAGCGCGCTGTTCTCGGCGGCAGCCGAGGAATGGCGCCAGTCGCGGATGGCCTCGAGGAGATCATCGTTGTCGAGGAAGCGCCCGTCCCGCGAGCAGTTCTTGCGCGACGCGCTGTACGACATCGAGCACCGGCCGCGGGTCACCGGCAAATACGGACGAGCACGGCGGCGAATTCTTGCCGCAGTTCGGTGAGCTCAGCCCGGACATCACGGGCCGCGCCGTCGGCAGCCGACTCCGCGCGAGCGGTTCGGCATCGACATGTCGTCTGCCGGAGCCGACCCGGCGGCAGATCCACGCGGTGCTCGACCGTCTCGATGCCGACCCGTTGCGAACGGCGGTCGAGCTCGCCGAGGCGATCGATGTCGTGCGTGCCTACGAAGACGTCAAGCTCGACAACGTCCGGCGATACCTGCCGCGGGTTGACGACCTCTCGACGTTGGTCGGCATCTCGGTCTCGCGGCCTCACGCGCTCGACGAACTCACCACCGACTGACCTTCACGGTCCATGCCCTCGCTCGAGAAGGAGATCGTCGAGACGACTCGAGTCGCGTGCGCCCATTGAGCTCGCCGAGGCCGCCGGATACGACGGGATCACCGCGTCAGGTTCAGTTGTACAGCGGGGTGGACAAGGAGCGAAGCCCGGAGTCACACAGGATCGTTGGACGGTGGCCTCGCGCCCGAGGCGTTCAGCGACCCGCAGCGCGGCGACGACGTTGGCGCCCGAGGATGCCCCGGCGAACAGGCCCTCCTCGCGTGCGATGCCGTGATGGGCAAACTCCTCGTACACGTCACCCACGGTCCGGAAGCACCGACTCGAGCGGCGCTCGCGTTCCTGGTCGCCAGAGCAGCCATCGAGGAAGGCCATCAAGTGACGATGTTCCTCGCCGGTGACAGCGTCCAGTTGTTACGTGGCGCGGTCCTCGACGAGCTGCACGGACTCGGGACCGGTGCATTGAGAGAGCACTTCGACGCACTCAGCGCGTCCGGCGTACCGATCTACGCGTCAGGGGTGTCCAGCAAAGCACGAGGCGTCACTGCGGCCGACATCTCCGACTCGGTGACCATGGCTCCCCCCACTCGGCTCGTGCAGCTGGCGTTCGAGGCAGATCGCGTCTTGACCTACTGAATCGGCGAGCCGAACACTCGACATCCGCTTCTCGAAGCCACACCGATCGTCACGACGACGCCCACCGGCCTCGAAGAAGCCCGTACGACACGTCCATGCCGACAATGGAATCCCGCTCAGCTGTCCCCGGCGACGCCACCTGCGCCAGCGGCTGGAGACCGCGGCCGAAGCCGTGTTCGCCGCCCGCCACGAGATGGCGGTGACGCTCGACGACGTGCTCGCACACCACACCCGAGCCCGCAGACTCGCCCGCGACGCCTCCGCCGGATCGGTCGCCGAGCTGCTCGGCGGTGTGCACGGCTGGTCGCCCGAGAAGCGAGCCGACCAGGTTGCCGCCTACCGAGACGAGATTCGCACGTGAGCGGGAGGCGTCGGAGCTCACCGTGCCAACCGGCCGCGAACGGCCTCGCCAGCCCGGTTGGGTCCCGGGCGTGCTCACCCGAGGCGCTCGGACCGCAGTCGGCCACCAGCAGCCGTCGCGCCTAGCGAGCCCAAATCTGATGTGAGCCGAGGTGCCGTTTGGGATGCACACGGGCTCGCTGAAGTCGGCCCGCTCCGCCACGACCGCACCCACGCCATCGACGTACTCACGCTGCTGAACAGCCCATCGACGTTCCACCATCTCGTCCGCCGGCGAGGTGGAGCCTCGGCCGCTACGAACGATGGCTCGCCCCAGCCCTCACACGCGAGCTACTCGCCGATCGAAGCGAGTCGGCACCCGCGGCCGGGCGCGTGAACTTCAGCGAGTTTCTTCGACAGCTCGTTCGGCGGGCAGCGGTGAGCCGCCCGCGGGCGTATCGTCGTCGTGGCACCTGCGTCGACGACCGATGGCCCATCCGCGTGGAGACGTGGTCCGACGTCGTGTGTCCGTGGTGCTACATCGGCAAGCGGCGCACCGAGCGCGCCCTCGCGACACTCGATACCGACCCATCGTTCGCGTACGACATCGAGTTCGTGTATCAGCTCTTCCAGCTCGGCCTGAGCGCGCGGCGTGGCGTGACCGAACCCGTGACCGCGGGGTACGCTCGGAAGCTCGGTGGCGCCGAGCAGGCCGCCGCGATGATCGAGCGGGTGACGGCAGCGGCGGCCGCCGAAGGCATCGAGCTCCGGTCCACCGCGCGCGGCGCGCCAACACGGCGGACGCCCACCGGCTCCTCTGGTGCGCTCGGGGCCGACGGCCCAGCGGCGCACGCCGCGCTCAAGGAGTCGCTGATGTAGGCCTACTTCGTCGGCGGAGCTGAAGACGTCGCCTTGACCCCACCCGACGTCGTCGTCACGCGACTCATTATGCTCACCGGCGGAATGGTCGGCTTCGACTGGGGGTTCGATGGCCGGCGGTTCGGCGATCATGAACCGATCGAAGTCGACGAAGGTGAGTGGGTGGCGTTGTCGATCGAGAACACCACGTCGATGTGGCATCCGGTTCACCTCCACGGCAAACACCGCAGCTTGGTCGGGCACCTGGCGGAGCGCGAAAGGATACGGTCAACGTCCTACCCGGCCAGACCGTTGAGCTGATGGTCCATGCCAACAACCCCAGGCCAGTGGATGTTGCACTGCCACAACGCGTATCACCTCGAAGCAGGAATGGCGACGGTCATGTCGTATCGGTGATCCGACCGAGGGCGGCCGGCTCTGTCCCTGCGACCGTGCTGGTGTCCGGCAGGGTTGGAGCAGTTTGATCGGAAGCCGGCGGCGGCAATGAGTTGCCGACTCGAGCCGGAATTCTGATGGACTGTCCGACGTGGAGATCATCTGGGCTGGCAATCTCCGGATTTGCGTCCATGATTTGCTGGACGGGAATGGCGTAGACATCGGCGATCTCGGAGAGGGTGTCACCCTGCTGTATCTCGTAAAACTCCGGGAGGGTGGTTGCAACCACGGTGGTCGCTGACGTCGTCGCGATCGGGGGCAGCGTCTGCGCCGAGTCCATCTCGCCGTCGTCCGAGCATCCTGCGAGGGTCAACCCGCTGGCCATCAGAACGACCAACGCACCACGGCATCGGGATCGCGTTTCGGATTGATGAACTTCGGCGAGACACCGCACAATGAACGCGGACCGGCGTCGAACCGCCACCCGCGCCGCTGCCGTTATGACGTCGTCACCGGGGATCCGAGAATGCGATTCGCCGCTCAAGCCGGACGCCACTCGCGTCCGTGGTTGGCCGAGACGAACACCGTGACGCCGTCACCATCATGCACCCCCGAGTACAGGCGCCCGGACACCTGCGGGTCAGCCTCAACCAGACTCGCGCCAGCGGGCAGGATCAGTGGGTTCCACGTCGTGCCGCCGTCTCCGGACATGACCGCCCCCTCCGGACCGCTCGCGTAGATCCACTGGAAGCCCTCGACGGCAGAGATCCAGTCGGCCGGAAATGCTGTGAGGACATCCCAGGTTTTCCCGCCATCGATGCTGACCACTGGTCCGCGGGTCGCGTCGGCAGCAAGGAGATGTCGGGGATCCTCCCCGTCTACCAAAATCCGCCCGAAGAACGATGTCCCGTCATTCCTGTTGACGTCCTGCCAGGTCGCTCCGTCATCGCGTGACGCGATCAGACCGACCCTCGGACCTGCCGCGTAAACCGCACCTGCTCCTACGCCGAGCGCGTGGATGTCAGAGTCGGGCAACGCACCGTTGCGGCGTCGAACGGTTTCCCCGCCATCGGTAGAGAACACGATGCCGGGATGGCCACTGATCCAGATTCCGTCCGTGGCGAACCCCCAACCCATCGCGTCGATGTCGTCGAGCGCGTGAATCGGTTGCCACGACGTCCCTCCGTCGTCGGATACGGACACCGCCTGATGCCCGCCGACAAAGAGTCGACCAGAAACGGCGGGGTCGGCGACAAGAGAGTGGAAGTCTGCTCCCGTCAACCCGGCTGACGTCGGCGATGGCTGGGCGTTATTGTCGTCTCGCGCAATCACGAGGCCGACGACGCCGGCGGCCACGAGCACAGCGAGTGCAGCGGCGAAGACACCCATCGGGTCATCTCGCCAACGAATCCCGGCGCCGGCTGTCTGTCTCGGCGGTGTCGTCGTTCGTGTACGCGTCATGCCTGCCTTCATCAGTGAGGCCGACTTCGCAAGCGACGAGCGGACGCTTGCAGCGGCTGTGTCTACGACATAGTGTAGTAACGATGCTGGGCCCCCATGCCAACTTCCCAGAAAGTGGATGTTGCAGTGCCACGACGCGTATCACCTCGAAGCGGGCATGACGACAGTTCTGTCGTATCGGTGATCCGCACGACGTGCCCGCCGACAGTCAACGCAGACGATGGAGGAGCTTCGTGAACCGCCCGACATCAGAGTTGAACGCCGCCACCGAGCGCCCACCGGCCGAGGGTTCTGGGCCGCGACGATGGTTGCGCTGGGTCGCCGCCCTCATCGTCGCCGCACTGATCGTGGGCTACCTGCTGTACATGTCACTCGGCATGCCAGGCATGGATCAGTCGTAGAGCGAACGAGTCGTTTGGTCGATGTCGTCAATCCTCCGTCTTGATGAGCGGTCTGCCCGACGCCTGTGAGCAACACTGGCCCGATGGCCGGGGATCATCGGAATAACACGCACGCTCACGATCTCGATGGGGCGGTCGGGACTTCCGCGGCCAAGGTCATGCGTTGGTCGACGGTTGCCTGCGGAGTGTTGTCGTGCTCGGGGCGATCGTCCTGTGGCCAGGCGATCGCAGCGGAGGCGGGGACCCGCTCGGCCTTGCCGCCGACCCCGCTGACGCGCGCGTCACAGCCGTCAACGAAGGCGCCTGTGCGTCCGTCCCCGAGTCCGTCTGCCAGATCGTCACGTTCGACGTGAACAGTGGCGATCATGCCGGCTCGGTCGGGACGATCGAGACGTTCGGGAGCGGCGACTTCTCGACGGGTGACCGAATCCGCGTCATCGCGTCGACCGACACCAACGGCCAGATGGTGTATTCGTTCTTCGACTTTGAGCGGTCGACTCCGATGCTCATCCTGCTGTTGCTGTTCGTCGCCGCCGTGATCGTGCTCGGGCGGTGGCGCGGGCTCGGAGCGATCGCCGGACTCGCGGGCAGCTTGTTCGTGATCGTGATGTTCGCCCTTCCGTCGCTCGTCGACGGCAACAACGCGATCGCCGTGGCCCTCGTGACGGCTGGAGCGGTGGCGATTGTCGCCCTCTACCTGGCCCACGGCGTGACTGCGGCAACCGACGTCGCGCTGTTGTCGACATTCGCCAGCCTGGTCCTCACCGGGGCCCTCGCTTGGATCTTCGTTCGTGCGGGCCACCTCACCGGCTTCACCGACGACGCCACGTTCACGCTCGACGCGCTCGGCACCGGCATCGATCCACGCGGCATCCTGCTCGCCGGCATCGTCATCGGATCACTCGGCGTCCTCGACGATGTCACGGTCACCCAGGTCTCGGCGGTCGGTGAACTGCATCGCGCCCGCCCAGACTCGTCGCGCCGCGACCTGTTCGTCAGCGCCCTACACATCGGGCGCGATCACATCTCGTCGACCGTGAACACGCTGTTCCTCGCTTACGCCGGTGCCACGCTCCCGCTCTTGCTGCTGTTCAGCGAGATCAACGAATCGGTGTCGTCGGTGGCGACACGGGAGATCGTCGCCACCGAGATCGTGCGCGCAGTCGTGGGATCGATCGGGCTGGTCGCTTCCGTGCCGATCAGCACCTGGTTGGCGATCCAGGTCCTTCCCAGCAACCGAGCTGCGCCCTTGAGATCGGAACGCGGCGCCAGCTGGCGGGAGCAGGACCCGAACGACCTGAACTGGGGCGACGACCATCTCTGACGAGGTGTAGCTTCGGGAGGTCGTCGACGACGACGAGTCGGCACGCACCCGATTCCGGTCTGTCGGAGCTGCGCGAACACCCCTGTCATGTCTGCAACGTCCAAGGTCAACCATCCGATCTTCGCCCGCATCTACGCCCGGATCTCGAGAGCAGCCGAGGAGAAAGGTGCGGCCGCACATCGAGATGAGATGCTTGCGGGCCTCGATGGAAGGGTTGTCGAGGTGGGCGCCGGCAACGGACTCAACTTCGACCACTATCCGAACACCGTGACCGACGTCGTCGCCGTCGAGCCTGAAGCGCATCTGCGTGGCCTCGCCGAAGCAGCCGCGGCCACGAGCCCAGTCCCGATCAAGGTCGTGGAAGGCACAGCCGACTCGCTTCCGGTGGACGACGCGAGTTGCGACGCCGCAGTCTGTTCGCTCGTGCTGTGCTCGGTCGCCGATCAGGATGCGGCGCTCGCGGAGGTGCGTCGTGTGCTGCGTCCCGGCGGCGAGTTGCGTTTCTACGAGCACGTTCTCGCTGACAGCCTTGGTTTCGCCCGCTTCCAGCGGGTCGTCGACGTGTTCCATCCGTATGTGGCAGGGGGCTGTCATGTCACGCGCGACACCGAGGCGGCGATCGTGCGCGCCGGATTCGAGATCAGCAGCATTCGTCGGTTCCGGTTCGCGCCCGAGCTGTTGGCGAAGCAAGCGGCGCCGAAGATCCTCGGCGCAGCGCGCGTCGCCGGCGATTCGGCGTAGCGACATGGCTCGCTGGGGCCTGTCGACGCACCGGATGGAACGCGTCAGTCCTTGCGACGCGATGGGGGAGGAGCTATGCGTTGCGCGAATCGCGAACGATGGGTCGTCCGGTGGCCTCCCAGGCATCCATCCCGCCGTCGAGGTCGACGACATCCTGGTATCCGGCCGCGATCAGCGCCTCGCCGGCGATCCGCGACATCCGCCCGCTCCGGCAGTACAGAAGGATCGGCGCAGCACGGTCGGCCGGAATGGCGGGATCGCCGACGATCTGGTCGAACTCCACGAAGGCGTCTGTCCCGGCGAGTTCACCGTCGTAGGGGACGTGCACGTTGACGACCGTGACTGCTTGGTCAGACAATCGCTCGTCGAACTCGGCGGGGGCGAGTCGCCTGAGCGGGCCGTCGGTGATCATCGTGTGATCGACGCCCGTGCCGGGCATGTCGGGCATGCCGTTGGCCCCGGGCGTCGAGGAATGGTCCATGCCGGGCATCGCGACGACGAACCAGACCAGCAATGCGACGAGCATGGCAACACCGAGGACCGCGACCACCCGCCGGCCGTCGACCGCACGCGGATCTGCTCGATGCTGTGGGGTGATCATTGGTAGATCGTCGTTCCACGGTCGAACAGCCCGAGGAACCACGTCGAGCCGGCGGCAATCATCACCCCGGCCAGCAACCACGCCTCGCTGTGCCCGAACGGTAACAGCGTGACGTTGGATACGAGCTGGACGTCATTAAGCGTCGCGACGACGACGCCTACAACAACGCCGAGCCAGCCGACGAGACGATGCCATCTCGGCCGAAGCCTGACCGGCCTGCTCGGCGGTGTGTACCGAGACGATGAAGCAGGCTCGCGGTCAGGTTCAGACGCATTTCGTGCCGACCGGGACGGCACGGGCGAACGAAGGTCGGTCATCCGCCACTCTTCCAGGACGCGCGGCGTCGGCAGTTCGCCTCCGGGCGCCTTCTTCGGCGTCACCCGCCCACCCACTCTCCGCATCGGTGGAGCCACGAAGCCCAATGTATTACACAATGTCGTAGCGCGTCGCCCCCGACGGCCGCATCGGGCGGTTCGGGTGGGTACCGGTGATTCGGTGCGTCGGCCTGTTCAGTCCGGCTGCCGCGGACGAAGTGCGGCCGTTGCGAGTGCGACGACGGCGGGCCGTGCACGCTCGCTCGGCCAATGCTGCGCGTGGCGCAGGTGCACATAGCCCCACCCGATGACGTTGAACAGCACGGCGGCGGTTTCGGTTGGGTCGTCGACGTGGTCGAGGGTGCCGTCGGAAACGCCGTCACGCAGCAGCCGGGCCAACGGGGCGACGAAGAGATCGTGCGTCTCGGCGTCCGTCGTCGAACCGTCGGCGAGTGAGTGGAACGGTGACTCGGTGTCGGCGAACAAACCGGCGAGCAGAGCAAGGTGTTCGTCGGCGACGGTGCAGATCGCGTGGAGGGCCATCGAGAGTCGTTGGTCAGCAGTGGCTGGCGAAGTCAAAGCCGGCCACAGCGCAGCGGCGTACTCGTCGGCAGCACGTTGCAGCAAGGCGTCGACGACGACGCGGCGGGTGACGTGCCGGCGATGCAGGGTCATGCGGCTCGCCCCGGCCGCCTCGGCGAGCCGCTCGAGGGTGAGACCGCCTAAGCCGTGCTCGGCGATGACGGTCTGGGCGGCGTCAATGGTGAGTGGGTCGACTTGAGGCAGGGGAGTGTCGGTCATTCGGCAATGAGCGTAGTGCAGCGACGTCTAATATTGGATACATTCATATATCAATGACGAGACAGGTGCGTACTCCCAGTTCGGAGTCTGTGCTTCTGGCTGCGGCGGGCAGCGTCGTCGCGCTCGTCGGCGTCTACTGGGACGACGCCTGGCATACCGACCGTGGCCGCGACACGTTCTGGTCTCCGCCGCATCTCCTGCTCTACGCCGGCGTTGCCGCCGCCACGCTGACGGTGCTGGCTGTCGTGCGGCGCCCTGCGGGTACGGCCCAGCTCCTCGCTGTGGCCGGCGGCGTGGCGGTGCTGGCCTCGGCGACTGTGGACGAGGCGTGGCACTCGGCGTTCGGACGCGATGCGGTGCTGTGGTCGCCACCGCACATGCTTGCTGTCGTCGCGTCGCTTGCGCTCGCCGTCGGCGTGCTCGCCATCGCCCGCGGCAAACCGGGACACGCCGGCGCGACGGCACGCCTGACTGCCGCAGCGACCGTCGTCGGGTCTCTCCAGGTACCGGTGCTCGAGTTCGACTCGGACGTTCCGCAATTTCCGACCTGGTCGTACATCCCTGTGGCGGTTGTCGGATGGCTCGTCTCAGTTGTTTTCGTGCGGCGACTCGTCCCCGGGAGGTGGGCGTTCACCGCGGCGGCGGCGGTGTACACGGTCGTGCGCCTCGGAGTCGCATCGTTTCTCGACATCCTCGGCCACAGCGGCACGATCGTGCCGCCCCTGCTGGTGCTTGCCGTGTTCGACGACGTCCTCGCTCAACGCGGCCAGCGCGAGCGGGTCCGTCTCGCGGCGCAAGCGGCGGTCGCGCCGCTGCTCTGGTTCGGATGGCTCGCCGTCGCCGGCGACGCAGGGACCACGGTCCCAGCCGGCGACCTACCAGCCGTCGTGGCGCTGACCGTTGTCGGCGCCGTGTTCGTGGGCGTACTCGTGGGAGTCGCGCCGACCGTCAGAGCCACTACCACTGTGAGCCTTGTCCTCCTTGTCGTCATTGCGTTCGGACTCGATCGAGCACCGCGTGCGGCTGCCCACGACCCCGGCCAAGGCAGCGACATGCAGCCCGCCACACTCGAGGTCCGCCGCACCGACACCGGAACCGTCGCCGTTGCGCTGACCATCACCGACGGTCGATGTGACAATCTCGTCGCCTCGCGCACGGTTGCGCGACGCGCCGGCGAGACTCGCCACGGCAGCCTTCGAAGCGAGGGCGCCTGCCGATGGCGCGGCGAGGTCGACGTACGCGACGATGGCCGATGGTTCATCTACGTCGAGCTCAAGGCCAAACCGTCGAGCTCTGGGTGCCGCTCGCGCGCCATGAGTCCGTGGCGACGATCGAGCGTCCGATGTACGCACCTCCGACCCGGCCGCCCCGCCGGTTGCAATCAACAGCCGGCGTGGTGCTGTACGCGGCGGTAGCGGGCGGGCTGATCGCCACCGCACGAGCGTCCCGACGCCTGGCGGCTCCGACGGCACCGTGATCGCGATTCGAGCAGCGGCGCCGCGCCACCCGGTCAGCTCGGCGCGATGGTGGTGGATCCGGCCGGCGTCGTCGAAGGGTCGGTCGTTCCCGGAAGTTCGGTGGTGGTCGTCGCCGGCTGCGTCTCGTGAGGGGTATGCGTTGTCGTCGGACCGGTCGTCGCCGGTGCCGCAGCGGCGGGAGCCGTCGTCGATGTCGTCGTCGTCGTCGTGCTGTAATCGGGGTCGATGCGATTGAAGATGGGCACCTGTTCGCCGTAGAACTCCGGCTCCTTCACGCCGTCCCACACGAACACCTGGTCGTCGACTGCGACGTACTGTTGGAAGACCTCGCCGATCGCCAGCGGGAGGCGAATGCACCCGTGGGACGCAGGTTGCAGCGGGACGTTCAGGGCGCCATGGATGGCGATGCCGTAGTTGAAGTACGCCGGGTTCCAGAGTGTGCCGAGTGCGCTTTCGCGGAGACCGTCGATCATGCGGTCGTATTCGAAAACACCGCCGGGGGTGATCGACACGCCGATCTCACCGCGCTTCAACGGCTCTGTGCCGTTCTCGTTGCCGTACTCGCCGACGTCGATCGTGACCTCCTGCTTCCACTCCTCCCCGGTACCGCTCGACGCGTGACTGATCAGCACGGCCTCGTCGTTCACGAAGAAGACGACGACCTGCTCGGGCAGGTACACCTCGGTGTGATTCTCGGTGGCTTCACCCGCGGAGTACTTTCGGCGCGGCTGGATCTCGATCGGCTGCTGCATGAACTGCCACATCTCGTCGGTGACAATTCCGGTCGGCTCGCCGCGCGGCACCTGCATGACGAGCTTCTCGAACGCCCACACCGCCTTCTCGGTGAGGCCACCGAACTGGCCGTCGACCGGACCGGGGAAGAAGCCCAACTCGGTGAGCCGTTCCTGCAGGTCGCCCACCGGTTCGCCGGCGGAACCGTAGCCGAGTGGTTGGCTCAGGTTCGTGGTGATGACGGTCGACTCGGTGCTGACCGACATGATCGCCTGGGTGGCAGGCGGCAGGCCGGTCGACGGCGGAGCCATCGTCAACGACGAGTCGGTGACGGTCGGCTTCGGTGCGTCGCCGTCGCCACTGAGCCCACCGGCGACGCCGGCCACGACGACGGCGCTGATCACACCCGCGGCCGCGATCACCGGAACGAAACGAGAAGCGGACTGTTGCGACCGGGGTTGTGGGGGAGGAGGTCTCACGAACGGCACCTAGCACAGGGCAAACTGACGAGTGGGGCGGGCGTCACGCGGCGGCCAGTTCTTGGGCCGTGGATGGGCGCTACTCGCAACAAACTACAGGGTGTCGTAGCTAAGTTGCGACGCGAAACACCAGTCAGCGGAAGGGGTGGGATTCGAACCCACGGAGACCCGAAGGGCCTCAACGGCTTTCGAGGCCGTCCCATTCGTCCACTCTGGCACCCTTCCGTTGCGGGATGCTATCGAGGTCGTCGGCCGAAGCCGCTCGCTGATTGGCTCAGCGGTCCCGGCGCGCGGCGAAGAAGTCGACCAGCACCGCGCCGCATCGTTCGGCCTCGACGCCGGTGACGATTGGCATGCGGTGGTTCAGGCGGGGATCGGCGACGAGGGTCATGACGCTGCCTGCGGCGCCAGCTTTGGGGTCGCTGGCGCCGTAGACGAGCGTGCCCATCCGGGCGTTGACGAG
>Ga0136617_10003839_pt1 | contig 13433 bp, 13 predicted proteins | sample AntDrymUQ3222106_2_FD_129672 | JGI IMG/M metagenome (GOLD analysis project Ga0136617, IMG submission 129672) | Polar desert sand microbial communities from Dry Valleys, Antarctica - metaG UQ322 (21.06) | ecosystem: Environmental > Terrestrial > Soil > Desert | place: Antarctica: Dry Valley...
CGTGTCGTAACAACGGGCGGTTTATCAAATAACGGTTCAATCAAAGCCCATTGTTCATCGGTTAATTCTTCACGTCTAGCCATCCGTGAATTTTATCAAACTATTTTTGAGATGGCTTCTAGTTAATATAGGTAAAGCTATGAAGAAAAAATTAATTCACTCAAAAATTATTATTGTCTTATTAGCTTGTTTATTTTCTTTTTCAGCTTCAGAAACAAAAGCATTGTGCATTACCAAACTGATTAAAATAAAGCAGTTAAGAGGCATTGCTACCGACAATAGAGGCAATCCGTTTCCCAATGTAAAAATTGAATTGCGAAACGTGAATGATTTTGACTTCGTAATAAAAAGTGTTGAAACCAATAACGAAGGCAATTTTGATTTAGGCGAAATAAAGTCAGGCAAATACACAATATATGCAGGAAATGAGTATCTTTCTTCGTTCGCGTTTGAAGTAAAATACAAAAAAGTTAAGAAAATTAAAAACAATGAGCCGCAACTAAAAATTGTCGTTGGGACAGCAATTACGGGCGGATGCCGTGGCTGGTCTGCAAGTTATGGGAAACGAGGAACGTAGTAAATGACACATCCGATAACGCCCGCGATTCGCGTTTTGCGCGAGGTAAAAATCGAGTTTGAGCCGCAAGTTTTTGAATATGTCGAAAAAGGCGGAACAAAACATTCGGCGGAAGTATTAAGTGTTGATGAACACGCGGTTATAAAAACTTTGGTCTTTGAAACAAACGAGCAAAAGCCTTTGATTGTTTTAATGCACGGCGATTTTCAAGTTTCGACAAAAGAATTGGCGCGCGTTTTAAGTGTTAAAACGATTGCGCCCGTCGCGCCGGAAAAAGCGTCTAAATTGACAGGTTATCTGGTTGGTGGAACATCGCCTTTTGGTGCAAGAACAAAGATGCCGGTTTATGTTGAAAAGACGATTTTTGATTTGGATAAAATTTACATCAACGGCGGCAAGCGCGGATTTTTAATTGCAATCGAGCCGCGAGTTTTGCGCGAAGTTTTGGAAATGGAAGCGGTTGAGGTCAGGCGACAAGAAAAAGATGCTGATTGATTCGTTTTTGCCCGAATATGATTTTAGCGAAACGCACGACATTAAAATTCGGGCGACGGCGGAAAATATTTATCGCGTGTTAAATGAAATTGATTTTTGCGAATCAGCGGTGATTCGCTGGTTGTTTCGCCTGCGCGGAATGCCGACCGAAAAAATGACTTTGCGCGGAATACGGCGGCTGCATTTTGAAATTTTAGGCGAGCGCGAAAATCAGGAAATGCTGCTAGGCTTAGCGGGAAGATTTTGGAAGGTTTGCGGCGATTTGCAAAAAATCGATTCAGGCAATTTTCGAGAGTTTGACAAAAAAGGTTTTGCCAAAGCCGTCTGTAATTTCTCGCTTGACGAAACAAACGGCGAAACTCGGCTGACAACCGAAACGCGCATTAAATGTCTTGACGCGAAAAGCCGCCGGAGTTTTGGTTTTTACTGGACGTTTATTCAGCCGTTCAGCGCATTGATTAGAAAGGAAATGTTGAAAACGGTTAAGCGAAAAGCGGAAAACGCCGGGCTTTGATTCGGTGTTGTAGAAAATATGTTCACGCATTGGGCTTGTTTTGATTGCCGCAAAAGTTTTGCGAAAGATGAGAGCGAAACGCCGCGCAAATGTCCCGAATGCGCGAAACCGATGGTTGATATGGGCGCGTATTTCGAGCCGCCGCGCAAGTTGAATAAAAAGCGTTGGGAAGTGATGAAAGTTTTGGCTGATTATGGCTATAAATTCAATACGAAAGACAGTAAAATTTACATTCAAAACCGTATATTACAGGCGAAAAATCCGCGTGTCGTAGATGTGATTGAGAGAATCGAATCGGAAAAACAGCGAAAACAAAAGGAGTCTTAAAATGAAAATTATAAATGCAGCGCCGAAAATATTTGCCGCGATTTTACTTTTGTTTTGTGCTGTGTTTGTCGCGCAGGCGCAAATTACGGCGATTCGCGCGGGTAAAATTGTTGACCCTGAAACCGGAGCGGTTTCAAATAATCAAACAATTTTGATAGAAGGGCGAAATATAAAAGCTATCGGCGCTGACGTAAAGATTCCGGCTGGTGCGAGCGTTATTGATTTGTCGAAACAGACGATTTTGCCCGGCTTATTCGACGCGCACACGCATTTGTGTATGAATATGCAGCATAAACGGCACGGCGGAAGTTACTATTTCACGACGCTGCGCGACTCAACTGGAACACGAGCCATTCAAGGCGTCGCCAATGCGCGTTCAATGCTGGAATACGGTTTTACAACTGTCCGAGATGTGGGAAATGCGGCTAATTACGCCGACACTGATTTACGACAGGCAATTGAACAAGAGCTTGTTCCGGGTCCGACAATTATTAACGCAGGACGCATTATCGCGCCTTACGGTGGGCAGTTTCAGATGCAGCCCGACAAGCGAGATTTAGGAAATCCCGAATATCTTTATGCCGACACGCGCGACGAATTGAAAAAAGCCATCCGCGAAAACATTCATTACGGAGCGCGGGTTATCAAATTAGTCGTTGACGACCAGCAATACATTTATTCGACTGACGACATTAAATTTGTCATCGAAGAAGCGCGGCTTGCCGGATTGAAAGTTGCCGCGCATTGCTGGACGGAAAAGGGAGCGCGAAATGCGGCTGAAGCAGGCGTTGATTCAATCGAACACGGCGTAGAGATAAACGACGAAACACTGGCGATTGCCAAGCGCAACAACGTCGCGTTAGTTCCAACTCCGTTCACCGAAACCGATGCCCGCGAAGGCGGAAGTCCGGGCGGCAATAAAGAAGTTGATAAACGCTGGTTTGCCGACCCGGTGAAACGCGCTTACAAAGCGGGTGTCACACTCGTCTTCGGTCCCGACGTGATTTTCTCGACGAAAGAATATCCGCGCGGGCGTTCGTCAATCGAAACAATTGACAATTGGAAAGAAGCCGGAATTCCACCACTCGCAATTTTGCAGGCTTTAACAACCAATGCAGCAAAATTACTTGGCGTGGAAAAAACACACGGCTTTTTAAGAGTCGGAATGAGAGCCGACATCATCGCCGTGAAGGATAATCCGCTCGACAAAATCGAAACGCTCAAAAACGTTGGTTTTGTGATGAAAAACGGCAAGGTTTTCAAACAAAATTCAACTATTAAAAATTGATTTATTAAGTAACAAAAGGAAAAATCAAAAATGAAAGAAGCAGTTATCGTATCAGCCGTGCGCACGGCTGTCGGAAAAGCACCGAAGGGAACTTTGAAAAACACTCGCCCCGATGAGATGGGCGCGGCGGTTATCAAAGAAGCGGTGAAACAAGTTGAAAATTTGGATGCGTCGCAAATTGAAGACGTAATTATGGGCTGCGCGTTTCCCGAAGCCGAGCAGGGAATGAACATTGCGAGGACGGCGATGATTCGCGCGGGTTTGCCGGTCGAGACGAGCGCGATGACGGTTAATCGTTATTGTTCGTCGGGTTTGCAGACGATTGCGCTTGCGGCGGACAGAATCCGAACCGGCGGCGCGGACGTTATCGTCGCGGGCGGACTGGAAACGATGTCAATGATTCCGATGGGCGGAAACGTTATTCGTCCGAATCCCGAATTGATTGAAACTTACCCGGATTATTATTTGAATATGGGTTTGACCGCCGAAAATCTGGCGCAGAAATATGAAATCTCGCGCGAGCAATCGGACGAGTTTGCTTTGCAATCGCACCAAAGAGCGGCAGAAGCAATTAAGTCAGGCAAATTCAAAGATGAAATCGTTTCGCTGAATGTTCGCGTTGACGAAACCGATGAAAAAGGTCGCGTCTTGCGGCAGGAAATCGCTTTTGATACGGACGAAGGCGTGCGTTTTGATTCGACGATTGAAGGTTTGCAGAAATTAAAACCTGCGTTTCACGTCAAAGGAACTGTCACGGCGGGAAATTCTTCGCAGATGTCGGATGGTGCGGCGGCGGCGGTCGTGATGTCTCTGGAAAAAGCGCGGGAAATCGGTGCGAAACCGCTTGCGCGTTTTGTTGCTTACGCAACCGCTGGATGTCTGCCCGAAGAAATGGGCGTAGGTCCGGTTTACGCGATTCCGAAAGTTTTGAAAATGGCTGGTCTGACAATGGACGACATTGATATTATCGAACTCAACGAAGCGTTTGCCGTGCAATCTTTAGCGGTAATGAAACTTCTCGAAATGAATCCCGCAAAAGTAAACGTCAACGGCGGCGCGATTGCGCTCGGTCATCCTTTGGGTTGTTCCGGCGCGAAATTGACCGCGACGATTTTGCGTGAAATGGAAAGAAGAGATGCGCGCTACGGAATGGTGACAATGTGCGTCGGCGGCGGAATGGGCGCGGCGGGGATTTTTGAGAGAATTTAACCACAGATGGACACAGATAAACACAGATTTAATCAAATGATATTTTTCTGTATCTCTATGGTGAAAAAAAATGAAAGCGCGTATCAAATCAATTGAAGAAACAGATGCGCCGATTATTCTGAAACCGCTTTATATCGGATTTAAACGAATCGCGGGAAAAGTCGGCGCTTCGTTGAAAGTAATGGCGCATCGTCCTTCGATTGCGTGGTTTGGAAATCTTTTCGGGCTTGCGATTGAGAAATCGGGAACGGTTGAGCGGCGAATTCATTTTTTGGCGCAACTGCGGGCGGCGCAAATTGTCGAATGCCCGTTTTGTATTGACATCATTCCCGCACTCGGCAAAAAGAGCGGCGTTTTAACCGACGCGGAGATAAGCGCGGTGTCGCATTATTTTGACAGCGATTTGTTTTCCGTCCCCGAAAAAGTTGCGCTAGAATATGCCGAAGCGATTTCAAAAACGCCGGTGAAAGTTTCCGATGAGATGTTCGGACGATTGAAAAATTTCTTTGACGAAAAACAAATTGTCGAACTGACGGCAAGTATCGCCTTTGAGAATTATCGGGCAAGATTTAATCACGCGCTCGGAATCGAAAGCGACAATTTTTACAAATAAACGAGGAGCAAAATTTATGGATGCGCAAATGGAAAAGGATTTTATCAAAGGCGGCGCGTTTTTGATTGAAGACCGAACGGCGGGCGAGGTTTTTACACCCGAAGATTTGTCAGAAGAGCAACGAATGATTGGCGAAACGACCAGAGAATTTGTTGACACGGAAGTTCGCCCGAATCTTGGTGAAATGGAAAAACACAACTGGCAGTTGGCGCGTGAAGTGATTGTTAAAGCTGGCGAACTCGGATTGCTCGGCGCGACGATTCCAGAAGAATACGGCGGTTTGGAACTTGACCAGACGACGGGCGTTGTCGTCGCCGAAAATATGGGACGGGCGGGCGGTTTCGGCGTCGGTTACGGGGCGCAAACTTCGATTGGACTGCTGCCGATTCTTTATTTCGGCTCGGAAGAATTAAAACAAAAATGGATTCCGCCGATTGTTTCCGGCGAAAAAATAACGGCTTATTGTTTGAGCGAAGCGGGAAGCGGTTCGGACGCGCTCGGCGCGAAAGCAAACGCGAAACTTTCGGGAGATGGAATGCATTACGTTTTGAACGGCGAAAAAATGTGGATTACAAACGGCGGTTTCGCTGATGTTTTCATTGTTTTTGCAAAAGTTGACGGCGACAAGAAAAAGTTTTCGGCGTTTGTCGTCGAGCGCAGCGAAAATTGTCGTCCCGGCGCGGAAGAACACAAAATGGGTATCAAATCTTCTTCGACCACGCCTTTAATTTTATCTGATGCGCGAATTCCGGTTGGAAACTTAATCGGCAATGTCGGTGATGGCGCGAAAATCGCTTTTAACATTTTGAATGTCGGAAGATTTAAGTTGGGCGCGTCGGTTACGGGCGGCGCGAAACTCGCTTTGCACGAAGCGATTCGTTATGCGAACGAACGACAGCAATTCGGCAAATCAATTTCCAGCTTTGGCGCGATAAAACACAAACTTGCGGAAATGGCGATTAAAACTTGGGTTTCCGAATCAATTACTTATCGAACAGTCGGAATGATTGACGCACTTATCGGCGACGGCGCAAGCGCGGAAAAGAAATTGCAGTCAATCGAAGAATACGCGGTTGAAAGTTCGATTAACAAAGTCGCTTGTTCCGAAGCGTTAGATTTTGTCGTTGATGAAATGGTTCAAATCTACGGTGGTTATGGTTATTCAGCGGATTATCCGGCGGAAAAAGCGTATCGTGATTCGCGCATCAACCGCATTTTTGAAGGGACGAACGAAATCAATCGAATGCTCATTCCCGGGATGTTAATGAAACGCGCGATGAAAGGCGAACTCGGTCTTTTGAATGCGGCAAAAGCGTTGCAAGACGAAATCTTAAATCCGCAAATGCCTTCATTTGACGAAGATGAAACCGTACTCGCAACCGAAATGAAACTCGCGCAAAACGCGAAGAAAATCGCGCTGATGATTCTCGGCACGGCGGCGCAGAAATATATGACGGAGCTACAAAATCAGCAGGAAATTTTGATGAACGCGGCGGACATTATTGTTGACGCATATCAAATGGAATCGGCGATCTTACGGGCGCAAAAGTTTGCCGAGAAGAACGGCGAAGAATCGGCGGCGCGTTTTGTTGATATGGCTTCGGTTTTCTGCAATGACGCGATTCAGCGTGTTGAAGCAACGGCGAAAAACACGATTGCGGCGATGAGCGAAGGCGACGAAATGCGAACTTTATTGGTCGCGCTGAAACGCTTTACAAAAAACAATTCGCCGGTAAATACGGTTGCAGCGCGGCAAAGAATTGCCGACATGCTGATTGCAGCGAACAAGTACGTTTTTTGATTTCGGATTTTAGATTTTGGATTTTCAATTAGTCCGAAGTTCTTCACTTCGGACTTTTTCTTTTACTGCAAAAAGTGGAAAATATAGTTATCGAAAATTTTTGGCGAACAAGGGAAAAGCTATTTTTATGAATAAATCACAAACTCTAGGCGAACTCAAAAAAAGCGGTTTTGCGGCGCGTTCCGTCAAAGACGAGATGCGGGCGAATTTGATTAAAAAATTAAAGTCGGGCGAAAAACTTTTTCAAGGAGTTTTGGGTTACGAAGAGACGGTTATTCCGCAGCTTATCAACGCGGTTTTAGCGAAACACAATGTAATTTTACTCGGTTTGCGCGGGCAGGCAAAAAGCCGGATTATCAGGCAATTAACCGAACTCTTGGACGAAGAAATTCCGATTGTCGCCGGTTCCGAAATTAACGACAATCCGTTTCAACCATTGAGCGCGTTTGGACGGCAGCAAACTGAACTACACGGCGATGAAACAAAAATTGATTGGGTTACGCGCGAGCAAAGATTTGTTGAAAAACTTGCTACGCCCGACGTTACCATTGCCGACATTATCGGCGACGTTGACCCGATAAAAGCGGCGAAAGGCGGGCATCTTTTGTCGGACGAATTGACCATTCATTTCGGATTATTGCCGCGCGCCAATCGCGGCATTTTTGCGATAAACGAATTGCCGGATTTAGCCGGAAAAATTCAAGTCGGGCTTTTCAACATAATGCAGGAAGGCGACGTGCAGATAAAAGGTTATCCGATTCGCCTGCCTTTGGATGTGATGCTTGTTTTTTCGGCAAATCCCGAAGATTACACGGCTCGCGGTAAAATTATCACGCCTTTGAAAGACCGTATCGGTGCGGAGATTGCGACGCATTACCCGAAAGACATCGGGCTTGGAACTTTGATTACGAAACAAGAAGCATGGACGGAAAGGGATTTGGGCAAAAATTTCAAATTGGAAATCCCCGATTTTATATCCGAGATTATCGAGCAAATCGCGTTTGAAGCCAGAGACGACCAGCGCATTGATAAACGAAGCGGCGTGTCGCAGCGTTTTCCGATAACCGCGCTTGAGGTTGTTGTTTCCAACGCTGAAAGACGCGCGCTGATAACAGACGAAGAAAAAATCGTGCCGCGTATTTCCGATGTTTACGCCGCGCTTCCGGCGATGACCGGAAAAATGGAACTCGAATACGAAGGCGAGCAAATCGGAGCGCAAAAACTTGCCAAAGATTTAATCAAACGCGCTTGCGGCGTGATTTTTGAAGGCTTTTTTCTCGGCATTGATTTTGCGCCGACCGTTCGATGGTTTGACGAAGGCAATAAATTGTTATTATCGGAAACGGCTTCGGCGGAAGAATGCGTAATGCTTTTGGAAAGCGTTCCAGAACTTGTCGAATCAACTTTAATTCCGCTCGGTTTCGGCAAAAAAGATGAAGCAAAGCTCGTTTCGGCGTGCGAATTTGTTTTAGAAGGTTTGTACGCGCAAAACAAAATCTCGCGCAACGAAGAGGGCGGTTTTGAAGCCATTACGAAAACACGGCGTGACCGGCGCGGGCTTATCTATGATGATTTGACCGATTTGGAAGGTTATAATTAAAGGTTAATTTTATGCGTTATTTTTTATTGATTTTATTTTCGACTTTTTTTATTACAGCTTGTCAAAAAGCGGAAACGCAAACCGCGTCCGGCGATGCCAAACATTACGCGCTAAAAGGCAAAATTGTCGCCGTTGATAAGGCGAAAAAGAAAGCGACCGTCGCGCACGAAGAAATTCCGGGTTATATGGAAGCGATGACAATGGATTTTCCGATTCGGGAAGATTGGGTTTGGGACGATTTGGCGAAAGACGCGGAAATTCGCGCCGATTTAGTTGTTGATAAAGACGGCTACTGGCTGGAAAAAATCGGAATTGTCGCCGCTCCAAACCCAAATCAACCTGCGCCGTCCGTAAACGAAAATTTCGCGCAAATCGGCAAGGAAGTTCCGGCTTTCAGTTTGACTAATCAAGACGGAAAGCGCGTCAGCTTAAAGGATTTTCGCGGGCGGGCGTTGGCGATTACGTTTATTTATTCGCGCTGTCCGCTGCCCGAATACTGTATTTTAATGTCGAGAAACTTTTCCGATTTGGCAAACAAATTAAACGACAATGCGGAAATGAAAGATAAAATACGGTTGTTGAGCATTTCTTTTGACCCGGTAACCGACACGCCCGCAAAACTCAAAGCATACGGACTCGGTTATCTCGGCAAAAATGCAAAACCCGATTTTACCGTCTGGCAACTTGCGAGCGGGACGGATAAAGAAGTAAAAGCCATTGCAGACTTCTTCGGCTTGCGTTATGAGACGGACGAAAATGACAAAACGCAGTTTAATCATTCGCTTCGGACAATCGTTATCACGCCCGAAGGCAAGGTGCAAAAGGTCTTTTCCGGCAACGAATGGACGACGAATGATTTGTTGAGAGAATTGCAGGCGACTATAAAATAGAATTTTTCTGGTTTGGTAATTTCGTTAAATTGATTATTAGAGGTTTTTAAGTTAGAGGAGAAAACACCGTGCAGCAAAAATTAGGAAATTCGGCGAATGAAGATGACCAGGTGACTACATGGCAAATGGTTGAAGGCGACAGCCCTTTGGTTGCGACGGCGATTCACGATGGACACGATTTGCGTGATGATGTGGCGAGTTTAGTGGCGTTGGACGAGCAGGAACGACTGCGTGAAGAAGACCCGTTCACTGGAATCTGGACTGCTGTTGCCGAAACTCGTTTAATCGCTTTGCGCTCGCGTTTTGAAATGGATTTGAACCGCCCGCGTGAAAAGGCGGTGTATCTCGAACCTGAAGACTGCTGGGGCTTGCACGTTTGGAAGGAGAAACCTTCGCCGGAAATTGTTGTGCGTTCGCTGGCGCAGTATGACGCTTTTTACGCGGAATTGCGACGTTTGTTTACGGATTTGGAAAAGCGTTTCGGTCGCTTCGTGGTTTTCGACATTCACAGCTACAATCATCGTCGGGACGGCGCGGACGGCGCGCCGGAAAACGCGAACGAAAACCCGGAAATCAATGTCGGAACAGGCACGATGAACCGCGAAAATTGGAGTCCGATTGTTGAGCGATTTATGGATGATTTGCGCGGGTTCGATTTTCTGGGGCGTAAGCTCGATGTACGCGAAAACGTGAAATTTAAAGGCGGTAATCTGGCGCGCTGGACGCACGAAAATTTCCCGGAAACGGGTTGCGTGCTGGCACTGGAATTTAAAAAATTCTGGATGAACGAATGGACGGGCGAGCCGGATAAAACACAGGTTGAAGCTATTCATCAAGCGCTTGTTTCAACCGTTCCCGGCGTGCTGGAAGAATTGAAAAAATTGTGAACCAGCCTCAACCCGAAAAAGTAAAAGATGACGGCGGTATTCCCGCTGCCCTGATTAATATCATCACGGAGCGTTTAGCGGAAGGCAAGCGCGTGCGCCGCCGTTTGCCGGGAAAAGGCAGAATCAACATTGACCGTCCGCTGCCATTTTTGTGCATTTACCGATTCCCAACTGACCGTGATGATAAAGGAACGGCTCACCTTGTCATCGGAGAAGGCTCTTATCTCATCGCTTCCGCCGCTGAAGCAGGCGAGGGAAATTTGTTCGCGCTCGTCGAAGCGGTCGCCAAAGTTTTAGCCGATAAATTCGGCGCTTTTCTAATTATTGAAGTTTGGTCGGCGAAAAATTCGCTCGAAGAAAAAACTGTCGGGTTTGTCTTTCAGCCGAAAGCAAAATTTCGTATTTTCACCGCCAAATCGGATGAGATTCCATCGACGGTGGATGTTTTAGCCAAATCTCTCCAATCTCTAAACATTCCGGGTTTTATCAGCGAGGTCGAGATAAAAAAAGGCAGTGTCAGCTCACCGCCGGGAATGACTTTGCTTCTGACGACGAGGGCGACGAAAAATATCAGTTGCCTGATGATTGGGCTGGAAGTGCCGCCGATTTATCGAGATGTCGAAACCGGCGAGATTTATTTCTCGATTTTGCGTCTACTGCACCGGAATTTATCGCAAGTTTTTCAACAGGCATTTTTTGAATTCGCCCACGTTCAGACTTCACAACGCCCAACTTACCCGCAAATGCTCGGTCGCCGCGCGATGGTCAAAGCCGTCTGGAATGCCGATGCAGAGCTTTCCGCGCTTAATGAAACTTTCAATTATCTGCTGGCGGTAACGCCGGTTAACGCGGAACAGGCTTTTGTCGAATTTAAGGAAAATCGCTTTGAAAGCGAGCCTGTTTTTCATTACCGATTGCTGGCGATTGATCCGGAAGATTTGAAACGCAGGCTTTACAGCATCTCGTTCGAGCGGATAGAAGACCCGACAATGGCTTATCTTCTGCGCGATAAGCGCATCGAGCTTGACCGGCAGATTTCTTTGATTGAAGACCGCGACACGCCGCGTTTTCTCTACGGGAGCTTGCAGCTTTTTCCGCCCGTCGAAGACGAATTGATGCGGCTTGCCGAAACAATTCTGAATAATTTACAGTCTTCCGCAGAGCCAGAGACAAGTGAGAAATTAGACGCCGCCGGAGTTGCGGAAAGGGCGCGTTCGGAAATCGAATATTACCAAAACATTTATCCCGAAATGACGGCGACGGTTCAGATTCGAACCGACATTCCGCCGGGTTTGATGGTTTCGCAAGGCAATTTGCTTATCGGGCATCATACGAGTTTTTCCGCTTCGAGACTCGAAGCCTTGCTGCAGCACGAAGTCGGCACGCACATTTTGACGTATTTCAACGGGCGCGCCCAGCCGTTGCGACAGCTTTATTCGGGGCTGCCCAATTACGAACAATTGCAGGAAGGCTTGGCGGTTTTGTCGGAATATCTGGTCGGTGGGCTGAACGCTTCGCGTTTGCGATTATTGGCGGCTCGCGTTGTTGCCGTGCGCCGACTGACTGAAGGCGCGTCTTTTGTTGACGTTTTTCGGGAGCTTTATCAAATTCACGGCTTTGCGGCGCGGATGTCTTTCAACATCTCAATGCGCGTATTTCGCGGCGGCGGTTTGACGAAAGACGCGGTTTATCTGCGCGGATTGATTGAATTATTACAATATCTGGCGGATGATAACGAGATCGAACCGTTATTCGTCGGGAAAATCGGAGCGGAACACGTTTCCGTTATCCGCGAACTGCAATGGCGCGAGGTTCTGCGCCCGGCGCCGCTTGAGCCGCGCTATATGTCTTTTCCGCAGACCGCCGAAAAACTGAAGCGATTGCGAAGCGGATTGACAGTAATTGATTTAATTTAATATATAAATGATGAGAGGAAATTTTATGCGAATCGGATTTGTCGTTAATGACATTGATACAGAAGAAGCGGGTTATACGACTACTCGATTAGCGATGGCGGCGCTCGAAATGGGACACGAGGCGTGGGTAATGGGAGTCGCGGATTTTGCCGTTGATACTGACGAGCATTTGCGGGCAAGGGCGCGCATGGCGCCCGCTAAACAATATAAAAACGGCGAGCTTTATCTCAGCGATTTGCAGGGCAAAAAATCCAAACAAGAACGAATTACCGCCGATGATTTGGATGTTTTGATGCTGCGTAACGACCCGGCTGGCGATGTGGAAAGACCGTGGGCGCAAACCTCCGGTATTATTTTCTCTCAGCTTGCCCTTCGGCACGGAGTAATTGTTCTTAACGACCCGAATACGCTGGCTGAAGCTATCAATAAAATGTATTTCCAGCATTTTCCCGAAGAGGTCAGACCGCGCACTCTGATTACCCGCGATGCCGCTGAAATTATTAAATTCGTTGAAGAAGAAAAAGGAAACGCGGTTCTCAAACCGCTCCAAGGCTCGGGCGGCTCAAACGTTTTTCTGGTGCGACCGGATGACACGCCGAATCTCAATCAGATGATTGAAGCCATTACCCGCGACGGTTACGTTATCTGTCAGGAATATCTGCCCGCCGCTAAAGACGGCGACACCAGACTTTTTATGATGAACGGCAAACCATTTCAGGTGAACGGCAAATATGCCGCTTTTCGCCGCGTCAGTATGAGCGGCGACGCGCGCAGTAACCTTCACGTCGGCGGAAAAATGCAAAAAGCGGTAATTGACGAGAACGCTCTTCGGATAGCGGAAATCGTCCGCCCGAAACTGGTGGCGGACGGAATGTTTCTGGTCGGGCTGGATATTGTCGGCGATAAGCTGATGGAAATTAACGTCTTTAGTCCGGGCGGTCTGGGCAGCGCGCAAACGCTCGAAGGCAATACTAAGTTTAGCCACGCGGTAATAGAAGCATTCGAAACAAAAGTTCAGTATCGTAGTTATAGTCGCGGAAGTATTGATAATTTAACTCTGGCGACATTATAAATTAAGGTAATAATATAGTTGACTCAGCAAGTTTTATTTTCAGTCAGCGGAAAATTTATACTGAGTCAGTGTAAATCAAAGTTCGGTGCTTTCTTGTTAATAGCCAATAACCCTTTCTTATTTGTAAAATGTTTCAGCCGTCAATATTTTGATTTGAGGATATTAGGTATGAACTTACGTTTCGCCGCTTTAATTTCTTTCTTTATAATCTGTTCGTTCGCCAGTCAATCCGTCGCGCAGGAGA
>Ga0136617_10003840_pt1 | contig 13430 bp, 9 predicted proteins | sample AntDrymUQ3222106_2_FD_129672 | JGI IMG/M metagenome (GOLD analysis project Ga0136617, IMG submission 129672) | Polar desert sand microbial communities from Dry Valleys, Antarctica - metaG UQ322 (21.06) | ecosystem: Environmental > Terrestrial > Soil > Desert | place: Antarctica: Dry Valley...
CTGGTCTGGCTTTTCGCGGTGCCGCGGCTTCTGGGCGATGGTCCTCCGCTTTCGGCCGGCGTGTTCGTGTCGTTCCTGCTGTATACGACGATGTTCGTGGCACCGATCGAAGTGATCGGGCAGATGGCGCGGACCCTCAACAGGGCGACGTCGTCGGCGCACCGCGTCTTCGAGGTGCTCGACAGTGAGCCCGAGGTGAGGGACGTACCGGAGCCGGTGCGCCTCAAACCCGTTCGGGGGCAAGTCACTTTCGAGAACGTGACATTCGGGTACGACGGCGTGAGGCAGGTGCTGAGAGGCGTGTCCTTTCAGGTTCAGCCTGGGGAGCTGATCGGGCTCGTCGGCCCGTCCGGCGGTGGAAAGTCGACAGTGGTAAACCTCATCGCGCGTTTCTACGATGTCACTGGTGGCGTGATACGCATCGACGGTGTGGACATTCGCATGCTCGACACCGGGCACTATCGCGAGCAGGTCGGCATGGTGCTCCAGGATCCTTACCTGTTTCACGGTACGGTGCTGGAGAACATCCGGTACGGGCAGCCCGAGGCTTCGCTCGATGCAGTGGTCGCGGCGGCAAAGGCAGCCAACGCGCACGACTTCGTTTGCAAGTTGGGACAGGGTTACGACACGGTAGTCGGCGAGCGTGGACACACTCTCTCCGGAGGTGAGCGGCAACGCATCTCAATCGCGAGAGCGATTCTGCACGATCCCCGAATCCTGATTCTGGATGAGGCCACGAGCAGCGTGGACACGGAGACGGAGCGTGCGATTCAGGAAGCGCTGGACCGGCTGATTGCGGGACGTACGGTGTTCGCGATCGCGCATCGGCTGTCGACGTTGCGCCGCGCGTCGAGGTTGTTCGTGATCGCGAAAGGGCGGCTCGCGGAATCGGGAACGCATCGCGAGCTGCTTGGAAACCATGAAGGGATTTATCGGCGGTTGTACGAAATGCAATTGCAATTGCAATGACAGGCAGAGTGGTCGGTTCCATAAATCGGTCAGCCCAGAGAGAGGTTGGGCGCGGGCTACGAGGTGCCTTCCTGGAAGGGGTACCGCGTTTGGAACCGACCATCCACAACTGAGAGGTTGAAATGACTGAGACTTTGACACTCGCACCGAGAGTGCGAGGGGGCAGGATCGAGCTACGTAACGCCGGCGATGGCCGATTGCTCGCGATTGTGGATGGCGAGCCGGTGGCCGTACGGCTTCGGCAGTGTTTTCCGTGGTCGGAGCCGGGACGCCATCTGTCGTTCAGGGATGATGCAGACAGGGAGATCCTGCTTGTAGAGGATCCGGCAATGTTGGCGCCCGAATCCCGGCGAGCGCTGGAGCTGGCGCTTGCGGAGGCGGGCTTTGTGCTCGAGGTGACGCGAGTGCTGGCAATCGAGGAAGAGGTCGAGATCAGGCAATGGAGTGTTGAGACCAGGCACGGAAAGCGCCTGTTCCAGACGCATCTGGATGCATGGCCGCGAACATTGCCGATGGGCGGTCTGCTGATTCGGGACGTGGCGGGAGATCTTTACCGTCTTGCCGCACCACGGGAGTTGGATAAGCTAAGCCGGGAGCTGCTCTGGGCATTTGTGGACTAGATCGCGTCCACAATGCCAAGCCGCGATCGGAAGCGGCGGAGTGAAATTGCAACGAACGGCTGCGAAGTATCAAGGCGATAACGCGCGGCCAAGCCCCGAGCACCGGACACCGGGTCTGCAACCGGGCACCGCGCACCGGGCACCGGACTCGTGGCGGTGGGAACTTTATTACCCAGGCCAAGCGGTCCAAAGCGTGCAGTGGCAACTCAGAAACTCAACCTGTCGCTTCGTCCTAGGAGGATCTATGCCTGGCCAACAACCCCCTGCCCCAGAAGAAGTTTCCCTTACCGAGCCTCACAGCGCTCGGCCGGGGAGTGCAACTTCCGACAATCTCAAGACCGACGCCGAAACCGTCACTGAGGGCGCTGGCGGATTCCTCGGAGCTGTCGGCGGCATGGCCATCGGAGCTCTGGGTGGCCCGATTGGTCTTGTGATCGGCGGACTGGCCGGCGCATTGGGTGGCTGGTGGACCGGTCACAAGGTCGCCGATTCCATGCAGGAGAGCGACGATCACGCATTCAAGGCGCATTACGATAGCTCATCGGAGCGAGTGGCCGATCGCTCGTACGAGGATATGCGCCCCGCCTATGTGGCTGGCCATCTCGCCGCAAGAAATCCGGACTACTCCAGCAAATCCTTTGATGATGTTGAAGTGGATCTGCAGCGCGGCTGGAACAGCGACGTAGCCGCTCAGCTCGGAGAGTGGAGCACAGCCAGGCCGTACGCTCGCGCCGCGTATGAGCGCGCGCGGAAAAGCGGATCGTCGCGCTGAGACACGTTGGTCGTTCCATTGCCCACACGGAGCGCCCGTGCTCAGCACCTCGGAATACGAGCGCTCCCAACCGCCAATCATGTTTCGCTAGTCGATCACGGATTAACGGTGATCGTGCCGATCATTCCATTATGAATGTCGCACTGATAGTTGGAGACTCCCGCTGTGTTGAAGGTTCTTATCGCAACGGTGCCGACAGGCACTCCGACGCCCGGCGACCCGATATTGCCCTCGACGGGGGGATTGCTGCCGAAAAGCACGTTGTGCAGAGTGACTTGAATCGTGAACCGGATCTGGTCGCCGACGCGGATCGTGCGGTCGCCATTTACGAACCTGTTGGCGGTCGTACCGACGTCGAAGATTGCCCCCGCGCTCGTCGCCACTACCACCGAGCGCACCGCCGACTGCGTCACACCTCCAAAGGTCGCGGACGCCGTGATCGTGGCGTTCCCGTTCGTCTTCGCTGTAACGAGCCCCGTTGGACTCACGTCAGCGACCGCCGTGTTGCTAGAGGTGAATGTCGGAGCCGGAACCCCCGGTAGCGCGAGTGCCACGTTCCTGGCGTCCACCAGCGACGCCGTGAGCTGCTGCGTGCCGTTAGCCTGCAGGTTTACTGCGGCAGGCGAAATGAGCACCGCCGCGAACACCTGCTGAACCGCGACGTCTATCGTATCACTGCGCGACCCGTTCGGAGTGGCGATGCTGGCGATGATCCTTGTACTACCGTTGCCAGTTGATGTTACGGTGGTCGCGGAGCCGTTTGCCGGGGACACGGAGGCGACCGAAGCGCTGAGAGTCGTCCACGAAATGGTGACATTATTCAGAACGCCCCCGTTCCCGCCCCGCACCTGGGCTGTCAGGCCTGCTGTCTGACCGAGGGAGGCGAAAGTGGCAGCGGTACCGGGTGATATGGTTACACTCGCGGCTTCCTCCCGTGGCGGCGTGCCTCCGTCGCCGTCGGACCCACCGCAAGCGACCGCGACGAGGACGATCGGGATTACACAAACCTTGTTCATGAATTCCTCCGATGCAGAAAGTAAAGTGTGAGATACCGCGCGAGAGTGCAGTCAGTCTCGCTCTCGAAAGGAACTCTAGACGACGGCACAGGGCGCGTCTTGCACGAGCGAGACCCGATTGTATGATTGAAGCTATGGTTTAAGCTGCTTTCGGGAGCACAGATATGGGAGTTGTCGTCAAGGCTCAACCAACCTCGATGCATGGCCGCACCGTCCGGTTACCCGGCTTCACGGTGACCAGCGGGATGCATAGCCCGCGTGCCACGCTTCCGCGCCATTACCATGAGCTGCCCACCCTGTGTTACGTGATGCGAGGAGGATTCACCGAGTACTCGCGCGGTCACGCGACGACGTGCACTCCGAACACGCTTAAACTCACTCCCGCAGGCGACGAACACTGGAACCACTTCCATTCCGTACAGACGCATGGGCTGCTGGTTGAGGTTGAGCCTTCGCGCTTTGAGGAAACCCGATCGATCGCTGACTTGCTGGACAACCGGGTGCATTTGCGCGGAGGCGCGGCCGCCGAGTTAGCCAGGCGACTCGTTTTGGAGCTCGCCGAAGGGGACGACGCTGCGCTCATCGCTGCAGAGGGGCTGCTGCTCGAGCTGCTTGCCACGCTCGCACGTACGGACGCATCCTCCAGCCGCGGTGCCCACCCCAAATGGCTCACGGAGGCGATGGACATCGTGCAAGAGCGCTTTACGGGGCAGCTGTCTCTCTCCGAGCTCTCCAGGTTGGTGGGTGTACATCCGGTGACGCTCGCCCGGTGGTTCCGTCGCCGTTATGGATGCACAGTAGGGCAGCGCCTTAGGCGGCTCCGCATTGAGAAGGCCGCGCAGGATCTTCTGGATACGGATCGCTCCCTCGGCGAGATCGCTTTGGATGCCGGGTTCTCGGACCAGAGCCACTTCTGCAATGTCTTTCGTCGCGAAATGGGCACCACACCCGGACGGTATCGGGCTATGCGCAGGCGAGGAATCGTCCAAGCTGTTTCAAGCTCGCCGAACGCCATACAGTTGCCTTTCGGATAGTGGCAGGAGTCGGTTATTTATTTTCACCAGGGCGGTAGCGCCTTATGGTATGCGCTTCCACGTCGCGCTCCGCAAAAACGACTTTCTTCATCTCTCCGCGAGCAAACATCTCCGCCTGATCGGAGTGATGCGGTGAGTCGTCCCTCGGGCTCTGACCGTATGCAAGTATCGAGTACGCACGCGGCACCTCCGTGAACTCGACAGCCAGAACCCAGCCGTCACCGCCATTGGCCACCAGCTTGCCATCGCGGTCGGGACGAAAGGAAAGAACGCGAAAGCATCCCAGTTCGCCGCCGCATCCTCCCACCGGCACATCCACTTCGCCAGTGCGCACGCGATGTACATCGCCCCACGCGACATCCCAGCTTCCGAAACGGCGTTTGGTTTCATCCACTGCCCAGGCAAATGCCTCAGCCGCTCGCACGCGGTCAGCCAGGCCACGGGGCGTCCGCATTGGTTCCGCGGCTGTCCATGACCGCGCAAACAAGGCCGACTCGGCTCTCACGTTCATGGAGTAGCGGCGCCACCAGATCTCGAAGAGAGTGCCGCCGCGGCTCTCCGGCGCGACTGTGTTATCCCACCGCTGCAGCAGTTCAGCCGCGGCCACAATGTCACTTGGCGGCGCTGCCGCACGAACGGCGGCAATGAGATCCGCTTTCACGCGATCGGCGAGCAGCATTCGCATACTGTGCTTCAGGCGCACCACGTCCTCGAGCGACAGCTTGCGGGTTCGATCGATCAGCTCGAGTGCATGCTGGCTCCGTAGACGCAACTGCGGTTTAGGAAAGTTGGCAGGAAAGCGCGTTGAATCGAGCGGCTGCCGAAGATTGGTGAAGTGCGGGGGATCATTCTCGTTGTGCACGTAACCGCCCTTCGGATTGAGAACCTGCGGTAGCGAGTCGAACGGCACGTAGCGCGTCCAGACATCCGATGTTCGACTGACTGGAATAGCCGCTGTGTCGCCTCCGGATGGGTGCGGCAACGCGGGAATCGAAGCGTTCCAGACATAGTAGATATTCCCCGCACGATCCGCGTACGTAAAGTTGGAGTTGATCCGCGCGCGCATGCGCATGGCGTCCTTCCACTCGGCGAGGCTTCGAGCGCGCATCATGCGCAGAAATTGCTCGCCGGCCCGGTGGTCGCCGTCGCCAGCCGCGCGCATGACGTAGATCTTTCCGCCAGAACGGAGGATGACGGGGCCGAGCGGAGTGGACCAGATTTCCCGCGTCTCTGACGAAACTCCTGCGCCATTGCGGAACTCGGCTGACACAAGGTCGCGGCGCAATGGAAGCGAAGTTCCATCCATCATGTAGCGGTCTGTCTGGCCGAGCGCCGCATCGAGGGCATAAATCTCGTCCAGATCTGGCGCGTTATTGGTGGTGGCCCAGCCGAGATTTCTGTTGAAGCCGGCTACCACTCCGAATGGCCCCCCTATGCGAAAGTCGCCATAAAATTCCAGCACCCTGGGCACGGTGATATGCGCCTCGTAGTATCCGGCAGTCCACTGGAGGTGGGGATTTCGCAGCAGGATTGTCCTGCCGGATTTCGTGCGACTCGGTGCAAATGCCCAGGCGTTGGATCCCTCGTCCGGGTCCGCGTCTGCTGCCGCACCGCTGGGGCGCACAACGTCGCGAGCACGCGTCGAGTCCATTCGCAATAAAAAACGGCGCGCCGCGGCGAGCCCGCCCCCACCGATATCACGAGCGGCCACGTCGTAACCGGTGAATGTTTGCCGAAATTCTGTCGAAAACTCTTCCGGATGGAGCTCGGCGTAGCGATTCACCCCGGCCGCAAATCCCTCGTACACGTTCCGAGTGTCCGCGTCGAGCAAGTGGTAGGTTTCCGTTGCACGCGCATATCCGCGCCGGGCGAGAAAGTCGGATTCAATGCTGTCCCGGCCGAAGACGCGAGCCAGTTCGCCACGCGCGCGCAGTAGTCCGTGCGCTACGCCCGCACCGTGATCTTCCATCTGCACATACGCCAGCGCATAGGCGGCCGCACGCAGATTCTCGGCTTTAATGTGCGGCACACCGTACGCGGTACGACGTACCTCCACATGGTTCCAGAGCTCCGACGCCGGAGCTGCGCTTTGAGCATCGGCGGCAACGGCGATGGTCGATAAGACAACGCACAGAGTCACCAGCTTGGTGCGGTCAGAAGTTGCAATCATTCTCACGGTGAATGGAGGGGGAGGTCCCATGTAGCGGTGTTCCCTGACAATTTCATTTTCCACTTTACGAAAGCAGAAGCGCACAGGCAAATGCGGGGGAAGCTGACAGTCCAGGAAAAGGAACGAATGGAGGAGCACCAACCTGCGTGCTCCGGCGTGGAATGCATTCACGGCCGATTCACGCTCGTCTCCCGTTCGTCTTGCTGTCGATGTAGTCCTCTTCGCTGGCTTCCATCGCCTGAATCGAGCTAGACACGTCCACTCGCATCTTTCCAGGACCGCATTATCGCAATCTGAGTATTGCCACTTCGGTGGACGTGTTTAATAATGGGGCGCTTCTCATGGCGCTGGCGAAAATTCAACGTCGCTGCACTGCGCTTGAGGGGGACGCCCGCCGTGTAATCGCGAACCCAGGGGCGTGTTGGTCCAGCACAGACCACAATCCAGGAGGCGCAGATGAGCTACGGAGTCGTTCGCTGGTCAGCCGCTGTTCTAACGTCCTGCCTGCTCGTCTGTAGCGTGCAAACCTCTGCGCAGGAAGTGAAGCCCGGTCAGGAAGTAAAGCTCGGGGGAGATGCGAGCCTCACCATCCGCGGGATCCTGAGCTCGACGGTTTTCGTCCAGGACTCGCGGTTCGGTCTCGGCAATGGTCAGCAGGCTGAGTTTGTACAGCAGGAGTTGGCGGGTTGGTGGCATGGCGGCGACGTTCGGAATATGCGTCTCACATTCGAATTCAGGGGGCCGCAGCTCACTGGAACGTGGCGGGGAAATGCGACGATGGAAGCGGATTTCTTCGGGGGCTTCAATGGCGCCGGTGCCTTCGGGGACGAGCAGCCGCTTTCGCGTATTCGCCTCGCTTATGCAGATCTTACCAACGGCCGAACCACGTTTCGCGTGGGGCAGGCGTGGTCGCTGACTCTGGGAAATATTCCGGTCTCGACGTCGCACATCGGGTTTCCACTGGGCTGGGGCTCCGGCGGCTTTATCGGATGGCGATTCCCGGGTCTGTTCGTGATGCATGCGCTCAGCCCGAGTGACGCGACAACGAAGGCACAGGTACAGTTCGCGGTAATGAAGGGCTCCTGGGTGGATGAAACGGCTGCGGACCAGCCGAGTGCGGGCGAAGCCGGCATTCCACAACTGGAAGCACGGCTGAACATTGACGGAAAGCTCACGAGTGGAACCTGGGGGGCGTACCTGGTTGGCCACTGGGACCGCAAGGATCTGAACAATGTGCGGGCCGACTCTGCCGCGGAACCAGCCGAGAACAACCTAGATGGTTACGCGTTGGAAGGTGGCGCACGCATGCAGTCGGGTCGCTTTACCCTGCATGGGAACGCGTACACGGGCAAGGCAATGGGACATCAGTTTGCGCAGATCGTCCAGTTCGGCGACATCAAGGGGTGGGGCGCCTGGGCGCAGGCAGGAGTAGACCTGAGCAAGGTGTGGAGCGTGTGGCTGTACGCCGGCGCCGAGAATCCGGATGACGATGACATTGTTGCCCCGAACGACCGGCTGGAGAGTTTTCTGATCGTTCCCATGCTGCGCTACAAGACCGGGCCGTATTCGCTAGGCCTGGAGTGGCTGCACAACCGCACGGAGTACAGGGTTGCGCAGGGGATTGACGACCGAATGGGCAATCAGATCTCTTTCAGCGCCCGGTTCGACTTCTAGGGAAGGGAGCCACATGTCGCTGCCTGGAAGGAATGGGTAGCCAGACCACAATCGCAGGCAAAGCTCGACTCGCCATACATTGGGGTTACGCAAACAAAACCACCAATCTTGCGTTCTCGGACCCCGACATTAGTGTAGTGCGCAGCAAGTCCGGACTTCAGTGACGTGGTCACCACGACTGGATTGCGGATAATTCTGTGTGAGTAGCAGGAAGCACTCTTCAGCAAGGAGAGAGGCGTTATGGAAGTAACGCGTCGTGATTTTCTTCGATACGCGGGTAGCGCCGGCACTGCGCTCGGTGGCCTTGCCGGGTTGGGACTCACGCTGGCTCCGGCGCGCGCGAAAGCTCAGGCGCTTCGGATCAAGGACAGCAAGACGGTTCCCAGCATCTGCCCCTTCTGCTCGGTGGGCTGCGGGACACTGATCCACGTCAAGGACGGGGAGATCATTAACATTGAGGGCGATCCCCGCAGCCCGCACAACGAGGGAACGCTGTGCCCCAAGGGCGCCGCGATCTACCAGCTTCACAAGAATCCCAACAGACCCACCAGGGTTTTGCATCGCAAACCTGGCGCGAGCAAATGGGAAACGGTCGAGCTGGAGTGGGCGATGGACCGCGTGGCGGAGCTGGTAAGGAAGACGCGCGAAGAGACATTCATCGAGCGGCTGCCAAGCGGAATGGCCGTGAATATGACTCCCGCCATCTTCGCGCTCGGCGGAGCCACGCTCGACAACGAGTTCAATCACATCTGCCAGAAGTTCAACCGTGGGCTCGGAATAGTCGCGATAGAAAATCAGGCCCGAATATGACACAGCTCTAGCGTCCCCGGTCTGGGGGCACGGTTAGGGCGCGGCGCCGCGACAACGTATCCGCGCAACCTGGAGCACACCGACTGCTTGATCATCATGGGCTCCAACATGGCCGAGTGCCATCCGGTTGCTTTCCGGTGGCCCATGAAGGCGAAGCTGAACGGCGCCAAACTCATCCACGTCGATCCGCGCTTCACTCGCACGAGTGCGAACTGCGACATCCACGCGCCCATTCGCGCCGGTTCGGACATCGCCTTCCTCGGCGGGCTCATCAATTTCGTGATCAACAGCGAGCGCTGGAACACGGATCCCTTCTTCAGGGAGTACGTGGCCAACTACACCAACGCCGCCAATATCATCAACGCGGATTACAGGGACACCGAGGATCTGGACGGCGTTTTCTCCGGGCTGCTCGCGTACACGGAGAAGCCGGACTGGCCTTACAACGCGCTAACCGGGCAGTACGACAACAAGAGCTGGCAGTACGCCGGCGGTCCGATGGGCGTAGGAGGCGAGGAAAAGGCCGCCACGGCAAAATCCGGCGAGGTCAAGTCGCCAATGCCGCAGGACCAGAAAGGGGGAGAGCAGGCCGCAGCGGCCGAGAAGCCCACCTTCGAGTCGATCGTCCGCTCTCTCAAGAAGCCGGCTCCGCACAAGGACATGACGCTACAGGACCCCAACTGCGTCCTTCAGCTCATCAAGAAGCACTACGCCCGCTACACGCCGGAGATGGTGGAGCAGATCACCGGTTGCCCGCGGGCCAAATTCCTTCAGGTTGCTGAGACTCTTCTGGCGAACTCGGGAAGGGAACGGACTTCTGCGTTCGCTTACGCGGTGGCGTGGACGCAGCACACCTATGGCGTGCAGATGATAGGCTGCTGCGCGCTGCTCCAACTCCTTCTTGGCAATATGGGCCGGCCAGGCGCTGGCGTCATGGCGCTGCGCGGTCACGCTGCAATCCAGGGGTCGACCGACGTACCCACGCTGTATCACAGCATCCACGGGTACATGTCGCACCCCTCCGCTCTGAAGAAGCACACTACCCTGCGCGACTACCTGGCCAGCGAAGCGACTCCGGGTGGTTTCTGGGCGAACATGCCCAAGTTCATGGTCTCGTATCTGAAGTCCTTTTACGGCGCGGCTGCCACACCGGAGAACGACTTCGGCTATGAGTGGCATCCAAAGATTCTGGGCGACCACTCGCACATGGCGATGATGGCCGCCATGGACGAGGGGAAGGTGAAGGGCATGTTTTGCGTGGGCCAGAATCCCGCAACTTCGCTCAACGGCGGGGCACAGCGTCAGGCGATGCGAAAGCTCGATTGGCTGGTGGTCAAGGACAACTGGCTCACGGAGACCGCGACCCAGTGGTATTCGGCGCCCGAGCTCAAGGATGGCGACCTCAAGGTGGAGGACAACAAAACCGAGGTGTTCTTCTTCCCCTCGACCCAGATCGCAGAGTACGAGGGCAGCTACACGAACACCCAGCGAATGCTGCAGTGGCATTTCAAGGCGGCAGAACCGCCAGGCGATTGCAAGACCGACACCTGGTTTTACTACAATCTCGGCAAGCGCCTCAAAAAGGCGTACGCCAACAGTTCGGCAGCGAGGGACCAGGGCTGGAAGAATGTCGTTTGGGACTTCGACCCCGACCCGCAACAGGGCCGCTCGCAGGTCGGCCCGGGTGATGCCGACGAGCTCAGAGTGCTAAAGGAGATCGGCGGCTACCAGACCGCCGATCCCAGCAAGCAGCTCGCAGGCTTTGGCGAACTCAAGGACGACGGGTCAACCACGTGCGCGTCGTGGATTTACTGTGGCTGCTTCCCGGCCTGGGACAAGAACCTTACCGCGCGCCGCCAACCCGATCCGCCGGGAGCGCCTGGCGCACATCTGAATTGGGGTTGGGCATGGCCGGCCAACCGCAGGGTGCTGTACAACCGCGCATCGGCTGACCTTGCTGGCAAGCCGTGGAGCGAACGCAAGCGTTGGATATGGTGGGACTCGGGCTTCGCGAACCCGGCCGATCCTAAAACAGGCGCGGTGAAGCTCGGCAAGTGGGTGGGCTACGATGTACCGGATTTCGCCGCCACCAAGACGCCCGACGCCAAGCCCGACCCAAATGCGATCGGACTGGATTCCCTGTCCGGCACCGACCCGTTCATCATGAAAGGGGATGGGAAAGGGTGGCTCTTCGTGCCTGCCGGTCTGGTGGACGGACCGCTGCCAACGCACTACGAACCGGCCGAATCACCGGTGCAGAACGCGATGTACCCGAAGCAGCAGCTCAGTCCGGTCATCAAGTACTGGGCGCGCGACAAGAAGTACAACCAGCTCGCAAAGGTTGGTGATTCGCGTTACCCGCACGTAATAACGACATATCGTCTCACCGAGCACTATCTGGCTGGGGCTATGAGTCGCTGGTTACCGTGGCTGAACGAGCTCCAACCCGAGCTGTTCATGGAAATGGGCCTGGCCCTCGCTGAGGAGAAGGGCATCAAGAATCTCGACTGGGTGAAGATCAGTACGCCGCGTGCCGAGATCCGGGCAAAGGCGCTCGTGACGAACCGCATTGGCGTCATGAACATCGGCGGGAAGAAAGTCCACCATGTCGGCATGCCGTGGCACTGGGGGTGGGAAGGACTCAGTACCGGCGCCGTGGTGAACGACCTCACTTCATGGGTGGGCGATCCGAACGTTTCAATCCACGAGGGCAAGGCATTCCTCTGCAACGTGGAGAAAGCATAATGGCCGAGGCAATGGGATTCTACACGGACACGACCGTTTGCATCGGCTGCAAGGCGTGCGAGGTCGCGTGCAAGAACTGGAATCAGCTGCCGGCTCGCGAGGGCGGCCAACCTGAGCTGAGTGGCAATAGTTACGACAACACTGTCCGTCTCAGCGGCACCACCTGGCGTCACGTCAAGTTCATCGAGCAGTTCGAGACGCCTTACAACGGCCGCTGGCTAATGATGAGCGACGTCTGCAAGCACTGCGTGCAGGCGCCATGTCTCGAAGTCTGTCCGACTGCTGCAATAATCCGTACCGAGTTCGACTCCGTCGTCATTCAATCGGATGTGTGCAACGGCTGTCGCGCATGCATCGGCGCTTGCCCGTTCGGCGTGATCGACATCAATGAGGTATCGGGCACAGCTCAAAAGTGCACCCTCTGCTACGACCGCCTTGGCGTTGGTCTGGAGCCGGCCTGCTCGAAGGCTTGCCCCACAGATTCCATTCAGTTTGGGCCGATCACGGAGCTGCGTAAACGCGCTGATACGCGAGTGGGTCAACTCAAGGCTGCTGGAGAAAACCGGGCATATCTGTACGGGGCGGATCCCGAGGGTGCGCTTGGCGGACTCAACGCGTTCTATCTTCTTGTGGACGAGCCGGAGGTATACGGTCTCCCGCGCGAGCCCAAACTTCCGAGCCGCAATGTGGCGAAGAGCTCCATGCTATCTGGTCTGGGCGCGGCGGTGATGGGAATTGTCGGCTTGGTAACTCTGCGTAAGCGCCGTATGGATGAGGTCTCCGAGCGCGGCGAAGGGCGCGCGCCTGTAGGGCCTCCACCTTCATAGGAACCAGACAGAGGCGACGCGATGCCAGATACTTTTTTCACGGAGCCGCCGGCGTGGAGGTGGCTGATTGTCCTGTACTTTTTCATCGGCGGGATCGCCGGTGGAAGCCTCTTTCTCGCAAGCCTGCTCCAGCTGTTCGGCAGGCCTTCCGACAGACCCCTGGTCAGGTTGGGCTACAAGGTTGCCTTTATTGGCGCCATTCTCAGCGGAATCCTGCTCATAGTTGATCTCGACAAACCAATCCGATTCTGGCACATGCTTTTCCAGTCGGAGACGGGGCAACCTATTCTCAAGCTCTGGTCGCCCATGTCAGTCGGCGCCTGGGGAGTGCTCTTCTTCGGGCTGTTCGCATTCCTGGGATGGCTGGGGGCACAACATGAAGAAGGAAAAATCAACTGGGCACCTGCGGCTGCCCTTTCGCGCAGCCCCCTGGCCGCCATAATCGCGGTTCTGGGAGGGGTCTCCGGGTTTTTCCTCGCCGGCTATACCGGTGTGCTGCTTTCGGTGACCAACCGGCCCATCTGGGCGGACTCGAACTGGCTCGGAATACTTTTCCTTTTTTCGTCCGCATCCACTGCGGCCGCCTTTCTCATCCTGCTTGCCAAACGGCGCGGCGTGACCAGTACGGCTTCCATCGACTGGCTTTCGCAGGTGGATAAGACTGCCCTGATTCTGGAGCTCGTCACGCTCATCGTCTTTGTCGTGTCGCTGGGTGCGGTGGCGCGGGTCTTCCTTGGGTGGTGGGGTCTGCTGCTCGTGGTCGGGGTGCTCGTAGCTGGATTCCTTGCGCCTC
>Ga0136617_10003841_pt1 | contig 13430 bp, 13 predicted proteins | sample AntDrymUQ3222106_2_FD_129672 | JGI IMG/M metagenome (GOLD analysis project Ga0136617, IMG submission 129672) | Polar desert sand microbial communities from Dry Valleys, Antarctica - metaG UQ322 (21.06) | ecosystem: Environmental > Terrestrial > Soil > Desert | place: Antarctica: Dry Valley...
CCCGAACACACCCGCGATCACCAGCTGATGGCGGGCGTCGGGGGCACCCACGTCACCGTGCTCCCACCTCTTCACATACTCCGCCATCCGCTCTCCGTCGAGCTCGCCCAACCGCAGACGGGATGCTACCCGACGCATCTCCCGAGCCATGTCCGGCCGCGTCCAACCGCGATGCAAACGCTCATCGCGGACCCGTTTCGCCCACTCCGGCACCTCCCGTGCTTGCCGAACAATGTCACTCACGTGCTGTCCCACCTCCGGTCCCGATACGGTCCAGGTCACGATGACCCTGATCCACCTGGCGCTGACCGTAAGTGATCAACACCTCTGACGGCCAGTGTAAGCGTTCACCACATCGGATCGCCCGCGGTGTCGAAACAGTCATGGTCTTCCTGCCCGCGGTCCCCGCACGCCCGCGAGTTCGTCGACCGCGCTCGCTCACCCATGTTGCGCACGGTGCGTGAAACTATGTTGAACCCGTCGCCGGATCACGGTGGCACCATCCTCGTCAGTGCGATGACGGGGATGATGCGGTCGGTCGCGGCCTCGTGATCGGCGAAGAACGGATAGGTCTGCTTGAGCATGGTCCACAGCGCCGCCCGGTCGTCGCCCTCGGTCGGGGTGGCCGTGGCGTCGTAGATGTCGGCGCCGATCTCCACGGTGACCCGAGGATGTGCCAGCAGGTTGAGGTACCAGTCCGGATGCCGGGGTGCTCCCAGGTTGGAGGCGATGACGAGCAGCTTGTTCCCGTCGCGGTGGAACATCATCGGGGTCGTATGGCGGTGTCCGGTCCGGCGTCCGGTGGTGGTGAGCAGGAGCAGCCGGTCACGGTCCATACCCTCGATCTCGGTACCGGTGCGGAACCGCTCGATCGTGGTGCGGTTGATCGCCTTGATGTCCACGTTGCCTCGTCGCAGTCGGCTGGGTTCGTTGGTCAGTCGGCGCTTTTTAGCATGGCCCGGACCCCGACCGTGAGTCCGACGGCGGCGGTCATCAGTGCCGCGACCCATCCCCAGAACACGGTCGCGGATACGAGCTGGCCGGCGAACAGGGTGCGTTCGGCGGCGACGACGTAGGCGAGCGGGTTGAACCGTGCCGCGACCTGCATCCACCCCGGCCCGGTCTCCAGCGGCAGCAGCATGCCCGACAGCAGCATGAGCGGGAAGATCACGGTCTGTTGCACGCCCCAGAACATCCACTCCTGCTTGCGCACGGCGATCGCAAGCGCGTAGCTGAGGGAGCCGAGCCCGACGCCCACCACCGTCAGCAGCACCAGCCCGACCAGCGCGCCCGCGGGGTGGAGCTGGAAGCCGAACGGAATCGTCACCGCGACGATGATCACTGCCTGCCCGGCGAGTGGCACCATCTCCTTGAGCGAGCGCCCGATCAGCAGCGACGGCCGAGACAGCGGCGTGACGAGCATCCGTTCGTGCGCACCGGTCTGGAACTCGAACAGGAGGTTCGCCCCCGTGGTCGAGGTGCCGAACAGGGCCGTCATGACGAGGATGGCCGGCACGAACCACTGCCATACGCTGCCCCCGAGGGTGTCGACGGCGCGCCCCCCGAGGGAGCCGACGAGCAGCGGGCCGAACAGCGCGAGGAACACCAGGGGCTGCACCATGCCGAAGATCAGCGTGAACGGGTCGCGCACCACCGGGCGCAGCTCGCGCACCATCACAATGCCGGTGTCGCGGAGCAGGCCGCGCGCGCCGGGCGGGGTCGCCGTGCTCGGCCGTGCGGGGGTGGTGAGGGTGTTCATGTCACGTCCTTGTCGGTGGGGGAGCCCTGGGGGTCGTCGTTCTCGGCTTCGCGCAGGCTGCGACCGGTGAGGCTGAGGAACACGTCGTCGAGCGTGGGCCGGTGCACCTGTGCGGTCGCGACGTGCACGCCGGCGTCCCCGGCCGCGCGCAGCAGCTCCGGGAGCGCACCCGGCCCGTCACCGACCCGGGCCTGCACGCGGGTGCCGTCGACGACCACGTCTCGGCCACCGGGCAGGCCGGTGGCGAGCCGCGCGAGCCGGTCCACGTCGCCCGCCGCGGCCGTCAGCACGAGCCGGTCACCGGCCAGCTTCGCCTTGAGCGCCTCGGCCGTGTCGTCGGCGATGACCTCGCCGCGGTCGACCACGACGACGCGCTCGGCCATCGAGTCGGCCTCGTCCATGTAGTGCGTGGTGAGCACGATCGTCATGTCGTGCGCGGCGCGCATCGACAGGATGTGGTCCCACAGGTTCGCCCGGTTCTGCGGGTCGAGGCCGGTGGAGGGCTCGTCGAGGAACAGCAGCGACGGTGCGTGCACCAGGCCCATCGCGACGTCGAGCCGGCGCCGTTGCCCGCCGGAGAGATCGGAGACCTTGCGCGCGGCGAGCTCGGTGAGGTCGAGGGTCTCGATCAGCTCGCCGGCGCGCTGCCGGGCCGCGCGGCGGTCCAGGCCGTAGATGACGCCCTGGGCGTTCAGCTCGTCGCGGACGCGCTGGGTGTGGCCGGCGCCGTTGCCCTGGCCGACGTAGCCGATGTGCCGGCGGACCTGCCCGGGTTCGGCGACCACGTCGTGGCCGCTGACCGTCGCGGTGCCCGAGGTCGGCGTGGTGAGCGTGGTGAGCATGCGCATGGTGGTCGTCTTGCCGGCGCCGTTGGGGCCGAGCACGGCGACCAGCTCGCCGGGTTCGATCGCCAGGCTGATACCTCGAACCGCGTGCACGGTCTGGGTGCGGCTCACCACGAAGTCCTTGGTGAGCGCGTGGGTGCGGATCATCGGTCCCCGCGGTGCTGCTGTCATGACAGGAACGCTACGGCGCACAGCGGTCACTTTTCGACCTGATTATGCGGAAGACTGGACAGCATGGCGAACACCAGCTCACGGATGCTGCGGCTGCTGTCGCTGCTGCAGACCCATCGCTACTGGCCGGGGGCCGAGCTGGCGACCCGACTCGAGGTCTCCGTGCGCACGATGCGTCGCGACGTCGACCGGCTGCGCGAGCTGGGCTATCCGGTGCAGGCGCACCGCGGTGTCGACGGCGGCTACCAGCTCGCTGCGGGCGCCGCGCTACCGCCGCTGGTCGTCGACGACGAGGAGGCCGTCGCCCTCGCTGTCGGGCTGGCGGCGGCCGCCCACGGCGGGGTCGCGGGCCTCGAGGAGTCCTCGGTCCGGGCGCTCACCAAGGTCGTGCAGGTGATGCCGCCGCGGTTGCGGCGCCGGGTGGACGCGCTGCGCGCGATGACCGTGCCCGCGGTGTGGGGCGGTACCGGACCGACCGTCGCTCCCGAGGTCCTCACCACCGTCGCGCAGGCCTGTCGGGACACCGAGCGCCTGCGGTTCACCTACACCGCCCGCGGGGGCGAGCAGACCACCCGCCACGTCGAGCCACACCGGCTGGTCTCGCTCGGACGCCGCTGGTACCTGGTCGCCTACGACCTCACCCGCCACGACTGGCGCAGCTTCCGGCTCGACCGCCTCGGCGAACCGCGCCCCACCACGGCGCGGTTCCGCCCGCGCGAGCTGCCCGCCACCGATGCCGCGGCGTTCGTCCGGGCCGGGATCGACAACATTCCGGCGTCGTACACCGTCGAGGCGCTGGTCAACGCCCCCGCCGCGGCCGTCCGTGACAAGATCGGCCAGCGGGTGGCCGTCGAGGAGGTCGACGACCGACGGTGCCTGCTGCGGATGACCACGGACTCGCTGGACTGGCCGGCCATGGCCCTCGGCGCGGTCGGTGCGGACTTCGAGGTGCTCTCCCCACCCGAGCTGGCCGACCATCTCCGCGAATGGGGCGCCCGATTCAGCCGGGCCACCGCGCCGAACGGCCACGCCTGACCGTTCCGCGATCGGGATGCGAGCCCGGGTAACGCGCCGGCGCTCGTTGCGGAGGTGGTGGCGCGTGCGAACCCACGCCGTAACGTGCTGGACCTGCGACGAGCGGTGCACGATTGTGCGGTGGGCGACCGACCGGTGGTGGGTCGGCCACCGCGGTCCGGCGGGACGGTCCTGTCCGTGCGCCCAACGGGCGGTTCGCATCCGTGCCGGAGCATCGTCGCGTGATACGGCACCAGAGGGATGATCCGTACGGAGAATGCACAGGTGACACCCGCGTTTCGGTTCCGGATCGGCCGTGTACGTTCGATGGGACCCGCGGGTAAGCCCGCACTGTGGTGAGGATGCGCCCTGGTTCCAGGTCGCACGACGAAAGACGGAGGAGACCGTGGCCCTTCCCCAGCTGACCGAGGAACAGCGCGCTGCCGCGTTGGAGAAGGCGGCAGCGGCGCGCCGTGCCCGGGCCGAGCTGAAGGAGCGGCTCAAGCGCGGCGGGACCACCCTCAGCGAGGTTCTCACGCAGTCTGACACCGATGAGATCCTCGGCAAGATGAAGGTCTCGGCGCTGCTCGAGGCGATGCCCGGCGTGGGCAAGGTCCGCGCCGCGCAGATCATGGAGCGGCTTGAGATCGCCCCCTCGCGGCGGTTGCGCGGGCTCGGCGACCGGCAGCGCAAGGCGTTGCTGGCCGACTTCGGGTCCTGACCTGCCGAGCTGTCGGGAGCGTAGGCGGTGTCGCACGACGTCCGGAGAGGCCGGCTGATCGTCCTGGCCGGTCCCTCCGGTGTCGGGAAGAGCAGCGTCGTCACCGAGCTGCGCCGGCAACTGCCCGAGCTGTACTTCAGCGTCTCCGCCACGACGCGGGACCCTCGTCCGAACGAGGTCGACGGAGTCCACTACCGCTTCGTCGGCCCGGCCGGGTTCGACCGGCTGGTCGAGCGCGGCGAGCTGCTGGAGTGGGCCGTGGTTCACGGTGGGTTGCAGCGCTCCGGCACCCCGCGGGAACCGGTGGAGCGGGCCCTGGCGGCGGGCCGCCCGGTGCTCGTCGAGGTCGACCTGGCGGGTGCCCGGTCGATCAAGGCGGCACGGCCGGACGCGGTCACGGTGTTCCTGGAGCCGCCGTCGTTCGCCGAGCTGACCCGGCGGCTGCACGGGCGGGGCACCGAGTCCCAGGCTCAGTACGAACGCCGGCTGGAGACCGCGCGCGAGGAGATGGCGGCGCGGTACGAGTTCGACGTGGCGGTCGTCAACGACGACGTGCAGGTCGTCGCGTCCCGGTTGGTAGAGTTACTGGTTGGCTGCGCTGGACCTTCCGGCCACGCCCCCCTTACAGGAGTCACTGAGTGAGCATGCCGCTGACCGGCGCAGTCGCCGGGTCCACGCCCGAGGGCATCACCAACCCGCCGATCGACGACCTGCTGGGCCAGGTGAGCTCCAAGTACGCGCTGGTGATCTACGCCGCCAAGCGTGCCCGGCAGATCAACGACTACTACTCCCAGCTCGGTGAGGGCCTGCTGGAGTACGTCGGCCCGCTCGTCGAGCCGGGTCCGCGCGAGAAGCCGCTGTCCATCGCCATGCGCGAGATCCAGGGCGGCCTGCTCGAGCACGTCGAGGGCGAGTAGCGGGCGAGCAGTAACCGTGTCCAGGCCGCCCCGGGTGCTCCTCGGAGTGGCGGGCGGGATCGCCGCCTACAAGAGCGCCGAGCTGCTGCGGCGGCTCACCGAGACCGGGAACGACGTGCGGGTGCTGCCCACCGCGTCGGCGCTGGAGTTCGTCGGTGCCGCCACCTTCGAGGCGCTGTCGGGCCAGCCGGTGCACACCGGGGTCTTCGCCGACGTCCCGTCGGTGCCGCACGTGATGCTCGGCCGCCAGGCCGAACTCGTCGTCGTCGCGCCGGCCACCGCCGACCTCCTCGCCCGCGCCGCCCAGGGCCGGGCCGACGACCTGCTCACCGCGTCGCTGCTCACCGCCCGCTGCCCGGTGCTGTTCGCGCCCGCCATGCACACCGAGATGTGGGAGCACCCGGCTACCCGCGCCAACGTGACGCTGCTGCGCTCGCGCGGCGTGGTCGTCATGGAACCCGCGTCCGGGCGTCTGACCGGGACCGACACCGGCCTCGGACGGCTGCCCGAGCCTGTCGAGATCGCCGAGTTCGCCCGGCTGCTGCTGGAGCGGCCCGACGCGTTGCCGCGGGACCTGGCCGGGCGTCGGGTCGTGGTCTCCGCCGGCGGCACCCGGGAGGCGCTGGACCCGGTGCGGTTCCTCGGCAACCGGTCCTCGGGCCGGCAGGGCTACGCGCTGGCGCGGGTCGCGGCGCAGCGCGGGGCGAGCGTCACGCTCGTCGCCGCGCACACCGCCGAGCTGGGCGACCCGGCCGCGGTCGAGGTGGTGCGCGTGGGATCGGCTGCGCAGCTGCGCGACGCGATGCGGGCGACCGCGAAGGGGGCCGACGCCGTGGTGATGGCCGCTGCGGTGGCCGACTTCCGGCCCGCCGCCCTCGCCGAGTACAAGATCAAAAAAGGATCGGACGATCCCGACCCGCTGATGCTGACGACGAACCCGGACATCCTCGTGGAGCTCGTTGGCGCCCGCGAGCCCGGTCAGATCGTGGTCGGTTTCGCCGCCGAGACCGGGGACAGCAGCGGTGACGCCCTGCACCACGGCCGGGCGAAGCTGGCGCGCAAGGGATGCGACCTGCTCGTCGTCAACGTGGTGGGGGAGGGCAAGGCCTTCGAGGTGCCCGACAACGCCGGCTGGCTACTCGCCGCCGATGGCAGCGAGACCATCCTCCCGCCAGGCTCCAAGCCGCTCCTGGCCTCCCATCTCTGGGACGCCGTCACCACCCGCCTATAACCCGCGAGTCGGTACGAACTGGTGCCTGAGTGTCGCCAAATGACCGCGCTTACAGCGCAAAAAGCGAGCCCCGCGGGGTGGGCGCTGTCAACGGGTCCGGGGTAACCCGGAGCAGCCCACCCCGCGGGAAGCCAGCGATCGATCCAGCTACAGCGGCAGCCCGCTAGTGAGGTCGCCCACGAGGGGAAGCTCCGGCGCTGCCGGTGCCTCCGGAAGGGCAGGGGCACCCGGAACTGCCGGAGCGGCGGGGGCACCCGGAACTGCCGGAGCGGCGGGGGCACCCGGAACTGCCGGAGCGGCGGGGGCACCCGGAACTGCCGGAGCGGCGGGGGCGGGGAGCGCACCATCTGTCGTCGGGGCCGCACCGTCGCTGCTCGGGGTGGTCGAGTCGTCCGGCGTCGCCGGCGTGCTCTCGTCGGGGGTTCCGGTCGTGTCGGACGAACCGCCGGGCGAAGCGGGCGTGAAGTTGCTCGGCGTGTCCGAGGGCTCCTGGGTCGCCGGAGCGGCCGGAGGTGCTCCGTTGATCGACACAAACTCCTGTGCCGCCCATCCGCCGAGGTCGGAGAGCTCGACGAAGCCGTTGGAGGTCTCGCCGGTCACCACCTCCATGCCACGCTCGCATACGCCGACGATCTCGGCGTCCGCGTCCGGCTGCGCACGGACGTTCACGTTGTCGGTGCACTGACCGGCCTCAGCTGCCGTGGCCGTGCCTGCGACGAACACCATCAGTGTGGTCGCGCTGGCTGCGACCACCGCACCAACCACAGCGGCCGTGCGGCCGGGTCGGGGCAGGAGCGTGGCGAGGGTCTTCATCTTTAGCGGTCCTCCTGAGAAGTCGGGTCGTCAGAGGGCCCAACGAGCGTGCCCGTTACCGATTCGCTATCACGCGCGACATCACCCGAAAGGCTGACGGATCGATGGCATGTCGTGCACGATGTGACGCAGCGTCAACATCTTCTCGTACGTGACGCTCGACGAGTCCTCTCGGCCGATCGTGGCTGGACGGTCAGGGCGCTTCTGGATCGGGCTCGGCGTCAGCGGAGCGCACCTCATGATGTGTCAGGGGTCGCCGTCACCATGTCCGCATGACTGATAGACCGAGCAGTCTGCGGCAGCGAGGAGGATCTGTGGCGCGACCGGCCCGCAACCGCGGCGAGTGGCGCCCCGCCGCTGAGCTGCCCGTCGCGCGCGTCGCGGTCGACGTCGCGCTCGCTCACCTGGACCGTCCCTTCGACTACCGCGTACCCGAGCACCTCGACGCCGCCGCCGTGCCCGGGGTGCGGATACGGGTGCGCTTCGCCGGGCGGCTGGTCGACGGCTTCCTGCTGGAGCGGGTGGCCGAGTCCACGCACACCGGCACGCTCGCCTGGCTCGACAAAGTGGTCTCACCCGAGCCGGTACTCACCGGGGAGATCGCCACGCTGTGCCGTGCGGTGGCCGACCGCTACGCGGGAGTGCTGGCCGACGTGCTGCGCCTTGCCGTACCGCCCCGCCATGCCCGGGTGGAGGCCGAGGCGCCGCCCGAGCCGGCGGGGCCGGCGACCGCGGGACTTGAGTCCACCGGCTGGTTGCGCTACCCCCGCGGTGCTGCCCTGCTCGACGCGCTCGCCGGGGGCCGGGCCGCACACGCGGTGTGGCAGGCGCTGCCGGGGGAGTCGTGGGCCGATCGCCTCGCCGAGGCCGCGGCGGCCACCACCGCCGCCGGGCGGGGCGCCCTGCTGGTGGTGCCCGACCAGCGCGACGTCGCCGCCCTGCACGCTGCATGCGTGGCCCGGCTCGGCGCCGCGGCGGTGGTCGCGCTCACCGCCGAGCTCGGCCCGGCGCAGCGTTACCGGAGCTGGCTGGCGGTACGCCGCGGCCACGTCACGGTCGTCGTGGGCACCCGTTCGGCGGCGTTCGCTCCCGTCGAGCGGCTCGGGCTGCTCGTCGTGTGGGACGACGGTGACGACCTGCACGCGGAGCCCCGGGCGCCGTACCCGCACACCCGCGACGTCCTCGTCCTGCGGGCCCACGGTGCGGGCGCGGCCCTGTTGGTCGCCGGCTACGCCCGCACCGCCGAGGCACATCTGCTCGTCGAGTCCGGGTGGGCCGGTGAGGTGATCGCCGACCGGGCCGCGGTGCGGGCGGCGATGCCCCGGGTCACCGCGCTCGGCGAGACCGACGGGCAACTCGCCCGCGATCCCGACTCCCGCGCCGCCCGGCTGCCCGCCGTCGCGTTCGAGGCCGCCCGCGCCGCGCTCGCCGCCGGACGCCCGGTGCTGGTGCAGGTACCGCGCGCCGGCTACCTGCCCTGGCTCGCCTGCGGCAGCTGCCGGGAGACCGCACGCTGCCGGCGCTGCGCCGGCCCACTGGGCCTGTCCGGCCGCGGCCACTCGCCGGACGCCGAGGCCGGCGCGGCCGGGCTGCCGCACTGTCGCTGGTGCGGACGCACCGAGAGCGCCTTCGTCTGCCCGGCCTGCGGGTCGCGGCGGCTGCGGGCCGGGGTCGTCGGAGCCGGGCGTACCGCGGAGGAGCTCGGGCGCGCGTTTCCCGGCACCACGGTCCGGTCCTCCGGCGGTGGGGCGCCGGTACTGACCGCGGTGGCGGCCCGACCCGAGCTTGTCGTCGCCACCCCGGGCGCCGAACCGGTGGCCGCAGGCGGGTACGGCGCCGCGCTGCTGCTCGACGGCTGGGCGTTGCTGTCGCGGCCGGACCTGCGCGTGGCCGAGGAGACGCTGCGTCGCTGGCTCGGCGCCGCAGCCCTCGTGGTGCCCCATACCGACGGCGGGCGTGTCGTTGTGATGGCCGACTCAGCGCTGCCGGTGGTGCAGTCGCTGGTGCGTTGGGACCCGGCCGGGCACGCCGCCGCCGAGCTCGCCGCCCGTGTCGAGGTCGGCTTCCCGCCCGCCGTGCGGATGGCCGCCGTCGACGGCACGGCCACGGCCGTTGCTCAGGTGCTCACGGAGCTGCCGGCCGCCATCGAGGTGCTGGGGCCCGTCGAGCTGGAGCCGTCGGCCGCCGAACCCGGAGCCGATCCTCCACCGGAGGCCCGGGAGCGGGCGTTGCTTCGGGTACCGCGCGTCGAGGGCCGGACACTGGCCGCGGCGCTGCACGCCGCCCAGGCCGCGCGCACCGCACGCAAGATGCCCGACCCGGTGCGGGTCCGGCTCGACCCCGTCGAGATCGGTTGAGACACGCGTCGTGGCAGAATTGAGGGCCGCTGGCGCGGTCTCCGCGTCGGCGGTCGCTGTCGTTCCGTAGAGGAGATCCGTGTCCGTCCAGCCCGTCCGGCTCTTCGGTGACCCAGTGCTGCGCACGCCCGCCGTCGAGGTGACGACCTTCGACGCGGAGCTGCGCAAGCTGGTCGCCGATCTCACCGACACCATGCACGAGGAGGACGGGGCCGGCCTGGCCGCGCCCCAGCTCGGCGTCGGCCTGCGCGTGTTCACCTACGACTGTGACGAGTTCACCGGGCATCTCGTCAACCCCACCTTCGACGTGGTCGGTGTCGAGGAGCAGCTCGGACCCGAGGGGTGCCTGTCGATCCCCGGGCTGAGTTGGGACTGCCGGCGACACCTGCACGTGATCGCTCACGGCTGGAACCAGCACGGCGAGCCGATCGTCGTGGAGGGCACCGAGAAGCTGGCGCGCTGCATCCAGCACGAGACCGATCACCTCGACGGTGTGCTGTTCATCGATCGTCTCGACCCCGAGACCCGCAAGCAGGCCATGGCGGAGATCCGCGCCGCGGAGTGGTTCGGCAGCCCGGCCCCGGTGGTCAAGACCAGCCCGCATCCGCTGTTCGGGAAGGCCAGGTAGCGGGGCGTGAAGCTGGTCTTCGCTGGCACTCCCGAGCCGGCGGTGCCGTCGTTGCTGGCGTTCCTGGAGTCGACGCGGCACGAGGTGGCCGCCGTGGTGACTCGCCCGGACGCGGCTGCCGGCCGCGGCCGCAAGCTCACCCGGTCCCCGGTCGGGACGCTGGCCGACGACGCCGGCGTCCCGGTGCTCAGCCCGGCGCGGCCCTCGGACCCCGCGTTCCTGGCGCAGCTCGCCGAGATCGCCCCGGACTGCTGTCCGGTGGTGGCCTACGGTGCGCTGGTGCCGCGCGCGGCGCTGGACATCCCGCCGCAGGGATGGGTCAACCTGCACTTCTCGCTCCTGCCGGCCTGGCGCGGCGCGGCGCCGGTGCAGGCCGCGCTGCGGTACGGCGACCCGATCACCGGCGCCACCACGTTCCTGCTGGAGGAGGGCCTCGACACCGGTCCGACGTTCGGCCTGGTGACCGAGATCATCGGCCCGGACGACACCGCGGGTGAGCTGCTCGGCAGGCTGGCCGTGTCCGGGGCGGGGTTGCTGCTGGCAACGATGGACGGGCTCGCCGACGGCACGCTGCGGGCCCAGCGCCAGCCTGCCGACGGCGTGTCGCACGCGCCGAAGGTGACTGCGGCCGACGCCCGGGTCGACTGGACGGCGCCGCCGTGGGCGGTGGACCGGCTGATCCGCTCGGTCACGCCCGCGCCGGGGGCGTGGACCACCTTCCGGGGGGAGCGGTTGGGGCTGGGCCCGGTCACCGCGGCTACGGAGGCGCCGCACCTGAATCCGGGCGAGCTGCACGTGGAGAAGCATCGGGTGCTCGTCGGCACCGCGGGCTCGTCGCAGGCGCTCGGCGAGGTGCGGCCGGTGGGCAAGCGGGCGATGTCCGCGCCCGCCTGGGCGCGCGGGGTCCGTATCGAGGCAGGGGAGCTGCTCGCATGACGATCCGGCAGCGCCGCGCGGGCGGGCGGTGGTCGCGGTGAGTACCCCGCGGCGCGACGGCTCCCGGCGGGGACGCCCGGCCGGTCCTCGGGGTGCGGGTCCACCACGCGGGCGCAGCGGCCCGCAGCGGCCCCCGGAGCTGGACCCGTCGCGGCAGGCCGCCCTCGAACTGCTCACCGCGGTGCGGGTGCGTGACGCCTACGCCAACCTCGCCCTCCCGTCGATCCTGCGTCGTTACCGGCTGCACGACCGGGACGCGGGCCTGGCCACCGAGCTCGGCTACGGCACCCTGCGGGCCCGCGGCCTGCTCGACGCGGTGCTCGAGGCGTGTACCGACCGGCCGCTCAGCAAGGTGGAGGTCACCCTGCTCGACGCGCTGCGCCTGGGGGCCTACCAGCTGCTGCGCACCCGGATCCCCGCGCACGCCGCCGTCGACACCACGGTGGAGCTGGTGCGCGCCGAGTCGGGCAGCCGCGCCGCCGGGTTCGTCAACGCGATCCTGCGCAAGGTCGGCGAGCTCGACGAGCCGGCGTGGGTGGCGCGGCTGGCGCCACCCGCCGACGAGGACCCGGTGGGGTACGCCGCGTTCGCGCACGCCCATCCCCGCTGGATCGCCCAGGCCTTCGCCGACGCGCTGGGCTCCGCCGACGAGCTGGACGCCGCGCTCGCGGCCGACGACGCCCGCCCGGTGGTGCACCTGCTCGCCCGGCCCGGCGAGATCACCGCGGCGGAGCTGGCCCTGGCGACGGGCGGTGCGGAGGCGCCGTACTCCCCGTACGGCGTGCATCTGGAGCCCGGCAGCGGCGACATCGGCGAGCTGGACGTCGTCTCCGAGGGCTTCGCGGTCGTGGCCGACGAGGGCAGCCAGCTGGTGGCGCTCGCCTGCGCGCGGGCGGGCCTGCTCGGTGCCGACGGCGGGCGGTGGCTGGACCTGTGCGCCGGCCCCGGCGGCAAGGCGGTGCTGCTTGGCGGTCTGGCCGGTCTGGACGGCGGCACGCTGGACGCCGTGGAGCCGAGCGAGCACCGCGCCGAGCTGGTACGCCGCGCCACCGACGGGCTCCCGGTGACGGTGCACGCCGCCGACGGTCGCGCGGCACCGCTGCCCGACGGGGCCTACGACCGCGTGCTGGTGGACGCGCCGTGCACGGGGCTCGGCGCGTTGCGTCGGCGCCCCGAGTCCCGCTGGCGGCGGCGTCCCGAGGACGTGGCCGCACTGGCGAAGCTGCAGCGGGAGCTGGTGATGGCCGCGCTCCGGCACGTCCGTCCCGGTGGCGTAGTGGCCTACGCGACGTGCTCCCCGCACCTGTCGGAGACCGCCGGTGTGCTCGCCGGCGTGGAGCGACGACATCCCGGCGCGGAGCGGCTCGACGTCCGCGAGTACCTGCCCGGTGTGCCCGACCTCGGCGACGGCCCCACCGCCCAGCTGTGGCCGCACCGGCACGGGACCGACGCGATGTTCCTCGCGCTGCTGCGTCGGGGTGATATCTAAGCTGCGGTTTGGATTCTTTCCCCCGAACTCACCGGCCTGACCAGGTGCTATGCGAGTTAGCATGATCCAGATTGTCCGCTTGCCTAGCGGGCTGCTGGAGCGACTCTGCCCGAAACCCCCGCACGAAGCGCTATCCTCTGCGTTCATCGACTGCTGAGACTTGGCCCTGTGGTTGCAGACATCAGGAGGTGATCTTGTGATTGCGGGTGGTGACGAAAGTCTGGCGTCGGACACTGTTGCTCGCATTCGAAATAAGTTAATCCGCTGGGTTATCTTTAGTGTTCTGCTCGGCGTGTTTCCAATCGGAGCAGCTCTTCTGAGCGCGCTCACCCGTCAACAAAACCTTACAATAGTCGACCTGATAGGGAAAGGTGAGCTCCTCCTTGTAACCGTTGTAATCACCGCGGCCGCTGCGGGTGAAGGGATTGGAGGCGTAACTGAATAACTAATTGATATAATTGGGGTTGTGATATGCTTCGACGGTGGCTAGGGATCGTTCTGATGAACGTGTGGCGATGGCAGCTCGGCTGGATGGGTTGTTGCCTCGTC
>Ga0136617_10003843_pt1 | contig 13425 bp, 10 predicted proteins | sample AntDrymUQ3222106_2_FD_129672 | JGI IMG/M metagenome (GOLD analysis project Ga0136617, IMG submission 129672) | Polar desert sand microbial communities from Dry Valleys, Antarctica - metaG UQ322 (21.06) | ecosystem: Environmental > Terrestrial > Soil > Desert | place: Antarctica: Dry Valley...
CGCGCCAACCCGGTCGCCGTCGTCGGGCCAAAGGAGCTAATCAAGTAGTCGGTGTAAAGGTCGAAGAGTTCTTGATTCATCTGTCAAGTTTACTTCAGGGACTCTCACTGCGTAACATCAGCTCATAATAGACTTACTAATGGCTGCCGGTAAAGATGCACAATTCGCCGTATTCCTATTGATTCCAGACTAACTTCGACGTTAAGACACTTTCCTAACCTTAACGCGAAATTTTTCGGCGTTGTTAATAAACTCTGCTAAGGAGCGTTTTATGGGTGGAGACGATGTGAAGGAGAACAACGTGCCAGCAACAGCCCCTCAACTGAAAGCCGTTCCACACAGTAGTAGTGGCGGCGGGCTGGAAGAACTCGAAACGCTCTTCCAGCAACATTACGATCAAGTCTATCGTACCGCTTATCGCATCACGGGCAGTCCGGCGGACGCCGAAGACGTGTTGCAAACCATCTTTATGCGCCTCGCCGGTAACACGGAGAGACGCGATCTTGCGCCCAGTCCCGGTAGTTATTTGCACCGCGCCGCCGTCAATGCTTCGCTTGATTTGATGCGAAGCCGGACGCGTGCGCGCTCCGTGCCGTTTGAAGACGTGGATGCGGCGCTTTTGCAAAGTCCGATTTTGAACCCGGAGGCGCAGCACGCCGACAGCGAGATGCGCGCTCTTATCCGGCAAGCGGTAGCGCGCCTCGGCACGCGCGCCTCGGAAGTTTTCGTCCTCCGTTATTTTGAAGGCCACGACAACGGCGAGATCGCCGAGATGCTCGGTATGTCGCAGATGGTCGTGGCCGTCACGCTGCATCGTGCGCGTGTGCGTTTGCGTGGGGAGATTGGTCAGTACCTGGAGAAACATCATGAAGCGTAATAAAAAAGACATTGAAGCAATCATTGACGAAACCATGAACGGCTTGCGCGACGAGCACCTTGACCCGCGCGCGGTTGACGACTCGGCCTCGCGCGTCTGGGCGCGCATCGCCACCGAACAAAACATGTCTACAGCGGCGGACAAGACGACTGTGGCGGCAGAGCACATCAACAGCTGCGCCGATTTTCAGTCGCTCATCCCGTCTTACCTGCGCCGCGAGTTATCGCCCGCGCGCACGCTCCTTCTGGAAGACCACTCGCAGGAGTGTATCCCCTGCCGCAAGGCTCTGAAGGAAGCGCGCACCGGAAGGACGGCTGCCGCGCGTGCGACTGTGAAACCAACGCGCTCGTCAGGGGCGAATTTCACATCGTGGCGTTGGGCTGTTGCGGCTTCGGTCGCCATCGCCGTTGCGGTCGGCGCGTTGTTCTTCTCAAACCGCTTGCCTTCGGGCCCCGCGCTCGCGGCCACAGTCGAGAGCACGAGCGGCGCGCTCTATCGCTTGACCGATGCGGGCACGCTGGCGATGGCCGTCGGCGAAGAGATCGGGAAGGGCGTGCGCGTGCGCACGGCGAAAGAGTCCGGTGCGGTCGTGCGGTTGGCCGACGGCTCGCGAGTCGAAATGCGCGAACGCTCCGAGTTCTCCATCTCGGAGAACGGGCAGGGCGTGACGCTGCATCTGGACCGCGGTGACGTGATCGTCGAAGCCGCCAAGCAGGGCGCGGGGCATCTCTTCGTTGCCACGCCCGATTCGCTTGTCTCCGTGAAGGGCACGATCTTCGCGGTCGGCAGCGGCACGAAGGGTTCGCGCGTCTCGGTTGTCGAGGGCGAGGTTCATGTCAACCACGCGGGCGCGGACAAAGTTTTGCTCCCCGGCGACCAGACGACGACGGGCGCGAGCCTCGTCCCCGTCTCCGTCAAAGACGACATCGCGTGGAGCAGCAACGCGACGCGTTACGCGAAGATGGTCACAGAACTTGCGGCCTTGCGCAAAGACATTGCGGCGCAGGTTCCGCATCCGGGCGTGCGCTATTCGACGCGCTTCCTCGACCTCGCGCCCGAAGGCACGGTGCTCTACGCGGCCTTGCCGAATCTGGCGACGACGCTCGGCGAATCGCACCGCATCATGCAGGAGCGTATTGCGCAGAACCCCGCGCTCGCCGCGTGGATGAAGGAGCAGGAAAGCTCTTCGGCGCACGGGCCGGGTCTGAATCAGACGATGGCGCGCGTGCGCGAGTTCGGCGAATACCTCGGCGACGAGATCGTCGTCACGGCGGGCACGAACGCGCAGGGACAGCCCGATGCGTTCCTCGTCCTCGGCGAGTTAAAGAACGCTGGTGGGTTCCGCCCGTTCCTCGAAAAGCAGATCAGCGATTTGAAAACTGCGGAGAAGGGCGCGCCAAACGTCCGCATCATCGAAGACCCAAGCGTGGTTGCCGTGCCCGCGTCATCGTCGACAGCAGTAGTTGAAGAAGCTACGACTGTGACTGCCGGGAAGAAAGGTTCTGCGGTTAAGAAAGCTGCGGGCGGCAGACGCAACCACAACGAACTCTACATCTGGATTCGCGACGACTTCTTCGCGGCTTCGCCGAAGATCGAAAGCTTGCGCGGCCTGCAAGCGACCATCAACGCGCCCGGCACGAACCGCTTCGCGGGCACTCCGTTCTATGCACGCATTGCCGACGTGTATAAGGAAGGCGCGGGACTCATTGTCGCCGCCGACCTCGAAAAAGTTATCGGTCAGGCGACGAGCGACGCCGCGAAAGTTCCAGGCGGCCAGCAACGCCTCGAACTCTACCGGCAGACCGGACTGTTGAACCTCAAGCACTTCGTCATTGAGCAGAAGGAAGTCAAGGCGAAGACGCAGAGTCGCGCCGTGCTGACCTTCAACGAACCGCGACGCGGTATCGCCTCTTGGCTTGCCGCGCCGGGGCCGATGGGCGCGCTCAAGTTCGTCTCGCCCGATGCCAATGTGGCGACGGCCTTCGTCGTCAAAGAGCCGACGCTGTTAGTTGACGATCTGCTCGGCTTCATGGAAACCGCTTCGCCCGATTTGCGTAAGCGTCTGCGCGAACTCGAAACGCAGAACGGCCTCGACCTCAAACGCGACTTCGCCGCGCCGCTCGGCGGTGAGTTTGCCTTCGCCATTGACGGCCCCCTCCTGCCGACGCCTTCGTGGAAGATGATCGTCGAAGTTTATGATCAGAAGCACTTGCAGCAGACTTTCGAGGGGGTTGTCGCGAAATTGAACGAGTGGGCGTCGCAGCACGGCCAGAAGGGTTTGACCCTCACGGCTTCCGGCGGCAGTCCGAACATTTACACGCTCCGCTCGGTGGATTTCGGCCTCGAAGTTCACTACACCTTTGCGGAAGGCTATTTGATCGCCGCGCCGACGAGCGCGCTTCTGACCCGCGCCTTGCAGTACCGCGAGTCGGGCGTGTCGCTCCTGACCTCGGCGCGCTTCACATCGGCCTTGCCCGAAGACGGCAACACGAATTTCTCCGCCGTCTTCTATCACAATCTTGCGCCGCTCTTGCAGCCGCTCGCCGGGGCCATCGGCGACCGCGCCAAGTCGCTCGGCGAGGAACAGCAGAAGGCCATCGCCGCCTTCGCCGCGAACTCTCAGCCGACGCTGGCTTATGCCTACGCACAGGGCGACCGCATCACGCTCGCGGCCAACACCGAGGGCGGCCCCTTCGGCCTCAGCCCCGGCAGCCTGCTCGGTCTGCCGAACTCTTTCGCCATGCAGCACATCCTGATGGAGGCGATGGACGGAAAGAAGAACGCGCCGCAACAGAAGTAGCAACACTTGGAGCGCGCGTCTGGCCGGTGGCCGTAAAGTTATCGCAAACGGCCAGACGCACGGCTCTTAAAAATTGAGGATGAACCGGAGAGAGTCACTGGAAGGAGTCATTAAATGAAACGCAATCTTATTATCGCGAGTTTAAGCGTGAGCCTGTTGTTGACGGTAAGCGCGTGCCAGAGTCATCACCCGTCAACGGCTCTGACAATTGCCGCCGAGCGCGGCGATGCGGTTCATGTGCGCCTACTTATCGCTACGGGCGTGGACTTAAACGAGCGGGACAAGTCAGGCTACACCGCTCTCATGTGGGCAGCGCGTAACGGCGACGCAGAAGTCGCCAAATTGCTTATTGACGCGCGCGCCGACCTGAACGCGCGCGATTGCGCCACGAACGGTTGGACACCGCTCATGCACGCGATTCACAAAAATCAGAACGAGGTGGCGCGTCTCTTGATTGATCGCAGCGCGGATGTCAACGCGAAGGCGGGGAGTTGTACGGAGACGAGGGTTGACAACGGCGCGACCGCGCTCCTGCACGCCGCCGGTAACGACAACACTGAGATCGTCCGTGCGTTGCTCGCCAAAGGCGCGAATCCTTACGGCTTGCATGGCTCATCGAGCGTGCTCTCCACCGCCGTCGCCGGAGCGTTTGACCTTGATCGGCTGACGCAGGATAAATGCCCGACTGAAACCGTCAAAGTGCTGCTTGAGAGAGCGCCCGATTTGAACTTGCAAGGCGACATCTGGGATCGCAAGGCGGTCTTCTTCGCCAAACAGAAGGGCTGCACGGAACTCATTGACCTGCTCGAAAAACGCAAGAGCATGTTGGCGTTTAATCAGGGCGGCAGTCGTCTGGGGACACACCTCGTGAAAGTCTCCCCGGCCTGCTGGACCAACGAGAGTTCGTCCACTGAGAACGGGAAACATAAATTCTCTTGCGGCGACACAACGGTTTTGATCGAGCAAGAGAAGTTGACGGTCAACGGTCAGAACTACGGCATGTTGAAACAGGGCGACACGGTGGAAGTCGAACACGGCAAAGTGACAATCGTCCCGAAAGAGACGCCTGCGGGCGCGGCAGCGGTCGCGAGTAATTGAGCGATTAAGTGAATCTCTGCGAACTAACCTGAGCAGTTTGGCGGGGTGAATTCACCACCGCAGACACAGAGGACGCTGAGAGCGGGCACAGAGAAGCGGACGGGCTTTCGCCGTTTTTCTCTGTGCCCCCTCTGTGCTCTCTGTGTCTGCGGTGGTGAGCGATTTTCTTTTCACGCGCTTCACTTCAACGCATCTGTTTTTCTCTTCAAAAACCTTTTCACACGCACAGAACTTAAACTCTCATCGAAGCGTTAGTCTTCAACGGAACATTTGTTGTTATTGTCCGTCGCATTCACGTTCCGTTTAGTTTGAAGTCGTCAAGCGAATGTCGTATAAAGCGGGCTACTCTTCGACGTTGTTCGCGCTTCTCAACTTGGTCGCAAATCGAAAAGCCAAACGTGGCTTGCATGTCATTATGAATCCAGTCATTGATCTCGACGGTCTGGGCGTCACCTTCGGCGGGCGTCCCATCCTGCAAGACTTGCGCGGCACGCTTCATGGGCGCGCCATCGGCCTGCTCGGCCCGAACGGCGCGGGGAAGACCACGCTCATCCACACCCTCCTCGGCTTTCATCCCGCGAACTTTGGTACGGCGCGCATCTTCGGTCAGGACATCTCTACGCATGCCAAACAAATTCGCAGCTTTGTCGGCTACATGCCGGAGCGCGATTCGTTCATCGCCAAGATGACGTGCGTTCATTTCGTGCGGCTGATGGCGGAACTCTCCGGGATGCCTTCCGAAGCCGCGCTCGAACGCGCGCACGAGTCGCTCTTCTACGTCGGCCTCGGCGAAGCGCGCTATCGCACGCTCGACACCTATTCGCTCGGCATGAAGCAACTCGCGAAACTCGCGCAGGCCATCGTCCACGGGCCGAAGCTTATCATCCTCGACGAGCCGACCAACGGCCTCGACCCGCCGACGCGCCTGCGCATGATTCGCCTCATCCGCGAGATACGCGACAGCGGCGAGGCGCGCATCATGTTGTCGTCGCACCTGCTCCGCGATGTGGAAGAGTGCTGCGATGAAATACTCGTCTTGAAGGACGGGCGCATCGCCGCCAACTGCAATCTGGAAGAGGAACGCAAGGCCAACCGCAAGTTCATCGAACTGGAGATGCGCGGCGGCGACAATCGCGCGTTCGGGGAAGCCATCGGGAAGTTGGGCTGCGAGTATGCGTTCACGAACGAGCGGCGTTTGAAACTCGTCTTGCCCGAAGGCATCGAGATACGCGACCTGTACAAAATCGCCGCCGGGCAAGAGGTGCAGATACGGCGTCTGAACTTCAAGCGCGATTCGCTCGAAGACATCTTCCTGAAAGCGATGGAAGGCAACGGCAGCGGCAATGTAGGGGGTAACGGCAATGGCAGTTTATGAACACGGCTACAAGCCCTATGCGGGCGTGCTGACGCCGGAGTGGTCGCGCTTTCTGATCATCCCGCGCCACGCTTACCGCGACGTGTTTCGTTCAAAAATTTTCGTCTCTTTTTTCTCAATTTGCTTCGCCTACCCGCTCGTCGCTGCAATCCTGATTTATCTGCATCACAACGTCAACGCCCTCGCCATGTTGAAAATTGGAGATGTCAGGGAACTCATCCCGATCAACGCCTCTTTCTTCCACGCGTTTATCACCACGCAGTGCAGTCTCGGGTTCTTTCTCACGCTGCTCATCGGGCCGCCGCTCGTTTCGCGCGACCTCGCGAACAACGCTCTGCCGCTCTATCTCTCGCGCCCCTTCACGCGCAAGGAGTACGTCGTCGGCAAAATGAGCGTGATCCTGTTTCTGGTTTCGCTGATTACGTGGATTCCCGGCCTCCTGCTCTTTCTCTTGCAGGCTTACCTTGAAGGCGCGGGCTGGTTCGGCAGTAACTTGCGGATCGGCGGGGCGATTATCTTAGGCTCTCTGGTGTGGATCGTCGTGCTCGCGATTTTGTCGCTCGCGGTCTCGGCGTGGTTGAAGTGGCGCGTGGTGGCGAGCGGCGCGATGCTCGCGATCTTCTTCATCCCCTCGGCCTTCGGCGAAATCGTCAACGTCCTGTTTCTGACGCGCCTCGGTCATCTCATCAGTCTCGGCGCGATCATGAACTCGATCTGGCGCGGACTCTTCGGGTTGTTTCAACGCAAGACCGGCCAGATCGAAGTGAACTTTAACGGCAGCTTCCGCGAAATCACGCTCCTCGAGCCGCCGCTCTGGTGTTCGTGGCTCGCGCTCTCGTTGTTCTGCGCCGCCTGCGTGTTGCTCATAATTCGCAAAGTGCGCGCCTACGAGGTGGTGAAATGACGACGGCAGCAACAGCAGCGACAGCCGCAACAACAACGGCGACTCATACGGATGAGAAGTTGATCGTCTTCGAGGATGTCTCGAAATTCTACGGCGAGATACTCGGCGTCAACCGCGTCAACCTCTCCATCGCGCCGGGCATCACGAGCCTCGTCGGGCCGAACGGTTCGGGCAAGACTACTCTGATGAACTTGATGACGGGACTCTTGAAGCCGACGCGCGGGCGCATCAGCGTGCTCGGCACAAGCCCCGACAACCCGCAAGAACTATTTCGCAAAGTCGGCTACTGCGCCCAGTTCGATTCATTCCCGCGCGGTGCGACAGGCCGCGAGTTCATCGAGTTCTACCTGCGCACGCACGGCGGTACGAACCGCGCCGTGGAGAATCTGACGCATCAAGCGTTAGAGCGCGTCTCGATGTTAGAGGCGGCGGATCGCAAAGTGGCCGGTTACAGCAAAGGCATGCGCCAGCGCATCCGCCTCGCGCAATCAATCGCGCACAACCCGGCGGTGCTCATCCTCGACGAGCCTCTGAACGGCCTCGACCCGATGGCGCGCGCCGAGATCATCCGCCTCTTCCGTCAGCTTGCCGCCGAAGGCTTGTATCTCATTATCTCCAGCCACATCCTGCATGAAGTGGACATGATGTCGGACAGCGTCGTGCTCTTGAACAACGGCTACGTCGTGGCCGAGGGCAACGTTCACGGCGTGCGCGACGAGATCGAAGAACATCCGATGCAGATTTTGATTCGCTGCGACCGCCCGCAGGTCTTGGCCGCGCGCGTCTTCGAGCAGGACGGTGCGATGGTCGAAGCGCGTCTGCACGACGACCGGCAAGGGCTGTTCGTGAAGACCAAACGGCCTGACGATTTTTACCTGTTGTTGAATCGCGTCGTGCTTGACGGAGACTTGAAGATCGAGTCGGTCGCGCCCGCAGACGACGACCTCAACGCGGTCTATCAATATTTAATCAGTGCGGATGGAGGGCGATGATGAGTTCGACAGTCAATGCGGCGGCGACGCCTGCGGGTAAGAATGAGCGGCAAGCGACATGGGGATTGTGGGCGCAGCAGACGGTCGCGATTTTGCAACTCGAATTGCAGAAAAACTTCCTCAGCCGCCGCGCCCTGTTGATCTATTTGCTAGCGGGGCTGCCGGTCTTCCTGCTGTTCATTCTCGCGATCTTCCCGCCGGACTCCAACGAGTTTCAAAACTTCAACGAATTGAGCATCGTCTTTTCTGCGATCTACAATGCGCTCATCCTGCGCACGGTCGTCTTCTTCGGCTGCGCGTGGATTTTTATGAACTTATTTCGCGGCGAAGTGGTTGACCGGAGTTTGCACTATTACTTTCTCTCGCCCGTCAGGCGCGAGGTGTTAGTCGTCGGGAAATATTTGTCGGGGCTGGTCACGGCTATCGTCCTCTTTGGCATGACCACGCTCGTCTCCCTCTTCATGCTCTACTTCCCGCGCTTCTCGACGGAAAGCTCGCGCTACTTTTTTGAAGGCGCGGGCGGCAAACAGGCTCTCGTCTATCTCGGCATCACGACGCTCGCCTGTCTCGGCTATGGCGCAATCTTTCTGATCGTCGGCCTCTTCTTCCGCAACCCGATCATCCCCGCGATTTTGATCTATGGTTGGGAATGGATCAACTTCCTGTTGCCGCCGCTCCTTAAAAAAGTAGGCGTCATCCACTACCTGCATTCGTTGATGCCCGTGCCGATGAGCGAAGGGCCATTCGCAGTCATGGCCGAACCGACGCCCGCGTGGCTATCCGTTCCCAGTCTCATTATCTTTACCATCATCGTCCTCATCCTCGCCGGTCTCCACATCCGCCGCATGGAGATCAGCTATATCGGAGACTGAAGAAGGCGGAAAAATAAAAGGGTAAAAGGGAAGGGATAACGAGGAAAGGATGAAAGCGTTAGTGGCTTTATCTTTTTCCCGTTATCCCTTTTCCATTGACCCGAAGATTTCGATCTTCCACACGTCATCATTCGTCTGCGTGACTGTGATCTCAACGTCGAGAAACATCTTGACAACTTCGATGTTGGTCGTCGTGTGTAGTGAAGGCTGGCCGGTCGTGTACGAACCGCCGCCCGCGAGCGCGAGTGGGATGAGCAGCTGATCGGCCAGGTGTTCGCCGACGGGGGCATCTGTTTCTAGATACGCGCTCGCTTCATCCGCCGCGCGTTCGGCAACCATCTCGGCGCGCACACCGCGCTCGCCGATGCCGGTGAAGACTTCCGTGAGATGCTCGCTCTCGATCTCAAGCGTCAAGACATTGCCGGGGCTGATGGCGTTTGTCGAAGTCTCGACGCGCAACTCGTCTCCGTCGCTGTCCCCCCAGCCAAGACGTTCGTTGATGACGGCCAACTCGCGTTCGCCGATGTTCGGCGGGAGCTTGACGACGAGCGCGCGGGCGCGGCGTGCGTGAATCTCGCCGCGCGTGAGCAAGTCAAAGGGCTTGAGTTCGTGCGCGGGTTCGATAAGGACGTTGAAGCGTCCGCCGCCGGGCGGATAGAAACCGTAGCGTTCGAGCCGGGCTGTGACGCGCGGCCCCATGCGGTTGATGAGAGGCAGAAAAGTCGTGACGATGAATTCAAAGGGCGGCGCGTGGACATTGTGCGTGCCGCCTTCAAAGGCGAGCCTGCTCGGCGCGTCGGCGAGCATCAGAGGCGGCAAGAGAGTTTGCAGCACGAGCGTCGTGCTTCCGGCGGTGCCGATGGGGAAAGAGTAGTCGCCGGGAGTAATCGCGCCCGGCGTGAAAGTGAACGCGCTTGAGCCGACACTTGCGCCGTCAACTTGCGCTTGTCCGATAGCTGCGGCGGCGTTGACGGCGGTGAGATGTTGTCGTTGCAGGCCGGGCTTCTCGCGGCGTGCGCGCACGTTGTAGATGCGGAAAGGTTTTCCGGTGATGAGCGAGAGCGCGAGCGACGTGCGGATGATCTGCCCGCCGCCTTCGCCCTGTGAACCGTCAATCGTGAGCATAGCGTGAAGGATTGTAACCCAAACCTCGCCGCCTTTTCTCAGAGTGCGCCCGCCTGTTGTACTCTGACGGATGTGACTGAGGTGAAATCAATCGTGCTGCGGTTCGACGCGGGGACGCTCCTGCTCGATGGAGTTGAACGCGAGGCGGCGGCGGAGATGCCGGAAAGTTTTCGCTGGGACGAGCGCGTCCGGCGCTTTCGCGCGCCTGCGCTCTGCTATCGTCATGTCGTGAAATCGCTGATGCGACGAGGAGTGGCCTTCGAGGATCAGGCGCGTGCTTATCACAAGTTCGACTTCCCGACGAAGTTCACGGTCGAGCCGCGCCCTTATCAACAGGAAGCTATCGCCGCGTGGCGTAAGGCGGAACGCTGCGGCGTTGTCATCCTGCCGACGGGCGCAGGGAAAAGTCTCGTCGCGCAAATGGCAATCGAGCAGACACAGCGTTCCACGCTCGTCGTCGTCCCGACGATTGACTTGATGAATCAATGGTACGACCTTCTGCTCTCGTGCTTTCAAGCCGAAGTGGGACTCATCGGCGGCGGCTTCTTCGAGGTCGGCGCGTTGACGGTCTCGACTTATGCTTCTGCCTTTCGCTTCATGGAACGACTCGGCAACGGGTTCGGCCTCATCATCTTCGACGAATGCCATCACCTGCCGGGCGACGTTTTCCGCTACGCCGCCGAGATGTCGCTCGCGCCCTTCCGCCTCGGCCTGACCGCGACGCCCGAACGCGCCGACGGTGCAGACGCAATGCTCGAAGAGTTGATCGGCCCCATCGTCTATCGCCGCGAAGCACATGAACTCGCCGGAGAATATTTGTCCGACTACAGCGTGGTGCGCCTGCACGTCGAAATGAGCGCGGCGGAGCGCGCGGCTTACGAACGTGAGCGCGCCGTTTTCAAAAGTTTTCTGCAAGAGAAAAATATCCGCTTGAGCAGTTTGCAGGGCTGGCAATTGTTCATCGCAGCGAGCGCGCGCAGCGAAGAAGGACGGCGTGCGATGAAGGCCTATCGCGAGTCGAAACGGATCGCGCTCGGCACAGACGCGAAATTGCGCGTGCTGGCGGAATTGCTCAAGCGACATCGCCGGGATCGAGTGCTCATCTTCACCGCCGAGAATGAGATGGTCTATCGCATCTCCGAACAGTTTCTCATTCCCGCCATCACGCATGAAACGAACATCAAGGAGCGTCGCGAGTGGCTCGCTGCATTCAACGCGGGCGATGTGCTCGCGCTCGCCACGTCGAAAGTCTTGAATGAAGGCGTAAACATCCCCGCTGCCTCAGTCGCCGTCGTCCTCTCCGGTTCCGGTTCGACGCGCGAGCACATCCAGCGCCTCGGTCGCATACTGCGCAAGCTGCCCGATAAAGAGGCGACGCTTTACGAAGTTGTCACCCTTGACACGACCGAAGAGGGGATTAGTCGCCGACGCGGTGGCGAACAGTTTCGCGCCAATGCCGCACGAAGCGAAAGCCAGAGCTTGTTGAGTGATCTCTAATCTATGTTGACTGCTGACCTCGCACTAAGCTGGCAGCGCGGCACACAGATCAAGCCGCGCTACATCGCCACGGAAAACCCCGTCTGGTTAGACACGGCGGCTGCCTTGATCGAACTCTTCCGCGAGCATCAAGGATGCACGCGCGCCGAACTCGAAGAGGCTCTAGAAGAGTACGTCGGCACGGGGACGGACTACAAAATCTTGCGCGGCTTGATCAAGTTGCTGCTGGATCGGACGGAATTTGCGGCGGGCGTCGAGACCGTGCCCTTCGACTTGCGCCGCGCGGTTTTTCTGAAGGCGCGCGCCCTTCATCCGGTGACGGACGAGAGCGGGCGCGGGCAAGTTATTGAAGAGGCCGGACGCGAACTGGGTTGTGCGCCGGAGTTGGTGCGCGCGAATTTGTATGCGGACTTGCCGAAGAATCAGAGGCTCGTCGAGTTTGAAGAAACGGACGCTCGCGCGCTGCTCGAACTTTACAACGTGGCGCAGGCGCAGGCGTTGCTGTATCGCTGCGTGCGGATGCACCTGAGTGTCGCGCCGCAGGCGGCGGAAAATTATCGCGAACTCTTCGGCGCGATCAAAGCGTATCGTTTGATTCACACGATCAAAGGAAACGCGGCGAGCGGCTACGAGATCGAACTCGACGGCCCCGTCTCGATGTTTCATCGCTCGCAGAAGTACGGCATTCAGATGGCGGTGTTTTTGCCCGCCCTGCTCTTGTGCAAGAATTGGCGCATGCGCGCCGAGATCACTTCGAGACAAAGCGGCACGGCCTTCTTCGAGATAACGAGCGAGGGGCACGCGCTCCGCTCGCACTACCTGAGCCTGCCGCCTTACGAAAACCCCGTCAAGGAAAAGTTGTCGAGCGCATGGGCGCGATTCGAGAGCGACTGGACGTTGGAAGCGAGTGGCGAGATCATCAACCTCGGCGCGGGCGCGTTCATTCCCGATTTCGTGCTGCGACACGAGCAGGGGCGCGCGGTCTATCTGGAGATTTTGGGATTCTGGACGCCGCTGCATCTCAAGGATCGTCTGCGGGAGTTGGAGGGAAGCGGCTTTCGCAATTATCTCATCGCCGCGTGGGAGGAACTGCGCGGCAGCCGCGAGCCGCTCGTTGCGCAACCGCCGCACACGATCATCTTCAAGCGTTCGCTCGACCCGGCGACCGTCGAATTGACCGTCAACAACTTGTTCCTGGAAGACGAACAACAGGCATGAAAACTTTCAACCTCTGCTTTCTCGGTTTCGGCAACGTGGGCCGCGCGTTGGTTCGTCTGCTCGGCGAGAAATCTGAAGAGTTGCGAGAGGGGTACGGCATCGAATGGCGCGTGGCGGGCGTGGCGACACGGCGCATGGGTTGGATCGCATCGGCTGAAGGATTATCGGTTGAATCGCTGTTGGCGGATAAGAGCGCAGCTATTGGAACTAGGAACTCGACGCAGCCGGTGAACCTGCGCAAGTGGCTCGCGGCGGCGCGGTGCGATGTGTTGTTTGAAATCACGTCGCTTGAGCCTCTGACGGGTCAGCCCGCAATCGAGCACGTTCGCGCCGCGCTCCTGGCGGGGGCGCATGTGGTCACGGCGAATAAGGGCACAATCGTGCACGGTTATCAGGAATTGAATGCGCTCGCGCGCGAACGCGGCAGACGCTTTTTGTTTGAGGCGACGGTGGCCGACATGCCGGTCTTCTCCCTCTTTCGCGAATGCCTGCCGGCGGCCCGCTTACTCGCCTTTCGCGGCATCTTCAATTCCACGACGGGCGTGATTCTCGAAGAGATGGAACATGGACGCACGTTCGCTGAGGGCGTGCGGCGCGCGCAACTCCTCGGCGTCGCGGAGACCGATCCGGCCTACGACGTTGATGGTTGGGACGCGGCGGTGAAGAC
>Ga0136617_10003844_pt1 | contig 13420 bp, 12 predicted proteins | sample AntDrymUQ3222106_2_FD_129672 | JGI IMG/M metagenome (GOLD analysis project Ga0136617, IMG submission 129672) | Polar desert sand microbial communities from Dry Valleys, Antarctica - metaG UQ322 (21.06) | ecosystem: Environmental > Terrestrial > Soil > Desert | place: Antarctica: Dry Valley...
AAGGCGGAGTCCTACGCCTACCGCGACCGGCGCAACCGCAAGCGCGACTTCCGCCGCCTGTGGATCACCCGCATCAACGCCGCGGCGCGCCAGAACGGGATGAGCTACGGCACGTTCATGCACGGCCTCAAGCTGGCCGGGATCGAGATCGACCGCAAGGTGCTCGCCGACATCGCCGTGCGCGACGCCGACACGTTCCGGCGATTCGCCGACGCCGCCCGCGAGGCGTTGCCGGCTTAGCGGCTGACGACACCAGACCTTCCGGGCGCCCCTCCTGACAGGACGGGCGCCCTTTTTGTTTCCCGCAACCGATGCCGATCACCAGCCCCAACAACGAACAGCTCAAGGAGGTCCGCAAGCTCGCCGGCCGCCGCTGGCGCGACAAGACGCGCACGTTCGTGGCCGAGGGCGAGGATCTGATCGAGGCCGCCGAGGCCGCGGGCTGGCGGGCGGAGATCATGCTGTGCGAGGCCGGCTCGGGCCTGGCGGGCGACGAGGTCGCTCCGCACCTGCTCAAGCAGTACTCGCAGCTCGGCTCGGGCACGCGCGCGCTCGCCGTCTACCCGCAGCGCTGGGCGTCGGCCGCCGCCGGGCCGGTGTGCGCCGCGCTGTGGGGCGTCAACGACCCCGGCAACGTGGGCACCGTGCTGCGCTCCGCGCTGGCCTTCGGCGCCGGCAGCGTGGCGCTGGGACCGGGCACCGCCGACCCGTACGGGCACAAGGCGGTAAGGGCGTCGATGGGCGCGATCTTCGCGGTGCCGATCGTGCGGATCTCCAACGTCGGAGAGCTGCCCGGCCACAAGGTCGCGCTCGTGGCGCGCAGCGGCCGCACGCTGGCCGAGGTCGGGCGAGTCGAGGTGACGCTGGTGATCGGCGCGGAACGCGAAGGGCTGCCGGCCGGGGTGCTGGCCGGCTGCAACGAGACGGCGCACATCCCGATCCGCTCGGAGTCGCTCAACGCGGCGATGGCGGCGACGATCGGGCTCTACGAAGTCACTAGGGTGGCGCGCGCATGAAGGGCAAGATCGAGGAGCTCCGGGCGCAGGGCGCTGCGGCGATCGCGGCCGCCGGCGGCACCGCCGAGCTCGAGCAGGCGCGGATCGCCTACCTGGGTCGCAAGGCCGAACTGCCCAATCTGCTGCGCGGCGTCGCGCAGCTCGCGCCGGACGAGCGCGGGGCGATCGGCCGCGCGGCCAACGAGGCGCGCAAGGCGCTGGAGGCGGCCGTCGACGCGCGCCGGGCGGAGCTCGAGCGGGCCGAGCTCGACGTCCGGCTGACCGGCGACGCCCTCGACGTCACGCTGCCCGGCACGCCGGCGGTGCCGGTCGGCCGCCTGCACGTGATCACCGCCATGCGGCGGGAGATCGAGGACATCTTCATGGGCCTCGGCTTCCGCGTCGCCGAGGGCCCGGAGATCGAGACCGTCTACTACAACTTCGACGCGCTCAACTACTCGCCGCACCATCCGACGCGACTGCGGACCGACACCTTCTACACCACCGAGGGCGCGGTCCTGCGCACCCACACGTCGCCGATGCAGACGCGCGCGATGGAGGCGCACCCGCCGCCGCTCTACGTCGTCGTTCCCGGCCGCACGTACCGGCGCGACTCCGATGCCACGCACACGCCGCAGTTCCACCAGGTCGAAGGGCTCGCGGTCGACGAGGACGTCACGCTCGGCGACCTCCAGGGCACGCTGCTCGCCTTCGCCCGCGCAGTGTTCGGCGAGGACCGGAAGGTGCGGCTGCGCCCCCACTTCTTCCCGTTCACCGAGCCGAGCGTCGAGTGCGACGTCTCTTGCTTCAACTGCACCGCCGGCTTCCTGCGCGACGGCGCGCGCTGCCACCTGTGCAAGGGCACCGGCTGGATCGAGATCCTCGGCTCGGGCATGGTCGACCCGAACGTGTTCGGCTACGTGCGCGAGCACGGATACGACCCCGAGCGGATCCAAGGCTTCGCGTTCGGCATGGGGATCGAGCGGATCGCCTTCCTCAAGCACGGCGTGAGCGACCTGCGCCTGATGTACGAGAACGACCTGCGGTTCCTGGAGCAATTCGGATGATGGGCGCAACCGGCTCGGCGCCGGCGCGCGCATGCGGAGCGGACCGATGAGGCTGCCGCTCCTGTGGCTGCACGACTACTGCGATCCCGGCCTCGAGCCGTTCGACCTCGCCGCACGGCTGGCGCTGACCGGCACCGAGGTCGATCGCGTGCACGCGCACGGCGTGACCGCGCTCGAGCACTTCGTGATCGGCAAGGTGCTGAGCGCCGAGCGCCATCCCGACGCCGACCGGCTGACCGTCTGCACGGTCGACACCGGCGCGGGGGAGCCCGCGCAGATCGTCTGCGGCGCGCCCAACGTGGCGGCGGGCCAGACCGTCGCCGTGGCGCGGCCGGGCGCGGTGATGCCCGACGGCACGAAGCTCAAGCGGGCCAAGCTCCGCGGGCAGCAGTCCGACGGGATGATCCTGGCCGAGGACGAGGTCGCCATCGGGACCGAGCACGACGGGATCATGGTGCTCGACGACGCGCTCACGGCCGGCACGCCGCTGGCCGGAGTGCTGCCGATAGCCACCGACGTGCTCGAGCTGGAGATCACGCCCAACCGGCCCGACTGCCTCGGCGTCTACGGCGTTGCGCGCGAGGTGCACGCCGCGACCGACACGCCGCTCGCCCCGGCCCCGTGGTCCGAGGACGAGCACCCGGCGGGCGACGCGATCCCCGGCTTCGTCGTCGACGTGCAGGCGTCCGACCTGTGCCCGCGCTTCACCGCGCGGATGTTCGAGGGCGTGCGGCTCGGGCCCTCGCCCGCGTGGCTGAAGGCGCGGCTGATGGCGGCGGGCCAGCGTCCGATCAACAACGTCGTCGACATCACCAACTACGTGATGCTGCTCACCGGCCAGCCGATGCACGCGTTCGACACCGACCTCGTCGCCGGTGCGACGCTGGTCGTGCGCCGCGGGCGGGCGGGGGAGACGATGACCACGCTCGACGACGTCGAGCGCACGCTGGACGCCGAGATGTGCGTGATCGACGACGCGGAAGGGCCCACCTCGATCGCCGGGGTCATGGGCGGCGCGCGCTCGGAGGTGCGTGAGACCACCACGCGCGTGCTGATGGAGGCCGCGACCTGGAACGGGCCGAACATCCAGCGCACGTCCACGCGCCTGGCGCTGCGGACCGAGGCGTCGGGCCGGTTCGAGAAGCAGCTGCAGCCCGAGCAGGCCACCGAAGGCCAGGCCGTGGCGACGAAGCTGATGATCGAGCTGTGCGGCGCGCGGCCGGTCGGCGGCACGATCGACGTCGGCGGTCCCGGGCCGGAGCCGTTGACGCTGCGGCTGCGCGACGTGAGGACCGAGCGGCTGCTCGGCGTGGTGGTGGCGCGCGAGGACGCCGCCCGGATCCTGGCCGGCCTGGGCTTCGGTGTGATCGAGGCCGAGGACGGGCTCGACGTGACCGTGCCGCCGTGGCGGCGGGCCGACGTGGAGCGCGAGGCCGACCTGATCGAGGAGGTCGCCCGGGTCTGGGGCCTGGAGCGCATCCCCGCGACGCTGCCCTCCCGCCGCGGGGCGGTCGGGCGCCTGGCGCCCGAGCAGCGGATCCGCCGCCGCGCCGAGGACGCGCTGGTCGGCGCCGGCCTGTCGGAGGCCGTCGGCTGGAGCTTCGCCGCCCCCGACGTCGCGCGCCGGCTCGGCCTGCCGGACGACCTCGTCGTGCTCGAGAACCCGATGTCCGAGGAGCAGTCGGTCATGCGGGCCACGCTCGTCGGCTCGCTGCTGGACGCGCTCGCGCGCAACCGCTCGCGCGGGTTCGAGGACGTGCGCCTGTTCGAGTACGGCGCGGTGTACGTGCCGCGGCTCGACCCTGTCCCGGCGCAGCGCGGAGCGCCCGGCGGCGCACGGTCTGACCCCCTCGCGTTCACCGGCAACCCCTGGTACCCGGTCGCCGACCCGGCCCTGCCGATCGAGCGCACGCGCCTCGCCGCGCTGATGACCGGTCGGGCCCGGCCGGCGAGCTGGCGCGACGCCGAGCCGCCGCGCGTGGACGTCTTCACCGCCAAGGGGGTGCTGGAGACGCTGCTGGACGCGCTGCGGGTCGACTGGCGCGTCGACGCCGCCACCGACCAGCCGTTCCTGCACCCGCGTCGCGGGGCGACCGTGTTCGCCGGCGACCGGCGCGCGGGCTGGCTCGGCGAGCTGCACCCGTCGGTCGCCGCCGGCTGGGACCTCGACGGCGTCGTCGCCGGCTTCGAGCTCGACTTCGGCGTGCTCGCCGCGGCCGCCACGTCCGTGCCGCGCTACGAGGACCTCACGTCGTTCCCCGCGATCCGGCAGGACCTCGCCGTGGTCGTCGGCGACGACGTGCCGTCGGCCCGGGTGCTCGAGGTGATCCGGAGCGCCGGCGGCGCGCTGCTGCGCCGCGCCGAGGTGTTCGACGTGTACCGCGGCGCCCAGGTCGGCGCGGACCGCGTCCTGCCTCCCTCGTCTCTTCGCTCGCTCGCGGTCCGGCTGGAGTTCCAGGCGCCCGACCGCACGCTCACCGACCAGGACGTCGCCCAGCGGCGCGACAAGATCGTCGCCGCTCTGCGCGAGCAGGTCGGAGGCGAGCTGCGTGGCTAGGGTCGCCGTGCTCGGCGCGAGCGGCTATGCCGGGGCCATCGCGGCGATGCTCGTGCACCGCCATCCGTTCTTCGAACTGGCCCACGTCACCGCGCGCTCGGAGGCCGGCGCGCGGCTGGACGACATCCACCCGCGCACGCGCGTGCCGATGGCACTCGAGCCGTGGGACCCCGAGGTCCAGTCCGACGTCGACGCGGCGCTGGTCTGCTGGCCGCATCGCGTCGCCGCGCCCGCGGTGGCGCAGCTGCGCGAGCGCGGCGTGCGCGTCGTCGACCTGTCGGCCGACTTCCGGCTGGAGGACCGCGGGATCTACGAGGACTGGTACGGCGAGCACGGCGCGCCCGAGCTGTTCGGGCAGGGCGTCTACGGCCTGCCGGAGCTGCACCGCGACCGGATCGCCGGCGCCGATCTCGTCGCCAACCCCGGCTGCTACCCGACCGCGGCGCTGCTCGCGCTCGCGCCGCTCGCCCGCGCCGGGCTGATCGGCGACGTCGTGATCGACGCGAAGGCGGGCGTCTCGGGCGCCGGCCGCGAGCCGACGCCGGCCACGCACTTCATCTCCGCCGACGAGAACATGACGCCCTACAAGGTCGAGCGCCACCGCCATACGCCCGAGATCGAGCAGGAGCTCGCCGGCCAGGGCGCGGCGGTCACGATCACGTTCACGCCGCACCTGGTCCCGCTCGCGCAGGGCGAGCTGGTCTCCTGCTACGTCATGCCCGCGCGCGAGCACACCGAGGACGAGGTGATGGCCGTCTACGACGACGCCTACGCGCGCGAGCCGTGGGTGGAGCTGCGGCTCGGGCCGCCCGGCGTCCTGGAGGTGCGCGACACCAACTACTGCCGCGTGTCGGTGCACTGCGACGGGCGCACGGGGCGCATCCTGGTGTTCGCGTCGATCGACAACCTGTGGAAGGGCGCCGCCTCGCAGGCGGTGCAGAACCTCGACGTGATGTTCGGGCGCGACGAGCGCGAGGGGCTGGCGTGACGCCGTTCGCGTCGCGCTGGGTCGAGCCGCCGCCCTCGGTCACGGAGCTGCCCGGCGGCCTGGCGGCGGGCTTCCGCGCGGCCGGCGTCGCGGCGGGCATCAAGCCGTCGGGCGACCCCGACCTGGCGCTGCTGGTCTCCTCCGAGCCCGACACGGTGAGCGCGGCGCGCTTCACCCGCTCCGGCGTGCTGGCGGCGCCGGTGCTCCTGTGCCAGGCGCGCTGCCGGCTGGACGCCCTGCGCGCGGTCGTCGTGAACTCCGGCAACGCGAACGCCGCGACCGGCAACCGCGGCCTGGAGGACGCGGCGCGCATGCAGGGCGCGGGCGCGATGGCCGCCGGCGTGCACGAGGAGCGCGTCGCGGTCGCCTCCACCGGCGTGATCGGCGTGCCGATGCCGATGGACGGCGTCCCGCGCGGGATCCTGGCCGCTCGCTCCGAGCTCGCCGCCGACGGCGACGCCGCGTTCTGGCGCGCGATCGCCACGACCGACGCGTTCGAGAAGCGGCTCTCGCTCGCCGTCGCGCTGCCGTCGGGCACCGTGCGCGTGAGCGCGCAGGCCAAGGGCGCGGGGATGATCCAGCCGGGCTTCGCGACGCTGCTGTGCTTCGTGCAGACCGACGCGGTGCTGACGGCGGCGACCGCCGACCTGCTGCTCGGCGTCTGCGTGAAGCGCTCGTTCGACCGCATCTCGGTCGACGGGCAGCTCTCCACCAACGACACGGCGCTGCTGATGGCCTCCGGCGCCGGCGGCGTGATCGTCGAGCCGGAGTCCGAGGACGAGCTGCGCTTCGGCGAGGCGCTCGACTACGTGCTGCGGCGGCTGGCGGTGCAGGTCGTGCGCGACGGCGAGGGCGCCACCCGGATCGGGCGCGTCCACGTCCACGGCGGCCACGACGCCACGGTCGAGCGGGTGGCGCGCGGGGTCGCCAACTCGCCGCTGGTCAAGGCGGCGCTGCACGGCGGCGACCCCAACTGGGGCCGCATCGCGCAGGCCGTCGGCGCCGCGGTGCCCGGCGCGGCGCCGCTCCCGTTCGACGTCTGGATCGAGGGCGTGCAAGTGTGCGCCGCCGGTGTCGCGGTCCCGCACGACGCGCCGGCGCTGGCCGCCGCGGTCGCGGGCGAGGAGGTCTCCTACGTCGTCGGGCTGCCGGGCGAGGGCGCCGAGACCGAGGTGTTCTTCTCCGACCTCTCGCACGAGTACGTGCGCATCAACGCGGAGTACACGACGTGACGCACGAAGTGGCCACGCTGCTCGAGGCGCTCCCCTACATCCGGGAGTTCCACGGCAGGACGGTGGTGATCAAGTACGGTGGCGCCGCGATGGAGGACCCCGCGCTGCGCGAGGACTTCGCGCGCGACGTCGTGCTGCTCAAGTACGTCGGGATGAACCCGATCGTCGTGCACGGCGGCGGGCCGGAGATCACCCGCTACATGGAGCGCCTGGACCTGCCGGTGGAGTTCGTCGGTGGACTCCGCGTCTCCGACGCGGCGACCGTCGAGGTCGCCAAGATGGTGCTCGTCGGCAAGGTCAACAAGGACATCGTCCTGCGCCTGGGCCGTCACGGGCAGCCGGCGGTCGGCCTGTGCGGCGACGACGGCCTGCTGTTCCGCGTCGCGACGATGGAGGGGCCGGAGGGCGAGGACATCGGCTACGTCGGGCGGATCGAGCGCATCGACGTGGGCGTGATCCGGCACGTCGCCGAGGACTACATCCCGGTGATCGCGTCCGTCGGCGCCGACCGCCACGGCCGCTCGCACAACGTCAACGCCGACGAGGCCGCCGGCGCCGTCGCCCGCGCGCTCGGCGCCTACAAGGTGATGTTCCTCACCGACGTCGCCGGCTGGCTGGCGGATCCCGCCGACGCGGGGTCCGTGATCTCCGAGACGACCGCCGCCGAGGTCGAGCAGGCGCTGCCCTCGCTGGCCGGCGGGATGCGCCCGAAGCTCGCGGCCTGCGTGAACGCGATCCACGGCGGCGTGGCCAACGCGCACATCATCGACGGCCGCACGCCGCACTCGCTGCTGCTCGAGCTGTTCACCGATGCCGGCATCGGCACGAAGGTACGCCCAGCACGGTGAGCGGCGCGCTGATGAACACCTACGCCCGCTTCCCGGTCGAGTTCGAGCGGGGGGAGGGGGTGACGCTGTGGGACGCCGAGGGCAACGCGTACCTCGACTTCCTGGCCGGCATCTCGGTCTGCAACGCCGGCCACTGCCACCCGCAGGTGGTAGCAGCGATCGAGGCGCAGGCGCGCACGCTGATGCACGTCTCGAACCTCTACTTCACCCGGCCGATGGTCGAGCTGGCCGAGCGGCTCTCCGCGTCCTCGCTCGGCGGGCGCGTCTACTTCGCCAACTCGGGCGCCGAGGCCAACGAGGCGGCGCTCAAGCTCGTCCGCAAGGCACGCCCGCGCGGCGACGTCGTCGTGCTGCACGGCGGTTTCCACGGCCGCACCTACGGCGCGCTCTCGGCGACGTTCCAGGAGTCCAAGCAGGCCCCGTTCGCGCCGCTGGTGCCCGGATTCGTGCCCGTGGCGCGCGACCCCGAGGCGCTCGACGCCGCGGTGGGCGAGACCACCGCGGCGGTCCTGCTGGAGCCGATCCAGGGGGAGACCGGCGTCACCGTCCTGTCCGGGGAGCTGCTGGCGGCCGCGCGCGCGGCCTGCGATCGCACCGGCGCCGCGCTGGTGTTCGACGAGGTGCAGACCGGGATGGGTCGCACGGGGACGCTGTGGGCCTACGAGGGCGTCGGCGTGGTGCCCGACGCGATCACGGTCGCCAAGGCGCTCGGCGGCGGCCTGCCCGTCGGCGCGCTGATCACCGGCGAGCGGCTCGCCGACGTGCTCGCCCCGGGAGACCACGGCTCGACGTTCGGGGGCGGCCCGGTGATCGCGGCGGCGGCGCACGCCGCGCTCGACGTGCTCGACGACCCGGCCCTGCTGGCGCGCGTGCGCGAGCTGGGCGCGCGCCTGCGGGAGTCGTTGCGCGAGCTGCCGGGCGTGCTCGACGTGCGCGGGCGCGGGCTGATGGTGGCCGCCGACGTCGACCGCTCGGCGCCCGATGTCGTGCGCCGAGCGCTGCTCGAGCAGCGACTCGTGATCAACGCGACCGGCCCGCAGACGCTGCGCTTCCTGCCGCCGCTCGTCGTCGAGCAGTCCCACGTCGACGACGCGCTCGCCCGGCTGGCGCCGCTGCTGTCCTGACTTCGCCACTCGTCCGCCTCGGCGTGGCGCCGACCGGTGCGCGCTGTAGCGCGTGCGCGAAGCGCTCCTCCTCGAGTGCCGCGGGCAGCGCTGGAGGCGGCCGGTGCTCAGCCGACGAGCTCGACGGTGACGTCAAGCGCGCGATAGGTGTCGAGCGCCCGGCGATCGCGCGTCCCGAGCGTGAGTCGATGCTCGGCAGCCGTCGCGCCGACGAGTGCGTCGTACACCGACCCTCCCGCGATCCGGGCCGATTCGAGTCGCGCGAGCAGCGTCGTCGCCGCGTCAGCGCTAAGGAACCTCGTATGGGGGAAGCCGGCCTGCAGCAGTCGAGCCACGGTCGCGGGCGTGCGGCGGGCCGGGGGTGGAAGTCGCGTCAGCACCGAGAACGTCTCGAAGGCCGCGTGGCCGGCGAGCCCGAGTTGCCGGTCTGCGAGAGCCTCGTAGGTCGCGGCATGATGCTCGTGGTCGGCCACCGTGAGCGCGACGGCGACGCTCGTGTCGACCAGCAGGTCGGGACCGCGCCTACCTCTGGTCGGCATCGCGGAGCGACCGTACGACGGCGTCGTCGACGACCGTTCCGGCCGCCGGTATCACGAGGCGCCCGCCTCGCTCTTCGAGTGACTCGAGTGCGATCGGCTCGACACGGATCCCTGTGCCGTCGGCGATGACCTCGACGACGCCGGGCCGCAGGCCGAGGCGATCTCGCAGCGCCTTCGGTATGACGAGCCGTCCTGCCTTGTCGATGGTTGCCCACATGCCTTGAGCGTACCATCGCAATGGTTGCCGGGACCATTCTCCGCCGGTCACGCGACCCTCCCGGCCGACTAGAGTTGCCGCCTCGCACCCGTGGAGCCCTCGATCGACAACATCGCGCCGGCCGGCGCCGCGGACGCCGAGCGCATGCGCGTGCTGCTCGTCGAGGACGACGACGGCGACGCGCTGCTCGTCGAGGAGGAGCTGGAGCAGTCGGGCGCGCGCGTCGAGCTCGCACGCTGCCGGACGCTCGCCGAGGCCGCCCGCGTGGGCCCGGCCGGCTATGACTGCATGCTGCTCGACCTCAATCTGCCCGACGCCCAGGGGCTCGACGGCCTGCGCGAGCTGCGCGCGCTCGCGCCGGGGCTCGCGGTGCTCGTGCTCACCGGGCTCGACGACGAGCGGCGCGGCGTCGAGGCGGTCGCCGCCGGTGCGCAGGACTACCTGGTCAAGGGCTCGACCAGCGGCGTGCTGCTGGCGCGTTCGCTGCGCTACGCCGTCGAGCGCCGGCGCGCCGAGCTGACCCAGCAGCAGCTCTCGATCGCGCAGCTCGAGGCGCGCGAGAACGCGCGGCTGGAGCGCGGGCTGCTGCCGGCGCCGCTCGTGACCGACCCGGCGCTGACGCTCGCGACCCACTACCGGCCGGGCCGCCGCCGCGCGCTGCTGGGCGGCGACTTCTTCGACGCGGTTCAGACGCCCGGCGGGGTCGTGCATGCGGTGATCGGGGACGTCGCCGGCCACGGCCCCGACGAGGCGGCGCTCGGCGTCTGCCTGCGCATCGCGTGGCGCACGCTGGTCCTCGCAGGCTCGCCGCCGGACGAGCTGCTCGCGCGGCTGCAGGACGTCCTCGTCGTGGAACGCCACGCCGAGCAGGTGTTCACGACGCTGTGCATGGTCTCGCTCGACGCCGAGCGCAGCGGCGCGGTGGTCCGCCTCGCCGGGCACCCGCCGCCGCTGCTGCTGGCCGGCGGGCGCGCGCAGGCGCTGGAGCCGGGCCCGCCCGGCCCGCCGCTCGGCATCCTCGCCGACGCGCGCTGGCCGGCGTACGCGATCCAGCTCCCCGCCGCGTGGTCGCTGCTGCTCTACACCGACGGCGTGATGGACGGCTACGTGGGCGATGGCAAGCGGCGCCTGGGGGAGGCCGGGCTCGCCGAGGTGGTGGCGGCCGCGCAGGCGGGCGCGGAGGACGAGCCGCGCGAGCTGGTCCGGCTCGTCGTCGAGCGCGCCGAGGACCTGAACGCCGGCCCGCTCGCCGACGACGTCGCCCTGCTGCTCGTGGCGCGGCGAGGCCCGTGAGCGACGAGCGGCCGGTTCGCCCGTCCGCGCGCGGGCTGCAGCGCCTGACGGTGACGCAGTGGTTCGCGCTGGTCGTCGGCGTGCTGGCGCTCGTCGCCGCCGCCGGCCTGCTCGCCGGCCTGCTCGCGCTCGCGCGCCTGAGCGACCGGCGACAGCTCCTCGTCGACCGGATCGACCCGGCGAACGTCGCGGCGCTGCGCCTCTCCAACGCGCTGCTCGACGCCGAGACCGGCGTGCGCGGCTTCGTGCTCGGCGGCGAGGAGGTGTTCCTGGCGCCCTACCGCCGCGGGATCGACGAGGAGCGAGTGGCGCTGCGCGAGCTCGAGCGGGTGCAGTCGCCGGGCGAGCTGGCGATCGCGCGCGCTCACCTGGCGCAGGTGCGCCGGCTCGCCGACGCCTGGCGCGCGGAGTACGCCGTGCCGGTCATCGCCGCCGTCCGCGCCGGGGAGCCGCCGCCGCCGGCGTCGGCGGGCAGGCAGCGCTTCGAGCTGCTGCGCGGCGCGCTCGCCGCGGAGCAGCGCGACCTGCGGGCGGCCCGGGTGCAGGCCCGCGCACAGCTCGAGAGCACGGCGCGCTTCGCGACGGCGATGTTCGTCGGCGCGGGGGTGCTCGTGCTGCTCTCGCTGCTCGCCGCCGCGCTCGCGCTGCGTCGCATGGTCATCGCCCCGCTTGGCCGCCTCGCCCGCGGCGTGCGCACGGTGGCCCGGGGCGACTTCGAGCACGCGCTCGAGCCGTCCGGCCCGCGCGACGTGGCGCAGCTGGGACGCGACGTGGAGGGGATGCGCGAGCGGATCGTGGCCGAGATCGCGGCGCTGCGCGATGCCGAGCTCGCCCTGATCGGGCAGGCGGGCGAGCTGCGGCGCTCCAACGAGGAGCTCGAGCAGTTCGCGTACGTCGCGTCGCACGACCTGCAGGAGCCGCTGCGCAAGGTGGCGAGCTTCACGCAGATGCTCGAGCGCCGGTACAAGGGCGAGCTCGACGAGCGCGCCGACCGCTACATCGGGTTCGCCGTCGACGGCGCCAAGCGCATGCAGGAGCTGACCAACGACCTGCTCGAGTTCTCGCGCGTCGGCCGGCTCGACGTCAAGCAAGAGCCGGTCGACACCAACGAGCTGGTGGCGGAGGCCCGGGCGCGGCTGGCGGCGGCGCTGCAGGAGACCGGCGCCGAGGTGTCCGCGAACGGGCTGCCGACCGTGACCGGGGACGCCGGCCTGCTCGCGGCCGTGTTCCAGAACCTGATCGCCAACGCGATCAAGTTCCGCGCCGACGCGCCGCCGCGCGTGTGGATCGAGGCCGAGCGTGACGCGCGCTTCTGGCGCTTCGAGTGCACCGACAACGGCATCGGCGTCGAGGACCAGTACGGCGAGCGCATCTTCGTCATCTTCCAGCGCCTGCACACGCGTGAGGCCTATGAGGGCACCGGGATCGGCCTGGCGATGTGCCGCAAGATCATCGAGTACCACGGAGGGCGGATCTGGCTCGTCCCCGCGGAGGCGGGCCGCGGCGCCCGCTTCGACTTCACGCTCCCCGCCCACGAATTGCAGGAGGAGCTCGCAGCATGAGCACGCCCGAGCACGTCGAGATCGTCGACGTCCTCCTGGTCGAGGACGATCCCGGCGACGTCCTGCTGATCGAGGAGGCGTTCGCCGACAACAAGGTCCACAACCGGCTGCACACCGTGTCGGACGGCGTCGAGGCGCTCGCGTTCCTGCGCCGCGAGGGCCGGTACGCCGACGCGCCGCAGCCCGACCTCGTGCTGCTCGACCTCAACCTGCCGCGCAAGGACGGCCGCGAGGTGCTCGGGGAGATCAAGGCCGACGAGGCGCTGCGGCACATCCCGGTCGTCGTGCTCACGACCTCCAAGGCCGAGGAGGACGTGCTGCGCTCCTACAAGCTGCACGCCAACGCCTACGTGACCAAGCCGGTCGACTTCGAGCGCTTCATCGAGGTCGTCCGCCAGATCGACGAGTTCTTCGTCACGGTGGTCAAGCTGCCGCGGCACTGGCAGCGCCCTTGAACCTGCCCAGCGGCGCCGTCCTTCCTCGAGCTCAGGCGACGAGCTGGGCGATGCCCGCGATGCCGATGACGACGATGGCTGCGCGGAGCATCGATTGGGGCAGGCGCCGGCCGACCCGGGCACCGATCTGGCCTCCAGCGACTGCGCCGCCGGCGAGCAGCGCGACCGCAAGCCATTCCACTTGCGTCACGGCGATGAACAGGAGTGCGGAGGCGACGTTGTCCACTGCTTGCAGCACGTTCTTGAGGGCGTTGACCTGTTGCAGCGACTCGGCCAGGAGCAGCCCCATGACGGCCAGCAGGATCACCCCTTGGCCGGCGCCGAAGTAGCCGCCGTAGACACTCGTCGAGAAGACCGCGGCGAAGGACGGGAGCGACAATGCGAAAGACGCCGGGCGGCACCACCACCAGCAGCAGTGCCCCGGCGGCCCCGCCCAGCAGCGCGGCAATCGAGAAGCGCGCGACGCGGCTCGTCGTGCCGGAGAGCTCCTTGCGATAGCCGACGGCTCCGCTGATCGAGCCGGGGGCGAGACCGACGTTGTTG
>Ga0136617_10003846_pt1 | contig 13418 bp, 8 predicted proteins | sample AntDrymUQ3222106_2_FD_129672 | JGI IMG/M metagenome (GOLD analysis project Ga0136617, IMG submission 129672) | Polar desert sand microbial communities from Dry Valleys, Antarctica - metaG UQ322 (21.06) | ecosystem: Environmental > Terrestrial > Soil > Desert | place: Antarctica: Dry Valley...
CCCAAAGCCGTTCGTGTGGACCGCGACCGCTGAGGACATCCTGACCAAGGTCGCCCGCGGCCGCGTCGCCCTCCAAGCAGTCACTCAAAACTGAGACACACCACTAGGCTGGTCCGGTGATCCACACCGAGCGTCCGGGGCCCACGCTGCGCCTCACCACCGAGGAGCACGCCGGCGCGGACGCGCGCACCCGGGAGGACCGGGTGGCGGCCGAGGAGCCGCTGGAGATCCGACTGGCGTGGCCGGGTGCTCCCGCTCGCCGGGTATGGGTGACGATGCGGACCCCCGGACATGACTTCGAGCTCTCCGCCGGGTGGCTGGTGCACGAGGGGCTGGCCGCGCCGGGCAGCCTGCACTCGGTGGCCTACTGCACCGACGAGGACCTCACCGCGCAGCAGGAGTTCAACGTCGTCACCGTCACCCTCGACCGCGAGCCGGCGCGCGATGTCGGCCACCGCCACGCCGCCGCCTCGTCCGGGTCCTCGGCGTGCGGTGTCTGCGGCAAGGACTCGGTCGAGGAGGCGCTGACGACCCCGCGCGCCGAGCGCTGGGCAGGACCCTCCCCCGACGCCGTCGTCGTCCGTGCGCTCCCCGACCGGTTGCGGAGCTCCCAGCCGGTCTTCGACGAGACCGGCGGGGTCCACGCCTGCGGGCTCGCCACCGCCGACGGTGAGCTCCTCGTCGTACGCGAGGACGTCGGGCGCCACAACGCGGTCGACAAGGTGACCGGCGCGCGGGTGCTCGCCGCTCACTCCCCGGCGGAGGCGGTCCTGGTCGTGAGCGGCCGCGCGGGCTTCGAGCTGGTGCAGAAGGCGGTCAGCGCCGGGGTCGGGAGCCTGGTCGCTGTGGGCGCGCCCACGTCACTGGCCGTCGGCCTGGCCCGCGAGGCCGGGCTCGGGCTGTGGGGCTTCACGCGCGCCGACCGCACCGTCCGCTATGCGTGACGCCCGTTTGTGTCACGGGACCAGGTGCGCAACGGTGGAGGGGTACTGCACTCGATCGGAAGCGAGCGTCATGCTCAACCTCACCGAGAACGCCAGCACCGTCGTCAAGGGCATCGCCGACCAGATCCCGGAGGCCAGCGGCCTGCGGATCACCGCCCTCGCCACGGAGGAGGCTCAGCCGCCGTCCTTCGACGTCGCGCCGGCCGCCCAGGCCGAGCCGGGCGACGAGGTCGTGGAGGCCGACGGAGCCACCGTCTACCTCGACGGCGACGCAGCCCAGGAGCTCGACGACAAGGTCCTCGACGCCAGCGTCGACCAGGAGGGCCGCGTGGAGTTCGCGCTGGCTCCCCAGGGCTGAGAACTCAGCCGGGCCAGCCCGGCTGACCGGTCCGCACGGAACGACCTCGGCGTGGGTACCCAGCACCGTCGGTGCCCACGCCTACCGTCGTCCCGTGCGGATCCTCCATACCTCCGACTGGCACCTCGGGCGGTCCTTCCACCGCGAGGGACTGCTCGGCGCCCAGGCGACCTGGGTCGACCACCTTCTCGGGGTGGTCGAGACCGAGCGGGTCGACCTGGTCGTCGTCTCCGGCGACGTCTATGACCGGGCGCTGCCACAGGTCGACGCCGTGGCCCTGGCCGACGAGGCGTTTGCCCGGCTGGCCGCCTCGCGCGCACGGGTCGTCATCACCAGTGGCAACCACGACAGCGCCCAGCGGCTGGGCTTCGGCTCCCGCCTGATGGACGCCGCCGGCGTTCATGTCCGCACCGACGCGGCCCGCGTCGGCACCCCCCTCCTCCTCGACGACGCCCATGGTCCGGTGGCCGTCTACGGGCTGCCCTACCTCGACCCCGACCTGCTGCGCGAGCCGTGGCAGCTGCCCGGCCGATCCCACGAGGCGGCCCTCGGGGCGGCGATGGCGCGGGTCCGCGCCGACCTCGCCGGACGCCCCGGTGGCACCCGCTCGGTCGTGATGGCCCACGCCTTCGTGGCGGGCTGCCAGCCGAGCGACTCCGAGCGTGACATCAGCGTGGGCGGGGTCTCGCTGGTGTCCTCCTCGCTCTTCGACGGCGTCTCCTACACCGCCCTCGGCCACCTCCACGGCCCCCACGTCGTCGAGGAGTCCGTCCGCTACAGCGGGTCGCCGCTCGCCTACTCCTTCTCCGAGGCCGGTCAGCACAAGGGCTCCTGGCTGGTCGACCTCGACGCCGGAGGCGTCAGCGCAGCCGAGTTCGTCCCAGCACCGGTGCCCCGTCCGCTCCGGGTGCTGCGGGGTGAGCTCGACGAGCTGCTGGCCGATCCCTCGCTCGCCGACCACGAGGCCGCCTGGCTGCAGGTCACCCTCACCGACGACCTGCGACCCGAGCGGGCGATGGAGCGGGTGCGCATCCGCTTCCCCCACACCCTCGCGCTGCTGCTCGAGCCCGACGGCGATCCGCTGGCGTCCACCCCGTCGGCCCGGATGCAGGGTCGCTCCGACCACCACGTCACGCTCGACTTCGTCACCGACCTCCGCGGCCGTGCGGCCACCGGCGAGGAGGCCGCGCTGCTCCAGCTGGCGTGCGACTCCTGCAGCGACGACCCCGACGTCGACACCCTGCTCACGGAGACCGTGTCATGAGGCTCCATCACCTCGAGGTCGTCGCCTTCGGGCCCTTCGCCGAGCCGGTCGAGGTCGACTTCGACGCGCTCTCCGGCGCGGGCCTCTTCCTGCTGACAGGCGCGACCGGAGCCGGCAAGACCTCCGTCCTCGACGCCGTGTGCTTCGCCCTCTACGGCGCGGTGCCCGGCGACCGGCAGGGCGCCAAGCGGCTGCGCTCCGACCACGCCGCCCCCGGCGCCGTACCGTCGGTGACGCTCGAGTTATCGGTGGCCGGCCGCCGGTTCCGGGTCCTCCGCTCCCCCGCCTGGCACCGGCCGCGCAAGCGCGGCGAGGGCACGACCCGCGAGCAGGCTCGGGTGCTGCTCTGCGAACGACTCGACGGAGCCTGGATCCCCCGCGCGACCCGGCTCGACGAGGCCGGACACCTCGTCTCCGAGCTGCTCGGGATGACGCTCACGCAGTTCTGCCAGGTCCAGCTGCTGCCGCAGGGCAGGTTCCAGGCGTTCCTGCGAGCCGAGTCCGACGAGCGGCACCGGCTGCTGCAGCGACTGTTCCGGACCTCGCGCTTCGAGGACGTCGAGCAGTGGCTCCGCGACCGGCGTCGCTCGCTGCGGCATGAGGCCGACCGGCGCCACCACTCCGCGGCCGAGGTCGTCAGTCGCATCAGCGAGGCCGCCGGGCGCGAGCTGCCCGAGGGGTGGGACCCCCACGACCTGCGCCCCGTTGCCGGCGAGATCGCGCCCTGGGCCGCGCAGGTCGGCGTCGAGTCGACCGCCGCCACGACGGAGGCGTCCCGCGTGGTCGCTGCCCGCAGGCAGTCCGAGGCGGCGTCCCGGCAGCGACTCGAGGCGGGCCGGACCATCGCCGAACGGCAGCAGCGCCGGGCGCGGGCCGATGCCCGCGCCGCCGCGCTCGCTGCCGGCCGTCGGGGCCACGAGGCACGGGTCGCAGTCCTGGCGTCCGCGCGACGTGCCACCGGCGTCCTGCCGCTGTGGCACGAGGTCGGCCGGGCCCGGCGCGAGGCCGACGCGGCCGAGGACCAGACCTCACGAGCACTCGCAGCAGTCCGCGACCTGGTGGGGCGTCCCGACTGCGGCGTGGACACCCTCGCGGCAACAGGACATGGCGCGACGACCGCGGCTGCCCGGGCCCGTGCCCGCGAGCCCCACGTCGCCGAGCTCGCGGCGCTCGAGCAGTCGCTCGAGGCGTCGTCGGATCGCAGTGACGAGGTCGCTGACCGGCTCACGGCGCTCGACGAGCGGGCGACCGCGCTGCCGGCAGAGGTCGAGCAGGCCCGGGCCGCGGAGTCGGCCGCGACGCGCGCGAGCGACGCGATCCCGGCTGCTCGCCAGGAGGCGACCATGGCCGCGGAGCGCCTCGATGCGGCGAGGCTGGTGGCCCGGCTGGTCCTCGACAAGGCGGCCGCCGAGACCCGCCACCACGCCTCGATCGACACCGCCCAGGAGCGGCGGGAGCTGTGGCTGCGCATCCAGGAGCAGCGACTGGAGGGCATGGCGGCCGAGATCGCGGGAGCCCTGGCCGTCGGCGGGAGCTGCCCGGTGTGCGGCTCGGCCCACCACCCCCAGCCGGCTCGCCCCGCGGCGGGAGCCCCAGACGCGGCCTCCGAGCGGGCCGCCCGACGCTCCGTCGACGACGCCGAGTCGGAGCGCCACGCCAGGTCGCTCGCGGTCCACGACCTGCAGACCCGGCTCGACGTGGCGCGCGAACACTCGGGACACCGCGGCGTGCCCGACCTCGAACGCGTCCATGCCGCCGCCACGTCCGCGCTCGCACGGCTCCGGGCCGAGGCCGAGACGCTGGCCGCCACGGTCCACGACCGGAAGACGCGGGAGACCGAGCTCGGCGGCCTGTTCGAGCAGCGCTCCGGGCTCCGGTCCGAGGCGGCACGACTCGACGCAACCGGTGTCGACCTCGGGCGACGGGTCGCCCGGCTCACCACCGAGCTGGCCGAGCTCCTCGCCGGCACCGGTCACGACACCGTGTCAGGTCTCGCCGGCCACCTCGACACCGTCGCAGCGCGATGCCGGGAGGCCGTCGCCGCTGCTGCCGACCTCGAGCGCGCCCGCTCCCTGGCCCGGCAGGCTCTCGCGCGTGCCACGTCGGGCTCCGCCGAGCAGGGCTTCGTCGACGAGGGCTCCGTACGCGCGGTGGCACTGCCCGGCCTGCTCCTCGAGCGGCTGGAGCGAGACGTGCGCGACCACGAAGCAGCGCTCTCGGCGGTGACCGAGGCGCTCGCCGACCCCGAGCTCGAGGCGACCGCAGCGGCCGAGCCCCCGGACCTGGAGACCCTCACCCGCCACCACGCGCGCGACCACGACGCGCTCGCCGCGGCTCGCGCGACCGCCTCGGTGTGCGAGCGTCGCGAGGCACGACTGCGACGGCTCGTCGCCGACCTCGACACCGCCCTCACCGCCTGGGCCCCGGTCCGGGCCGAGCTCGAGGTGGCCGACCGGATGGCTGGTCTCGCCGACGGCACCTCCGCCGACAACCGGCTGCGGATGCGGCTGTCGGCCTACGTCCTGACCTCACGGCTCAGCCGCGTGGTCGATGCGGCCAACGAGCGACTGGCACGGATGTTCGACCACCGCTACGCCCTCGAGCACTCCGGCGACCGCGGCGTCGGCGAGTCCCGGGGCGGGCTGAGCCTGCGGGTGCGCGACGACTGGACGGGAGAGTCCCGTGACCCCGTCACCCTCTCCGGCGGCGAGACCTTCGTCGTCTCGCTCGCGCTCGCCCTCGGTCTCGCCGATGTCATCGCCCACGAGGCAGGCGGCTCGGAGCTCGACACCCTCTTCGTCGACGAGGGCTTCGGCTCGCTCGACGCCGAGACCCTCGACCAGGTGCTCGACACCCTCGACTCGCTCCGCGACGGCGGCCGGGTCGTCGGCGTCGTCAGCCACGTCGCCGAGATGCGCGACCGCATCCCGACCCAGCTGCACGTCCGCAAGCGCCGCGTCGGCTCGACCCTCTCCCAGCGCTGACGAGGCGCCGAGACGCCGCCCAGGTGCCCTCGGACCGCCTCTTGCGGATCGGCTAGGTTCGGGGCCATGACCGGAGCCGAGCTCGATCCGACCTTCACCGCGCTCCCCTACCGCGCCCTCGGCGACACCGCCCTCGACCGGGCCCGCGCGCTCGGGGTCAGCCACGCCGACTTCCGCTTCGAGCGGGTGCGCTACCAGCACCTCGGCGTACGGGACGGGGTGCTGCAGGGAGCGGCCGACTCCGAGGATGTCGGGTTCGCCGTCCGGGTGATCCACCGGGGTGCATGGGGTTTCGCAGCGGGGGTGGTCCTCACGCCCGAGGAGGCCGTGGCCGTCGCCGAACGGGCCGTCGAGGTCGCGCTGGTCGCCGCCGAGGTGACCACGACGCCGGTCGAGATCGCACCGGAGCCGGTCCACGACGACGTGACCTGGGTGTCCTCCTACGCCCTGGATCCCTTCACCGTCCCGACCTCGGAGAAGGCGGCTCTGCTCATCGACTGGACCGAGCGGCTGCGGCGCCACGACGCGGTCCAGCACGCGACCGCCTCCCTGCAGCAGGTCCACGAGAACAAGTACTACGCCGACCTCGCCGGCACCCGCACCACCCAGCAGCGGGTACGCCTGCAGCCGCACTTCGAGGCGATGGGCACCGACGAGGCGACCGGGGTCTTCGACTCGATGTCGTCGATCGCGCCGCCCGTCGGCCGCGGCTGGGAGTACCTCACCGACGGCCCTCCCGACGCCTGGGACTGGGACACCGAGCTCGCCCAGACCCCCGAGCTGCTCGCCGAGAAGCTGCGCGCGCCGAGCGTCGAGGCCGGCACGTACGACCTGGTCATCCACCCCTCCAACCTCTGGCTCACCATCCACGAGTCGATCGGTCACGCGACCGAGCTCGACCGGGCGCTGGGCTACGAGGCCAACTACGCCGGTACGTCGTTCGCGACCTACGACCGGCTCGGCACCCTGCAGTACGGGTCGGAGGTCATGAACGTGACCGGCGACCGGACCGTCGACCACGGCCTCGCCACGATCGGCTACGACGACGAGGGCGTCGCCACCCAGGGCTGGGACATCGTCAGAGACGGGGTCCTCGTCGGCTACCAGCTCGACCGCTCGATGGGCCACATGAAGCCGGAGCTCCATGGCGGCCGCTCCAACGGCTGTGCCTACGCCGACTCCCCCGGCCACATCCCCATCCAGCGGATGGCCAACGTGTCGTTGCAGTCGTCGGTCGACGACATCTCCACCGACGACCTGATCGGCCGGGTCGAGCGCGGCCTCTACGTCGTCGGCGACAAGTCGTGGTCGATCGACATGCAGCGCTTCAACTTCCAGTTCACCGGCCAACGGTTCTTCAGGATCGAGGACGGCAACCTCGCCGGCCAGGTCCGCGACGCCGCCTACCAGGCCACCACGACCGACTTCTGGGGCTCGATGGAGGCCGTCGGCGGTCCGGGCACCTGGGTCCTGGGCGGCGCCTTCAACTGTGGCAAGGCGCAACCCGGCCAGGTGGCATCGGTCAGCCACGGCGCTCCCACGTCGCTGTTCCGCGGCGTACGGATCCTCAACACCACCGACGAGGCAGGCCAGCGATGAGCAGCACTCCCACGGGCGTTCCCGCCGCCACGCCGCAGAGCCTGGTCGAGCACGCGCTCGCCACCTCGACCGGCGACGACTGCATCGCCGTGGTCCGCGACAGCAGCCGGGCCAATCTGCGGTGGGCCAACAACACGCTGACCACCAACGGAGTGATGCACGCTGTCGACGTCACGATCGTCAGCTTCGTACGCAGCGCCGGGGGGACCAGCAGTGGCTCGGTGAGCGGCAGCGCCACCACGCAGGCCCAGGTGACCGCTCTGGTCGAGGCGGCCGACGCCGCGGCCCGTGCCGGTTCGCCCGCCGAGGATGCGGCCGACCTGGTGACCGGCGACGCCACACTGGACTGGGACGAGGCGCCGGTGGCGACGGGCATCCACGTCTTCGACCGCTTCGCGCCGGCTCTGGGTGAGGCCTTCGGGCGGGCGGGCGACGGCGACCGGGTGCTCTACGGCTTCGTGTCGCACGAGCAGACCACCACCTACCTCGGGTCCACGACCGGCCTGCGGCTGCGTCACGTGCAGCCCACCGGCCACTACGGCTGCACCGGCAAGAACGCCGAGCTCACCGACAGTGCGTGGGTCGGCGGCGCCACCCGCGACTTCGCCGACGTCGACGCGCTCGCCATGGAGCAGACGCTCGCCCAGCGGCTCGGCTGGTCCCGACGCCACGTCGACCTCCCGGCCGGTCGCTACGACACCGTCATGCCCCCGAGCGCCGTGGCCGACGTGATGACCGACGCCTACTGGTATGCCGGTGCTCGCACCGCCCACGAGGGGCAGTCGGTCTACAGCCGTCGGGGCGGCGGCACCCGCCTCGGCGAGCGGATCGCCCGCGAGGGCGTCCATCTGTTCTCCGACCCCGGCCACCCCGCACTGGAGTCGCAGCCGTTCGCGACCGCAGCCACCTCCGACAACGAGCAGTCGGTCTTCGACAACGGGCTGCCGCTCGCCCGGAGCGACTGGATCTCCGATGGGAGGCTGACCTCGCTCATCTCGACCCGGCACTCGGCGGGGCTCACCGGCCAGCCGGTGACGCCGTACGTCGACAACCTGGTGCTCTCCGTCGACGGCGCCACCCACGACGAGGCGGGCCTCGTGGCCGGGATGGAGCGCGGGCTGCTGCTCACGTGCCTCTGGTACATCCGCGAGGTCGACCCGCAGAGCCTGCTGCTCACCGGGCTCACCCGCGACGGGGTCTATCTGGTGGAGAACGGCGAGATCACCGGCTCGGTCAACAACTTCCGGTGGAACGAGAGCCCGCTCGAGCTGCTCAACCGCTTCACCCACGCGAGCAGGACCGTGCCGAGCTTCAGCCGGGAGTGGGGCGACGACTACTTCTCGCGCACCGCCACGCCCGCGCTGCGGATCCCCGACTTCAACATGTCGAGCGTCTCGCAGGCCCGGTGACGGCGTTTGACCGTAGTCTCACTTCCGCCGGGTGGCCGCCCGGGATCGGCGCCTCGGGGTCGTAGGGCGTCCGGGTGTAGACGAACGTCGCGCACTCGAGGTGTCCGATCGACCCGTCGGTGCGGCGTACGACCTGCAGAGGCTCGCCCCGGTGGTAGCCCGAGACTCCCACGAGCCGGCCGTCGAGCGGCTCGAACCGCCACGGCTTCCTACCCGGGGTGGCCAGGTCCCGCAGGTCGAGGCCGCCGTTGTGCCAGCGCAGCTCGCAGGCGGTGTTGCCCCAGAACCACAGCCCGGGGAGCCCCTCGGCCTCGGGAGGCAGTGAGACCGTCGGCGTCCACGGATCCGGGATGTCCTCGATGAAGTCACCGTCGATCAGGTCGATGACCAGCTGTTCGGTGTCGACACCGGTCGTGGCGTTGGTGAGCAACGTCGCCCCGATCCCCGACCCCGGGTCGACCAGGAGCGAGGCCAGGAACCCCGGCATCGATCCGTGGTGGCCCACCAGCACGCCGCCGGCGTTGGCGGTGAGCCGCAACCCGAGGCCGTAGCCGTCGGTCACCGGCACCGTCATCTCGTGCAGCGACGACGGGTCGAGCAGGTCGGGGCGCCCGCCGGCCAGGAACTGTCCCCACACCACCAGGTCGGCCGCGGTCGACCACAGCTGTCCGGCCGGCGCCATGGCACCGGTGCTCGTGAGTGGCTCGTGGGTGCGGATGCCGGTGAAGTGGTCGACGCTCCAGCCGGGCTGGGCGTGCGGCCGCGGCAGGTACGACGTCTGCGTCATCCCGAGCGGTCCCAGCAGCACGTCGTGGATCAGGGTGCGCCACGAGCGCCCGGTCACCCGGGCAAGCACCTCCCCCAGCAGGCCGTAGCCGAGGTTGGAGTAGTGGTAGAACTCCCCGGGCCGGGCCACCCGGCCGCTGCCGTCGTTGCCGGCGGCGAGGCCCGCGAAGTCACCCCCGCGACTGCGCTCCCACCACGGGCCGACCGGCTCGCTCTGCATCCCGGAGGTGTGGCTGAGCAGCTCGCCCAGCGTCGCCTCGCCGTAGCCGATGTCACCCAGGTGTTGGCCCACCCGGTCGTCGAGCCGCAGCAGCCCGGCGTCGCGGGCCTGCATGACCAGGACGGCCGTCAGCGACTTGGTGATCGACCCGATGCGGTACTGCCCGCGGACGCCGGGCCCCGTCCCGGACGCCCCGGCCCACACCACCCCGTACCGGTCGAAGACGGCGCCCACGACCGAGGTAAGGCGGCCCCGGGACTGGGCGACGTCGAGGCATCCCTGTCGGCGCTCGGTCATCGGCTCAGTCCTGGGTGAACGCTTCCGGAGGGGGGCAGGCGCACACCAGGTTGCGGTCGCCGTAGGCCTGGTCGACGCGGGCAACGGGCGGCCAGTACTTGTCGGGGTCGTTGCCGCGCGGGAACGCACCGAGCTCCCGGGCGTACGCACGGTCCCACTCGCCCACGACCGCGCGGGTGGTGTGGGGGGCGTGCCGCAGCGGGGAGTCCGCGACAGCCCACTCCCCCGCGCCGACCCGGTCGATCTCCTCGCGGATCGCGACCATCGCCGCGACGAAGCGGTCGAGCTCGGCGAGGTCCTCGGACTCCGTCGGCTCGACCATCAGCGTGCCGGCGACGGGGAACGACATCGTCGGCGAGTGGAAGCCGTGGTCGATCAGCCGCTTGGCGACGTCGTCGACGCTCACCCCGGTCTGCTTGGTGAGCGGCCGCAGGTCGAGGATGCACTCGTGGGCCACCAGGCCGTTGTGGCCGCGGTAGAGCACCGGGAAGTGGTCGCGCAGCCGCTCGGCGACGTAGTTGGCGCTCAGCACCGCCACCGACGTCGCCGTGCCGAGCCCCTGGGCCCCCATCAGCCGGACGTACGCCCACGAGATGGGCAGCACACCGGCCGAGCCGTACGGCGCCGCGCTGATCGGACCGATCCCGTCGCGCTTGGCCGGCTCGGGGTGCATCGCGTGGGAGGGCAGGTGGTCGGCGAGGTGCTCGCGGACCGCGACCGGACCGACACCGGGACCACCGCCACCGTGCGGGATGCAGAAGGTCTTGTGCAGGTTGAGGTGGGAGACGTCGCCGCCGAACTCGCCGGGCCGGGCGTGGCCGAGCAGCGCGTTGAGGTTGGCGCCGTCGATGTAGACCTGGCCGCCGTGCTCGTGGACGACGTCGCACAGCGTGGTGATGCCGTCCTCGTAGGCCCCGTGGGTCGAGGGGTAGGTGACCATGATCGCCGCCAGGTCGTCGCGGTGCTCCTCGCACTTCGCCCGCAGGTCGTCGAGGTCGACCGCGCCGTCCTCGGCGGCCTTCACCACCACTACCTTCATGCCCGCCATGACCGCCGAGGCGGCGTTGGTGCCGTGGGCCGACGACGGGATCAGGCAGACGGTGCGCTGCTCCTCCCCGCGGGCCCGCTGATAGCCGCGGATCGCCAGCAGCCCGGCCAGCTCGCCCTGCGAGCCGGCGTTGGGCTGGATCGAGACCCGGTCGTAGCCGGTGACGGTGGCGAGCCACCCCTCGAGGTCGTCGACCAGGCGGCGGTAGCCCGCGGCGTCCTCGGCCGGGGCGAAGGGGTGGAGGTCGGCGAAGCCCGGCAGCGAGACCGGCTCCATCTGGGTCGTGGCGTTGAGCTTCATCGTGCACGACCCGAGCGGGATCATGCCCCGGTCGAGCGCGTAGTCGCGGTCGGAGAGCCGGCGCAGGTAGCGCAGCATCGCCGTCTCGCTGTGGTGGCTCGAGAACACCTCGTGGGTGAGGTACGACGTACGCCGCCGGAGCCCGTCCGGCAGCGCGTCGCCGGTCGCCTGGTCGAGACCGGCGAGGTCGGTGTCGGTGACCCCGAACGCGGCCAGGACCGACTCCACGGTGGCGCGGGTGGTGCGCTCGGAGGTGCTGATGCCGACCCGGTCGCCGTCGACCAGCCGCAGGTGTACGCCGCGCTCGCGCGCCGCGGCCACGACCTCGCCCGCGCGTCCCTCGACCCGCACCGTGTCGGTGTCGAAGAACCCGCCGGTCTCGACCTCGACCCCGGCCTCGGCCAGGGCGGCGGCCAGCACGGCGGCGTAGCGGTGGGTGCGGGTCGCGATGGTCCGCAAACCCTCGGGTCCGTGGTAGACGGCGTACATCGAGGCGACCACGGCCAGCAGCACCTGCGCGGTGCAGATGTTGGAGGTCGCCTTGTCCCGGCGGATGTGCTGCTCCCGGGTCTGCAGCGCCAGCCGATACGCGGGTCGCCCCTCCGCGTCGACCGAGACACCGACCAGGCGCCCGGGCAGGTGGCGCTCCAGCCCGGAGGCGACGGCCATGTAGCCGGCATGGGGGCCGCCGTAGAAGAGCGGAACGCCGAATCGCTGCGAGGAGCCGACGACGACGTCGGCCCCGAGCTCGCCGGGTGCCTCCAGCAGGGTGAGCGCGAGCAGGTCGGCCGCGACCACGGCGAGCGCGCCGCGCTCGTGGGCGGCGGCGATCACCTCGCGCGGGTCGCGGACCTCACCGGACGCGCCGGGATACTGCACCAGCACCCCGCACAGCTCGCCGTCCGGCAGCCCGTCGGTGAGGTCGGCCACCAGCACCTCGATCCCCATCGCCACCGCGCGGGTGCGGACGACGTCGATCGTCTGCGGGAGCGCGTCCGCGTCGACCACGAACGGCCCCGAGGCCTCGCCCCGCTTGGATCGGGGGAGCGCGCGACGTACGAGTGTCATCGCCTCGGCGGCCGCGGTCCCCTCGTCGAGCAGCGAGGCACCGGCCGTCGGGAGGCCGGCGAGGTCACCGACCACGGTCTGGAAGTTGAGCAGCGCCTCGAGCCTTCCCTGCGAGATCTCCGGTTGGTACGGCGTGTAGGCGGTGTACCAGCTGGGGTCCTCCAGCACGTTCCGCCGGATCACTGCCGGGGTGGTCGTGCCGTGGTAGCCGAGGCCGATCATCGCCTCGGCGGGACGATTGCTGGCCGCGAGGTCGCGCAGCTCGCGTGCGACGGTCTCCTCGTCGGCGGCGGCCGGGAGGTCCAGCTCGGTCGTGGAGTGGATCGCGGCCGGAACGGCCGCCTCCATCAGCGCGTCGAGGGAGTCGAAGCCCAGGGCGGAGAGCATCGTGGAGATCTCGTGAGGCCGGGGACCGACGTGGCGGTCCAGGAAGGGGGTGGCAGCGTCAAGGGCGGCCAGGGTGGGGTGGTCGGACACTGGGGGCTCCTCGGATCGGTCGCGATCGGCTCGATCGAATCACCCTCCCCCTCTGTCGGGCCGGGATCACCCCAGCCCTTCAGACTTGCCTGCTCCGCGCGGTCCGGTGGCCTGAGAGGTTCCGGGGAGGATTTGCCCCTTCGGCGCTTCACCACCGGGCTCACGAGGACACCCGGTCGAAGTCTCTCCCGCGCGGGATCGACAGCCCTCTCAACCTATCACCGGGCCCCCGTCACGCCCGGGCCCGGCGCAGTCAGCCGATCTTGCGGGCGGCGCGACGCGCGGCCAGCTCGTCACTGTCCGGCGACTCGGCGTCGTCCGGTGCGGTGCGCTCACTCGGCAGCTCGGCGAGGGTGCCCTCGATCTCGCGCCACACCCCCCCGATCGCGATGCCGAACACGCCCTGACCGCCCTGGAGCAGATCGATGATCTCGTCGTTGCTGGTGCACTCGTAGACCGAGATGCCGTCGCTCATGAGGGTGACCCGGGTCAGGTCGTCGGTGCCACGCTGGCGGAGGTGCTGGACGGCGGTACGGATCTGCTGCAGCGAGATGCCGGCGTCGAGCAGCCGCTTGATGACCTTGAGGATCAGGATGTCGCGGAAGGAGTAGAGCCGCTGCGAGCCCGATCCCTTGGCCCCACGCACGGTCGGCTCCACGAGGCC
>Ga0136617_10003847_pt1 | contig 13414 bp, 8 predicted proteins | sample AntDrymUQ3222106_2_FD_129672 | JGI IMG/M metagenome (GOLD analysis project Ga0136617, IMG submission 129672) | Polar desert sand microbial communities from Dry Valleys, Antarctica - metaG UQ322 (21.06) | ecosystem: Environmental > Terrestrial > Soil > Desert | place: Antarctica: Dry Valley...
ACGGAGTCAAAGTGACCGTCAGCCAGTCGGCCCTGGAGATCCACCTGCTCGTCAAGGAGACGCTGGGCCGTGTCGGCATGCATGTCGATTGCAATCGCGCGCCGGTGAATGGCGATTGGATCATCCAGGTTGCCGCCCTGAACATTAGGACCGGGTTCGGTTTCAGTTTTTTGGGTCATGCGACAGTTGATAGAGAGAATTAAAAGCAGAACTAAGGGTGGTATCACCAGGCAGCGAATCAGCCTTCGACGAAAATCGTGCGGTAGACACTCGGGAAGCTTCACCGGAAAGTGTAAAGGATTAACCGTCTTTGTTATTTGAGTTCCTTTTGGATGGTACCCGTGGGAACCAGCCGAATCAAGCGCGCCTTGCCAAGCAAAGTCAATTTACTGTATCGTGCGATTTTCCACATACTGTTCGGGCAGTACAGTCACCCCTTTCTGAAAAGGACGACAATGCCTGTAGAATTGACAGTCCTCCGATCGAATTGGTTTCAACGTCCATGTTTGAATATGGCTTGAAATCCTAAGCTTCCTCGCCGCCCCGTTTCCTGAGATTGATTTCCTGAAGGAGTAGACCAACATGTTTTCAAAAGAAGGCAAAGCGAAAGACGTGGCAACTCCCCGGATTTGCGACGTCGTCTGGCACGATGGGGAGTTCATAAAATGGAACGACGCACGCGTGCACGTGATGTCTCATGTTCTTCACTACGGATCGAGCGTTTTTGAGGGCATTCGTTGTTACGCAACCGAGCGCGGGCCGGCGGTTTTCCGCTTGAAGGAACACATGCAACGCTTCCTGAACTCGGCGAAGATCTATCGCATGGACCATAAATGGAAGCTCGAAGAGTTGTGCGCCGCCTCAGTCGACCTGGTCGAGCGTAGTGGTTTGGACCAATGCTACATCCGGCCCATTCTCTTTCGCAGCCTCGATGAAGAAAGGCCGGCCTTTGGCGTGAATCCCTTTCCCAATCCGCTCGCTTGCTACATCGGCGCCTGGGACTGGGGCAAGTATCTCGGTGAGGAAGCCATTGAAAAAGGTGTGGATGTTTGCGTGTCAACCTGGAACCGTCTGACTCCAAATTCGATGCCCGCGATGGCCAAAAGCGGGGCGAATTATATGAACTCGCAGCTTATCAAGATGGAGGCATTGCTCAACGGGTTTGCGGAAGGCATCGCGCTTGACGATCGTGGCTACGTCTCCGAGGGCTCGGGCGAGAATATTTTCGTCGTAACCAATGGAATGGTATTAACGCCACCATTGTCATCCTCGATTTTGGCGGGTATTACTCGCGACAGCGTGATTCAGATTTGTCAGGAATTGGGAATCAGTGTGAAAGAACGAAGTATTCAAAGGGCCGCGCTTTACGTCGCGGATGAAGCCTTCTTCTCCGGAACTGCGGCTGAAATTACTCCAATTAGATCCGTCGATCGTATTACTGTGGGCGCTGGTGGCCGCGGAGAGATTACGGAAAAGATTCAGAAGGCGTTTTTTGCGATCACCAAGGGAGAGCGAAAAGCGCCCGGCGAGTGGCTCACGTACGTCAGAAGCTCCAAGGCTGCGCAACCGGGCGGGAATGGCAATCGACCAGAACGCGTTACGGACGTAAACTCAGCCCACGCAGACGCAGAGCCGGTCATGAAGTACCAGACAGCGGCTAACGCGACCGAGTAGACGTTACCATTCATGGATTTGGAGCAGCGAGCGAGGCAACTTGCTCGCTGCATTTCTCTGGGTCGCCGATTTTAAGTTAAAACGAAAAGCGCGATTCTCGAAATCACGCGAACTACACGGAAAGTGGCGAGGGTTCGTGATCTTTCGTGTTACTTCGTGGATCGCCTGCTGGCAGCAAAACTAAAAAAGCTTCACAATGACCCGGTACTCTTGAGCGGGTAAATGCTCACTAGTCTAACGGAGCAGTACCCTCGGGCGAGTAGTGTCCTATTCTGGAGGATTCTTTGCGCACCATTGCGGCTTTGCGTACTTTGCGGTAAAAAAGCCTCCAAAACAATTAACCGCAGAGAGCGCCGAGCACGCAAAGATCACGCAAAGAGTTGAACCCGGGGACACTGCCCTCGGGCGATAAACGTTGACGTGTATCGTTATCAAGGGCTATTATCCTTGCTAGCGTCTTTCCGGCGACCCCAGTGACGCGCCCCGCAGTTCATTTTTACGCTCCTTACCGCCACAAAATTCAACCAGGCAATGTTCTCCAGTAGTTTCTCCTTGAGTTTCGAAAGGGCCCATCCCGTATGTCCGTAAAAATTGACGATCTGCTGCGAATCGCAACCGGTCATGTTGCCTCCGACCTCCATCTCAAAGTTGGCTCTTTTCCGGTGATGCGCATCGGAGGCGAACTTCGGCCGCTTGCTGACGTTGCGCGGCTTAAGCCGGAAGACACTCTCGACATGGCCTTCGCCATGATGTCGAATCGTCAAAAGCAACGGTTCAAGGAAGTCTCCGAAGTTGACATTGGTTATGGAGTCTCCGGCCTGGGACGATTCCGCGCAAATATCTTTCAGCAACGCGGCACGGTTAGCATTGTCTTGCGCGTAATCCCTGACCAAACGCGAAGCACAGCGCAACTGGGAATGCCTCCGGTGATCAATCGAATCGCTGAGGAGCGTCGCGGGTTAATTCTGGTGACCGGTGCAACCGGCTCAGGGAAATCCACTACCCTGGCCGCAATAATCGACCGGATCAATGCCCACCGTAGCGGGCACATCGTAACCATCGAAGACCCGATCGAGTTTCTGCATCGAGATAAGTTATCGTTTGTCACGCAACGCGAGGTCGAGGTTGACACTCGCTCGTTTGCCGAAGCGCTTCGCGGCGCTTTGCGCCAGGATCCCGACGTCATACTGGTGGGCGAAATGCGCGATCACGAAACCATCGAAACCGCCCTGACCGCGGCAGAAACCGGGCACCTCGTGCTTTCGACACTTCATACGCTCGATGCGACCGAAACTGTGATGCGGATCGTTTCGTCGTTTCCGTCGCATCAACAGAAGTCAGTGCGCATTCAGCTCGCCGGAATTTTGAAAGCGGTTATCTCAATGCGTCTCGTTCGCGCCGCCAAGGGCGCCGGGCGTGTTGCCGCAGTCGAGGTAATGGTCTCCACGGCTTTGATCCGCGATTACATCATTAACGAAACGAAGACATCTTTGATTCGGGAGGCAATCGCGGCGGGCGCGTCGCAGTATGGTATGCAGAGTTTCGACCAGTCGCTGTTTCACCTGCTTCAGTCGGGACTTATCTCAATGGAAGAGGCCCTGCACAACGCGAGCAACCCGGATGAGTTTAAAATGCGGGCCGCCGGAATTCTCTCATCGGAACAAGCGATTGAGGGACAGCAGCGAGACTCAGAAGCGGATGCTTCGTTATCGTCAGCGGACGAGCGTTCCTTCATCGTGAAGCATTAATTGTTGCGTGCTTCCGAAAGCAAATTAAGCGAACCTTTGAAAGTGTCTTCGGCGCGTAGCGCCGGTGTGAATTTAGCCCGGCCTTTCAAGGCCGGGATCGGACGTTGGAAGCCTCGTCGCGTAGCGACGATTGAACCGGCGCTAATTTCAGGCGTCGCTATGCGACGCGAACACCTCATTAAGCCGGTCCCGGCCTTGAAAGGCCGGGCTAAATTCATGCCGACGCTACGCGTCGAAAGCACTTGAGAGGTCCTCTCGTTTGAACTCCGAACTCCTTGAACTAACTTTTAATACCTATACACTGCCACCGGTTAGGGTGGACAGCGGCGGCATCTGAAGCCCGAAGGTCCCGGGGTTCTCACCAATAATCGCAGCTGCAAAAAAACTTGGTACGTAGCCGGCGCTTTCCGTGCGGAAGCTATCATCGAGTCTGTCGCGGTGGGCAAAGAGCGTCCAGAAATTTCTCTCGTAATCATCCCTGTCTCGCAGTTCCCGCAGCGTGCCTCGCACCCAGGTTGCTCCCCGATTGTAGCTAAGCAACACCAGCGTCATGCTTTCCGCATCGTCTCCGAGCTCGGCCATATGGTCCGCAATATACGCCGCCGCAGCAGGCGTCATCTTCTCAACATTGCACATTTCGTCGTGCGAGACTCCGTACCTCCTGGCAGTCTGCGGTAAAAATTGGAAAAGCCCCTTCGCGCCCAGACTACTTTCGAAGCAGGGCCTGTATGCCGACTCGATCATCGGCAGATAAATGCCGATGATCACGGGGACCTTGCGCGCCGTAAACGAGCGCGCGATCAAAGGAATGTAGGGCGCGGCGCGTTCATATTGGGGGCTCAACGTCTCGTCTCCCGGCCTTCCCGCGCGGGCGGCATAAAGATCAACTTTAGCCTTAATCGCACGCAGGGCTTCTTCATTAAGCTTTGCCGGACGATCACCCATCATCGCTGAGATCCGCTGTTCCTGGTCGCGGATGAAAGCCAACTGCTCAGTTTCATTCATCCGCGCATAGAGTTTCGCAGTTGACCCAGTTGCTTCCGCGGCGCTCGTTTGCCTCGCAGGGGGCGTGACCGCGCGTCGGTAGAGGCAGGTTCCTGCTAACACTGATATCAGCAAAACGGCGGCCCCGACCAACCGGAAGATATTGCGGCGCGATTCTTTGCGGCCAGTGAGCGCGGGCACCTCAGACAATTCCCGAACGATCGCAACACTCGAAACTGCGTGACCAGACCGAGACATAGAATGCTCACTTAGTGGCTGGGATCCTGGTTGGACCATGTGCTGTTGGGTGAGGTCCTGTCTTCCTGACGCGCGCAATACGTCCACCACGGACTCTTTTTCCATCAGCGGCGACAGTTCGTGCCTGGCGCTCTTCAACTCTGCCGCCAACTCCAGGGCGGTTTGATAGCGCTCGTCTCTGTCTTTGCGCAGCGTCTTTTGAACGATTCGTTTTAATGTTTCTAACTCAGGCAACGGCTTCCCTGACGAGAAAAGTGGTGGTGGTTCGCGCTCGAGAATCCCGACCATGGTGTCCATCCGGGTTGCGCCTGAGAAGGGTGCACGATGCGCTAACATTTCATACAGCACCACGCCTAAACTCCAAATGTCGGTGCGTTCATCAACAGTCAGACCACGCGCCTGCTCCGGCGACATGTAACCGGCGGTGCCCATCACCACGCCCATTTCCGTGTGTGTCTGCGTGAGGCTCGTGCCTTCGCCTGCTTCAGCTGAAGGCTGCTCCATCAGTTTGACAATGCCGAAGTCAAGAATTTTCACGAGGCCATCGGCGCGCCGCATGATGTTCTCAGGTTTGATGTCTCTGTGAACGATGCCTGCGGCGTGCGCCGCGGCAAGTGCCGATGCGATTTGTACGGCGATGTCGAGGATCTCCGCGGCAGTTAGATCTCCCTGGGCAATCAATTCGCGAATCGTTTGCCCCTCTATAAACTCGGTGGCGATAAAACGAATATCGTCGTGCTCGCCCACCTCGTGAATAGTCAAAATATTTGGATGATTCAGAGCGGAAGCGGCTTGCGCTTCCCTCTGAAAACGGCGCAGCCGCATGTCGTCAGAAGCAAAAAACGCCGGCAGGATTTTTAGAGCGACGCGGCGATTCAGCCGTTGATCATGGGCGAGATAGACTTCGCCCATGCCCCCCGCGCCCAACCGTTCAAGGATTGTGTAGGCGCCAACGTCACGTCCAATCTGCCGGTCCAAAGCACCGACAAAAATGTGCGCATCCGCGGCGATGGCGGGTTGCTCGATGAAGTCGCCGGCTTCTTCATAAGCGCTAATCAACGAAGCGGCTTCAGCTTTTAACTCGTCGTCGCCGGCACATGCTTCATCCAAATAGGACACACGGTCCCGCGGCGAGCGATCAAGCGTCGCCTGCAACACCTCCTCCACTTTTTGCCATCGCTCAGGCGTCATAACTACCAGCAATGAGTGATGAGTCGTAATGAGTCATGAGTAGGAACCTGGACTGATGACCGCAGACCGATGACCGAGGTTGGCTACCTCTCATCACTCATCACTCATCACTCATCACTCGTTTATACAGCCACGCTTTCGCGACGCGCCAATCGCGCCGCACGGTCATCAGGGAAACTTCCAGGACCTCCGCGGTTTCCTCGAGACTCAATCCTCCAAAGTAACGTAGTTCGACAACCCGGCTCTTGCGCTGATCGAGTTTCGCCAGTTCATCCAGGGCCTCGTCCAGGGCGATCAACTCAGCGGCGCGCTCCTGCGACATGAGAGCGGCATCTTCCAGCGAGACCTGCCGTGCGCCGCCTCCGTGTTTGGTGAAATGACGCCGGCGTGCGTGGTCAATCAGAATGTGACGCATCACCTGCGCGGTCACAGCAAAGAAGTGTGAGCGATTCTGCCAATCAATTCTCTGCTGACCTGCTAAACGAAGATACGCCTCATTCACCAGAGCCGTAGTTTGCAGTGTGTGGCCCTCCCGCTCACGCTGGACGTACCGGTGCGCAATGCGACGGAGTTCGTCATAAACCAGGGGAGTTATTCGATCGAGAGCAGTTTTGTCTCCCTGCCGCCACTCAATGAGCAGTCCCGTCAGGTTATCGCCTGTCGACCTCGTCAACGTCGTCATCGTCAAAGATTCTAGCATCATTCATGGCTGGCTCCGGTTGGACAGAGTTGGCCATTGCAGCTGGAAAATATTTTTTGTTTTAGGTGAACACTTTCGTCGTGTTTTCTCGCTTACCCTTCCCTGCCTGAACAGTTACACGCCTCGTTTCTCGCTTAATAAGTAGGAGGCTGGCTAACGAAGTTAGGGCCTCTCTAAACTTCGAAAGCAAACTTCGCAAGTAATCTTTAATTAACGAAATGTGAGGAACACCGATGAAACTTCAAAAGATGGTCATGCTCCTGGCAGTAATATTTTTCTTAACCACAAGCGCGACGGAAACCGTTGCGCAAGCAGCCTATTCAGGCAAGGTCTACGAAGAGATGTCCCGCCCTGAGCGACTGGTGTTTGTAGGCGAACAGGCGCGCCGCATCGCCCGCGAGCTTTCCGGGAACGAGTACGAGTTCACGCGGGACTTCGAGGTGGACATTCAAAAGGCAGTCACTCAATATGCGCAGCGGATCGCCAACCCGAACGGCCAGCGGCCATTGCGTCCGGTCTTAGAGCGGGGACAGGCTCAGGCACCCAGGCTGATTGCCACCTTCAGGGCACGCAATGTCTCGCCGCTCATCGGTCTCTACCTTCCATGGGTTGAATCCGAATACGTCAACATTCAGTCGCCGAATCCAATGGGAGCGATGGGAATGTTTCAGTTCCTTCCCAAGACTGGTGAGCGCTACGGCCTTTCGGCCCAGGAATTGTTGGATGTGGAGAAATCGGCGGACGCCGCCGCACGCTACATCACGGACAGCCTGGAAACGTTTAAGGGCGATCCAATGAACGAGGCGCTGGCGCTGCTCGCGTACAATCGAGGCGCTCACAAGACCGCGCGCGATCTGAAAGTTCTGCTCAACGATCAAAACAAGCAATGCAGCATCTGCGCGCTGACCGCCGACCGCAGCAAACTGGACGAGACTTTCCGGCACGAAAACGTTTTCTACGTACCGCGCTTTTTCGCCGCCGCCATCATCGGCGAGAACCCGCAAGCGTTCGGCCTGCAAATGAGGCCGCTATCATCGTATGAAGCGACCAGCAATTGACTTGCAGACGCAGAGAAATGTTGTCGCTTGCTTAATGTCTCGAATATAAGGACCAAAGAAAAGCAGGCTAAAGCAATAATGTATTGGAAAACGATTTTCATACAGGCTGCTCTCCTTTGGGGCTGGGGATTGGTTTGCGATGGCATTTGTTGGCGAAAGGCCTGCCCATGCGTCCGGAACCAAGAGAGCCCGAATGGATTGCAACTTTGCATAAGCCGTGTCGCTGAGGAAACTACTGCTTCAATTAACTCGTAGACGCCGCATGACGCGGACTCCGGCGCGCCAGTCCTCATTGATATCGAAACGATAGATCTCGATATCCGGAGCGATTGAGCGCGCCAGCGTGTTGAAAGAGGGATGGACGCGCAGCGTCGGTGCAACCAGGTAAATGAGTGGGGGTTCGTCTCTGATTCTGCGATCGCCAAAGAGTTTCGCGCGCGAAATGTGGCCGCGACGGCGATGCAGTTCGACGCGCTGCCAGTAGTCTGCTCCCTGCAGGACATGCTCGCGGGCTTCCGAGATCTTGAGTTCGATCACCGCCAGACGTCCATCGTGTCGCAGCGCCAACAGATCGATGGGACGAACGCCGGCCACGCCGCCACGTGCAGTCCTGAACTGCGCATGCAGCGGTGCGATAATCAGACCGGGATCCAATCGCGTAATGTCACGACGAAGCATAGACTCCAGCCACGCTTCGCCGGCGTTTCGGTATAGTGCGTGGTAGTGATCCGACGCATTGGCAGATCGATGTTGGGTCAGGTCTGTTAGTAGATTCGCCCACTCGGCTTCGCTCGTATGGTCTAACATTCGCCGGCGTTTGCCTTCGACGCCAAACCAAACCCGTTCAGTTCCGAGCAACCGGCGGACGCGCGCGAACGGCAATCCAAAGTAGCGAAGCGTTTGACCGTGACGGACGTTAACGACATCCATTGCCTCGGGTGCGATAGCCATAATCAGTTTTGTAATCTCAGTTGAGACGCTTGCGGGAATCGGGGGGAAACGGGCCGTACGCCTCTTCCACAGCTCCGCGCGTGTAGGAACGTCCACCGGCTTCAACTGCGTCAACTGCTCAACATCCTCATAGACAACGATCGCGTCCTGCAAACTTTCTCGCAGCAGCGGGATTCGCTGGAGGACCGGTTTCACCAGAGCACTTTCAACCACCAACCAAAGTTGCTGAATGTAGGGAGCGCGCGCCCGCTCGCCCGAGCGCGAAAACCAAAGCAGCGCCGCCGAAAGAAATGCGTCCGCGTCGCTCGCCTTACTCGAAGCGATGGATCCGGTAACGGCGATGCGCTGATGCTTCTGCCACAGGACAATCCGCGCGTAACGTCCCGGTTGACCGCGTCGCGCACCCGGACTCAGGGCAGAGCGTTCCACTCTTGCTCCCTCCTGAATGGAACATGCAAGTTTGGCGAGTTGATTACAACGCTTCTGGCGCGCTGTTTTGACTGTTAGTGCAATAGCGTTCGCCGAGGCCCGAGGCACGAGTTCAATTAAGGGACGCTCAGCACCCATTCTTCGTGAAGCCTGCAAGACCAGCTTCTGCCCGGTCCATTCCCAGGCAAAGACCTTCCACGAGCGACTTCCCTTCTCGGTCCAGCACGTGAGTATTAGCCGCCCATGAGCAACTGCCAAGTCCAACTCGCTTCGACTGAGCGCTTGAGTGTTTCCCTCGTTGAGGGTGAAGAACCATTCGGCGTGGCCGGTTAGCAGGGCGGCAATTTTGGATCGTGCCGCTTCTATGCGAGCGGGTGTGTTGAGGCGTTCGGGCATCGGACTTTGGCCTATTCTAGGTTACGCCTGGGTCCGGCCATGATGGCTCGCTCACTCTCTAATTTTAGCCGCAATACAAAACCCTTTGTAGCGCGGCCTGGGGGGTTCTGGTGCAGTTTGAATTTTACGCTGAAAGCGTTCGCCAATTTCAGCCCAGGGTTGCGCTTTGGCAACCCTGGGAAAGACGGCCCCATTTACAGAAGTAAACCCTGAAAGGGTTGCATCGCAGTAACCGCAACCCCGTCGCAACTCCTTCAGAGTTGCCACAAAACAGAGAGGCGTCTTACCCCCAGGGTTTCAAAGCAAACCCTGGGCTGGAATTAGCCAACGCCTTCGGCGTTGAATTCAAACTGCATCAGTATTCCAACGACCCGGTCGCTACCGCTCAGGTTCTTATAGTGCTACGTTTGAGTTAATAGATCCGAACATTGCTAACGATTCACCGATGCAAAACGTCTATCTAACAGCATCTGTGCGCTCGCCGAGGGGGCCGGGTTGGACAAGACTATTGCAGGATGTTCAGGAGGTATGCCGGCGATTGTTCATCGCAGATTTTTTGTGCCCGGCCGTTCGGCCGGCGCTAAACCGCAATGAGAGGCCAACCTCGCCCTTGGAGCAGGCATCGGACAGGAGCGTTTCGATAGTAATAGCCAGTGCTCAATCCCCTATTTTCGTATTTATCAACCGTGGCTCACTTAGGCCGATCGGCCGATTCAAGAAAGGGTTCTAAAAGTGAAGAATAGTATTTTCAAGTCGTTTGCAGTTGCGCTCGCGCTTGGGTGGTTAGTTTCAGGTACGACCCTCGCTCAGGGTCCTCGTAGTTCCTCTGGTGCCAGGACGGTTCACAGCTTGTTGTCATCGCTGCCGCCCTCTGACGCCGTAGCGGTGGTTAACGTGAATCGAGTGCTTGATGAAGCGCTGCCGAAACTCATGGCCGAGAATCCGGCGAAATTAGCTGAAGTTAATGAGGAGCTCCTGAAGTTTAAGACGCAGACGGGCCTCGATCCTCGATCGTTTCATCAGATGGCTTTGGGCCTCAGCTACATCTACCCGCGCGAGGGCATCACCAAAATTAAAACTGTGGCCCTTGCCAGCGGGACCTTTAACTCGGGCGCACTGGTAGCCGCCGGTCGTTTGGCGGCAAATGGCAAATACGTTGAGCGCAAGTATCAAGGGAAGGCAATCTACGTGTTTACTATGGACCGGCAGGTTAAGCTGCTCGGTTTGTGGAACATCAGCATAAGTGATCTGGCGGTTACTTCCCTCGACGGCAACACGCTGGCTTTGGGAAGTCTGGAGAGCGTCCAGGGAGTCATCGATGCGAAGCGAACTCGAAAATATGCCAATCCGCAACTGATTGAGCTGGCGAGTCGCGACCCAAATGCCATTATGGGATTTGGCGGAAATATCTCTGAGGCGTTAATGCAAAACCTGCGGCTGACTAACGACAGTATAGCGCGCGAGTTAACTGCGGTGCGTCAGGTTTATGGTTCGCTGGGTATGACCAGCACGGACATGGAGTTGTTGGTAGCGGCACGGACCGTAGACCCTGACTCAGCAAAGAATCTCAGCGACACGGTGGAAGGCCTGATGCAGCTGGGGACGTTTTTTATTGGCCGCCTCTCAGGGACCAAAGAAGTTCTGGCGCGAAGCGCATTAAAGAACCTCAAGGTCACAACCCAGGGCAATGAACTTCAGATCAGAACCGCAGTGGCACAGTCGCAGGTTTCGCCACTGATGCGCGGATACTAATTGCTCGACAGGGGTAAGCGAGCTTTCGTTTGATAAACGAGGCCGGTCGTCTTCTCAAGTAGGGAGGCGTCCCATCCATTCCCCAATTGTGGGAATCAGCTTCGTTGAAGGTCCTACCGAACCTCTGTCTAAGTGTTTTCGACGCGTAGCGTCGGTATGAATTTAGCCCGGTGTTTTAACGCCTGGATCCGGGTGAGGTGCGTTCTCGTCGCATAGCGACGATTGAGTCCAGTTTCATTCGTCGTTACGCGACGTGCACGCCCGTTGCCCTGTTCCCGGCCTTGAAAGGCCGGGCTAAACTCATATTGACGCTACGCGTCAAAGTGGGTTTGATTCGCCACTATTTCGCCGGCATCGGAAACTGTGGAAATTGCGGACGGGTTGGAGGCGCTACCGCAGGCTCAGCCGCTTCCATGGCCGTAAGCACGTCCTGATAAATCTCTATCTTTCCCGCTTGCTTCATGCGTTGCTGCACCGCCGCGATGTAATCTTCGAAGACCTGGTTTTGCCTCGCTGAAATCGCCTGCTGCGTTAATTGGTCCCGCTGCGTCGAGAATTCCGCCAGGTCAGCTTCTATACGACGTGTCACGCCCAAAACGACCCAGTTATCCTCCACCTTTACCGGCGCTTTCGTCACCTCTCCGCTCTTCAATGCATACACAGCTTCGTCCAATGCGGGGCTTGTCCCGGCGTTCCCCAACGCCGAGCCGAGCTTGTGCGCCTCTCGAGTGGCAACCTCAAAGCCATTCTTCTCGCCCACTGACTTCACGTCGGCAGGAGTATTCATCGACGCTGCCATTTCCCTCGCCTTCTGGTCCAACTGTTCTTTCGCGCGCTGCAATTTCAACGCTTTGGCGACCTCCGTTTTGATTTCCTCAAACTCAGGAATGCGAGGCTCTTTTTTTTCTACCAGTATCGGTATGGCGAAGCCTCCTTTGACGCCAGTCTGTTCGCCAACGTCGCCAGGATTGTTCAGGGGTTCGATAACTGCTTCGAATTGCTGACTGCTGCCGACGCCTGGCACATCGTCGCCCGGTTTGACGAGAGGCGTCTCCTTGACCATTTCCTCGGGTTTCATATTGGCTTCCGCTGCCAGTTCCTGCGCCACCTTGCGCGGATCCTTTGTTTCCTTCAACCGAGCCTTGGCGCGTTCCGCGAGTTTGGAGGCAGCAGCATACCCCTTCGTATTCCGTTGCGAAGCCATCAACTCTGGTTTCGCCTCTTCAAAAGTTTTTGGCACCGACTCGCCGCGACGAAGAATGTACCAGTTGTTGGCGTACTTAATTGGGATGTCAAAAACCACGCCAGTCTCCATGTCCACTGCTCGATCATAAAGCGCGTCTACCTTGTTGGGATTTTTCTTAACTGGTCGCGGCAGGAATCCGCCGTTTTTCGCAGTTGCCGGATCCTCGGAATTTCCGCGCGCGAGTTCTGCAAAGACCTTCTCGGCTTCTTCGGGTTTGGCAGCGGTGGCCTTGGCAATTAGATCTTTGGCTTTTTGCTCAACCTGTGCATCAAGGTCTTTCCGCGCCACCTTCAAAAAAATTTGCTGCACTTTTACGCCGGCCTGTTTATTGGCGGGCGGAAGCGTGTCAAAAGCGGCGCGCAAGTCCTTATCTGTAATCGGAACTTTCTCTCCGGCTTTTGCCTGGTCGATGAAAACGTAACGGACCTTCCGCTGTGGCTCGAGTATGCGAAAGTCAGTTTTGTGCTGCTCGTAGTGACTCTTGAGGTCGTCATCCGAAGCCTGGACCTTATCCGCCAGCTTGTCGGGCGTTATCACGACATAGCTGACATCAAATTCAGTGTTCTTGCGTTGAAAGTCTGATTGCACTTCTTCATCCGAAACCCTGACAGCGGCGGTCACGAAAGCTCTGAGTTTCTCCTGGGCAATGTCGTCACGTACATTCTTCTCAAACGCTTCCAAATCACCGTACCGTACAGTTACTGATTCTTTATACCGGTCCCACCCAACGAACTGACCCGAGGCATCGGCGAATTGTTTACGAATTTTGTCGGCGACTTCGGCATCGCTTGCGCCAAGTCCCAGGCGCGCAGCCTCCTGAGCCACCAGGCGATCTCGGATTAATCCGTCGAGAAAACGCCTGGTTCCACCCAACTGGGCCATACTAATCTGGCCACCATACATTTGCTGGAAATTTGCGGTGACGCGTGAGAGATCTGCGACCGTGATCTCGTCGCCGTCGACCTCGGCAACTACTTGGGTACTCTTGCTGGGCTCTACATTGCTGGTTCGTCCAGGGGCATAAAAG
>Ga0136617_10003849_pt1 | contig 13409 bp, 14 predicted proteins | sample AntDrymUQ3222106_2_FD_129672 | JGI IMG/M metagenome (GOLD analysis project Ga0136617, IMG submission 129672) | Polar desert sand microbial communities from Dry Valleys, Antarctica - metaG UQ322 (21.06) | ecosystem: Environmental > Terrestrial > Soil > Desert | place: Antarctica: Dry Valley...
GCGGTGCTGATGGCGGTGCTGCTCGTCAGCGGGCATCGGCGTCGCGGCATTCCATCCGGAGGGCGCGCGCTACGCCGGCTACGTGTCGCGGGCTGGGCGCGGGCGCGGGATGAGCTACTTCGCCGTCGGCGGGAACGTCGGCTTCGCGCTCGGCCCCGCGCTCGTCACGCCGGCGTCGCGACGCTCGGGCTCTCCGCCACGCCGCTGCTCGCCGTCCCCGGGCTGCTCGTGAGCGGTCTGCTGCTCGCCGAGTGCGTCACCCTGCGGACCTTCGCGGCGGCCGCGCCCGCGCCGGGCTCGCCCGAGGCAAGGCAGGAGAACGGCGACCGCTGGTGGCCGTTCTCGCGGCTGGCAGGCGCCGCGGTGGCGCGAAGCAGCGCGTTCTTCGCCCTGATCGCACTCGGCCTGGCGGCGTCGCTGCCCGGATTCGAACCCGAATCGTGGCCGGGAGAGGTCACGCCGCGCACCCGCGTCACGTTGTAGCCGTGTGAAGGTCGATGGCTAGCCTCAACGCACCATGAACCGCCGCGCCTGGCTGCTCATGGCGCTCCTCGCCGGGCTCTGGGGCGCCTCGTACCTCTTCATCAAGGTCGCGCTCGAGGACGACGTCGCGCCGATCTTCGTCGTCTTCGCACGGATCGCGCTCGGCGCGGCCGTGCTCGTGCCGCTCGCCTGGAGGTCGGGCGCGCTGCAGGGAACGCGCGGCTGGACGGGGCCGATCGTGTTCATGGCGCTGATCCAGGTCGTGATCCCGTTTCTGCTCATCACGTACGGCGAGCAGCACATCGCGTCGTCGCTGACGGCGATCCTCGTGTCGGCGGCGCCGATCTTCACCGCCCTCATCGCCGTGCGCTACGACGACGACTAGCGCCCGCACGGGATCGCGATCGTCGGCGTCGCGATGGGGATCGTCGGCGTCGTGCTCCTGTTCGGGGTCGATCTCAGCGGCGACTCGGCGGCGATCGCGGGCGGGCTCATGGTGCTGCTGGCGACGGTCGGCTACGCGATCGGCTCGCTGTACCTCAAGCACCGGCTGCAGGGCGTGCCGGCGGTCGGGATCGCGGCGATGACGATGCTGATCGGGGCGCTCGTGCTCGCGGCGCCTGCGCTCGTCTCGCTGCCGCCGCACGCCCTCGAGCTGAAGACCGTCGGCTCGCTCGTCGCGCTCGGCGCGGGCGGGACGGGGCTGGCGTTCGCGATCTACTACACGCTGATCGTCGAGATCGGCCCCGGCCGCGCGTCGCTCGTCGCCTACATCGCGCCGGGCTTCGCCGTCGTCTACGGCGTGACGCTGCTGAGCGAGTCGATCACGGCGGGCGCGATCCTCGGCCTCATCCTCATCCTCGCGGGCTCGTGGGTCGCGGCCGAGGGCCGGCTGCCGGGCCAGGCGAAGGTGACGACGGTCGGACCGCTCGAGCCGCCCGCGCGCGAGCCGGCGTAGTCCGTCCCGTCAGCCGAAGCGCACCTTGCCGTTCGAGCGCGCCCGCGCCTGCGCGCGCTCGACGAAGTCCAGGCGCTTCAGCGCGGCCCTGAACAAGCGCGTCACGAGGCGCATGCGCGCGTTCTCGGAGCGCAGGTCGAGCAGTCCCTGCTTGGCGGCGAGGCCGAAGTCGACGGTCGCCGCCATCTCGTAGGCGCCTTTGGACGCGAGCTCGTCGGGGTCGGGCTCGTTGTCCGTCGCCTCGACGACGAGCTCGGCGTACGCCGCACGCGCGGTGTCGACGGCTGCGTCGTCGACCTCCTCGACCTTGTCCTCGAGGAACTCGACGGTCGCCGCCGGGTATGGCATGTCGGGCTGGCGCTCGACGATCCGGAACGGGCGCGTGCCGCGCGTCAGAACGTTCATGCGCCCGTCCTGCATGCGCTCGAGCACCTGCTCGATCTCGCATGCGCAGCCGGTCGACTTGTCCTCGGTGTCCGTCGACCAGACGATCCCGAACTCGCCCTCGTGCGCGAGCAGCTCGTCGAACATGATCCGGTAGCGCTCCTCGAAGATGTGCAGCGGAACGAGCTCGTGCGGCAACGCGACGAGCGCGAGCGGGAACAGCGGGAAATCGCGAACCGTCCGATCGGCCATCTCGCGACGTATCTCACCACGATGGCCACCGCGCTGCTTTGGTACCGGCCGGTGGCGAACGCTACCGGGCGGTCGGCGCGTAGCGCCGACCGCCCCTGCTCGGGCTCAGCGGCGGGCGATCGTCTGCGGCAGCGAGAACGTCACGATCCGCCCGGGGAGCCGCGTGCGCGCCTGGTGGACCGCGACGTCCACGTCGGGCAGCGGCTTCCCGCTGACGCTGAAGCCGCCGTCGCTGCGCAACCGCGTGCGGCCGATCTGGATGCGGCGCGTGCCACATCCGCGCGCGCGGGCGATCAGCCGCACGAGCGGACGGGAGCCGGCACGCCAGGGTCGTCAACAGCGTTCGGATTCAACGTCGGTGACGTGAACGGCGGCCTCGTGGGGCGGCCTCCGCGCGCGGCGTCGTAGGCTCACGCGCCGTGTCCGGCGACGACGAACCGCAGCTCTACCTCCAGCGCGACCAGCCGCCCGGCGTACCGCCGCTGGCGCTGACCGGCGAGCGCACGCTGCCCGACGTGCCGGAGGAGAACTACTGGTTCGCGCGCCACCTCGCCGTCTACGAGTGGATCGCCGCCCAGGTCGGCGGCCTGCGCGTCGTCGACATGGCGTGCGGCGAGGGCTACGGCTCGGACGTGCTCGCGCGCGCGGGCGCCGCCGAGGTCGTCGGCGTCGACGCCAACCCCGAGGCGTTCGAGCACGCCCGCCTGCGCTACGCGCGCGACACGCTGCGCTTCGTGCGCACGATGGTGCAGACCTACGACGAGCCGTGCGACGCGCTCGTCTTCCTGCAGACGATCGAGCACGTGCAGGACCCCGGCGCGGTGCTCGCCCGCTTTCGCAAGCTCCTCGGACCGGGCGGGGTGGCGTACGTCTCGACGCCGAACGTCCTGACGCTGGCACCGCCCGGCGCCGAGCGCTCGGGCAACCCCTGGCATGTCTACGAGTACCGCCCCGAGGAGTTCGGCGCGCTGTGCCGCGCGCACTTCGGCTGCGTGCAGATCCATGGCCTGTACCACGCGCGCAAGCTCGCGCTGCACGCCGGCGCGCTGCGGCTGGGCTGGGATGCCGTGCACGCCCGGCTCGGCATCACGAAGCGCTTCTACGACCACTTCACGCCGGCGATCGACGTGCGCGACTTCGCGTTGCGCGCCGGCAGCGCGCGCGAGCTGCGCGGCGCGCTCGACCTCGTCGCGGTGCTGCGGGCATGAACAAGGCGCGCCGGTCCGAAGGCGAGCTTGCGATCGTCCTGCACTCCCATCAGCCCTACGTCGAAGGCTTCGGGACCTGGCCGTTCGGAGAGGAGTGGCTGTGGGAGTCGATCGCGACGTCCTACCTGCCGCTGCTCGACATCCTCGACGGCGGCGCACCGCTCACGCTGTCGCTCACGCCGGTGCTCTGCGACCAGCTCGAGGCGCCGGGCGCGATGAGGCGCTGCGCTTCGTTTCTCGCCGGCATCCGCGTCGAGTCGCACCGTCGCGACATCGAGGCCGCCGCCGGTGAGCCGGGCGTCGTCGCCGCGCTCGAGCACTCCGCGGCGCGCTACGCGTGGGCGCGCGAGCGCCTCGCCCAGCTCGGCGGCGACCTCCTCGGCGCGCTCGCCCGGCACGCCGCCTGGACGTCGTCGGCGACACACGCCGTGCTGGCGCTGCTCGCGACGAGCGCGGGCGTGCGGCTCCAGCTGCGGGCCGGGATCGACGGACACCGCCGCCGCTTCGGCGACGGCTGGCGCGGCGGCTTCTGGCTGCCAGAGTGCGCGCACGCGCCATGGCTGGATCCGCTGCTCGCGCAAGCCGGCGTGCGCGCCGTCTGCGTCGACCTCACCGATGTCCTCGCTGCCGACGAGCACCTGCGCCCGCTGCGCTCGTGCGCCGGGCCGCTGCTCGTCCCGATCGACCGTGCGACGATCGAGCTCGTCTGGAGTCGCGGCGGCTACCCGGCCGACCCGCGCTATCGCAACCACCACGCGTTCACCCGCCATCGCCACCGCGCCTGGAGCAACGACGGCGCGCCGTACGACCCGGCGCGCGCGGCGGCGGCCGCGCGCGAGCACGCGGCGGACTTCGTCGCGCGCGTGCGGGCGCGGGTTGCCGGCGGCGGGCTGGCCGTGTGCGCGGTCGACACCGAGCTGCTGGGCGACTGGTGGCACGAGGGACCGCTCTGGCTGGCGGCGATGGTCGAGGAGGCGGTAGGGCAGGGACTGCGGATCGCGCACCTCGACGACGCGCTGACCCGCCACGAGCCGGCGCCGGTGCCCGGCGATCTGCCCGTGACGTCGTGGGGAACGCCGCGCGACCTGTCGACCTGGAGCGCGCCGCCGGTCGCCGGCATGGCGTGGCGCGCGCGCGACGCCGAGCTGCGGACGATCGCCGCGGCGCGCGCCGGCGGAGCCGACGCGCGCGCGATTCGCGAGCTGCTCGCGCTGCAGTCCAGCGACTGGGCGTTTCTCGTCAGCCGCGACCTCGCCGAGCCGTACGGACGCGAGCGCGCCGCGCTGCACCGCGAAGCGCTCGACGCGGCGCTCGCCGCGCCGCGCGCGCACGATCCGTCGCTGCGCAGCCTCGCGCCGCAGGCGTCCCGCGCGGCGTTGCTCGAGCCGTAGCGGCAGCTCGGGCGATGATCGCGATGTAGAACGGGACGCCCGGGCGGGGTAGGTCAGCTGCTCAGGAGCGGCTCAAGCGCCCCGAGAACGGCGGCCATCGCCTCCTCGACGTCGAGACGCGAGGTGTCCAGCCGCAGCGCGGGAGTGCCGGGCGGCTCGTAGACATCGAAGACCTCTGCCTCTATCGCGGCTCGACCGCCGCGCGCGGCTAGGCGACCGTAAAGGCCGCGACTGTCGCGATCGATGCAGGTTTGCAAGGGTGGATCCAGGAACACCTCAAGCCATCCGGGCGTGGCGAAGAGGCGCCTTCCGATCTCACGGTCCACAGCAAACGGCGCGACGAGCGCAAGGATCGGCACGACGCGGTGGCTGGCCAGCAGCTCGGCGAGAAACAGCGCGCGGGCGAACTGCCGGCTGCGGTCCGCGCGGGAGAAACCGAGCGGCGGTGGTAGCCGCGTTCGCAGATCGTCGCCGTCGAGAACTTCGCTGGCGACGCATCGCTCCGAGAGCGCAGCGGCCGTCCGGGTCGCCAGGGTCGACTTGCCGGCACTCGGGTGCCCGGTGAGCAGCACGGCCGGGGCCCGCAGCAACCGTGACGAGCCACGCTGCACCGCTCTCGGTCAGCCGCGGCTGCTGGTCGCCCCGTCCGCGCCGAGGACGCGGTCGATGACGCTTAGCACGACGTCCACGTCGTCGCGTCCGATGACCAGGGGGGGAAAGAGGCTGAAGCCGGTGGGCGCTGGGTGGACGAGGAGTCCTTCTCCCGCCATGCGGGCCACCACACGTTGGACGTCGCGGAAGCCGAGGGGACGGCCGTCGCGCTCGTCGGCGACGAGGCGCACCCCGATCATCAGCCCCCGACCCGTCACGGCGCCGATCTGCCAGTGCTGCCGGCGGAGCTCGTGCAGCCCACGGCTGAGATGTCCTCCCATCTCTGCCGCCCGCAGGACAAGGTCGTCCTTCGCGAGCACGTCTAGCGTCGCCACACCCGCGGCGCAGGCCACCGGGTTGCCCGCCTGCGTCTCGCCATGGCTGAAGACCGTGCGGCTGCGGGCGAAGACGTCGTAGACCTCCTCGCTGACCGCGGTCGCCCCCAGCGGGAGGTATCCACTGTTGATGGCCTTGGACATCGTGACCAGGTCTGGCTCGAGCCCGGCGTGCTCGGACGCGAACATCCGTCCCGTGCGACCGAAGCCAGTGGCGATCTCGTCGATGACGAGCAGTACGTCGTGCGCCGTGCAGAGGGTCTGCAACGTGGTGAGCACGGGGATGGGCACCGGCACGACTCCGGCGGAGCCGAGCACGGGCTCCACGATGACCGCCGCGATCCGACCGGCATCGCGCTCGATGACGGCAAAGAGCTCCTCCGCGCATTGCCCCACACACGGGTCCCCCTGTCCGCACAAGCTGCAACCCACGGGGTCTGGCGTCCCCACGACGCGCACGTCGCGGCGGTCGACCCCGTATTCCCCCTGCTCCAGATCCTCGCCGGTGACAGCCATGCTTCCGATCGAGGTGCCGTGGTACGAGCGGGAGAGGCAGACAACGTCCCGCTTGTCCGGCCGGCCGAGGAGCCGGAAGTACCGGCGCACGATCTTGAGCGCCGTGTCGACCGCGCCCGCGCCGGAGGTGGTGAGGAACACGCGGGTCAAGTCGCCCGGCAGGACCTCGACAAGACGCTGGGCAAGTTCCAGCGCCGGCTCGTTGCCGAAGCGAAAGAGCGTGCCGTAGGGAAGCCTGTGGACCTGATCGACGATCGCGGTGACGATCTCGGGGCGGTTGAAGCCGCAGCTGACGTTCCACAGCCCGCCGGTGGCGCTGATGTACTCGCGGCCATCGCGGTCCCATACGCGAACGCCCTCGCCGCGCACGATCGTGATCTCCCGCTCGCGGTGGACACCCATCTCGGTCATCGGGTGCCACAGCGGGTATCGATCGGTTACCCGAGGGTTCGGGAACACAGACGGGTCGTGCACCGTCATGATCCCGGCCGCGTGCAGGTGACCAACCGGATCGTCTCCTCCGCGGGTCCGGGCACGGTCAAGAGCGGGTCGTCGGCGACGACCCGCAGTCCAGCGGCCTCGAGCTCCTCTCGCACCAGCTCGGCATCGACGACCCACTTCGACGTGCTGTTGAGGAAGCGCCGCGTGCTGCCGTCCTCGGACACCGCCTCGCTGAAGAAGTTGACGACCTGGACGTGCTCGTCGGGGTAGTACCGTCGGCCGATGAGCGTGTAACGCTTCGTCGGTCCGCGGACGGCCGTGACGGCGAGGACGCGGTCGTCCTGCTCGCGGAGGGCCTCGGGGCTTGTGCGCAGGTAGTCAAAGCAGAAGGTCCCGCCGTCCGCGAGATGCTCGTTGACACCCCGAAACAGCGCGACGCGGCTGCGGGGATCGTGCAGGACGCAGAGCGTGAGCGCGCCGAGAAACACGTATTCGAACCGCTCGCCGAGCCGTAGCGCGGTCATGTCCTGCTGGTGCGCGCGGACGAGTGCGCGCACGTCCGACGGTTCGCGCTCGAGCCGGCGACGGAGCACCGTGAGCATGTCGGCCGACGTGTCGACCCCGGCGACCGAGACGCCTGCTCGGGCGAGGGGAAGGGTGAGTCGTCCGTTTCCGCAGGCGAGCTCGAGTGCGGCGCCGGGCAGCCGGCGGGCGTTGGCGACATGCCGCGCGACGTCGTATTCGTCGTGCTGGCTGACGAAGTCGTACAGCTCGGCGCCGTAGCCCTCATAGAGGTCACCGACTTCCATCTCGGGTAGGTCGAGGGTGTGGAGCGCCTCAAAGGCCCCGAAGAACCGCAGCGGGGGCGTCCCGGTTGGGCGCAGTCCTGAGACGAGTTCGCTCATGCGTGCCAAGCGACGAGATGGTGTGAGCTTAGCCACGTCCCTCGACGCCGGGGCATCATTCATGCACATGGGAGGTTCGTCAGCAGATGTCCCTGCACGGGTGCACCGCGCGAATGGCGGTGTGGTCAGCACATGGCGCAATCCCACCCGGCTCGTCTTCGGCTCCGGGGCGGTCGACATGCTGCCGGAGGAATGCGCCCGCTTCGGCCGATCCGCCTTGATCGTGACCGACGACGTGCTGGCCGGCGGCCCGCTCGTCGCCCGTGCTCGGCGCATGCTTGACGACGCGGGCGTCGTCGTGTCGGTATTCGACGAGGTGCGAAGCCAGCCGACGCTCGACGTCGCACGCCGGGCGGCCGGTGTGCTTGCTGCCGGGCGGGCGGAGGTCGTGGTTGGTTTCGGCGGCGGCAGCAGCATGGATGTCGCCAAGGCGGCGGCGGTCGGAGCGGTCAATCCGAGCTTCCTCGAGGAGTCCGGCTGGTGGCAGCCGAGCGGGCTCCTGATCCCGGATCTTCCCCAGCCACGGCGACCTGTCCCGCTGCTGCAGGTGCCTACCACGCAGGGCACCGGCGCCGAGGTCCAGCAGGTCGCCAGCCTGCGGGTCGGGCCGGGTGGGCGCAAGAAGCTCGTGTTGCACCCGCTGCTGTTCGCGCTCGTCGCGATCGTCGATCCCGCGCTGACGATGTCGCTTCCCGTGCAGCGGGTGGCAGAGGGCGCGGTCGAGGTGACTCGACTGCTGCCCCCGTACCTGACCGAGACCGGGCGCACCGAGTTGCAGGACGGCCTCTGCCTGGCCGCCGCCGCCGTCGTCCTGGAGGCCGTTCCGCGCGCGCTGGCGGTCGACAGCGACTTCGAGGCCCGCTCGGACATCGCGCTGGCAGCCACCACGAGCGCCCAAGGATGGATCTCCTTCGGCCGGGCGCCGTTCGGCAATCCGCTCTGGCTTGCACAGAACCAGCTGGGCTCGCTGCTCGGGCTTCGCAAGGGCGCGATGCTCGCTGCGCTCCTGCCCGCCTACCTCAAACGGCTGGAGCAGGCACCGGGACCGACGGGCTGGGGGGCACCGTCGCGCTGGCGACGCGCCTCGGAGATCCTCGGACTCTCCGGGGACGGTGCCCGCCCGGGGCTGGGGCCGAGCGATGCGCTGGCCGCGCGCTTCGCGCGTTGGGGGCTACCCGCGGGACTCCGCGAGCTCGGCGTCACGCCGAAGCATGTCCCCGAGCTCGTCGCCCAGACGACCCTGGCATGGGGCGAGTCAGGTCTCGGTTGGGCCGGTGAGGAGGACCTGGCCGGGTTGTTCACAGCTGGGTTGTGAACCCGTCGGAGTCATCAGTTGACTTTGTCCGACCGGTTCTGTTGGATGGCGCTTGGTCGCTCAGACTCATTACTCAGTTATTATGTAAGAAGCCCTAGGGGAGGTAAGGCTGTATGGCGAAGGACGACTTCAGCAAGGTCTACAGAAAGCTCGCCCGAGATTCGAAGTTCTATGACAGGGTCGCCAAGGCTCCCTCCGCCGAGGATCGCCTGAAACTGCTTCGCGAGGCGGGGTTGGACCCGAATGCGAGCTTCGACGACCTGCGCGAGGAAGTCGAGAGCATCCTTCGCAAGAGGGGCAAGAGCGTCGAGGAGTCGGCGCCGCCAGCCGACGAGGGCGGCGAGGAGCGCGCGGTGGAGTGGGTGGCTGCCGCCGCGGTTGTGATTGCCGCCGGCATCGCAACCTGACGACGTCGCCCGCTGTCCGCGGACACGCTGGGGCTGTCGTCGATCCCGCAGGACAGCCCCAGTTGTCCGTTGAAGACACGACGGGTGCGATCGTGCTCTCGCCCGCCGTCTCGGCGGCGACGCGCACACGGAAGACGTTCTTCGCGGGCACGCACCGCTCGTGCTCCCCCGCAGAGACGTTCGAACGCCTGCGGCCCTGCTTCCCTGAGATCGGCCTCACGCGAGTGGCGGACATCACGGGACTCGACCGCGTCGGGGTACCCGTCACGATCGCGATTCGACCCAACAGCCCAACGCTCGTGACCTGTTCGGGAAAGGGGCTGTCGTTGGAGGCCGCCCGGACGTCCGGGGCCGCCGAGGCCATCGAGCTCTTCTGCGCCGAGCGGATCGACGCGCACGAGGTGCTGCGGGCGTCCTACCGGGATCTCGCGGAGCGCTTCGCCATGATCCCCGACGATCGGCTGCAGTTCTCCCGCAAACCCCTGTTTCGCGACGACTGGCCGTATGAGTGGCTACTCGCGTGGGATATCGCGACGCATGCCCCCGTCCCGGTCCCGCGCTCGAGCGTCGAGATGGTGCCCGACGACGGTCGCGTGCGCGATCTGTGCTGCTTTCAGGCGACATCCAATGGGCTCGCCTCCGGCAACAACCTCCCCGAGGCCGTCACCGCCGGCCTCCTGGAGGTCATCGAGCGCGATGCCGCCGCGTGCTGGGCGCTGAGCGTCCGCGCCGGCCGGGCCGTGTTCCCGCGCGTCCGTCTGGACACGATCGACGACCCTGCGTGCCTGCACCTGCTCGAGCAGATGCAGCGAAGCGGGATCAGCGTGATGCTGTTCGACATCACGGTCGACACGGCGGTGGCGGTCTACATGGCCTACATCGGCGACGACGAATTCGATCGGCTCAGCATCTTCAAGGGCTATGGAGCCCATCTTGACCCCGCTGTCGCCATCAGCAGAGCGTTGACGGAGGCGCTGCAGGGCCGGCTTGTGTTCATCGCGGGATCGCGCGACGACATGAGCGAACGCCACTTCTGGCAGGCGCGGCAACTGGGAACTCGGGCCGCCTTCCAGGCTTTGCGGCGCTGACCGGAGACGGTCGCCGCGCGCAGGCACGACGACTCGACGCCGACGTTCGAGGAGGACCTGGAACTGCTCGTGCGGCGATTGGCCGCCGCGGGGATGGACCGGGTGCTGCTCATCGACCTCACGCGCGCGAACCTGCCCCTCGCGGTGGTCAAGGTGATCGTCCCGGGCCTCGAGGGGCATCCGCTGGAGCTGTACGAACCCGGGCCGCGCGCTCGGGCCCGCGCTGCCGAGTCCTCATGACCGCCGTCGTGTTCCTCGGCCCGACGCTTGCGATCGACGATGCCCGCCGAGTGCTCGACGCCGTCTACCTTCCGCCCGCGCGTCAGGCGGACGTGCTCAGCGCGGTCGTGCAGTACCGGCCGCGGGTACTCGCCGTCGTGGACGGTCTCTTCTTCCAGTCCCTGTCGGTCTGGCACAAGGAAGTCCTCTACGCGCTCAGCCGCGGGGTCCGGGTGTTCGGTAGCAGCAGCATCGGCGCGCTTCGCGCCGCCGAGCTCGCGCCGTTCGGGATGGTCGGGATCGGCCGGGTGTTCGAGATGTACGAGCGCGGAGAGCTCGCGGACGACGCCGACGTGGCGCTGGCACACACGGATGCTGAGGACGGCTACCGAAAGCTCTCCGAGCCGCTCGTCAACGTGCTTCATACGCTGCGCCGAGCGGCCCGGGACGGCATTGTCGGCGAGCACGATCTGGCGCTGCTGGAGTCCGTGGCACGCGCCATCTACTTCCCCGAGAGGACGGTCGCCCGGATCCTCGCCGAGAGCCGCCGCGCCGGCCTGCCGGCGGCGACCGCCGACGCGCTCGAGCAGGTGTTCGCAACGCAGTACGTCGACGTCAAGCGCGAGGACGCGCTCGAGTTGCTCCGGGCAGTCTCGGTGGCCGAGGCCGATGGCGACGCGTCGCAGGCGCCGACGTTGGGCTTCGAGTCCACCGTCCTGTTCGTCGGCATGCGAGACCGCGACCGGGTCGTCGAGCATGACGAGGTCCGGCTGGCGCTCGGCGACGTGGTCGCGCACGCGGCTCTACACAACCCGGAGTTCGGTGATCTGAACAGGGACGGCCTGAATCGCGCGCTGGCCCAGGTCCTCGCGACGGTCGTGGGGCTCGACGTTCCCGAACGCGAAGTGGACGAGCAGGTCCGTCGCTTCCGCCGACGGGCGGGGCTTGCGACGGACGAGGAGCTCGCGCGTTGGATGACGGACAACGACCTCACGGCCGAAGAGTTTCGTGATCTCATGCGCGAGCTCGCGACCTGCCACGTCCTCCACCTCTGGCTGCTTCGTGCGCAGGCCGTGCCCAGTCTCGGCCGCATCGCGCTGGATGAAGCACGACTCAAGGGCCAGTACCCCCGGTGGGCGGTCGGCGCAGCAGAGCAGGCCAGCCTTCTGCAAGCGCAGCATCTCGCGGGGGACCTGGACGAGCGGCTCACGCGCCTCACGACGTCGCGGCTCGTGGAGGAGCATCTCGCAGCGACCGAGTGCCTGATGGACACCGACCACTCCCGCTGGTCATTGGAAGCCGGCTTCCTGCACCCCGATGACTTCCGCACCGAGCTTCTGCGTGCCGCGCTCGCCCGGCGTGCGGTGGAGCGGCTGCACCGCCTCGTCCTGGGCGAGTACCCCCCAAGCGCAGACGCAGGGACGTGACCGGCGGCGCGGCGATGGACCGCGGCCGGCGCACCGGCAACGCTCCCCGCCGTCCCTCGAGCACGCCGCGAATCGCGGTGCTGCGGCCGGTGGCGCCGGCGCCGCTGCTGAGTGCGCAGTTGTTCGACGACCTCTTCACCCGTCACCTTGGGCCCGTGCTGAATCTTCGGCAGCCGCCCTTCCTGGCGTGGTGCGACGAGGCGATCGGCCCGGACTTCGCGCGCCGCGGTTCGCTGCCGCGCGGAGCCGCCCAGCGGTTCACGGCGGCCGTGCGGGGCGCCGATTTCATATCCCCGGCCTATCACTGCCTGGCCGTCACGCCGCTGTTGATGGCACTGCGCAACGTGTCGGACGCGTCCGTCCGGTTCCTCGTCGTCGCCCACGCTCCCGCGGCGTACGTCTTGGAGTGGGCGCTGATGGCGCCGCTGCTGCGGCCGGGTGATCGAATTATCGCGCCGACCCGCAGCGCCGCGAGCGTCATCGGCTATCTGTGTCCTGAGATCCAACCGTTCGTGAGCGTCGTTGCGCACCCGGTGCATGCCCTGCCCGCGGCGCCGGGGACGCTCCGCAACGAGATCGTCGTCCTGAGCCGCATCCGCCCCGACAAGCTCGTGCACCGGCTGCTCGACGCCGTCGCGCTGCTGCGTGACCGGGGCCGAGAGGTGCCTCCGGTCCGTATCGCGGGGCCGCTGACGACGCAGGGCACCGAGCACCCCACACGCTACGCCCGCGCGCTGGCCGCTCGGATCCTGCGCCTCGGCTTGACCGATCGTGTGAGCCTGGTGGGCACGCTCGATGGAGAGCGTGACCGCGGGAGGCTTCTGTCTGGTGCACGCGTCCTGGTGAACCTCTCCGTCTGTGTCGAGGAGTCGTTCGGCAAGGCCGTTGTCGAGGCGCTCGCGCTTGGCACCCCAGGCCTCGCGACGGCCTGGAACGGCCTTCCCGAGACGGTTGGCGCAGGAGGAGTCCTCGTGGGGGTGCAGGACACGGGCCAGAGCGTGGACGTCCCCGCCACGGCAGTCGCTGCGGCGCTGGAGCAGGTGCTCGACTCACCGCCGGCGAGCGCCGACATCGCGAGAGCCGCGCGCAGATCGGATCCCGAGTTGGTCCGTCGCGGCTACCTCGCAACGCTCGATGAGGCGCTTGCCACGTTCGCGGTTCGGTCGAGCTCGGCGGGGGCGCCCTCGTCCCGGGATGGGTTGTTGGCCCGCACAGCGCCGCTGTCGACGTATCGCTGGGAGGAGCTGTTCGGCTTGCACGTGAAGGACAGCGCCCGTTTCTTGTCGATCGCGGCGGGCGCGCGTCTGGACGGGCCCTCGGACGGAGAGCGGCTGCGTCTGGTCGTGCTCGGCGCGACGCGCAGAGCGCTCGAACTGCATCTCGCGGGCCTGCCGAGCGATCCGCTGTCGGCCTCGCGCGCGGAGTCGGA
>Ga0136617_10003851_pt1 | contig 13406 bp, 14 predicted proteins | sample AntDrymUQ3222106_2_FD_129672 | JGI IMG/M metagenome (GOLD analysis project Ga0136617, IMG submission 129672) | Polar desert sand microbial communities from Dry Valleys, Antarctica - metaG UQ322 (21.06) | ecosystem: Environmental > Terrestrial > Soil > Desert | place: Antarctica: Dry Valley...
GTTCCCGAGGGCCAGGGTGTCCTTGCCCTGCCGAACCCAGAGGACGCTGTTCATCTTCTCCGGCAGCTCGGTGGCGACCGGCGCGATCAGCAACGACAGGATGAGGGCCGGTATCCCAATCGCGAGGGCGACCGCGGTGACCTGCTCGACGAACATGTACGCCCCGACCAGCATGATCGCCAGACTGACCACGAGCTGGGCGCAGACGACCCAGAACCGCGGCGTCGACTTCCAGCGCTGAAAGTGGAGCGGCGCCAGGTGCTCGGGCTGTCCGGCGAGCTCCTCGGCAGCCTCGAGTGGGGACATACCCTCCATATCCTCGTAGGTCATCGGGGCCTCTTCACTGTCAGTGGCATGCTTGTAGACGTAGTAGACGTACAGCCCGACTACGACGATGGCGATGACCACCTTGAAGGCATAGATCGGGACGAAGGCCGCCACGATCGCCAGCAGGTAGCCGATCAAGAAAAAGCGGATGTCGCGCCCGAGGACCTTCGAGTTGACGCGCAGCTCAGTGGTCCGACGACCGCCCCGCGCGAAGCCTACAACGGCCAGGCCGGTGATGAACATCGCGAGGGTCGCGAGCATGAACGGCGCGCCCAGAATGGCGCCAACGCCGACCTCATGGCCGTGCTCTCCGCCCGTATAAAGGATCGCCACGACTGGAATCATCGTCTCCGGCATCGCCGTCCCGACGGCTGCCAGAATACTCCCGACCACGCCCTCATTGAGGTTGAGCTTGTGTCCGAGCCACTCCACGGCGTTGGTGAACAGCTCGGCTGCCACAAGGATGATGGCGAGACTCACGATCAAGAGGATCGCGGTCAAGATCATGGGACTCTCCTGCCTCTGCTCCGTGCCGCGCGCCTCACCCCGCGGGCAGACTCAGTCGTCCCCTGCGGACTCATCAGAGACATCGTCAACTCGATGGAGGGAGGATCGCGTGTCCAGGCCGCGTCTGTCAAGCCGGTGCTCGCCTAATCGAGGGGCGTTCTAGGCCAATCACTCAGCCCCAGTACCGCCACGGGGCGCGGCGTCGACCCACCTCCAGCCGGGAAGCCACGTTCGGCCGCGTCGCCCACATCGCCCCCGTGCCAAACATCGCCAGAAGGCCAGACAAAATCAACAGCTCCATCGTCCAGCTCCACCCTTCCCCGATGGCGGTGCTCGTGGTCACCGCGCCCACGCCCCGGGATGCACGAAGCGTGCCAGTGTACCCGCTCGTCGCTGGCCCACGCCTTGCGGTCACCGCCCGACGAGCGGATGGCGCGACCACGAGGCGACCTCGATGATCGAAGCATGTCAAGCGCAAGCAGAACGGCTCAGCGAGCTACTCTTAGAGCAGCTCGAGCAAGCTACCGACTCCGAGCACCAGCAGGCGTACATCCTGACATTGGTGGCTCGGCGCCTGGCCCGCCGCGTCGGCACGCTCGGCGAGGTGATCGAATTCCAGGCCCGTGAGCTGGACGATCGCGCCGCGCTCCAAATGGCCACCGCCCTTCAGACCTGCTGTGCGAGTCTCCTCTACATCCTCGACCAAATCGCTATCGACCCACGCTTCGGGCTGCTCCCCAGCACCGAGCTCGATCGCCCCACGGCCACGAAGCGAGGGCGCGACCTTCAACCTACCCGTGGCGGCGATTGGACGCGGTCAGGCGAAGCGACGGACGGCGTAGAGTGCACCACCGACCAGGCTCAGCACGAGCAACACCAGCCGCCGCAACAGCGCGATCGCTAACGCGACGTGGCCTTCGACACCCAGCGCACCGAACAGGACGACGAACGTCAGCTCGATCGTTCCGATCCCGTTGATCGACAGCGGCAGCAAGCCAACCGCCAGGATGACCGGTGCCACCACCGCCACCTGTGCCAGGGAGACATCCGCGCTGACGGCAAATGAGTAGAGGGAAAGATTGACGATCGATAGGCCGTTCGCGACCATCGAGATCACCAGCGCCCGGCCGATCAAGCCGCGAGCTCGGGCGTAGGAGCGGACGGCCTCGACGCCGGCGCTCAGCCTTGCCCCGAGGCGCAGTCCGAAGAGCGAGAACGTGGCCAGTCGGGACAGCCGGCTCCGGACGCTCGCCGACAGCGGGCTCCTCGACAGCAGGACTCCCAGGATGAGCACCATCCCGCCGAGTCCAACGACCAGGAGCTCGCCGAGCTGCCACGGGAAGACCGTCGGGTTGAGTGCGAGCGCCAGCACGCCCAGCAGCAGCACCGACGTCGCCCCGACCAGGCGGTCCATCAGCACCGCCGCCACCGATCGCGTCTTGCTGGTCGCCAGGATCGACGCGCCATAGGCGCGGACGACATCGCCCCCGAGGCGCGACGGCAGGATGTTGTTGAAGAACATCCCGATCAGGTAGAGCCGGACGAGGCTCGGCAGGGGCGCCCGGGCGCCCTGTCCATGCAGCATGAGCTGCCAGCGTGCAACGTTGAGGATCATCGCGAGTACGGCAAAGCACGTCGCGAGCAGGACGTAGCGCCAGTCGGCGTCGCCAAGCTCGGCCAGCGCGTCCCCAAGCCGCGCCTGCCAGAGTACGTAGCCGGCCAGGAAGATCGTGACGACGACCTTCAAGATCGTCGAACGGCGCGGAGTGCCACGCCTGGTCGGCCGCGCCTCGACGACACCCGCCGGGCCCGCCGAGCCTCGTTCGACCATGCTCACGCCCCGACCCGCGCGGCCTGCCGAGCGCCGGCCCGCCGAGCAACGTCCGCGTAGAGGTCGACGTAGTGACCGGCCAGGACGGCCCAATCGAATTCGCGGCGAACCCGCTCGCGCGCCCGCCGCCCAAGCTCACGGGCCAGGTCGGGATGGGCCGCCAGGTAGATCAGGGCGTCGGCGATGCCCTGCGAGTCCTTCGGGCTCACCAGCAAGCCGGCGTCGCCGACCACCTCCGGAGTACCGGCCGAGTCGGCCGCGATCACCGCCAGCCCGGCGCTCATCGCCTCCTGCAAGACGGCCGGCGAGCCCTCCCGCTCCGACGGAAAGACGAAGATGGACGAGCGTCGATAGAGCTGTTGCAAGGTTGGCGCGCTACGATCCAGCCAGCCCCAGAAGCGGATCGGCTTGCTCGAGCGCCCGGCCTGGGCTTCGAGAATCTTCCGATAGGGGCCATCGCCTACGATATCGAGCTCGAGGTCGAGCCCGACTCGACTGACCGCTTCGAGCAGGTACTGGACGCCTTTGAACTCGTGAAGGCGTGTCACGATGAGGACCCGAAGCGCCCCGTTGCGCTCGACGGTCGAGATGCCGTCCCGCCCATCGTCGGCGGCGCCGAGGGGGCTGCACCCGTTGGGGATGACGGTGACGGGAACGCCGGGGGCATTGGCCTCGATCCGCGACTTCAGGTGCTCGGAGACGGCGACCACGGCGTCGGCATCGGTGACCAGGCGACGCCAGACCGGCCGCAGCATCTGATGGTCCAGGCGAAAGCGGTTCGGGTTGTGACCGGGGACGTCGGAGCCACGGGCGCTCAGGACGTAGGGCGGACCGCCGATCCGTTTGAGTGCGAACGAGATCGGCCCGGTCGGGAAGATGAAGTGGGTGTTGCAGACATCGTAGCTCCGTCGCTGGATCAATAGAGCCGCCTGGAGGCCACCGCTCAGGACATAGCTCAACATCTCGTGGGTGTGGCAGACCTCTTTCCGCGAGCGGATGCTTGGGACCCGGTACACGCGCACGCCGTCGAGCGTCTCACGACGTGGCACACCCGTGAAGCCCATCGTAACCACGTCGACCTGGTGGCCGAGGCGAACGACGTTGCGGGCGAGATTGAACGACGATGTCGCCCCGCCCGCCCCGAGCGGCGGGAACTCGTAATTGAGCATCAGGATGCGCATCTTCTACCGAATGCCTTCGCCGTGTCGAGGGGACCGTGACGCCGCTCGGGGCGGCCGGATTGTGGCAGAGCCCCCTCTGAGAATCAAGGTCGCCGGGTGTGCAAAGCATTGAGGAAGCCTGTGCATTCGGCTATCCTTGCCCCGATGAGCGTGCCATGGGATTCCGAGCTGGACGAGGTCGCGCGGGCTTCCGAGCGCCCGACCTACAACACCGCCGCTGTCGAGAACCAAACTGGCCTGCGTCCGGCGACGTTTCGCGCCTGGGAGCGGCGCTACGGTTTCCCGCGGCCCAGGCGGCTGCCCGGCAACCAGCGCCTCTACTCAGACCGCGACGTAGCCGCCATCCGCTGGCTCCACCGCCGAACCACCGAGGGCCTGGCGATCAGCCACGCCGTCCAGCTGCTCGAGGACTCGCTCACGGCCGCGGCGGGCGGTGGGCCGCCCAACGCGGGGCGCTCGCCAGCGGCGCTCGCCGATGACCTCGTACGAGCTCTGCTCGCATTCGACGCGAGCACGGCGGAGCGGCTCTTGAGCGAGGCGTTCGCGCTTCATCCGACCGAAGACGTCTGCCTCCGAGTGATCGAGCCGAGTCTGGTGGACATCGGCGAGCGTTGGCACCGCGGAGTTGTAAGCGTCGCGGCCGAGCACTTCGCCACCACCTTTATGCGTCGCAAGCTGTTTGCGCTGCTCAACGTCTACGAGACCCATCGTGGGCGCCGACTCGTCTTTACGGCGACCGCGCCGGGTGAATGGCATGAAGTTGGCATTCTGATGGTGTCCTTGTTCCTGCTCAGGCACGGTCTCGGAGTCTCGTACCTCGGTCCCAGCCTGCTCTCGGACGGGCTGGCCGAGACCCTCCGCGGTCAGCGTCCGGACCTCCTGTGCATCTCGGCAACCTGCGAGGAGACGGCCGAGAAGTACGCCGACATCGTCGGCGTCGTCGAAAGCCTACCGCCCCCGCGGCCTGAGCTCGCTTACGGCGGCCAGGCCTTTGCCGACCCAGCTCGTCGAGCTACCGTCCGCGGGACCTACCTCGGCTCGGACGCCGCCGCCGCTGTCGCGACCATCGAGCGCCTGCTGAACAGTAAAGGATAGGCCGGCCACCCGTCTACTGTCGACCGAACCGCTCGACGATCTCGCGGATCAGCCCGCTGGTCGAGCGGCCCGCCTCAAGCGGGATGAGTTCGACTCGGCCGCCGTAGTCGCGGACGATGCGCCCCTCAGGAAGCGGCACCCTGGCGTAGTCGGCCCCTTTGACGTAGACCTCCGGACGGATCGCAGTGACGAGCGTCTCGGCGGTCGGCTCGTCGAAGATGACCACATAATCGACGCAGGCGAGCGCCGCCAGCAGCTCGGCCCGCTCCGCCTGCCCCAGGAGCGGCCCCTCCGGCGACTTGTACGCCCGCACCGACGCGTCGGAGTTGAGCCCGACCACCAGCCCGTCGGCCAACGCCCGCGCCCGTTGGAGCGATCGGACGTGCCCGACGTGCAGCAGATCGAACGCGCCGTTGGTGAACGCCACCCGCTCGCCGCGCGCTCGCGGCTCCTGAAGCCTGGTCAGCAGCTCGGCCAGGGTCAGGACCTTGGCAGGAGATGAGGGTTGGAGGTCGGGGGTCGGGGTGGCCGTCAACGTCGTCGTTCCTCAGGCCGGGCCTGTAGGGGCGCACGGCGTGCGCCCTTCGGTGGGAGTCGCCCGGTGCCGGCCGAAGGGCGCACGCCGTGCGCCCCTACAGATCGGTCGATGGTAGCAGAGGTCGCTATACTGGATCGGCGGCGGCTCGAACGCCGGTCGGAGGTCTCGGTGGACGCGACGGAGCTGATGGTCCGCGGGGTGGTCGTGGGCCTGTTCCAGGAGAACTGCTACGTGATCGGGTCGCGTCGCAGCGGCGAGGCGGTCTGCGTCGATCCGGGCGATGAGCCCGAAAAGATCCTGGCGTTGGCGCGCGATATGGGCGTCCGGATCACCAAGATCGTCTGCAGCCACGCCCACATCGACCACATCATGGCGGTCCGCGCGCTCAAGGAAGCGACGCAGGCGCCCTTCCTCCTGCACGGCGCCGACCTCAGCCTGGCCGAGCAGCTTCCGCTGGTGGCCGAGATGTGGCTCGGATCTCGAGTTCCGCCAGCACCGGCGCCGGACTACCTGATCGTCGACGGCGATGACGTCGAGATACCGGGTGTGTCGCTCGAGGTGCTCCACACGCCGGGCCACACCCAAGGCAGCGTCTCGCTCTACACCGCCGGCATGCTCTTCAGTGGCGACACGCTCTTCCGCGGCTCGATCGGTCGGACCGATCTGCCGGGCGGCGACGCGGCCCAGATCATGCGGACCATCACCGAACGTCTGCTCCACCTACCGGACGAGACGGTCGTGCTCCCTGGCCACATGCAGGAGACGACCATCGCGGCCGAGCGGGCCGAGAACCCGTTCATCCTGCAAGCGCTCGCTCGCCGGAGGAGCCAGTAGGCAGTAGACGCGAAACCGCCCCGCTGCCTACTGCCTACTCGTTCAGCCGCCGATCTGGGACATGCTCCGCGAGGCGCGCTGAAACTGCTCGCCCTCGTTGATCCGGTGCTTCTTCTCTTTGTGCGCAACCGCTCGCAGGAAGATGTCGGCCAGCTCCTGATCGCTCGCCCCGGCCCGCATCGGGCGGCGGAGATCGTGCTCCTCGATCGAGAAAAGGCAGGTCCGGATCTGACCGTCGGCGGTGAGGCGAATCCGATTGCATGTCGCGCAAAAGGGCTCGCTGACCGGGTTGATGAAGCCGATCTCGCCGATGCCATCCGGAAAGCGGTACAGGCGGGACGTCGAGCTCGGATTCTGGCCGGGGACCGGCACGAGGGGCATGAAATCGCGCTCGATGATCGCCTTGATCTCGCGTCCGGAGAGGACGCGCTCCCGCGCCCAGTTGCCGTCGGCATCGAGGGGCATGAACTCGATGAAGCGGATGACGTAGGGCTTCCGCCGGGCAAGCCTGGCGAAGGCGACGACGTCCTCCTCGGTGAAGTCGCGCATCGCCACCGCGTTGACCTTGATCGGGCGGATCGTCGGATGCCGCTCGAGCTCTTCGAGACCAGCGAGCACCTGGTCGAGGAACGGCCGCCGGGTAATCTGATGGAACTTGTCGTGCTGGAGGGTGTCCAAACTGACGTTGATCCTCGTCAGGCCGGCCTCGGCCAGATCGCCAGCCAGTCGCCGCAGCAAAAACCCGTTGGTGGTCAAGCTCAGGCTCTCGAGCGCCGGTATCCGCGACAGCTCACGGATCAGGCTGGGCAGCCCGGGTCGGAGGGTCGGCTCACCCCCGGTCAGCCGGATCTCGCGGATGCCCAGGTCCACGCCGATCCGAGCCAGCCTGACGATCTCCGGAAACGTCAGGACGATGTCGCTCTTCAGCCACTGCAGGCCCTCTTCCGGCATGCAGTAGGTGCAACGGAAGTTGCAGCGATCGGTGATCGAGATTCGGAGATCCTCGATGTGCCGATCGAAACCATCGACCAGCTCCCCATGCACATCGGTCGATTGGAGCTTCTCGGAGCCGCCCGGAAGGGCTTCCGTTCGCTCCAGCAGCATGGGCAAGGCAATCGTCACAAAAAGCCTACTCAAGTACTCGGATTTTGCATCCCCAAGTATACCCGACCCGCGAGTCTGACCCGCCGGGTCCGACTAGAACCAGGGCCAGGGCATACTCCGCCGCGATGACATGGCCGGGTAGCGGCGATACTCGAGGGCGCTGTCGAGGCGGCGGAAGAACATCTCGGTCTCGGCCCGCGTCAGCAGCTCGCCGAGCTGGCGCCGCAGCGTCGCCAGCCGAGCGGCGTCACGGCGGAACGCCTCGAGCTGCTCGATCAGGGCCGACGGAATCGGGTCGCCGGCGAAGTCCCAGATCACCGTCCGCAGCTTCGGCGCGGCATTGAACGTGAGGCCATGGTCGATGCCCCAGACCCGGCCATCCGGGGCCTTGAGGCAGTGACCGGCTTTGCGGTCGGCGTTGTTCGCGATCCAATCGAAGAGCGCCATCCGCTGCATGTCGGCCTGGTGACAGTCCTTGTACCCGAAGAAGTCGGCGCGGGGCTCCGGCTCGATGTACAACTGGACGCTCCCGACGCCATGGGGACCGTCGCGGATGATCGTCGGTGGGATGAAGTCCCAGCCAAGCGCCACACTCGTGACATAGGCGGCCCGCTCGCGCTTGTAGAGCGTCCCGTCCGGGAAGTCGTACAAGGGCACCTCACCGCGGCGAGGCTTGTAAACCGCCAGGAAGTCTGGTTGCCCAGCGGCCGACAGTTGCGCGGCGAACGTATAGTTCGAGCTCCACGGGATCATCTCGCACGCGACGATCCTGCTCCGTGCGAGGAGCGTCTGGACCTCGTCGGCCGAAACCTGTGCGCACGCGCCATCCTGCCCGATGGTGAATCCTGGCCCTGTCATGCCTGCCTGCCCGCTGCGCGTAGTCCCGCCCCATTCTACCGGGCCGCCCGACCGCCCAGCACCCAAAACGATGGTACTCGTGACGGGTTCGTGCCTCGTTCGTACGATGGCTGTGCCGGGCTCGGGCCCACGGCGGTGCTACAGTCCGACCGGGCGCGAGTCTATTGGAGTAGAGGATGGCGACGAAGGACCACGTACTGGTCGCGCTGATCCAGGTCCTGCGGGTGGACCTCGCCGGTGCGGGCCTCGTCCGCGAGCGGGGCGGGCTAGCGCGGGGCGTAGCCTGGGCTGAGGCGTCGGGCCGCGGTCCAGACGGGGCCTGGCTGGAGCTCCGCCTCCACCATCGGCCCTCCGAGCAACGCCTGGACGCCGGATTGCTCGCCTATCAGCCGTTGGCGCGCGGCGGGCGGACGATTATCCTGGGGGAGCGGTCGGCTTCTTACCGCTTCGAGCCTGGCGAGGTGACCGGCGACCTGGCGCACGCGGTCTCCGACTGGCTCCGCGCCGTCTCCGTCACGCCCTCGCCGACGCCACTCATCATCGCCCTGTAGCGACGAACGCTGGCCCCGTCGCCAGCTCCCGACGCCGCGCGGTCCGTGCATCCCGGCACGCGTCATGCTAGCGTGTCACCGGCCCCGCGAGCCCTGACAGTCGGAGGGAGTGAGGAGATGATCGTCCGTCTAGATCGTTTCTGGCGGCGGAGCTCGGCCCACAGCGATCCGCGGCCGGTGCCGGTCGACTTGGGGCAACCCGAGCCTCAGCTCGAAGTCGACCGACCTGAGCTCGACTCGAACGAGGATTCGAGCCGCGAGGTCCCACTGCCCGAACAGCCCATCCCACTACCGCCGATCGCCGGGGCCCCACGAGCGCGTTCGGGCGTGCTGGTCCCACTGGGAACTTCTCGCTCGCGGCTCGCGCCTCGGGGGCTTGCACTCGCACGCGTGTCCAAGCGGGCGATCCTCGCCGTCGGCGTCTGCGCGGGCCTCGCCGCGCCGGTCGTCACCCGCCATCTCGCGACCCGGGCGTTGATGCGTCTACTCGGGGCAGGCAGCGGACCGGGCGTCTCGGCCGGCCGCTGGCACTCCACCACCGTGGAGATCATCCGCGTGACCAGCGGCAGCAGTCGGCCCGGCGAAGCCGGCGCGACGGTCGGCAAGATCCTGGAGCGGTTGAAGCGGTAAGCAGCCGTGAAACGCCGCTAGCCGAGCAGGGCCAGGAGGCCGCCGATGCACAGGGCCGGACCGTACGGGATGAAAGTATGGCGGCTCTGGCGGCGGAGCATGACGAAGGCAGCGCTGATCCCACCGGCCAGAATGCCGTAGGTCAGTGCGGTCACGACGCCGGGGAAGCCAGCCATCGCCCCTAGCAGCGCGGCGATCGTGATGTCGCCGCTGCCGAGCGGCTCGCGGCCGCGGTACAGGACGCGGCCGACGAGATAGATCAGCCCGAACACCGCGGCGCCGATCGCGCCGCCGAAGGCCGCGTTCTTGATCGCCCCGCTCATGCTCAGCGGCGCGAGCGCCAGGGCCGCGACGACGCCCCCGTACCCCAGCAAGAGGTAAACTTCGCGGTGGCGCAGGTCGATGGCCAGGATGACCATCAGCAGCGCCGCGTAGGCCAGATGCACCGCGAGCGTTGGCCCGGCCGGCCAACGAAGGGCGAGCACGGTAAAGGCGAGCGCGGTCCCGACCTCGAGCCAGACATCGCCGGGCATCGGCCCTCCGTGGCAGGTCGGGCAGGCGCGCTTGAACCCGAGCATCCGCGCCGTCGCACTCACGGCCGGCCACGGGAGGTCGCCGTCGCAGCGTGCGCAGACGGGTCGCGCCACCAGACGACCTCGCGCCGGCAGGCTCCGCGCGACCAGCGTCACGATGGCTCCAGCCAGCAGACCGAGCAGGGGCGCCCAGAAGATGGCGCCTGGAGCGCCCGCGATCACGAAGGGCATCGGTGTCGCCATGATCATCGCCTCGTGGACCCCGGCGTCCACACCGAGGCAAACGACCGCCGTCGTGCACAGGTGACGGTCACCGGCTGCCGGGGCCCGATTGTCTGGACCGTCACCGGCAGCCGGCCCTATAGTGAAGACGGTCGGCCTCAGCCGACCGAACGGGAGGGCGCGGTGGGCCACTACGCGGTGGGCGCAACATTCGGGCTTGTCCTGGGCCTCAGCCTCGGCTTTGGCTGGAGCTGGGTACGCTCGGCGCCGTCCTCCCTGGCCGAGGTGACCACGGCGCCGAGCCCGGTTGGGGGCGAGACTGCCTGGCCGAGCAACGTCACGCCGAGCGGCTGCGTTCCCTACGACGAGGACCTGATCGCGGCGATCTATGAACGAGTCAGCCCCTCGGTCGTCAACGTGACCACCCGCCTCGCCCTCGAGAGCCTGCCAGGCGCGGGCTCCCGCCAGGGCACCGGGTCCGGCATCGTCCTGGATACTGACGGGCACATCCTGACCAATCACCACGTCGTGGACGATGCAGGTGACGTCGAGGTTACGCTGGCCGACGGGACCCACCTGGCGGCGCGGATCCGTGGCTGGGACGTCCTGAACGACCTGGCGGTCTTGAAGGTGGAGACGCCGCCCGAGCGGCTGCGGCCGGTCACCCTGGGCGACTCCGGGAGCCTCCAGGTCGGCCAGCTCGCGATCGCGATTGGAAATCCCTACGGCTTCAGTCGAACCCTGACGGTCGGGGTCGTGAGTGGCCTGGGGCGGCCGATCGAGGACGCCGGCCGCCGCCCGCTGCTCGACATGGTCCAGACCGATGCCGCGATCAATCCGGGCAGCTCCGGCGGACCGCTCCTCAACGTTCGCGGCGAAGTCATCGGCATCACGACGCTGGTCGATCGGTCGCAGCTCAACGTCGGCTTCGCGATCCCAGCCAACACCGCGCGGCGCGTCTTGCCAACCCTGATCGCCGGCGAGCCAGTCCGCCACCCCTGGCTCGGGATCGCCGGCGTGAACCTCTCGCCGCTGGTCGCCGAGCAGCTTGGCACGTCGATCGACGACGGCATCCTGATCCGCGAAGCTACCGCCGACGGCCCAGCCGCGCGGGCCGGCCTACGGGGTGGGACGTCCGCCGACCTGGGCGGCGGCGACGTGATCCGCTCGATCGACGGCCGCCCGGTCACCCGCGTGGCCGACCTGGTCGCCTACATCAACACCAGGCAAGTCGGGGAGAGCGTGGGGCTGGTGGTCAACCGCGACGGCGCCGACCGCTCCCTCAGGGTGACCCTCGGCGAGTACCCCGACGACCGCTGAGCACACCGCATCTGAGAGGAGACCGATGGCGACGCATGACGAGCTGACCAGGACCGACCAGATCGCCGAAGACGAAGGCTGCACGGTGGACTGGAGCTGGCTCAATGGCCTCGAGATCGAGGCGGCAACCTCCGACCTCCAACACTGGCGAGTCCGCTTCAAAGGCGGCCAGACCCTCACCATCCAGGCCGCCGAATACCAGGGCAAGCCGTTCCTGGCCTTCAACCCCTACAAGCCTCGGGCGTAGCCTGGATCGCGCCCTCCCGCCCTTGACTTCTTGGGCGGAGCCTGTACTATAGTCTTGCCCCGCCCAATGATGTGCGTTTTGGGCGGAGCTTGCCCCGGAGGTTCCCTACGTGGCGGACGCGATCCTGGCGTCGGCCGGTCTCAGGCCGCGCTCACTGTTTCTGGCTCCCTCGGCGACGTCGATCCCGCCACTCCGATCGACCCGCTTTTACCGGCAGCCCATGGCGGTGCCCGCCCGAGCGACTCGCTCGCCATGGCAGGTGGTCATCGTCGCGCTCTGCCTGGTGGTAGCCGTCGGGGTCGTGGGCCCGATGCAGATGATCGGGACAGCCCGCGCCGCGCTCCACGGGCTTGGGCTGGACGAGGCTCCGCCGTTCGAGCTGTTCGACCTCGCCGACCTTCCGGCGATGGACCCGATCCTGGCCCAGGTCGTCGATCCTCGCCCGATGGCGATGGTCGCGCTGCAGGCTCGGCCACGGCGCGGGATCCAGCCGTTCCAGTACGACCTGCGACCGGAAGACAGCTTGCTCGACGTGGCGGGGCGCTTCGGCGTCCCGCTGCCTGCCCTGCTCTGGAACAACCAGCTTGACACACCCGATGGAGTCCAGGCCGGCCAGCGGTTGACGTTCTTGCCGCTGAGCGGCGTGCTACACCAGGTTCGAGCCGGCGAGACGGTGGTCGAGATCGCCGCGCGCTACGGGGCTAGGGTCTCCGACCTGGTTGAGGCCAACGATCTCGAGCCGCCATACATCCTGGCCGGCGGCCAGACGCTGGTCGTGCTGGGCGGGACCGTGCCGACACCGATCCCAACCATGCTGCCATCGGTGCTCCCGTCGCCCTTGCCCACCCTGCTGGCGCTGGAGCAGGCGATCGGTCAGCACGTGCAGGCGGGCGACGTCGCGATCGTGCCGGCTATGGCGACGGCGACGGCCCGTGCGCTCCACGCGGCCCTGGTCGGCACGGCCGTGGCGCTGCCGCGGGACGACCTGCCGGGACCGCCGCGCGCGTCCGCAGCCGAGCGCGAGTTTATCCTCTCGCTGGCGACAGCGGCCCGCGAGTCTCAGCGGATCATGGGCGTTCCAGCCTCGGTGACGCTGGCCCAGGCGATCCTCGAATCCGACTGGGGTCGCAGCCGCCTCGCCCGCGAAGCGAAGAACCTGTTCGGCATCAAGGCGACTACCCGCCCCGGGACGGCCGGGGTGTATCGCACCCGCGCCTGGGAGATCCTGGGTGGGGCGACGGTGTTCGGGCCGGACGCCTTCAAGGCATACGAGTCGTACGCCGACTCGATCGTCGACCACGCCCGCTGGTTCCACGAGCAGCCGCGCTACGCGTCCGCGCTCGAGGCGCGGCACGACCCACAGGAGTTCGCGCGGGCGATCACCGCCGCCGGCTACGCCACCGACCCGGCCTACGCCAACAAGCTGATCGCCTTGATGGACCGCTTCGAGCTCTACCGGTACGACGGGTCGGAGTAGGGGCTCGGCGGGCGGATGGCCGCGGAGTTCGCGCTCCCATCTGCACCGCGACCGTGAGGGAGCGGTCCGCGGCTCGATCAGTCAGGCCGCTCCCTCACGGTCGCGGTGCAGATGGGAGCGCGAACTCCCGGACGAGCAAAGGCGGCCCTGA
>Ga0136617_10003852_pt1 | contig 13406 bp, 11 predicted proteins | sample AntDrymUQ3222106_2_FD_129672 | JGI IMG/M metagenome (GOLD analysis project Ga0136617, IMG submission 129672) | Polar desert sand microbial communities from Dry Valleys, Antarctica - metaG UQ322 (21.06) | ecosystem: Environmental > Terrestrial > Soil > Desert | place: Antarctica: Dry Valley...
CGCTACCAGCACCCGCTGCTCGTCGTCCGCGGAACCAACGACCGCGACGGCGACCCCTCCGAAGGCTTCGAGCTCGAAGGCGCCGGCGTCGTGCTCTGCGCGCTCCGCCGGCGCGACGAGTGGCTGGAGATCCGCATCGTCGCGGAGCACGACCGTCCCACGACCGCGATCATCCGCGGACCCTTCGCGGCGGCCCGCGAGGCGGACCTGCTCGGCCGGCCCGGCGCGATCCTGGCGATCGAGGGCGGGCAGCTGAGCGTCGACCTGGGTCCGTGGGAGATCCGGACGCTCCAGCTGCGACCGGTGGCTCAGCCCGCCGGCTGACCGTCCAGCTCGACGACAACTCCCTCGAACGGCGCGAGTGACAGCGCGCCGCTCGCCGGGCCGGCTCGGTCGAGTCCCGTGGCGAGGAGGATCCGCCCGGCCGCCGGCAGCGGGACCTGCGCCGATTGGCCGCTGAAGTTGAGGGCCACGAACAGCTGCTCCCCGTCGACCCGGCGGCAGAACGCGAAGACGCCGTCGGGCGCCTCGGCCAGCCGCTCGTACACCCCCGAGGCGAGCGGCGCCGACCGGTTGCGGAGCGCGATCAGCGCCTTGGTCAGGGCCAGCATCGAACGCGGGTCCGCCTCCTGGGTGGCGACGTCGATGCCCTGTCCCGGTTCGCCCATCGGCAGCCACGGCGCCACCTCCGGCCGGCTGAAGCCGCCATGCAGCTGGGGCGTCCAGGGCATCGGCGTGCGCGCGCCGTCGCGACCCATCCCCGGCACGTTGCCCCCCCACGGATCGCGGATCCGGTCGGGCGGGATGGCGACATCGACCATGCCCAGCTCATCGCCGTAGTAGAGCGTCGGCGCGCCACGCAGCGTGAGCAGCAGCATCATCGTCACGCGCGCCCACTCGGCGCCGGCCCACGACGCGATCCGCGGCTGATCGTGGTTGCCCAGGACCCAGTTCGAGACCGCGCCATCGGGCAGCGCCGCCTCGACCCGGTCGACCTTCGCGCCCACCGTGTCCGATGCCCAGTCGTGACGGAGCAGGTGGAACCCGAACGGCAGGTGCATCGCATCCAGCTGCTCGCCGTAGTAGCGCGCCCATTGCTCCAGGTTGTGGCTGGGCACCTCGCCGATCACGACCCGGTCGCGACCATCGCGCTCGTCGTAGCCGTTGATCAGGTCCCGGAACTCGCGCCACACGCGGTAGACGTCCGGGTGGGCGAAGTCGTGGATGTGGTCCTGGGCCTCCCAGTCAGCGCCGAACATGCCCCGCCACGGCCGGCCGTCGTTGAGCGGGTTGTCGCGCAGCTCCGGATCCTTCATGACCGCGCCGGCCACGTCGACCCGGAAGCCGTCGACGCCGCGATCGAGCCAGAACCGGGCGACGTCGAACATCGCCTCCTGCACGTCCGGATTGCGCCAGTTGAGGTCCGGCTGCTCGCGCAGGAAGGTGTGCAGGTACTGCTGGCCGGTCGCGGCATCGGCCTCCCAGGCCGGGCCGCCGAAGAGGCTGATCCAGTTGTTCGGCGGCGACCCGTCCGGGCGCGAGTCGCGCCAGAAGAACCAGTCCCGCCTGGCCGATGCGGGCGTGGCCCGCGAGTCGCGGAACCACTCGTGCTGGTCCGAGGTGTGGTTGGGGACGTAGTCGACGACCACCCGGAGGCCGCTCTCGTGGGCCGCGGCGAGCAGTCGGTCGAACGCGGCGAGATCGCCGAACAGCGGGTCCACGTCGGTGTGGTCCGATACGTCGTACCCGAAATCGGCCATCGGCGAGCGGTAGAACGGGGTCAGCCAGATGGCGCTGACACCCAGCGACCGCACGTAGTCGAGGTGGGCGGTGATCCCGTCGAGGTCGCCCACGCCGTCACCATCGGAGTCGCCGAAGGAGCGCGTGTAGATCTGGTACAGGACGCCGCTTCTCCACCAGGGCTCGGTCATGGGCCTCCTTCGCGGGCTGGACGAGGAAGTCTCGGGTGCACGTGGCGGGTTAGCGGACCGCCGGTCGACGTGCGGGTGCGGGACGCTGCTCATCGCCCGGGCTCCACGTCCAGTGGAAGTCGTCGTCCTCCTGGACGCCGCGGGGCCATCCCGCGTCGGACCGGAAGGCGAGGAAGCCGTCACCGAAGCCGAACCGGCCCACGGTCGCCAGGCGATGTACGACCACCGCGCCGAGCACCGCGCCACCGGCCAGCAGCGACACCCCCACATCGCCCGAGGCGAGCGCCATCGCGCCGACCGCGAGGACCGGCAGGAAGTCACTGAGCGTCATCGCGCGACCCTCCGGCGCGTGCGAGCGGGCCGGCTCGGGCGCGTCCGGCGCGGCGGCTGGCCGCGACGCGGTGTGGACCGCGGGATGCACCCGCTCCAGGACGATGCGGCCTGCCTCCTGCCGCTCGCTGCTCACGCCGCCATCCCCGCCAGGTGCCGCCAGGCCGCCTCGATGTCCGCGCGCGGCTCGCGTGGCTCGTCCTGCTCGACGATGTACCACTCGACGCCCGCGCTCCGTGCCGCCTCCACGATCCGTGGCCACGGCAGAATGCCTGCGCCAGCCGGCTCATCGCGAGGCTCCGGTCCGGCTGCGCGATCCTTCATGTGGAGCAGCCGCACACGATCGGCATGCGCGGCGATCAGCTCCGCCGGATCGCGCCCACCGACGCTCGCCCACAGGACGTCGATCTCGAGATCCACGGTCGCCGGCAACGCGCCTACGAGCAGGTCCCAGATGGTTGTTCCGTCCAGCGGCTGGAACTCGAAGCTGTGGTTGTGATAGCCCAGCCGGATGCCCCGATCGGCCAGCCGGCCGGCAATGGCGCCGATCTCGGCGGCAACCCGCAGGACGGCGTCCGCCGATGCCTGGTCCGTTGCGGGCAGCGAAGGGATCACCACCCGCGGGCAGCCGAGAGCGCCCAGCCGGTCTGCGACCGCGGTCTCGTCCGCCCGCAGCGTCTCCAGCGACTCGTGCGCCGAGACGGCGCGGAGGCCCGCGTCGGACAGCGCCCGAGACAACGCGGCGGTGTCCATGGGCGGCAGCCCGGCCAGCTCCACGGAGCGGTAGCCGGCCCGGGCGACGGCGGCCAGCGTACGGGGCAGGTCCTCGGCCAGCAGCCGCCGGACGGTATAGAGCTGAAGGGCAATCTGGTCGGCCCGCACGCGGTCCTCGCTCGTTCGTTGGCGCCCAAGGTACGTCAATCCGCCGAGGAGCGACGGCCGGGCTCCCGGCGCGGCGATGCCGTAGGCTGTGGACCCATGGCCAGCCTGGGGATCGGGATCGTCGGCACCGGCAACATTGCCGGCAAGTACGCAACGGACAGCCGGACGTACCCGCAGCTGAACCTCGTCGCGGCCACGGATCTGGATCCGGTAAGGGCCGCGACGTTCGCGGCGACCCACAGCTGCCGAGCGCACGCGACGCTCGACGACCTGCTGGCGGACGAGACGATCGATATCGTTGTCAACCTCACCGTGCACCAGGCCCACTACGAAGTGAGCAGGGCGGCGCTGGACCGCGGGAAACACGTGTACAGCGAGAAGCCGCTCGCGCTGCATCCGGACGAGGCGCGCGAGCTGCTGGACCTCGCCGATGTGCGCGGCGTGCGCTTGGGCTGCTCGCCCGCCACCTTTCTCGGCGAGGCCCAGCAGACGGCCGCCGCGATCGTGCGGAGCGGCCGGCTCGGCACCGTCCGGGCCGTCTATGCCGAGGTCAACCACGGCCGCATCGAGGCTTGGCATCCCGCGCCGGTCCCGTTCTACGAGGTCGGCGTGATGGTCGACGTGGGGGTCTACCCATTGACCCTCGCGACGGCGATGCTGGGTCCGGCCCGGACCGTCCGGGCGTGGTCATGGGAGCTGCTCCCGGACCGGGTAACGCTGGCCGCCGAGCCCTATCGCATCGGAAGCCCTGACCTCATCGTCGCGGCCATCGAGCTCGAGACCGGCGCCGTCGTCCGGTTGACCACGAGCTTCTACGTTGGCCGACCCGCCCGCCAGACGAGCTCCCTCGAGTTCCACGGCGACGTCGCGTCGCTCTCGATCGGCAGCTTCCAGGCGTTCGATGCGACGGTCGAGGTCGGCGAGCTCGATGGCGAGCTCGTGCCCGTGCCGCTCGTCCGGCCGCCATACCCGGGCACGGCCTGGGCCCGTGGCGTGGCCGACATGGCCGGAGCGATCCTGGCGCGACGTCCTCATCGCGCGACCGGCGAGCAGGCGGCCCACATCGTGGACATCCTGGCCGCCGTGAGCGATTCGCGGCGCAACGATGGTCGCGCGGTCCGGGTGACGAGCACGTTCGAGTTGCCGGACCTGGTCGATCCGGTGCCTTCAACGTTGCTGTAAGTTGACGCCCGGGTTGCCGCACCCTAGGCTCCGGGGCGAATCGCCCTGCGCCCACGGTGGATGACGGCTCTCCAGGGAGCGCCATCGTCGACCGCCCGAGACGCAGCCCGATGCCGGTCGCGACCCGTTTGGGCGCTCCGGCAGTCTGGCAAGGGGCACGAACGAGTGGCCGAGCCGAGCGCACAGTGCCATGGAGGCCGATGGAGGGCCATCGATCGGAGGCGTGCGCAGCCGGTATCGGTCCTGCTGGAGGAGCTCGATGTCTCGAACCCTACGTGTGCTCGCCGTCCTGCTGACGGCCCTCTTCGTCTTCGGTGCCTGTGCGGGCGGCAGCACGCCTTCCCCCAGTGGCGCCGCATCTCAGCCTGCGGTCAGCGCGCAGCCATCCGCCAGCGCAGCCGCCAGCCCCGACGCGAGTGTCGACGCGAGCGCTGAGCCGTCCGCCTCGGAAGCCGCCAGCGCCAGCGCGCCGACGGCCGGCGGCAGCATCACGGTGACGTCCCTGTGGGGCGGCGCCGAGGAAGAAAACTTCCGCATGGTCCTCGACGCGTTCACCGAGGCCACCGGCATCACGGCCACCTACGAAGGCGTCCGCCAGGACTACGCGACCGCGCTCCAGACGCGCATCTCGGGCGGCAACCCGCCTGACGTGGCGATCGTCCCGGGCATCGGCTTCCTTCGCCGCTTCGCGCGCGACGGCTCGATCAAGACCACCGAGGAGGTCGGGCTCGACACTGCCGCGATCGCGGGCAACTACGCTCCGGGCATCCTCGAGGTCGGCCAGGTCGACGGCACGCAGTACGCGATCATGGTGAAGTTCAACAGCAAGAGCACCATGTGGTATCGGCCGGACACGTTCACCGAGCTCGGCGTCGAGCCGGCCGAGGACTGGGACGGCTACAAGGCGCTGATCGAGGAGATCAAGGCCGGCGGCGAAGTGCCGCTCGGTCTGGGCGTCTCACCCGACGACTGGACGCTGACGGACTGGTTCGAGAGCATCTACGTCCGCCAGGCCGGCCCGGAGGCCTATGACACGCTCTTCAGCATCGACGGCAACTGGACCGATCCCACGGTCACGGCCGCGATCACCGAGATGCAGGCCGTCCTCACCGACGACAACGTCGTGGGCGGTATCTCCGGTGCGTTGGGCACCGGCTTCGTCGACGGCATCGGCCAGGTCTTCAGCGCCGAGCCGCAGGCGGTCATGTACTACGAGGGCGGCTTCGTCGGCGGCATCGCCACCGGCCAGGTCAACACGGACCTGGAGATCGGGACCCAGATCGACTGGTTCGACTTCCCGGCGATCGGCGGCGGCGATGCCGTCACGATCGGCGGCGACGTCATCGCGGCCCTCACGACCAACCCCGGCGTGCTTGAGTTCATGCAGTACATGACCACCGCCGAGTCCGGCGAGGTCTGGGCCGGGACCGGCGCGATCATCTCGCCGATGATCGACGTCGACACGTCCGTGTACCCCAATGAGCTCGTGACCAAGGAGGCCGAGCAGGTCGCCAATGCGTCCGCCGTCCGCTTCGACGGCTCCGACCTTCTGCCGGCGGGTGGGCCCAACCTGGGCGCGCTCCTCCAGCAGGCCATCCAGGGCAACGACGTGGCCCCGCTGCTGGACCAGTTCCAGGGCGAGGTCACCACGGCCTGGGAGAACGAGTAACGCTTCAGCTCGGCTGAAAGACGGCGGCGCGGACGAGACTTCGTCCGCGCCGCTCCATCTCCCCACCCTGGAGGGCCGCGATGGGCTTCACCCCCGCGTCGGTGACCGCCACCGAGAAGCCGAAGGTCGGAAAAGCGGGCGCGCCGGACCGCGCCGGTGAGCGGACCCATTGGAAGGCCTGGATCTTCCTGCTTCCGTCCTTCATCCTGCTCGGGGTCTTCCTCGTCTACCCCACCCTGTATACGATCACGCTGAGCTTCAACCGAGGCCGGCGCGGGGAGTTCACCGAGTGGGTCGGCCTGCGCAACTACGAGCAGCTGCTCACCCGGGATCCCAACTTCCTGAACCTCGGCACGTTCCCGCCGTCGGGCGCGCTGTTCAACAACGTGCTGTGGATCATCTTCTACACGTCGCTCGTCCTGGGCCTCGGGCTGATCATCGCGGTCATGGCGACCCGGGTCCGCTACGAGACCCTCATCAAGATCATCGTCTTCCTGCCCCAGGCCATCGCAGCCACCGCGCTGGGCGTCATCTGGCGCTTCGTCTACGCCCCGAACCCGGAGATCGGGCTGCTGAACGCGACGCTCGGCGTGGCCGGCGTGGGGCCCTTCTCGTGGCTGGGTGATCCGCGCTTCGTCAACGCCGCCCTCATCACCGCCGGCGTGTGGGGCTCGGTCGGCTTCGCCACGGTCATCCTGTCAGCCGCGATCAAGTCGATCCCAACGGAGATCCTCGAGGCGGCGCGAACGGATGGCGCGAACGAGCGCCAGATCTTCACCCGGATCATCGTGCCCATGGTCAGTCTGCCGATGTCGGTCCTCGCGGTGACCCTGATCGTCAACGTGATCAAGCTGTTCGACCTGATCTACGTGATGACCAACGGCGGCCCGGGATCGTCCAGTCGCGTGATCGCCTTCACGATGTACCAGGAGGCGTTCCCCGGCGGCCAGTTCGGCCGCGGCGCCGCGGTGGCGGTGGTCATGCTGATCATCCTGATCCCGGTCATGATCTTCAACCTGCGACGGTTCCGGACGGAGGCGGTCACGTGAGCGCGAATGCAGTCGCCGGCGGGGACATCGTCCGCCGCCCGGCCCGAACGGCCACGGAGCGCCTCATGGCCGCGCTCAATCGGGCCCCCGTTCACATCATCCTGGCGCTGGTGGGGCTGATCTGGCTTGCCCCGACCATGGGCCTGCTGATCACATCGTTCCGGCCCCGCTCGGACATCCAGGCGACCGGCTGGTGGGAGACGCTCTCCACGCTTCGCTTCACCGCCGTCAACTACGAGCAGGTGCTGGGTGCTCAGGGCATGCTCGGGGCGTTCGTCAACAGCCTCTGGATCAGCGTCCCCTCGACGCTCCTGCCGCTCACGATTGCGTCCCTTGGGGCGTTCGCCTTCTCGTGGATGCGGTTCCCCTTCCGGGACGGGATCTTCCTGGTCATCGTGGCCCTGATGATGGTGCCGGTCCAGGTCGCGTTCATCCCGCTGCTCCAGCTGATGGCGCCGTTCGGGGTGACCCGTAACTTCGTGGGCGTCTGGCTGGTCCACACGGCCTTTGCGCTGCCGTTCGGGATCTTCCTGCTGCGGAACTTCTTCATCACCCTGCCAAAGGACCTGATCGAGGCGGCCCGGATCGATGGCGCGTCGGACCTCGGCATCTTCCGCAAGATCGTGGTCCCGCTGTCCGTTCCGGCGATCGCGGCCTACGGGATCTTCCAGTTCCTGTGGGTCTGGAACGACCTTCTGATGGCCCTGGTCTTCGTCCAGAACGGGGCCAACAACCCGATGACCCGCCAGGTGACGAATCTGCTGGGTCAGTACGGCTCGGAGTGGCACATCCTGGCGGCGGGCGCGTTCCTGCTGATGGCCCTGCCGATGATCGTGTTCCTGGCCCTCCAGCGCTATTTCGTCCAGGGACTGCTTGCCGGCTCGGTCAAGTAGCCTTTCGGTGGGCGTGCCCGCGCTCACCGTCGCGACGTACAACATCCGGGCGGCGATCGGGCCGGGCGAGCCGTTCCCGCCCGCCTGGTGGCGCCACGTCCGGCGTGACCGCGTGGAGCAGCTGGCCGGGGTCATCCGCTCGCTCGACGCCGACGTCGTGACGCTCCAGGAGGTCGCGGTCGTCAACGTCGACGGCGTGCTGCTGGCTCAGCCGCGCGAGCTCGCCGTGCTGACCGGGATGGAGGTCCGATACGCCGCGGCCGGGCACTTCGCGGTCAGGGAGCCCGAGGATGGGCGGGTGTCCGGGACCGCTCTGTGGGGCAACGCCGTGCTGACACGGCTGCCGATCCTGTCGTCGTGGGCGGCCGGGCTGCCACGAGCGGCCGATGATGATCTCGTGGAGCCCACCGGCGCCCTGCACCCGCTGTCCGGGCTCCCCCACCCGCTTGCTGCGGTTCCCTACGCGGGACGCGCCAACCGAGTCGAACGAGCCGCGCAGCGTCCTGCGAGCGACGGTCGTGACGCCATCCGGCCCGGTGCACGTGGTCTCCGCTCACTTCACCCACATCGGCGCCGAGCAGCGACGCGCGCAGGCCTCCGCCGTGGCCGGGGTGGCGGCAGGGTTGGACGGCCCGGTCGTCCTGGCCGGAGACCTCAACGCGACGATCGACGCCCCGGCGCTGGAGCCGCTGACGTCCTGGCTGATCGACGCGTTCGAGGCGAGCGGCACGCCGCCAGGCGATCCGGCGCGCCGGTCATGCGGCCCGTGGGCCATCGACCACGTGCTCGTCCGAGGCCTCGAGCCGTCAACGTGCCGCGTGGCGCGCGAAGCCGGCGAGGCCTCCGACCACTTGCCCGAGATCGCCACAATCGGCTGGCGGGCTGGATAAAGGCCTTCGCGCTCGTCCATCATCAGTGGCCATCGCATGAAAGGGATCTGGACATGACCACCCTGCCCGCACCAAACCCCGAGCCGGCGGCACCGCCGGATCTTGCCGCGATCAAGCAGCGCCAGCAGGCGACCTGGGCCAGCGGCGACTACCACATGATCGGGACCCAGATACTGATCGTCTCCGAGCTGCTCATCGAAGCACTTGACGTGCACTCGACCGACCGAGTCCTCGATGTCGCCACTGGCAGCGGCAACGCCGCCCTCGCCGCGGCCCGGCGGGGCTGCCCGGTGGTCGGCCTGGACTACGTGCCGGCCCTGCTGGACCGGGCTCGCCAGCGGGCCGAGGCCGAAGGTCTCGAGGCCGAGTTCGTGGAGGGCGACGCGGAGGCGCTGCCGTTCGACGATGGCAGCTTCGACGTGGTCAGCTCCGTGTTCGGGGCCATGTTCGCGCCGAACCAGGAGCAGACTGCGAGCGAGCTCGCGCGGGTCTGCCGAGGGGGCGGCCAGATCGGCCTCGTGGCCCACACGCCGGAGGGCTTCATCGGCCAGCTGTTCAAGACGAACGCGAAGCACGTGCCACCACCGGCCGGTCTGCGCTCGCCCGTCCTGTGGGGCACGGAGGCGCGCCTGCGCGAGCTGTTCGGCGACGCCATCGCCGACCTGCGCATCGAGAAGCGCCACTACGTCTTTCGCTATTCCTCGCCCGAGGCGTACGTCGAGTACTGGCGCCGCTACTACGGGCCCACGCTCAAGGCGTTCGAGGCCGTCGGCGAGACCGGGCGGGCCGCGCTCGAGGTGGACCTGCTCGACCTGATCGCCCGCTTCAACCGGGCCGACGACGGCACCATGGTCGTGCCGAACGAGTACCTCGAGGCGGTCATCGTCAAGCGCTGAAGGGCGCACGACAGCCACCCTCGCTCCACTTGAGGCCTATCGGCCGAGACGCTCTCGCAACCGCGCGACCGTCTCGGCCAGCTCCGCCTCGCGGGCCCGGGCGCCGTCGACGATCGCCGGCGGCGCCTTGGCGACGAACGACTCGTTGGCGATCCGGGCCCCGGCCGCTTCGAGAGAGCCCTCGGCCTCGGCCAGCTCCTTGTCGAGACGGGCGCGATCCCGTGTCGACGTGTCATCGCCGCCGACGGCCGGCAGGATCACGGCCTCGATGCCGCCGGCCGGAAGCACGACTTCGAGCGCACCCGTGGCTCGCGGGAGCGCCTCGACGTCGTCCACCAGCCGGAGCGGACGCGCCCGCGCGAGCCGCCCGATCGCCGGCGCGAGGGCCGCGAACGTCGCCCGATGCGCCGAGTCGGCGTACACGTGCGTCGCCAGCCAGTCGCCCGCCGGCAGGCGGGCCGTGGCCCGTGCATTGCGCAGCTCCACGATCGTGTCGATCACCGAGCCCACCTCAGTCTCCATCGCCCGGTCGCGTTGACCGGCCGCCGGCCAGCGGGCGACGATCAGCAGGTCCGGGTCGTCGGCGGCGTGGGGCATGGCCTCCCACAGCGCCTCCGTGACGAACGGCATGACCGGATGGAGCAGCCGCAGGTAGCGGTCGAGCGCCTCGACCAGCGTCCACCACGTCGCCTCGCGCTCGCGGTCGGTCAGCGACTCGTCAGCGAGCCGGACCTTGGCGAGCTCGATGCCCCAGTCGCAGAACTCGCTCCAGATCGCGTCGTACAGCGCGCGGGTCACCTCGCCGAAGTTGAAGTCGCCCATCGCCCGGTCGACGGCCTCGGTCGCGGCGGCGGCCCGAGACAGGACCCAGCGCTCCGACGGTCCCAGCGCGGCCGGGTCGGGCGGCCTTCGCCAACCCGCCCTGGCGAGCGACGCCGGTCGGGCGCCCAGCACGAAGCGCGTGGCATTCCAGAGCTTGTTGGCGAAGTTCCTGGCGCTTTCGACCTTCGGCGTCCCGAACCGGATGTCGTTGCCCGGCGTCGTCCCGTGGATCAGCGCGAAGCGGACCGCGTCGGCGCCCAGCTCGTCGATCGTCCCGAGCGGGTCGATGCTGTTGCCCTTCGTCTTCGACATCTTCTGGCCAAACGGGTCACGGATCAGGCCGGACAGATAGACCGTGCCGAACGGGGCCTCGCCGGTGAGCTGGAGCCCCAGCATCATCATGCGCGCGACCCAGAAGAACACGATGTCGTAACCGGTCTCCATGACCTGGGTGGGGTAGAAGCGCCGGAGATCTGGCGCCGACTCGTCCGGCCAGCCGAGCGTGGCGAACGGCCATAGACCGGAGCTGAACCAGGTGTCGAAGATGTCCGGGTCCTGGGTCAGCTCGGACGCGGGGCGTCCGCAGGCCGCGCACGCAGGAGGCCCGTCCGCCAGGTCCGAGACCGTGGGATGTCCGTCCGGGCAGTACCAGGCCGGGATCCGGTGACCCCACCACAGCTGTCGCGACACGTTCCAGTCCCGGATGCTGGTGAGCCAGTGCTCCCAGACCTTCTCGAGTCGCTCGGGCAGGATCCGGGTCCGGCCGCCGCGGGTGGCGGCCAGCGCCGCCTCGGCCATTGGCCCGGTTCGCACGAACCACTGAGTCTTGAGCCGCGGCTCCACGACGTCACTCGAGCGCTGGCAGCGCCCGATGACCATCTCGTGCGCCGCCGACGCCACGAGGTCACCGCGCGTTTCGAGATCGGCGACGATCCGGGCGCGGGCCTCGGCGCGGTCGAGGCCGTCGTACGCAGTCCCGGTTCCGGCCACCCGAGCGAGATCGTCGAGCACGGTGACCTCGGCCAGGCCGTGTCGCCGCCCCGTGGCGTTGTCGTCATGATCGTGGGCCGGCGTGATCTTGACCGCCCCGGTTCCGAACTCGCGCTGCACCACCTCGTCCGCGATGACCGGAACGTCGCGCTCGACGAACGGGATCCGGACCGTCGTGCCCACGAGATCGCGATAGCGTGGGTCCGCGGGGTGGACGGCCACGGCGGTGTCGCCCAGGATCGTCTCCGGCCGGGTGGTGGCGACGGCGATGGAGCGGTCGGGATGGGGCTGGCCCGTCGCCGGGTCGACAACGTGGTAGCGGACCGTCCACAGCGTGCCGGTCTCGGGGGTCGCGATCACCTCGAGGTCGCTGACGCTGGTGCGACAGCCGGGACACCAGTTGACCAGCGCCTCGGTGCGATACGCGAGCCCATCGCGGTAGAGGCGGGTGAAGGCGACCCGAACCGCCTGCGCCGTTCCGTCGTCCATCGTGTAGCGCAGCCGACCCCAGTCGCACGACGCCCCGACGCGCCGCTGCTGGCCCAGCATCACGTGCCTCGTCTCCTCGACGAATGCGCGCATTCGCTCGAGATAGCGCTCGCGCCCCAGGGTCTGACGGCTCTCACCTTCCTTGGCGATGATCCCGTCGAGCACGAACTGGGCGGCGATCGAGGCGTGATCGAGCCCGGGCAGGAACAGTGCCGGGCGGCCCTGCATCCGGGCGTGGCGGATCATCAGGTCCTCGACCGAGGTCCGCTGGGCATGGCCCAGGTGGAGCGAGCCGGTGATGTTGGGCGGCGGCTGGATGATCGTGAACGGCTCGGCGTCGAAGTCGGCTCGCGAGCCGGCACCGTCGGGCGCGAAGACGTCAGCGGCCAGCCAGCGCTCGTAGATCGCGCCCTCGAAGTCGGCCGGCCGGTAGACCTTCGGGAGGGCCGGCGCGGCGGGCGTGGGGGTCATGTCCGCCTCCGAAGCGACAGAACCCGCTCGTCCAGCGGACGAACGGGGTCGTGGTACCACCTGCTGGTTCGGCATCCGGCGCGACAGGCTCATCACCTGCCGCGGGCTCCGGTGCCCTCACGGCGCGCTATCGGGCGCCACCCGCACGGCTCGCGAGCGACCTTCACGCCGCCGGTCCCGCGCGGCTCGCACCATCCCGCGCTCGCTTCCGGCCGTCCCGGCGCTACTCCTCTCGGTCGTCGCCGTGAGAAGCGCCGAGTCTAGCACCGTGCAAACTCGCGTCGGATAGATCCGTCCGGCCATCGCGAACGATCCAACGTGCAGGGACGCCCGCAGCGAAAGGAGACCGCTCATGGTGACCGTTGGACTGCTCGTTCGGCTCGAGGCGAAGCCCGGCAAGGAGGCCGACGTGGAGGCGTTCCTCCAGCAGGGTCAGGCGCTCGTCGACCAGGAGCCGGATACGACGGCCTGGTTCGCGATCCGGATGGGACCCTCGACGTACGGGATCTTCGACGTCTTTCCGGACGACTCGGGCCGCCAGGCGCACCTGAACGGTCAGGTCGCCGAGGCGCTGATGGCCCGCGCCGACGAGCTCTTCTCCGAGCCGCCCGACATCCAGCCCCTCGACGTGCTCGCCTCGAAGCTCCCCGGCTGACCGCTGGCGCTGCCTTCCTCTCATTTGCACGTGTCACGGGCACTAACAAGCGACCGTACTCGCGTGGACTGTCGCCTGAGCACGAGCTCAACCGAACTCGTTCTCAAACGCACGCCAGTGATGATGATCGAGAACTTGGGGTTGGATAGCGCACGTAGAGCGCGCAATCGAGAAGAACCAGGCGCCGAACAACCCGGCCCGGTCCGGACTCGATCGCCACCGGGAGCGGGACGCGGACGGCGATCCGTGGCACCCTC
>Ga0136617_10003853_pt1 | contig 13401 bp, 12 predicted proteins | sample AntDrymUQ3222106_2_FD_129672 | JGI IMG/M metagenome (GOLD analysis project Ga0136617, IMG submission 129672) | Polar desert sand microbial communities from Dry Valleys, Antarctica - metaG UQ322 (21.06) | ecosystem: Environmental > Terrestrial > Soil > Desert | place: Antarctica: Dry Valley...
CGGGCATCGACCCCGGTCTGCCGCTGTTCACGTTCATCTTCCTGGTGGCGCTGGGCATCGACTACAACATCTTCCTGATGGCGCGCGTGCGTGAAGAGGCGCTCACGCACGGCACGCGCGACGGGACGATCCGGGGGCTCGCCGTGACCGGCGCGGTGATCACGTCGGCCGGGCTCGTGCTGGCCGGCACCTTCTCGGTGCTCGGCGTGCTGCCGCTCGTGTTCCTGACGGAGATCGGCTTCACCATCGCGGTCGGCGTCCTGATCGACACGTTCATCGTGCGGTCGCTGCTCGTGCCGGCGCTCACGCTCGAGCTCGGCGATCGCGTATGGTGGCCCAGCGCGCTGGCCCACCGCGCGGGTCGTGGGTCCACGGAGTCGGGCTCGCGTGACCCGATTGCGGTGCAGCCGGCGTATGAGACGGAGTAGCTGACGAAAGGATGGCGCCCGGGACGGTAGGTCCCGGGCGCCACCGCGCCTTTGGCCCGTCCGCGGCAACTCCGCGCTGGCACAGCGGTGGCGCGCGGCGCACGAACCCACCCGCCTCGACGACCGCCGTTCACCAGCGGCCGCGCCTCCGTACGCCAACCCGCCAAGCACCCTCAGGCCGGGCCCACCAGATCCCACACCGGCTCCTCGCCCGGCGGCGGCTCGTAGACGCAGAACGTTCCGGTGCGGATCGCCGCACCGAGCCGCCGCCCGAGCACCGCGTCGTGCTCGGACACGCGCTTCAGCGCCGTCCGAATCGCGCGCGTGACGTTCACACGGGCGCGCTCGGCGTCCGATCCGGTCTTGCGGTCGCGCCCGTGCAGGCCGACGGCGCCCGCCAGCTCGCGCGCGAGGAAGGCGAGCTCCTCGCGCGCGCGGGCGGCGCGCTCGGGGTCGTTGAACGAGTCGGCCTCGTCGATCTCCTCCTGCAGCTCGCTGACGCGGGCGCGGTAGGCCGCCTTGGCCTGGTTGTCGAGCACCGGCCCGGCGTCGCTCTCGCCGCGCGGGCGGACCTCGATCCCGGCGCCGACGGCGATCGCCGCGTCCGACGCGCCCGCGCCACGGTGGCCCGCGGATGCGCCGCCGACGAGGTCGAGCGCGTGAAACTCGACGTGCGGTGCGGCGAGCAGCCGCGCGATGTGCGTCAGACCCTTGGCGTGGCGCAGCTGGATCTGGCTGCCGGGCGGGCCGATCGTCCAGATGTCGCCACGGCGGTAGAAGGCCGCCGGGCCGAAGCCCGACGTGCCGGCGCCCGCGACGAGCACCGGCGCCGTCGGCACGACCCCCGGCTCGGCGGCGATGACGCCCGTGCCGCCGCCGTTCGGATCCTGAGCGCCCGGACCCCACCGCTTCTCCAGGCCCACGAGCTGCAGCCGCCGGGCTGCGTCGAGCCCCTCTGCGCGCAGCTCGCGCGAGCGCTTCTGGTAGTCGGCCGAGCTGGAGCCCGAGCGGTCGAGCACCTCGGCGAGCTCCAGACGGATCCCGGCGACCATCGGCTCGGCGCCCCAGCGGCGCGCCATCGCGAGGGCGTGCTCGAGCAGCCCGATCGCCTCCGCCGTGCGCCCGACGGTCGCCGCCGCGATGCCGGCAAAGCGCGACACCGGGCCAAGGCAGATCGCGCCGCGCCCGGCGATCACCGCGCGCTCGGTGTAGGGCGCCAGCAGCTCGCCGAGCTCGCCGGTGCGGCGCGCGTAGCCGATCCGCGCACCGGTGCGGACGAGCAGCGCGACCGTCGACAGCCAGTCGCCGTCGCGCGGCACCTGCGCCACGTGGCCGCCGGTCATCGCCTCGAAGGCGCGGCGCGCGTCCTCCGTGCGCCCGAGCACCGACAGCGAGAACGCCGACGCGGCGCGCCAGATCGGCGCGGCGGGGTAGCGGCGGCCGAACTCCTCCAGCGACGGCTCGAGCTCCGACAGCCGCCCCTGCTCGGCGCGCAGGGCGAACAGCTGCGTCGCGTACAGCTGGGCCGCGTTCTGCGCCTGCGCACGCCGGCCAACCGCGAAGGCCTCTGCCGCGAAGCGCTCGGCGTCGCGCAGCCGCCCCTCGAGCATCGCGCGCGTGGCGTTGAACAGCGGCACGTGCCAGAGGTGCAGCGGGTCGCGCAGCTCCTCGGCCAGCCGCGCGTGGACGGCGAGCTCGATGTCCGCGCCGACCCAGTCGCCGAGCTCCATGAGCGACACGATCCGCCAGACGTGCCCGCGCAGGACGAGCTCGCGGTCGCGCACCTCCTCGCCCAGCGCCACGACGTCGCTGGCGATCTGCAGGCGCTGGATCGAGTTCTCCGGCCCCCACAGCGTGAGGAAGCGCGCCGAGAGCGTCGATGCGAGCGTGGCGCGGTCGCCGATCCGGCGCGCCATCGACACCGCCTGCTCGCCGAGCGCGACGCGCTCCTCGGTGCGGTCGGAGAAGTACAGCTCCGTCGCCTGGCGCCCGAGCACGCGCGCGAGCAGCGGGCCGTCCTCCTCGCCGAGCGCCTCGCGCGCCTCGGCCAGCAGCGCGACGAGGCCCTCGTCGACGCGCCCGAACTCAAAGCCGCCCATGCCGGCGCCGTAGCCGAGCGCGGCCTTCGCCAAGCGCTCGGGTGAGCCGAGTTTGCGGGCGAGCCCCGCCGCGCGCAGGTACGTCTCGCGCGCCGCGCGCGACTCGCCGGCGCGCGACTGCGCGCTGCCGAGTGCCAGCAGCAGGTCGCAGCGCCGCCCCACGTCGGCGCGCTCCTGCAGCCCGTAGGCCTGCAGCGCGCGCTCGAAGTGGTCGGCGGCCTCCTCGTAGGCGACGAGCCTCATGGCGCGCTCGCCGGCGCGCACGCAGTACTCGATTGCCTTGTCCAGCGCGCCCGCCGTCGCGGCGACGAAGAAGTGGTGCGCGAGCTCGGCGATGCGCGGCTCGGGATCGGCCGCGTAGAGCTCCTCCAGCACGAGGCCGACCTCACGGTGAAGGCGGGCGCGGCGCTGGGGCCCGAGGTCGTCGTAGAGCGTCTCGCGGATCAGGCCGTGCGAGAACGCGTAGGAGCCGAGCGCCGTCGGCTGCTCGGCGATCACGCCGTTGTCGACGGCCTCGCCGAGCGCCTGGTCGAGCTCGGGCGGGTCGGCGCCGCTGACGCGCTGCAACGTGTCGATCCGAAACTCGCGCCCGATCACCGCCGCCGTGTAGAGCAGTTGCAGCGCGCGGTCGGGCAGCGGCTCGAGGCGGTGGCGGATCGTCTCGCGCACGCCGTCGGGGATCCGCACGCCGGCAACCTGCGCCGCCTCGTCGAGCCGGCCCTCGGCGCTCAGTAGCCGCACGACCTCGTCGACGAAGAACGGGTTTCCCTCCGTCGCGCTGTGGATCGCGCGCACGACGCGGTCGGGCGGGCGGCGCCCGGCGACGCGCTCGACCACCTCGGCGACGTCGCGTTCGCGCAGGCCGCGCAGCGGCAGCCGCTGGCCGTGGCGGATGATGTCGCCGAGCGTCGTGGCGAGCTGGGGATCCAGGCGCGCCTCCGCCTCGCGGTAGGTGCCGATGACGAGGATCGGCGAGTCGCGGACGTGCACCGCCAGGAAGCCGAGCAGCAGCAGCGACGGGTGGTCGGCGCCGTGCAGGTCGTCGAGGATGAGCACGATCGGGTTCTCCGCCGCGGCCGCGCGCAGCAGCGATGTGATCGCGTCGAAGAGCTGAAAGCGCGCCGCGTCGGACTCGCCGGGATCGGCGGCGGGCACGCCGACCGCAGCGTCGTCGGCGCTCGGCAGGTGCTCGGGCGCGCGCGCGAGCGCGGGGATCAGGCGGGTCAGGCGGCCGGTCGCCTCCGGGCCGAGCGCGGCGAGCGCGTCGCCGATGTCGCGCTGGGAGGCCAGCCGGCGCAGGATCCGCAACCACGGCCAGTACGACGGCGCGCCTCCGCCATCCCAAGCGCGGCCCCACAGGACGGTCGCGCCCGCAGCGACGGCCTCGGCGCCGATCGCGTCGGCAAGCGCCGTCTTGCCGACGCCGGGATCGCCCGCGACCATGAACAGGCGCCCGCCCCCAACGAGGGCGTTCTCGAGGCCCTGGCGCAGCTCGGACAGCTCGCGATCACGACCGACCAGGCTCCCCGTGCCAAGGCTCACGGGGTTGAGTGTAGGTCGGGCCCACTAGGAGATCTCGACGGGCTTGCGAACCCATGGCGTGCGGCGTTTGCTCGTCGCACGCTCGTACTGCTTGCGGGTGTCGAACTGCAGGATCCACTTGCCGCGCTCGGCCTCGAACGGGAACAGGCGGCGCTCGCGGGTGCGCGCGATCCGGCCGCAGACGCCGGTCGCGGTGCCCAGCCGGACCGTGCGCCGCTCCACGCCCTTGGGGCTGACGTAGTGCAGGTAGACGGGCGCGCGGGGCTGGCCGAGGTTGAAGCCGAAGATCGTGAAGCGGACCCTGAGCGTGCCCGGATTGCCGCTGCCGGGCTTGAAGTTCGCGAAGATCTTCGTCGAGCGATACCTCGTCGTCGCCGTGTTGATCATGTCGCTCGCGCTGAGCTGGTAGGTGCGCTCACGCACCTTGTCGGGCGTGACCGGGGTCGCAAACTTGCCGACGAACGCGCCGTTGGCGTCAGCCTGTGCGCTGGCGAAGACGTTGCCGTCGCGGGCGACGTTGACGGTCGACAGCGGCGTGAAGCCGGTGCCGCGGACGACGACCTCCTGCTGCTCCTGGTAGCAGCGCGTGTCCGTCTGGATCGTCGCGGCGCTCGCCGCGGGGGCGCCGGCCACGGTCACCGCGAAGGTCACCAGAGCTAGGGTGGGAAGCCGGTGCATCGAGCACCGAAGGTATCGGATCGCCCGCGGTATCGCGCAGCTCGCGGCGATGAGATACAACGGGTGCCCCAGCCCGCTCGCCACCGATGGAGGCGCCATGCCGACGTACCTCATGCTCGCGACCTTGACGCCTGACGGCGTGCAGACGGTCAAGAACAACCCGCAGCGCATCAAGGAGGTCAACCGCGAGGTCGAGCAGCTGGGCGCGACGGTCAAGGCGCAGTGGAGCACCCTGGGCCGCTTTGACTTCGTGAGCATCGTCGAGGCACCCGACGAGCTGACGATGGCGCGCGTCTCGCTCGAGCTGGGCTCGCGTGGCACGTCGCACTACGAGACGCTGCCGGCGATCCCGATCGACGACTTCATCGCATCGATCTGAGCGAGGTGGCCGCGAAGGTTCTCGTCGTCGGCGCCGGCGGCCGCGAGCACGCGCTCGTGCGCGCGCTGAAGCGCTCACAGGCCGCGCCCGAGCTGCTCTGCGCACCGGGTAATCCGGGCATCGCCGCCGACGCGCGGCTGCTGGCGCTCGCCGTCGACGACATCGCCGGCCTGGCCGATGCGGCCGCGGCCGAGGCCGTCGACCTCGTGGTGGTAGGCCCTGAGGTGCCGCTTGTGGCGGGCCTCGCCGACGAGCTCGTGGCGCGCGACATCACGGTCTTCGGCCCGAGCGCGGCGGCGGCGCGGCTGGAGGGCTCCAAGCGGTACGCCAAGCAGGTCATGGAGGCGGCGAACGTGCCGACCGCCGCGTGGCGCGCGGTCGACGACGTCGAGGCGGGGATGGCGGCGATCATGTCCTATCCGGTGGTGCTGAAGTTCGACGGGCTGGCGGCGGGAAAGGGCGTCGTGATCGCCGGCGACGACGCCGAGGCGCGCGCGACGCTCGTCGCCTTTCTCGAGCAGCGGGTGTTCGGCGCCGGCCGGGTGGTCGTCGAGGAGTGCCTGGTCGGCGAGGAGCTGTCGCTGCTGGCGCTGTGCGACGGCGTGCGCGCGCTGCCGATGGCGCCGGCGCAGGACTACAAGCGGATCTTCGACGGCGACGAGGGGCCGAACACCGGCGGGATGGGGTCCTACTCGCCGGTCCCGGACGTCGGCGCCCAGCGCGTGGCGGAGATCTGCGCGCTCGTCCACCAGCCGATCGTCGACCTGCTGCGCGAGCGGGGCACGCCGTTTCACGGTGTGCTCTACGCCGGAATCATGCTGACGCCCGACGGCCCGAAGGTGCTCGAGTACAACGTGCGCTTCGGCGACCCCGAGACGCAGGCGGTACTGCCGCGGCTGCGCTCGGACGCCTACGAGCTGCTGCTCGCGGCTGCCCGCCCCGGTGGGCTGGAGGGCGTCTCGCTGCAGTTCGTCGACGACTGGGCGGTGACGCTCGTGCTCGCCAGCGCCGGCTACCCCGCGTCGCCCTCGCTGGGCGACGTGATCTCCGGACTGGACGCGGTCGACGACCCCATCGAGGTGACGCACGCGGGCACGAAGCGCCGCGACGACGGCGCGATCGTCACCGCCGGGGGCCGCGTCCTGAACGTCACCGCCCTCGGCCGCTCGCCCGCATCGGCCCGGGACGCCGCCTATGCTGCCGCGCAACACATCGACTTCGCAGGGCGCCAGCTTCGCAGCGACATCGCCCTACGCGCCGTGGAGAGGACGAGCGAATGAGCGAGCAGGCCGAGCCGGTGACGCAGACCGACGTCGTCGTCCAACTGGAGGAGATCGAGGTCGACACGCCGCGCGTCGGGATCATCATGGGCTCCAAGAGCGACATGGACGTGATGGACGCCGCCGCGAGGGTCCTGCGGGACGCCGACGTGCATCACGAGGTCCGCGTCATGTCCGCTCACCGCGAGCCCGAGATCGTCGCCGACTACTGCAAGAACGCCCGGATGCGCGGCCTGCGGGTGATCATCGCCGGAGCCGGTCTTTCGGCGGCGCTGCCCGGCGTGGCCGCGGCGCATACCGACCTGCCGGTGATCGGCGTGCCGCTGAGCAGCCGCCTGTCGGCGATGGGCGGCCTGGATGCCATCTTGAGCGTGCTGCAGATGCCGCCCGGGGTGCCGGTGGCCGGGGTCGGGCTCGACAACGCCAAGAACGCGGGCCACCTGGCCCTGCGGATCCTGCGCGGTTGAGCGGGCGGGTGTTCGGGTTGCCGCACAGGCGGGTGGTCCGAGCGCGGACGCCAACCGACGCGAACGCCGAGGCTCGATACTGACGCCGTGATCGCGCGCTACTCCCGCCCGGAGATCGGCGCCCTCTGGACCGACGAGGCGCGCATGGAGGCGTGGCGACGCGTCGAGGTCGCGGCCTGCGAGGTGATGGACGGTCCGAGCGAGGCGGAGCTGGAGGCGATCCGCGCCGCCACCTTCACGGTCGAGGCGGTGCAGGAGCGCGAGGCGATCACCGACCACGACGTCGCCGCGTTCGTCGACGTGCTGAGCGCGTCGGCCGGCGACGCCGGGCGCTGGATCCACTTCGGGCTGACCTCCAGCGACGTGCTCGACACGGCGCTCGCGCTGCAGATCCAGTCGGCGGGCGCGATCGTGCTGCGTGGCGCGCGCGAGCTGGAGCAGGCGCTCGCCGAGCGCGCGCGCGAGCACGTCGACACGGTCTGTGTCGGGCGCACGCACGGCGTGCACGCCGAGCCGACGACGTTCGGGGTGAAGCTCGCGGGCTTCGCGATGGAGGCGCGGCGCAACGTCGAGCGGCTGGAGCGCGCGTTCGCGCAGGCCTCGGTGGGAGCGGTCAGCGGCGCGGTCGGGACCTACGCGTCGACGTCGCCCGAGTTCGAGCTGCGGGTGCTGGAGCGCTTGCAGCTGCAGCGCGAGCCGGTCTCCACGCAGGTCGTCGCGCGCGACCGCCACGCCGAGTTGCTGCAGGCGATCGCCTTGGCGGGTGCCGGCCTGGAGCGCTTCGCCACGGAGATCCGGCATCTGCAGCGCACCGAGGTGCGCGAGGTCGAGGAGCCGTTCGGCACGGGCACGCAGAAGGGCTCGAGCGCGATGCCGCACAAGCGAAACCCGATCACGACCGAGCGGATCACCGGCCTCGCGCGCGTGCTGCGCGGCAACGCGAGCGCGGCGGTGGAGAACGTGGCGCTGTGGCACGAGCGCGACATCTCGCACTCCGGCGCCGAGCGCGTGATCCTGCCCGACTCCACGATCCTGCTCGACTACCTGCAGTCGCTGGCGCTCCGCGTCGTGCGCGGCATGGTCGTTCACGCCGACCGGATGCTCGAGAACGTCGAGCTGACCTACGGGGCGCTGTTCTCGCAGCGGGTGCTGCTGGCGCTGGTCGAGCATGGGATGTCGCGCGACGAGGCGTACCGGGTCGTGCAGGAGGCGGCGCAGAAGGCGTGGGATGAGCGCACGCCGCTGCGCGAGCTGCTCGAGGCGCAGCCGCAGCTCGGGCTCGACCTCGACGAGGTGTTCGACCTGGGCGCCTACACGCGCTATGCGAGCGAGATCGTCGGACGGCTCGATCGCGAGTGGGAGCAGTAGGCGCCGGACGGCCTACACGTGTCGTGCGACCGCGTGTAGAGCTACGAGCGCGCGCAGCTGGCCCGCGAGCAGGCCGGGGCGGGCCAGACCCAGACCGGTGCCGCTTGACGCCCTGTAGCCCGGTGGCCGCAGTCGAGCTGAGCGCCGCAGCCGTCGAGGACCTCGAAGCGCTGATCCGCACGCAGCGGTGCCCGTCGGTGACGGCGTCGATGACCGTGGGCTTGCGCTGCAGCACCCGCGCCATCTGCTCGTCGATCGTCCCGGAAGCGTTGCGTTCGGGGCTGACATGGCCGCGAAACCTCGGGACGCGAACAGACGACCGCCTCGTCGACAGCGGGGCGTTCGCCAACCGCTCGCAAGCGGTGCGCAGCGGCCTTGCGGCGCTCGTCGCGAGCCGGCAGGACAGGAGATCGATCGCCGGTACGAGAACGCCATGATGCGGTCTCCCGAGACCCGCGAGGAGGTTGCCGAAGCGATCCGCCTCGCGGCGGACGCGATCAGCGAGGAGCCATGGGAGCGCTGGTGGTAGGCCGCGGCGAGGTCTGGTGGTGAAGCGCTCGACGAGAAGGGACGCCCGTTTCTCGTCGTGAGCGACGCGGCAAACGCAGCGATGCAGCGCGTTCTCGTGGCGCCCGTGACCCGGCGCGTGCGGGGGCTGCCAAGCGAGCTGCTGCTCGGCGCTGCCGAGGGCCTGCCGGTGCAGTCAGCGGCCTCGTTTGACAACCTGCGCCCGTTTCCGAAGGCCATGCTCGTGCGACGGCTCGGCGCGCTGGGTCCCCGGAAGCGCGAGATCTGCCGAGTTGCCGGCGCCGCGCTCGACTGCTGACCGGCCCTTCGATCACGGCGGAACGGTGACCGCCGCTAGCCGGGCCGATCGGGGACCTGCGGCGCGTGGTGAACGAGCGCCGCCGCGAGGAAGCGGTACGTCCAGTCCTCGGCGAGCTGGCGCGAGTCGGCGAAGACGATCGGGACCGATGGATAGCGCACCTGCAGGCGCGCCGCGAGCTCGGGCAGCCAGCCCGACTGGACGTGCTCGCTCTTGAACAGCGCGCCGTAACGCTCCTCCACGACGACGGCAGCGGTCGGCAGCGCCGCGAGGTCCGCCAGCGCGTAGCCGAGGCCGCCGTCGACCAGCGCCTTCGTGAAGTCCTCGAGGCTCTTGCGCTCGACGCCGGCCACGATCCGGTCGTCGACGCGGACGGCGTAGTCGCCGACGGGCAGCGCGCGGCGCTCGCACTGCACCGGGCGCCCGGCGAAGCGATAGGGGTAGCGCTCGCGGCTGTCGACCTCGATCGTCAGCGACGCCAGGTCCGAGGCGCGGCGCGTGGGGACGCGCTGGCCCGGGCGCGCGCGACGGGCGGTGCGCGCCGTCTGCCAGAAGATCATCGGCCGCCCCGCCTGCCGGCCGGTGTTCGGCTGCGTGAAGACGATCTGCGAGCGGTTCTCCCGCGGGCGGTCGAGCACGAGGTCGATTGCCGGGCCGCGGCGCTGGCAGCTGCGCACGGCGATGCATTCGAGGATCTCCGGCTGCGCGGGCCAGGCGTCGAGCGGATGGCAGTAGACGCGAGCCGTCGCGGGCCAGCGGTCGCGCGCCTTGAGCAGGATCCCGCCCTCGATCGGCAGACGCAGCAGGAAGGGAAGCGAGCTGCCGGGATCGGGGTTGCGCGCGACGAGAAAGCTGGCGTCAGCTTCGGCCATGGCGGGAGGGTAGACGGCCCGACGCACCGCCGGGGGAGTCGCCACCGTCCCGATCGGCCCGCACGCGGTGATCGCCATACGTGATGTCAGCGCACCGCCGTTCGGAGCGTGTGTGACTGCAGAACACGGCACCGCCGGCTCCGCCGGGCTGGGATCCACGGCGCGACACGATCGCCTGCGGCGCGGGGCGCGATCGGGTCACCGCAGACCGCGTCGACAGCATCCGGCGCAACTGTGAGCGGGTCACCCGTCGCTGAGCCCCTGGGTGCTGACGCAGCGCGAGCGCCCGGCCGCCGCGGCGGGCCGGGCGCTCGCCGTGGCGGCGCGCGTCTACCGCGTGATGCAGCGGAACGCCGCCGCCGCGGTCAGCGGGTTCGTGGCGAGCGCACCCGCGTCGCTCACCGTCGCGTAGCCCTGCGTGACACCGCCGAGCCCGAGGGCGCCGACGGCGTCGGCCGTGATGTCCGCGCTCATCTCACCGGCGCCGAGGTCGATGCGGTCGACCGCGCGAGCGGTCAGCAGGACGTCGGGCGCGACGAGCCGGCGCCCCGCTCCGCCGCAGGCCGCCGACGCCGCCGCGTAGGTCGCGGCCGCGCGCGGTGCCGTCTCGATGCAGCCGCCGCCGACGAGCGTCGTGTTCGCCGGGCAGGGCGCGCTGCCGCCCGGGCCACCGGCGCTCTGAACCGCCTGCACGGCCTGGGCGATGATCTCGCTCGCGCTGAGGCTGTCGACCCGGTCGGCGTTCAGGCCGGAGGCCAGCCCCGTGGCGTTCGTGACGAACGGCGCCACGGCCGGGCGGGGGGTCGTGATGCTGTTGCCGCTCTGGATGACCCCGATGAGCCGTCCTTCCTTGCCCTGGAAGTCAAACGCCTTGCCGCTGGCGAGGTTGTTGATGCGTACGCACGGCGTGCTCTTCTTGGGGTCGCCGATCGCCGCGGCGGTGCTCGCGTCGAGCGTCGAGCGGCAGCCGTAGATCGCGCCGCCGCCGGCGCCGACATTGGATTGGCGTGTGCCGTAGGTGTCCTTGCCCGTCCGGGCGATGACCTGCGTCTCGCGCTCGGCGTTGCCGCTGGACGGGTTGCGGACGCCTTCGCGCAGCGCGTCACGGGTGTCGGCGCCCGCAAACGGCGCCCCGATCAGGATGCCCGCGGCGACCGCGGCCGCGAAGACTGTGCGACTGGACATTGGTTCCCCCCTGTGTCGTGAGACTGGTGCCCTGAGCAACACGCGCCCGCGAGGCTCGATGCGGCTGGTGGGCCGTCGGACTCTCGCAGCCGGGGTCGGGCGCCGGGGCCAGCGCGGCGGTCCCTACGACGACGAAGGGCCCGGCCGAAGCCGGGCCCCCCGTCTCGTTCGCTGCGTCTGGCCTACGGCGTGCGGGTGATGACCCCGAACGGCTCGAAGTCGTAGACCTTGTTGTTGTAGCGCAGGGCGTCGACTGCGCCCTGCCAGCTGGTGTCGCGGCCCTTGCCCACTGCCAGGCTGAGCACGTCCATGTTCGGGTAGGCGCTTGCGACTGCGGTCTTCATCGCGCTGAAGGAGCACGCGGAGGCGCAACCGGTGGCCGAGGCCGTGGTCGAGTTCGTGAAGTACCACGTTCCGGACGTTGTGGCGTCGATCGAGTTCCACTGATTCACCAGAAGCGACGCTCCCGAGGGAACGAACACGAGCGAGGAGTAGCCTGGCGTCGCTCCGTCAGCGATCCCGGTGGGATCCACTTCGAACGTGATGTTCGGCAGGTTGTCCACCGAACGGGCCTTGTCCTCGCCGGTCCAGTAGACGTGGAAACCGACGGCAGTCAGGGCGGCCACGTTGTCTCCGACGAAGTCCACCTCGTTACCGAACGACGCCTTCTCGCGGATGTCACCCGTGGTACCGACCGTGCCGACGTTGAGACCGAGGCTGCCCTTGCCGAGCGGCGGCGCGCCTACGCCTGTGCCCGCACCGACGTAGGGTCCGCTGCGCAGCTGGGCAAACGGGGAGCCGATGGTGTTGCGGTCGATCTGGCCCCAGTGCTCGCCGTTGTAGACGACGGTGCCGGGGTCGCCCTTGTCGCCGGCCGCGCCCGTGTCGCCGTTGGCGCCGTTCGCGCCGGCCGCGCCGGTTGCGCCGCGCGGGCCGGGGACCACCGACTGCCCGGAGACGCCCTGGATCTTCTTCTGCGTCCCCTTGGTCAGCCGGTTGAGAGGAATCGAATTCTTCTTGATCTGGCTGCCCGAGATGAGATGGGCCGCGCCCGCTGTGGCGCCGCCGCTGATGAGCAGCACGCCGCTCAGGACCAACACCATCTTCAATTGCTTCCTCATGTAACCGCTTTCGTTGAACATCGTTTTTCAGCGGTCGTCGTTGACCGCGATTTACGCCCTACAGGTCGAACACTTGTCCGCTTATCGGCAAATCGCTAAGGACGCTTGAGCGCCCTGCCTGGCCCGAGCGCCGCCTCGTGCCCCGCGTGGGTGGCGAAGGGTCCACACATGGCCGCGCGCGACGCGACGGGGCTCCGCCGAAGCCGAGCCCGCACCCCGTGCACTGCGTCTGGCCCTCGTGGCCTTGCTCTCTTAGTTGACACCCGCGCAGATCACGTGCGGGCGCACGATGAGCTCGCCGCTGGTGTTGTTGTTGTAGCCCTCCACCAGCCAGGCGTTCGGGACGAACGATCCGGCGACATCCCCGTCGATCGCCTTGTAGGTCAGCTTGCCGTCCACGACCTGAGCGGGGGCGGAGGTCACGATGTTGAGCTTGTTCTGCCCGCCGCCATCGTTGTCTCCGAACCCGCCGCCCAAGGCAGTCTTGCCGGGGGCGCACATGACCCAGGTCTGCTGAAGCGCCGCGCCGTTGTCGCCAACCCATGCGAGCGAGGACTGAGCGCCCTGATCGCCCGACAGGTTGTACTCGGGGTTGCTACGGCCGGGATACGGGCCATCCGATTCGAGGTTGCTGATCCCCGTAGCGCCCTTCTCTCCCTTGGCGCCGTCACTGCCGTGGGTGCCCTTGTCGCCCTTGGCGCCGTCGCTGCCGTTGCTGCCGTTGGTGCCGTTGGTGCCCGGGTCGCCCTTGTCGCCCTTGGGTCCGCGCAGCAGGGACCCCAAGACGCCGAGGTTGATCCTCTTCTGCGTCGCATCAGAGAGGGCGTCCATGGGGATCGATCCCTTCTGGATGTTGCTGCCCGAGATGAGGCTGGCCGCACCAGCCGTCGCGCCGCCGCTGATGAGCAGCACACCGCTCAGGACCAGGACCAATTTCAAGTGCTTCCTCATGCGATCCCTTTCGTTGACACGTTTCAGCGATCGTCAGTGACCGCGCCCCGCCTGCTACCGGGTCGAACGCTTGTCCGCGTATCGGCTAACCTGGATTTCCGGTGCGTTCATTCGACCCTGCTTTTCGCGTCTCGGTTCATGCGGCCGGGAAGCTGTAGCTGAGTTCGCGCCCGTCCCACCAGGGGATCTTGACGGTCAGCTTGTC
>Ga0136617_10003854_pt1 | contig 13400 bp, 16 predicted proteins | sample AntDrymUQ3222106_2_FD_129672 | JGI IMG/M metagenome (GOLD analysis project Ga0136617, IMG submission 129672) | Polar desert sand microbial communities from Dry Valleys, Antarctica - metaG UQ322 (21.06) | ecosystem: Environmental > Terrestrial > Soil > Desert | place: Antarctica: Dry Valley...
ACCGTTGATCTTCTCGTTCGGGATCGAACCCTCGACGATCAGGACAAACGGATCGAGCTTGCCGGCCTCGGCGTCATACCAGGCCTGCATGAACTCGGCGCCGTTCTCGTACGCGAGCACCGGGGTATGCGCCACAACCTTCGGCATACCGGGGATCGCGCCCGTGATGATGTCCTCAAGGCTCGGGTTGACCGCCGACGTCATGGCAACCGAGTCACCATCGCAACCCAGGCCGCTGGTCATCCAGATGACGTGAGCAGTGATCTGCTCCGTCTCGTGCTGCCGCGGTGCGAACTCGATTGATGCCATGTGAGCTCCTCCCTTTCGACTAACAGATGCGCGGCAATGGATCGCCCACGAGCTGATCCATCACCCGCTTGCCTCCGAAGGCGGTGGCCATCAGCACCATGCCTTCGGGTTCGGTCTTGCATTCGCCGATCTCGGCGGCCTCTTCGCCGCCCGGCATTGACCGCAGCGCGGCCAGTGCTGCGTCCGCCGCCTCGGGGGCGACGATCGCAACAAGCTTCCCCTCGTTCGCCACGTGCATCGGGTCGATCCCGAGGATCTCCGCGGCTCCTGCTACCGCGGGATGCACCGGCACCGCGGCCTCGTGTATGACCATCGCAACGCGCGATGCTCGTGCGAGCTCGTTGAGGACCGATGCGACGCCGCCGCGGGTCGCGTCGCGCAGGCAGCGCAGCGACGGACCGGCCTGGTCCAGCAGCGTGTCGACCATCGGCCAAAGACATTGGGTGTCGGACTGGATGTCGGCGTCGAGCTCGAACTCGCCGCGCGCGAGCATGATCGCCGTGCCGTGATCGCCGATGCGACCGGAGACGAGGATCTTGTCGCCCGGCCGCAGCGACGACGGCGACAGGCTCGTGCGGTCGTCGAGCACGCCGAGCCCGGTCGTGCAGATGTACATCTGGTCGCAGGCGCCGCGCTCGACGACCTTCGTGTCGCCGGCGACGATAGGCACCCCGGCGGACGAGGCGGCCTCCGCGATCGCCGCCACCTGCTCCTTGAGGATGTCGGCCGGCAGGCCCTCCTCGAGGATCAGCGAGAGCGTGAGCGCGAGCGGCTTCGCGCCGGCCATGGCGAGGTCGTTGACCGTGCCATTGACCGCGAGCTCGCCGATCGTGCCACCGGGGAAGCTGATCGGGTTGACGACGAAGGAGTCGGTCGTCATCGCGACGTTCCCGCCGAGCACGGAGACCGTGCCCGCGTCGGCCATCGCCTCGAGCGTCTCGTTGGCGAAGGCCGGCACCAGCAGGCCCTCGATGAGGCTCTGCGTCGCCTTGCCGCCGGCCCCGTGCGCCATCGTGATCTGCGTGTCGCGAAACTTCTGACGCTTCGCGCGCGCGGTCTCGATGATGTTCAGGACCTTCTGCTCGCGCTCGGAGACGGGACTAGACATATTTCGGCCTACGTTCCTCGCAAGCTCGGAGAAGGCGGGTTTCGCCCTCCGATCCTCGCAAGCTCGGGAAACGGGGTTTCGGCCTTCGGTCCTCGCAAGCTCGGACCTGCGGTCGACGAGTCACTTATACGACCTCGCGCTCGCGGGCGAAGCGCCCGTAGTTGTAGTAGGCGGCGCAGGCGCCCTCGCTGGAGACCATGCACGTGCCGATCGGGCGCTCAGGCGTGCAGCCGGAGCCGAACACCTTGCACTCCCACGGCTTGATGACGCCCTTGAGAACCTCGCCGCACTGGCAGGCCTTCGGGTCGGCGACGCGAATGCCGGGGACGCCGTACTGGATCTCGGCGTCCATGTCGGCGTAGGCCTCGGAGAGCTTCAGACCACTCTGGGAGATGAAGCCCATCCCGCGCCACTCGAAGTGCGGGCGCAGCTCGAAGACCTCGGACATGACCTGCAGCGCACGCGGGTTGCCGTCGTAGGGGACGACGCGCGCGTACTGGTTCTCGACCTCGCAGCGACCTTCCTTGATCTGCGTGAGGATCATGTGGATCGCGTGCAGCACGTCGAGCGGCTCGAAGCCGGCGACCGAGATCGGCTTGCCGTACTCGGCCGGGATGAACTCGAACGGCCGCACACCGACGACCGTCGACACGTGCCCCGGTCCGATGAAGCCGTCCAGGCGCAGGTCGGGCGAATCGAGCAGCGCGCGCAGCGGCGGCACGATCGTCACGTGGTTGCACATGCAGAAGAAGTTGCTGACGCCCTCGGCCTTCGCACGCTTGAGCGTCAGCGCGGTCGACGGCGCCGTCGTCTCGAAGCCGATCGCGAAGAAGATCACCGGGCGCTCGGGGTTGGCCTTCGCGATCCGCAGCGCGTCGAGCGGCGAGTAGACCATGCGGATGTCGGCGCCTTCGGCCTTGGCGTCGAGCAGCGTGCCGTTGGAACCGGGCACGCGCAGCATGTCGCCGAAGCACGTGAAGATCACGTCGGGCTGATGTGCGAGCGAGATGCCGTCGTCGACACGGCCCATCGGGATGACGCAGACCGGACAGCCGGGCCCGTGCACGAGCTCGACGTTGGTGGGCAGCAGGTCGTCGATCCCGTACTTGTAGATCGAGTGCGTGTGGCCGCCGCAGACCTCCATGAACTTGTAATGACGGCCCGGCTCCACGAGGCCCAGGATCTCTCCAGCGAGCACCTCTCCGAGCGCAGGATCGCGAAACTCGTCTACGTATTTCATACGGGGGCCTCCTCGTTCAGCCGTGCGATCGCCGTTCCGGCGTGGACAAGAAGTCGGTCCCCCGGCGCCACCGGGGCGACTAGGTCTATTTCAACCGTCTCCGAGCTCCCGTCGTCATCCGCGCAGAGCGCGAGCCCCCTGCCTTCGTCGAGCCGGAGAACCGTCAGCGGGATGGCGACGTCGCCGCACGTGATGCAGCCAGTCGTGTAGTCACAGGTCGGTGCCAATGCGGAAGCCGCGTTGGCGATCAAACGGCTCATTCGATGATGCTCGCCTTCAGCTCTTCGAGTTCCTGCTCGTAGTCTTCGCCCATGCTTTCGAGCATGCGACGTGTTTCGAGAGCTTCGGCTTCGTCGACCTTCGACATCGCGAAGCCGACGTGGATGAGGACCCAGTCCCCGGGGCCGACGCCCTCACCGTCGTCGTCGAGAAGGCCGATGTTCACGTTGCGGTGCACGCCCGCCACATCGACCTTCGCCAGACGGTTGGTCTCGTCGACCACCTCAAGGATCTGACCGGGAATCGCCAAGCACATGTCGGTCGTCAAGCCCCCCGTTCGAAATGCATTGCCACATCACCCGTCTACAAGCAGAGATGGAGTCGTACCACTCGTGCAAGCTGGGCACTAGATGCGTAGATCACCTTGTGCCCGCGCGCGCGGCCGTGGTACCAACGGCGCGTCGGGACTAGCTAGCTGTGCCCAGACCGGAAAAGGGAGGATGAACCGCGTGTCCATAGGCCGATCGGTGACGCAGGATCCCATTGAGCAGGCGCTAGACAAACTTGGTTCGTTAGGCGTCCCCGTGGCGGAGATCGGGGAGAAGGCCGGCGCGCTCGTCAGCCAGTTCGGCTCTGTCGACCTCTTCGACATCATGGACCAGATCACCTCGATCGATCCGACGCAGTTCGACGTCGGGGAGATGTTCGGAGAGCTGAAGTCCAAGTACGACGAGCTCGACCCTGCGCTGAAGGTCCCCGTGGCCATCGCCGCCGGCTTCGTCGGTGCCCGGGTGGTGAGGTGGATTGTTCGTTAGCCGCGATCGCCGCTGCGTAGCGGTCGGCGGGCCAGCCGGCGCGTCGAATCGGCGCGCGCTTAATACACGTGCGCGGGAGACCGCCGCAACGGTGCACCGATGACGGGCGGGTCCAGCACGAGTCAAACGAGCGGCGGGGAGCCGAGCGCACCCGTCGAGTTGGCCGCACCCATGGCACCTGCCACGGACAAGCCCGGTATGGTCACGGTGCGGGAGGATGTGCTGGCCTCTGCGGCCGCGGTAGTCGGATTCGTCGCGGGTGCAGGCGGGGTTGGGGCGGCCGTTGGCATGCCCCTCCGGGCGGTCGGCCTTGGACGTCGGACACCAGCGTTGAAAGGGATGCGAATGCGGAACTCAAAGCTCAACGCGCAGCTTGCGCCGGCGATGTACTCGCTCGCCGCCACAAACGCGCAGCTGCTCGGCCTCGTCGGGCATCGCCGCCCGGTATTGGCGCTCGCCAAGCTCGGGGTCGTTGCCGCGGGCGTCGCGTACGTGACCGCCGACGAGGCGAGTCGCAAGGCAATACTCGAACAAGCGAGCGGGCTGCTCGAGCAGGGGGGCAACCTCCTCACGAGCTCCGGCCTGCTCGACAAGGTCTTCAAGTAGACCGGACCGGCTGCGTCCGCGTGCTCCGAGGCCCGGAGCACGCGGTGCTTGGCCGTGTCGCGCCCTGTTCAGGCGCGACGCATCACGGCGGCGGCCGGCGTCGCTGACTACTTGGCGTCGGCGGTGGCGTGGATGCGGCCGCCCTTGGCCTGCGACAGGCGCCCGCCCGCGCGCCCGTGACGAACCGCCGCGAGCTCGGCCATGATCGACAGCGCGGTCTCGCGCGCGTTCGTAGCGCCGAGGTCGAGCCCGACCGGTGCGCTGATCTGCGCCTGATCCTCCTCCGGCACGCCGGCCGCGAGCAGACGCTCGCGCCGATCGGCCTGTGCGCGCTTGGAGCCCATCGCGCCGATGTAGGCCACGTCTGAGCGCAGTGCGATGAGCAGCGTCGCGTCGTCGAGCTTCGGATCGTGCGTGAGGATGACGATGTAGGTCGCCTTGTCCGGAGCGCCGAGCTGCTCGAACGCCTCGTCCGGCCAGGCCGCGACGACGCCAAGCGCATCAGGGAAGCGCTCCGGGGTCGCGAAGCGAGCGCGCGGGTCGACGACGAAGGGACGCCAGCCGCACACCCGGGCGAGCGCCGACAGGTGCTGGGCGTACTCGACCGCCCCGAAGATGACGATGCGAGGGTCCGGGTTCGTGACGTCGATGAAGAGATCGCCCCGCACCTCGGATGCCTCCTTCCACATGAGGTCCTCGGCATCAGACGCACCCTGTGCGTCGAGCTCGGGGTCGCCGAGCGTGCCCTCCGACGTGCCGTCCGGGCGCACGAGCAGCTTCTCGCCGATGTGTTCGCCACGTACCGCCGTGACGAGCGCGGCGCGGCCGTCCTCGCGGGCGACCTGCGCAAAGTCCTCCTGGAGGCTCACGGCTCGAACCGCTCCACCCAGACGTCGATCTCGCCGCCGCAGGGCAGCCCGACGTCCCAGGCCTCCTCGTCGGCGATGCCGAACGTCAGCAGCTGCGGCGCGCCGCCGCTGTTGAGGATCTTGTCGGCGACCTCGATGACCGCGCCCTCGACGCAGCCGCCCGAGACCATGCCCGAGACCTCGCCGCGGTCGTTGATCGCCATCTTCGCGCCGGGCGGGCGCGGTGCCGAGCGGCGGGTGCCGGTGATGGTCGCGACAGCCACCTGCGCCCCTTCTCCGATCCAGCGATCGACATCCTCGATTACGTCCTTCATCGCATCGCTCCTTCCGGTTCTGCGGGCATCCGCGGTGGCCGTGCGAGCCGCCGCGGACGTGTGACGAAGCACACGAACATCTTACCCGCGCGCCGCCGGGGGATTCGGGAGCGCACCGAGAACATGGCGCGAGTGCGTCCGTCCGGCGGCCGCGTGGCGGCCGGGGCGCCACGCTCGCACCCGGCCGGCAGGGCTCGGGCTATGCCTTCCCGACGTTCGCCGTGAACTGCTTGACGAGCTGCGTGAGGACGGCGACGACCGTCCCCTCGCCCATCGATGCCGCCTTGCCGTTGACGTTCGCCACGGCGTCGACCGTGCCGGTCCCGCCCGCGACCGAGATCGTGACATCGCCGTTGGCCATGCTCTGCCCGCCGGCTTCCTTGGTCTTGGCCTTGATCTTGACGGTCTTGCTGCCGGCATCGGCCGACTCGATCGTGACCGGGCCGCTGAACGTCATGCCCATCGAGCCCATCTTCACCTCGATCGCGGCCTTGACGGATTCCGGGCTGTCCGATGATTCGACCTTTGCGCCCGGGACACAGGGCACGAGCTTGTTGAGGTCGCTGATGATGCTCCAGGCGTGATCCGGGTTGGAGACGGAGAACGTCTCGTTCAACGTTGCCATGCTGAGCTCTCTCCTTTGATCAACTGCGGCGGCTGTCTCGTCTGGGTACCCCTGTCGCGCGCCCCGGCAACGGCCGCCGCCCGGGCAGCACCGACGCTGAGCCGCGGCGCAGTATCCCAGGTCGAGCGTATGATCGTCCGCCGCAGGCGGAGTATGGGCGAGCCTCCGAAGAACAGCATGGCTTCATAGAATCCGCGGATGGCGATTCAGGAAGGCACATACAAGCTCGGACCGGACAACGCGTCTCTGCACGTAGAGACGGGCCGCAGCGGCGCTGCGGCCAAGGCAGGCCACGACCTCATCATCGACGTCACGTCGTGGGAAGCGACGCTCGAGGTCGGTGACGCGTCGAGCCTCGAGCTCAGCGCCGACCCCTCGTCGCTGCACGTGCGCGAGGGCAAGGGCGGCATGCAGGCGCTCGGCGACGACGACAAGGCGGACATCCGCAAGACGATCGACAAGGACGTGCTGAAGAAGAAGGACATCAAGTTCACGTCCTCGAGCTGCGAGAGCGCGGGCGACGGGCTGAAGGTCAGCGGCGACCTCGAGATGGGCGGCAAGTCCCAGCCGGTCAGCTTCGACCTCAGCGAGAGCGACGGCACGCTGACCGGCAGCGCCGCCCTCAAGCAGAGCGACTGGGACATCAAGCCGTACTCGGCGCTCTTCGGCGCCCTGAAGGTCAACGACGAGGTCAAGGTCGTCGTCGAGGCCAAGCTCGGCTAGTGTCGTGAGGCGCGACGGATACGATGGGCAGGTGCACATGACCGTCGCCCACATCGCGGGAATCCCCCTCGAGGAAACGATCGCGATGGCGATCCCGGTGCTCGGGGCCACCTACGTGGCGATCATGGCGAGCCTGCGCGCACGGCGCCGCTCCTGGAAGCGCGACTGATCGGGCCGTCGACGATTCCGGCCTGCAGCGCAGGCCGGGCCGTCGACGGCGATGATCGGATGCGTCGTCAGTCGCGGAAGGTCGTCTGCGCGTCGAGGGAGCCCTCGAGCTGACGTCCGTCGGGCCCGAGGGGAAGCTCGATCGCTCCGCCGTGCGAGTACAGCGCGATCTCCTCGATGCGCTTGCCGCCGAAGTTGTCGCCAGTCCACTTCAGACTCTGCGGCGAGGTGCCGAGCATCCCGCCGGCGAGGTACTGCGCCTTGTGCTTGATCTTGGCGCACGTCGTGCGGACGGCGTTCTGCACGCCCGGGCTCGAGCTCGTGACGTACCCGTGGCCCCCGCCGAAGCGGTCGAGATCCTGCGGGACGACCTTGACGTCGCCGGACGGCATGCCGAGCTCGTCGCCGACGACCTGCGCCAGCAGCGCTTCCTGTCCGCCTCCATCGCAGCTCAGGCTGAGCACGCACTTGCCCGTCGGGTGCACGCGCAGATAGACCGCACGGTAGACACTAGCCATGGACAGCTCCCCTCATTTGTGCCGATACCTGCACAGTCACGCTCCTTCCCAAGGATCGGGCGACCACGGAGGGCCGCCGGTCAAGCGGGCGCAGTATGACAGTTCCCGTGGCACCGCGCCCGTCCAGATGGCGCCTCCGGGTGGTCCTGAGTACGTCATAGTCCTGAGTTCGAACCGGGCGACGTGTTGCCCTTGTAGGCGCCGTATCCGCTGGGCATCGCGACGTGTCGCTCGGTCGTCCCGGCGACGCCCCACGTCTCCTCGTCAGGCTCGTCGTCGAGCGTCGGAACCGTCCAGCTCGCGAGCATCGGATCGTGGTTGCGGTCGGCGGCGATCGCGTCGGCGACCTCTTCCAGCGACTTCAGCGTGTGGCCGCTGACGAGCGCGTCGCAATGCGGCAGCGCGGCCACGAGACCACCGGCCTTGGGTGAGAAGCCCTGCGCCGCGACGCGCGGGTTGACCCATACGATCCGGTAGGCGAGGCGCGAGAGGCGCTGCATCTCGCGCCCGACGAGCGCCGGATCACCGCGTTCCCAGCCGTCTGACAGGATCACGACGACGGACCCGCGAGCCATCCCGCGCCGGCCGTAGCGGTCGTTGAACTCCTTCAGCGCGTCGCCGATCCGCGTGCCGCTGGACCAGTCCGGCGCGGCCTCCGTCGCGCGGCGGATCGCGCGCTGCGGGTTGCGCCCGGCGAGCTGGCGCGTGAGCCGCGTCAGCCGCGTGGCGAAGACGAAGGCCTCCGCGTAGGGACCGGTCGCCCGCGCGGCGTGCAGGAACTGTAGGTACGCGCGCGCGTAAGGCTCCATCGATCCGGAGATGTCGCACAGCAGCACGAGCCTGCGCGGATGGACGCGCCGTCGCTTGCGGGCGAGCATGATCGGGTCGCCGCCCGTGTGCAGGCTCCTGCGCAGCGTGCGGCGCATGTCCAAGTGCTCGCCGCGACGACCCTTGCGCTTGCGCCGTGTCACGCGCTCGGGCGTGGCGAGCTGGAGGCGGACCATGAGCCGGTACAGGACAGCGAGCTCTTCGGCGTTCAGCGCGGAGAAGTTCTTGTGGCTGAGCGCCTCGTCCTCGCTGGCCTCCTGCATCGGGACGAGCGTCTCCTCTTCGCTCTCGTCGTCGTCCTCGTCGTCGTCGCCGTCGCCCGCGCTCATGTTCATGGCGTCCTGGCCGCCCTCGCGCTCCATCACCTTCTGGTCGTCCATGTCGTCCGGTGTCTCGCTGTCGACCTCCTCGGCCTCCGGCGCGTCCTCGAGCTCGACGTCGTAGTCGTCGCCCGTCTTGGACTTGCGCGCGCCGAAGACCTCGGCGAAGACGCGGTTGAACGCGGGCACCTGCTGAAAGCCCGTCACGAAGATCGCGCGCGTCGTGCAGTACAGCCGGCGGCGCGAGACCGGCTTCGTGAGCTTGAGGGCGCGCGTGTACTGCTCGGTCTGGGACGGCGTCACCGGGACGCCGGCGGCGTGCAGACGCTGGCTGAACGCGCCCGCGAGACCGGGCAGGTCGACGTCGAAATCGACGACCTTGAAGTCCGGAGCCGCTCCGTTGCCGTCGTCAGCCACGACTACCGCTCCTCGACGAGCTGCTCCAGGCCGGCCGCGCGAACGACCTCCTGGTCCTCGCTGTACTTCAGGACCGAGCCGAGCGTGCGGTCGGCGGTGGCGACGTCGAGATGCTCGACGCCGAGCAGCTCCAGCGCCGAGACCCAGTCGATCGACTCGGCGATGCCCGGCGGCTTCTGGATGTCGGACTCACGCATCCGCGAGACGGCGTCGGCGACCTGTACGGCGAGCGTCTCGGAGACGCCCTTCACGCGGCGGCGGACGATGTCGATCTCGCGCTGCGGGTCCGGGTAGTCGATCCACTGATACAGGCAGCGGCGCTTAACGGCGTCGTGCAGGTCGCGCGTGCGGTTGGACGTCAGGATCACGATCGGCGGATGCGTGGCCGTGATCGTGCCGATCTCGGGGATCGTCACGGTCGCCTCGGCGAGCAGCTCGAGCAGGAAGGCCTCGAAGTCGTCGTCGGCGCGGTCGAGCTCGTCGATCAGCAGGACGGCCGGGCGCGGTCCCTTGTGCTCGAGCGCGGCCAGCAGCGGACGGCGGATGAGGTAATCCGACCCGAACAACCCCTCCTCCTCGAGATCCTCGCCCTTGGAGTCGGCGATTCGGATGCTCAGCAGCTGACGCGGATAGTTCCACTCGTAGAGCGCCTCGGAGGCATCGATGCCCTCGTAGCACTGCAGGCGGATCAGCGGCGTATCGAGCACCTGCGCCAAGGCCTTGGCAAGCTCGGTCTTGCCGACGCCCGCCTCGCCCTCGAGCAGCAGCGGCTGGGGCAGCCGCAGCGCCAGGTACGCCGATGTCGCGAGCCCCTCGTCGGCCAGGTAGTCGACGTCTCCCAGCATCTGACCGAGCTTGTCCACGCTCGGGATGAGCCGGCGCATCTCGTCTTCGAGCTCGTCGCTTCGCTTCAGGCGGCTCATGCCGTCACCTCCGTGTAGCCGGCTTCAGCGAGCACGGCCTTGTAGTCCTCGGGCGTATCAACGTCAAGTGGAACATTGCCGGCGATCGGCACATCTATGACATCCCCCGCGCGCTCGTCGAGCAACCGCCAGACGCCCTTGTCACCGTGCAGGTCGGCGAGCTGCGCAAAGACGCTGCGATCGAAGGCAAGCGGATGGCCGCGGCCGTCGTCGTAGCGACAGACGGCGAGCGGTGCGTCCCCGCGACCATCGAGCAGCGCCCGGACCGTCGCCGGCGTGACGCCGGGCTGGTCTCCGAGCAGCAGCACGAGCACCTCACAGCGTGCGTCGACCGCGTCGACCGCGGCCGCGATCGACGACGAGCAGCCCTGTCCGTAGGCGTCGTTGACGACGACCTGCGCACCGGCGAAGTCGACCCGCTCCCGGACCTCGTCGGCCGCGCCGCCGATCGGGACGACGAGCTGGTCAAATCCGCATCGGCGCGCCGTCTCCAGCGCGTGGCCGAGCAGCGTGCGATCGCCGTAGGGCAGCAGCTGCTTGGGCTGCCCGAGGCGCGTGGAGCCACCCGCGCCGAGCACGAGCCCGGTGACGAAGATGTCAGCTCGCGGCGACGGCATCCAGGTGCTCCTGCTGGTACTTCGTCCTGCACCCGTCACAGCAGAAGTAGACGGTCTCGCCGTCGTGCTCGAGCTGTGGGGTGTCCGGCGTCGCGAGGACGGTCATCCCGCAGATCGGGTCGACGGCCGTCGCGGGCGCGCCGGCGGCCGGCGCAGGCGCTCCCGCGAGTCCCGCTTCGTACTCGGTCTTGCAGGCCTCGCGGCAGAAGTAGATGGTCTCGCCGTCGTGCTCGAGCTGCGGCGTGTCGGGCGCCATCGTGACGGTCATGCCACAGATCGGGTCGACCGCGAAGCTTGGCGGCGCCTCGGCGCTCGGCGCGCGCAGCGGCGCCGCGTACGTGCCGCCGTAGCGGATCTCGATCAGGCGCGCGAGGATCGACAGCGCCACCTCGTTGGGCATGCGAGCGCCGATGTCGAGCCCAGCGGGGTACTCGACGCGCTCGAGCTGATCGCCGGCGACGCCTTCGGCGCGCAGCTCCTCGATGAGCGCCGCGCCGCGCCGCGGGCTCGCGACGAGCCCGACGTATGGAAGCTCGGCCGCGAGGCCGGCACGGATCGCCTCGAGCTCGCCCTTGCCGTGGGCGGCGACGACGATGCCGAGATCACCTTCGCGCACCTCCGAGGGGTTGTCGCCGACGGCCGCCATCTCCAGGTCGAATTCGGGCCCCAGCTGCTCCAGCGCCGCAGCGATCGGCTTCGAACCGACCACGTTCACGCGCGGGGTCGGCAACGTCGGCTCCAGGAAGATCTCGATCGCGCCGCCCGAGAGGCAGCTGTTGAGCACCGTGACCGCGCCGTCCTCGTCTGCGTCCTGCCGTCCTGCGACCTCTTCCTCCGTCGGCAGGATGCGCAGCAGGATCGGCTCACCGGACTTCATCGCCGTCCAGGCGAACAACCGGACGCTGTGCTCGGCGCAGATGCCGCCGACGAAGCCCTCGATATGGCCATCGCTCGTGATGAGCGCGACGTCTCCGGCGTGCGCGCTCGTCGGGCGCTGTGCGCGGACGACGGTCGCGGTCGCGAAGGCCGCGCCCTGCGCGGCGAGCTCTTCAGCTCGCCGCGCCAGCGCGTCCGTTCTCACTGCGGGGGCTGCTCGTTACCGTTCATCGCCGCCCAGACGCGGGCGGGGAAGCACGGGATGTCCATGTGCTTGACACCCTTCGCCTGGTAGAGCGCGTCGATGACGGCGTTGGCGATGCACGGCGGGGACCCGACGCACGGGCTCTCGCCGACGCCCTTGGCGCCGATCGGGTGGTGCGGGCACGGCGTGACCGTCTCGCCGAGCTCGAATCCGCCCGGCGGGCACTCGAGCGCCGTCGGCAGGAGGTAGTCCATGAACGACGCGTTCAGGCAGTTGCCCTGCTCGTCGAACGAGATGATCTCCATCAGCGCCTGACCGATGCCCTCGACGAGGCCGCCGTGGATCTGGCCCTCGACGACCATCGGGTTGATCCGCACGCCGCAGTCGTCGACTGCGATGAAGCGCCGCATGTGGACCTTGCCGGTGCCGGGGTCGATGTCGACCACCGAGATGTACGCGCCGAACGGGTACGTCAGGTTCGGCGGGTCGTAGACGGCGTTTGCGTCCAGGCCGCCCTCCAGCCCCTCGGGCAGGTTGCTGGCGCTGTAGGCGTACTCCGCGATCGACTCGATCGTCGAGCCACGCTCCGGGTCGCCCTTGACGAACCAGCGGCCCTTCTCCCAGGCGAGATCCTCCGCGCGGGTCTCGAGCATGAGCGCCGCGAACTGGCGAGCCTTGTCACGCACCTTGCGCGACACGACCGCGACCGCTCCGCCGGAGACCGGCGTCGAGCGGCTGCCGTACGTGCCAAGCCCGTACGGCGTCTTGTCCGTGTCGCCGTGGCGGACCATGATCTCGTTCGGCGAGATGCCGAGCTCCTCGGCGACGATCTGCGCGAACGTCGTCTCGTGACCCTGACCCTGCGTCTGCGCGCTCAGCGAGACGACGGCCTTGCCGGACGGGTGGACCCGCAGCTCGGCGCCGTCGTTCATCGCCAGGCCGAGGATGTCCATGTGCCGGCGCGGACCGGCGCCGACGCCCTCGGTGAAGAAGGAGACGCCGATGCCCATCATCTCGCCCTTGGCGAGCTTCTCCTTCTGCTCCGCACGCAGCTCGTCGTAGCCGGCGATCTCCATCGCCAGCTTCATCGCCTTGTGGTAGTCGCCCGAGTCGTACACCCAGCCGGTGGCGGACTCGTAGGGGAACTGGTCGGCCCGGATGAAGCTCTTCATCCGCAGCTCGACCGGGTCGACGTTCATCTCCATCGCGAGCGCATCGACCATCCGCTCCACGAGGTAGACGGCCTCGGTGATGCGGAACGAGCAGCGGTATGCCACTCCGCCTGGCGCCTTGTTCGTGTACACGGCCTTGACTTGGCAGTGCGCGCCGTCGAGGTCATAGGACCCCGTGACGATGTGGAAGAAGCCGGCCGGGAACTTCGTCGCCTGCGCGGTCGAGTCGAATGCGCCGTGGTCGGCGATCACGTCGACGCGCAGCCCGGTGATGCGGCCGCCCTTGGAGCACATCTCGCTGACCATGAGGTAGTCGCGGGCGAACCCGGTCGAGGCGAGGTTCTCCGAGCGATCCTCGATCCACTTCACCGGCGCGCCGGCGACGATCGAACCGGCGATCGCGCAGACGTAGCCCGGGTAGACCGGCACCTTGTTGCCGAACCCGCCGCCGATGTCGTTGCAGAGGATCCGGATGTTCTGCTCGGGCAGACCCGCCACCTGCGCGTACACCGTGCGGTGCGCGTGCGG
>Ga0136617_10003855_pt1 | contig 13400 bp, 12 predicted proteins | sample AntDrymUQ3222106_2_FD_129672 | JGI IMG/M metagenome (GOLD analysis project Ga0136617, IMG submission 129672) | Polar desert sand microbial communities from Dry Valleys, Antarctica - metaG UQ322 (21.06) | ecosystem: Environmental > Terrestrial > Soil > Desert | place: Antarctica: Dry Valley...
ACTTCATAGCCGAGCGGCTCGAACAGACGCCGCAGGAAACTCTCGCCCCCACGACATGGCACGACCGCGAGCCGCGCTTCGAGCGGCAGCGCCGTGTCAACTAATTCCGCGTGATCTTTGCTTCTGCCGCCGAGCGCACTGCCGAAGACTTGCGAGATGGCGACGCTCAAGAAGGACGACGCGACATACGGACGGTCGTTGACGTACTGATCGAGCGTGCCGCCTTCACCCGACAACCCGCGCCGTTTCCGCACGAGTCCGACCGGGTCAACGTCGAGTAAGAGCGCCGCCGTGCAGCGTTCGACTTGAGCCTCCGGGTAAAAGACGTGCGCCTGACCGAACGTGAGGTCAAAGGTTTGCACGCGCGACGGGTTCTTGTGCAGCAGATAGCCCAGGTCGGTCGCGGGCGGTTGCGTGTTGGTGATGGTGAGAAGCATGTCTGGTGTCTTCGATTAAACGGATATGACAAAAGCAATGGCGCGACCCTTATCTTGAGTCGCGCCGTTTGGGTGACTACATTCTTTCTCTATTCCCTAAAAGTAATAGTCACGCTGGAGCGCTCCGTCGTAGCGACCTGTCGGCAGACAGCAATGTTTGAAACCTGCGCCCTGACCCGCATGGACACAAATCATTTCGTCCAAGTTTTTCCTGTAACTCTTTGTCGCCATGAACAACTCTTAGCCCGCGCTTGACGAGCGTCTCTGATGGATAGCCGCGCCGACGTTTACTGCTCGGCGTAAAAGGAATGGTCGTCTCTTTGGTTCTTGTTTGACATGATCGTATTCTCCTCATACCGCATTCTGCGGTTGGTCATTCTCGCGCGTGTCACAAACAGAGGTCAAGAGAAACAATCAAACCCGGAGAGGTTCAGGACAGGAGTGAGGTGGCTGCGAGGTGTCTTTAGTTTCAAGTGTCGGGCTGACACTAACTCACGCCGGATAACGGGGTGAACCGCATCCGACGTCGTGCAACTTATGTCGCCGCGCGCGCGTTGACACGCTCCACCAGCGCCCGTAGCGCCGTGGCCGGTTGTACTCCGGAGAGTGCGGTACGCCGGTTGGCGACGAACGCCGGGACACCGTTGATGCCTAACTCCGCCGCGTCGCGCTCGTCTGCTAAGACGCTGGCTTCGAACTTTCTGCTGTTGAGCGCGCGGCGTAGGTCTGCGGCGTCGAGCCGCAAGTCGGAAGCAATCTGCACCAGCATGTCCACCTCGCCGATGTCCTCGCCGCGTTCGAAAAAGGCGCGAAAGAGCGCGGCGTTGTAATCGTCGAACCGCGCTTGCCCTTGCGACCACTTTGCGGCTTGGTGCGCGAGGCGCGAGCGTGGCTGCACGGGCGGCAGACGCATTGTGATGCCGAGGCGTTCCGCCATCGGATAGACGGACTCGCGCCACACACGTTCCAGGTATTCACCGCGCGGGTCGAGCGTTGGATGTGGTTCGGGTCGCAACTCGAACGCGCGCCAGATGATTTCGACATCCGGACGGTCGCGCTTCAGTTCGTGCAAGCCCGGCTCCGCCAGCCAGCAGAACGGGCACACGTAATCGGAGAAGACTTCGAGCGTGACGACATTCGCCGGAGCCGGATCACTCATCTGTTTCAATCTCCTTTCTGCAATGACTGCATGTCGATGGCGAAGCGGTAGCGGACATCTCCCTTAACGGTGCGGTCGAAAGCCTCCGCGAGTCGCTGAATCGGGATCACTTCGACATCGGACGTGATGTTGTTCTGCGCGCAGTAATCGAGCATCTCCTGCGTCTCGTGGATGCCGCCGATCATCGAGCTGATGAGGCTCCGCCCGTTCGTGATGAGCGAGAATGCCTCTACACTACTCAGCCGTGTGAGCACGTCGAGCAAGCCCAGTCATTAATTCCTGATTGCTGTACCATAAAGTTCTTCGCGTTGCGGTGCCAGCAGTAGTAATAACACGCGCACGCGCCCCATCCTCTAACTCACAGAGTGCGGTGCGCGGTCAGCGGTGTTTATTTTATAATTGTATCTTCACCGATTGGGTGCAGGCACGTCTGTACGTTGACGCACGTTTCTTGTCGTTCGCCTCGTCGTGCGGTGAAGTACAGACTTCGACACCGCCTGTGCGCTAAATCATCCGCGAACAGGAGCAACAAAAATGAATGGCAACACGATCCGCCCGATTGACGCACAAGTCCGCATCGGTCACGTCCACCTCAAGGTGGCCGACCTCGAACGCGCGCTCCGCTTCTACTGCGGCGTGCTCGGCTTCGAGTTGACACAACGCTACGGCAGCCAGGCCGCGTTCATCGCGGCGGGCGGCTATCATCATCACATCGGGCTGAATACGTGGGAGAGCTTGGGCGGGCAGCCTCCGCCGGCGGGCACGACGGGGCTGTATCACCTCGCGATTTTGTACCCGACGCGAGCCGCACTCGCCGACGCATTGCGGAGGTTGATTGACGCGGGTATCCCGCTCGACGGCGCGAGCGACCACGGCGTTAGCGAAGCACTGTATTTACGCGACCCGGACGAGAACGGCGTCGAGTTATACTGCGACCGTCCGCCGGAAGAGTGGGCGCGTGATTCACAAAGGGGACTCGCGATGTACAGCAGACGGCTCGACCTGCCGAGTCTGCTCGCCGAACTCCCGTCGGAGACCGTCGGCACTCCACCACGCTACGGCGAAGGGCCACCGGACTTAGCATAGACATGGTATAAGCTTGGCATAGCCTTGGGCGTCGGTTCTCATATCCACACGTCAGATTGGAGTTTGGAATGGCACACGGAAAAATCTACCGCGACATCACGTGGACGGTCGGCAACACGCCGCTCATCTACCTCAACCGACTAACGGCTGACTTGCACGCGCGCATCGCCGTCAAGCACGAAGGCTTCAATCCGTACAACTCCGTCAAAGATCGCATCGGCGTCGCGATGATTGACGACGCGGTTGAACATGGAAGACTCAAGCCCAGCATGATTATCGTCGAGCCGACGAGCGGCAACACCGGCATCGGCCTGGCTTATGTCGCGGCGGCGCGCGGGTTCAGGTGCATCTTTACGATGCCCGACACGATGACCGTCGAGCGGAGAAACATGCTGCGTGCGCTCGGCTGCAAGGTCGTGTTGACGGAGGGCGCGAAGGGAATGAAGGGCGCCATCGCACGCGCCGAAGAGATCGCCGCGCGTTTGGGCGAACGAGCGTGGATGCCGCGACAGTTCGATAACCCGGCGAACCCGGCGATTCATTACCGCACGACCGGGCCGGAAATCTGGGCGGATTCGGAGGGGCAAATCGATGTCTTCGTTTCCGGCGTCGGCACGGGCGGCACCATCTCCGGCGCAGGGCGATACTTGCGCGAACAGAAGCCGGACATTCACATCGTCGCGGTTGAACCGGCGGAGAGTCCCGTGCTGTCGGGCGGCGGGCCGGGGCCACACAAGCAGCAGGGCATTGGCCCCGGCTTCATCCCGAAGAACCTCGACACGGAGATTTACAACGAAGTCATCCGCGTCACAAACGACGACGCCATCAACACCGCGAGAAGACTCGCGCGTGAAGAGGGCATCTTCTCTGGCATCTCGACCGGCTCGATCACCTGGGCGGCGTTGCAACTCGCCGCGCGCGAAGAGAACCGTGGCAAACTGATTGTGTCCATCGTGTGCGACTTCGGCGAGCGCTACTTGTCGCACCCCGTCTTTATCGAAATGGAAGACGCCGACTACTCGGACGTGGAAGCGGCGCTGGCGAGTGAGGAAGGAGCCTAAGCCTCAACAGGAGCCTAATAATAGAGACTTACGAGAATGAGGCATGAGTCTTCCAGAGCTACGGAGTGGCGGCATAGTAGTAGCCCACGGCGTGAGCCATTAGTATCTACACAAGTACAGAGACAGCAAAGGCACTTGCTTTAGCTCCGAAGGAGCGGCATTCAATAGCCCGACGCCCCGCGCCGCGTGACGCCAAAAGTTTTCAGGCGTCAGGATTAAACAAGAGCCATCAAACAAGTTTTCAGTTTCCAGTTTTGAGCTGAAAACCGAAAACTGAAAACTGTTTACATGTGCCTTCCTACTATTTTCTTTTCTTCTTCTAGGTTTCGGAATAAACGAGGGCAAAAGCGGTGACAGCAATCACAAGACATAACGGAGAAAATAGCCACGTATCCCAGTGAGCAAATGGGGTGTCGCTTGCTTGCTTGAAGAATCCGAACAACTTGAAGTCTCCAACCGCCCTGAGAAAAAATATCAAGGCAATGCCCCAAGTGCCCCACCGGAAAATCCATTTTGGAATCGCTTCTCCGAGCAGACCGAGTTGCCCCAGTATGGTAAACATCGCAAGAAGCAGTGCGGTTGCGACCAGAATCGTTCCGAGAGGTGACGGATTGAAGGCTCGCTCCCCGCCGACGATAGGCACGGTTACCTCGTTTGCCAAACGTCCTCCCAATGCCCAGTAAATATGAAGCAGACTCAGCGCGGCGAATACTGCGGCGAGTAAAATACCTGATGTATTCCTCATCTCACCTCTCTGTGGAACCTCAGTTGCGACCAGTAGAAGCCGAATGATGGGATTCACCTGCCACCCGCTCGTAGAAAGGGCTGCTTGATTTTACGAGTGTCCGATGACCTCGTTTAAATAGGCTCTGAGCCCATCCAGCGAAGTTTCCTGAGAGATAAATCCAATGTAGTTGTCCGGTCTCAACAGCGCATTAAAAGGTTTGCTCGCGCCGAAAACCTCTGCCACGTGCGGGTAAAGAGGAACGACGTGATAATCAATAAGATGCGCGTATTCACTTTCAACTTCGTCTCTGGTCGCTTGGTAATCGCTTCGTCCATCTGAGAAAGTCAGGAGATGGAACTTAGGCTCACGCAACTTGTCGTAGATACTTTTGCCATCAACCAAGAAATAAGGCATTCGGTCTCCGGCTTTAACATCAAATTCTCCGTCGCCGCCGTGATCGCTGAGAAACCCATCACGGTAAGTAATGCCGATTTGCGAAATCAAAGGGAAGAACCTAGCTTTGACGACATCAAAGCTGAGAATGAATTTCGCCATTGGTGGGAACACAGTCGTCCGAATCAGATTCAACAACCAATCCGAACCGGCGGCGAGATTGAACATTCTGTCGGTCGTCCCCGCAAGCCTTTCGGCGTTCGGGAGACGCTCTTCGTTGTAAGTCTCCAGAATCTGTTCATCTGCGTCACCTTTGAGAACGAGAGCGATTTTCCACGCTAGATTGTAGGCGTCCTGAATCCCTGTGTTCATGCCTTGTCCGCCTGCCGGAGTGTGGATGTGCGCCGAATCTCCGGCGAGAAAACATCTGCCTTCGGAAAATTTATTGACGTGGCGCGTGTGAACTTTGTAAGTCGAAAACCAGTTGACGCGTGAGATTTCGAGCGCGATTTCCGCTTCCTCTTTAATGCGCCCTTCGATTTCTTCATACAAAATCTCGCCTTCGTCTTTGTCAAAGCCTTCAGGAAAAGCACCGACGATGCGGTAACGATTCTCGCCCTTCATCGGGAAGAAGGCGACGACCGCATTTCGCGCCAGACAAACGTGCAGCGCGTCGTGGCTATACTTCCAATCAATCTGCACATCGGCAACGTAAAACAGACGCTCAAAGGTGCTGCCCTCAAAGGAGAGACCGAGCGCGTGTCTGACCATGCTTTTAGGTCCGTCGCAGCCGACGAGGTACTTGGCTTCAATAACCTGAGACGCGCCCGTAGCGTTTTTAATCAGCGCCGTGACGCCCGTTTCTGTTTGCGAGAAACTTTCGAGTTCCGTGTGCCAGAGAACTTCCTTGCCATGACTTTGTAAGTATTCATAGAGCAATCGTTCGTTCTCGCTTTGTTCCAGCACGAGCATGTACGGGTAAGAACTTAGACCCTCGCCGATGTTCGATAAATCAACCTCGCCGAGTACCACGCCACCTTCGAGCATTCGGACTTTCCCGGTAATCGCGCCCTGCGTTGTCGCTCTCTCTGCCAGACCGAGTTGCTCGTAAATCTCAAGCGTGCGGGCGTGAACGCCGAGGGCTTTGGAAAAAGGTGTGACGCCTTCGTTCTTCTCGATGATGACGAAATCAACTCCGTACCTGATGAATTGACAGGCTAAAGAGAGTCCAGTCGGACCCGCCCCGACAATTACTATATCTGTATTGATTGTCTCCATGAGTTCGCTCCTAGCCGAATTAACACACATTTGGTCTGTAAGCGAAGTGCCGAACGCCGCGGATAAGCAACTGCCTGAAAGCGAAGCTGTAAGGCAGTCAGTTTCAACTGCGGCGCCGTTTCCTGAGTTGCGCGACCATCAATCCGGCACAGGCGGCGAGCGTCGCACCCACTATTACTTTCGCAACGGGGTCGGGGACGGGCGGCGGCAACGCGACGACTCCGTTTTCATCAGTCCGCGCGGGTTGGCGAACGTACCTGCCGTGCGCGGGCGGCGCAAAAGTCTGCGCGAATCGTTCGAGTCGGTCGGCGGCGTGATCTGTGATCGGCAGGCCGTGTCCGGCGGCAATCACGCTCGGACGTAAACCGGCGAGGTAGTCGATTGAGTCGCGCGCCGCGCCCCAATCAGTGGTGAGCGGAGCGGGCGGTTGGCGCAACTCTCGCTTGAGCGTCATCAGCGTGACCAGCGATTCTTGATTAACCGTCGTCAGTGCATCGCCCGCAATCAACACCCGGTCACGCTCGCGGAACAGCGAAATGTGTCCGGCAGTGTGTCCCGGCGTGTGCAGATAACGCCACCCGGATAATCCCGGAAGGCTTCCGTCCGCGGGTAACGCCTGCACCTGATTTTTGAAGTCATAACCGCTGTGCGGAAACAGACGCGACATCTGCGCCAACGCTCCGCCGACGGTCGGGTCCTGCGGTGGGTAATCGGATTTGCCCGTCAGGTACGGCATCTCCAACTCGTGCGCGTAGACGGGCACGTCCCACTCCGTCGCGAGTGCCAGAGCGTTGCCGGCGTGGTCAAAATGTCCGTGCGTCAGGATGATCGCTGAAGGTCGCGCATCCGGCCCAAACTTCGCCTCCGCCGCCGCGCGCACCCTCCATGATTGCAGAGGCAATCCCGTATCGACCAACACCCAGGAGTTGTCTTCCGCTTCGACGAAATAAAGATTGACGAACACCGTCGTCATGTACCCGACGCCGGGCGCGACTTGTTGTAACGCGCTGCCTGCCGTCGGGCGTGCGATTGCATTTGAGTTCTGCATGATTTGAAGTTCCTCCCCTTTTACGTTTCAAAACGGATGAAAACATCCGTGTCAATCATCACCGTCGCCACAATTCGCTTCTCCAACGACTAGCAATGTCATTGCTTGTTTCCGCCTCGTCAAAACGATTGCGCCACATGCCAAGCACGCGGTCAGCATCAACGTCGGTGTGTTGTTCATCCGTCGGGTTTTGTTCGTGCGGGCGGGCGATGTCGCCGCGCATTTCGCGGTTGCCGGTTGCCGTAAGTTCGTCGAGCAACGCTTGTTGTTCCGGCAAAGGCAAAGCGCGAATCGTATTAAGTAAATCTTCTTTCACACTCATGAATTTAACCATCGTTCGCCCATGATTTTAGCACGCCGTTATTCAGTCTTCGACCAGCGCGATTTCTTCCGGCGTCAGCTCGAAAAGTTCATTAACGAGTGCGCCAATCTGGCGGTCAAGCGCGTGACATCTGTTGGTGTAAGAGGTTTGGTCGCGGTCTCAAGGCCATCGCGTCTTCAGGCAACGACAGATTGTTGCGCCACTCGAGGAAGTAAGGTTGCAGCACGGGTTGCAGCGTCCCGAAGACTGCGGCCTCGTCGAACTCGTCGCTCCATGAATGTCGAGCATTTGAAGAATGAGCCTAACGAGTCGTGGGATTCTCCGATGATTTCTCTTTCTCCGCGAACCATCCATGCCTCAAGCAAAGTGAAATAGCGTTCCGTCGCATTCAAGCTTCGCCACGAATCGAGTGCCAGTTGATCCGGAGAAAGAGTCGTCTGTTTCCTCACTTCTGTCAGAGACAATCTGCTCGCGCGCAGCAGCAGGTACAGGCCGTTGATGTGTGGATAGCATTTCTGCTGCGGGTGATTGAGGCCTAGACGCAAAGGTTTTGCGAGTTGCGCGTTGAGTTCGGCCAGTAGGTTCATCGGCAAGAGTTGGTGTTTGCCGCTGACTTTGACCTCCCTCTGGCCGACAAAATCCAATAAGGTCGCGAAATCGCGCAAGACTCTACCCGGCTCGTCTCCATTAACCGTTTGCTCTCGGAGAATCTGCTGGTGTTTAGCTGACAACGGGATGTCTATGTTCTAATCTTAGCCTCGATTGTGAAGCAACGTGGTTTGACCTCTTCATCCCATCAACCGGGCTGTTGTAGATTCTTGTGTCTATGAGCGAAATGAAAGACCCACATCCGGTCGCGGGCGCGATGCACGCGATAGCGGATGATCTGGACGGCTTGAAGCGACACTTGCTCGAACGCATTGTTCGCCGCGAAGGTGAGATGCTGAGCGAGGCGCAAGCCGCGCTTCAGTCTCACCCGTCCGATCCCGAACTGCTGTTGATGGCGGCGCTCACGGCCCTGTTCGCCGAACGACCGGAACTCAGTTTACGTTACGAGCATCGTTTCTCTAAACGCTTCAGGCCGATTGAGGCAGAGGGACATTTGCTGCGTGCCATCGCACTGGCGCAGGCAGAGCGATGGGCGCAGGCCGCGCAGATTGTGAAGCAGCACGGCTACTACATGCTGCATAGCTCTTTCCGGAATTTGCCGGGCGGCTGGGCGCTGATGTATTGGGTGCGCGGCTGGCTCGACAGGATCGAGCGCACCGAGAAACGCCGTGCGGCGGCAGCGGCGCCCGCACCAAAGAAAGTGAGGAAGCCTGCCGCTGCCGCTGCCCGAAAAGACGGCCAGACGAGCAAGGGTGAAAAAGAAAGTCGCGCCTCCGCTCCCGACAAAGAAGAAAACGCTTCGGCCTTCGATGCTGATGCTGTTTCGCTTCAATCTCAAACTAAAACGCCTGACCTCGCTGACGAAGCAGCCCCTCTGCCGCGCACCGAAGCGCGGATTCCAATTGCCATCAGCCTGCCGGATAAATTCGACGTGGTGCCGGCGGAAAGCGTGGGCGACGCGAGCGCAGCAGATGGTTTAACGGCCTTTCGTTTGCGCTACGAGTTATCGCACCTCGGATTACTGCAAGGCTTCGACGAGTTACTTTGTTTGCCCATGCTGCACAACGTAGATGCCTATTGGTATCAAACCGAAGCCGTGCGGAAAGTGCTCAAGCAATTTCGCGGGCGTGTGTTGCTGGCGGACGAAGTTGGATTGGGCAAGACCGTCGAAGCGGGCATGGCGCTCAAGGAGTACCTGTTGCGCGGCATGGCGCGGCGCGTCCTGATCCTGACGCCCGCCACGCTCGTCGGGCAGTGGGAGGAGGAGATGCGGACGAAGTTCGATGTCGAGTTTGCGACGAGCTACGACGGACTGTTGCGCAGCGACGCGGCGGCGTTCTGGGCGCAACCGCGCGTCATCGCTTCGATTGCCACCGCCCGCCGCGCCGAACATTTCTCACTGCTCGCCGCACAGAATTACGACCTCGTGATCGTGGACGAAGCGCATCATTTGAAGAATCGCCAGACGCAGAACTGGAAACTCGTCAACGCTCTGCAAAAACGTTTCCTGCTCCTGCTTTCCGCGACTCCCGTACAGAACAGTCTCATCGAACTCTACAATCTGTTGACGCTGCTCAAACCGGGGATTTTCAAAACCGAAAAAGAGTTTCGCCAGAGTTATATGACCACCGGACGACCGCGCGTGCCCGCGAACCGCGAGCGAATGCGCGATCTGATGCGCGACGTGATGATCCGCAATACGCGCTCGCTGGTGGACGTGCGCCTGCCGCCGCGTCATGCCGTGACGGTGCGCCTCGACCCTGCGGCGGAGGAAGCGGACGCTTACGCGGAATTGAATCGCCTCATGCAGGAAACGTATGCGAACGAGACCACGGCGCACCGCCTCGCGCTCCGGCATCTGCTCTCGTCGGCAGGCTCGACACCGGCAACCGCCGCGCATGCGATCACGCGCTTCGCTTCCAAGAGCAAGGCAAACGGAAACAGCAAGGGCTGGCGCGACCTCGCCGCCCGCTACGAGGCGCTCGCGCACAGCGGGCCGACAATCAAAGAGAAGGCGCTGCTTGAACTGCTCAACCGCAACGCGGAAGAGAAAAAGATCGTCTTCGTTCATCATCACGAGACGCTTGACCGCCTGTCGCATCTGTTGGAGAAACAAGCAATGCCCTTTGTGCGCTTTGAGGGCGCGATGAGCGGGCCGGAGAAGGATGAAGCAATCGCGCACTTTCAACGGGACGCGCCGCTTTTGCTCTCGACCGAGTCGGGCGGCGAGGGGCGCAACCTGCAATTCTGCAACACCCTCGTCAACTTCGACCTACCGTGGAATCCGATGGCGATTGAGCAGCGCATCGGGCGTATCCACCGCATCGGGCAGACGCGCGAAGTCTTCATCTTCAACACGGTCGTCCGCGGCACGCTCGAAGAGCATGTGCTGCGCGTCCTCGATGAAAAGATCAACATGTTCGAGTTAGTCGTCGGCGAGATCGGCCAGATACTCGGCGAGATGGACGAGGAAGGCGAGTTCGCTGAAACCATCTTCAAGGCGTGGGTCGAGACGACGGAAGCGGAACGCGAAAACACTTTCGCTCAACTCGGCGAGCGGATGGCACAGGCCAAGCAGCAGTATGATTCCGTCAAGCAGCTTGACGAAGAATTGTTCGGCGATGAATTCGTTGCCGGATAGGATTAAAGAACATGCCTCAAGTCAAAGAGAATAAGGCGCGAGATGAGCGGATCACGATGGAGATCATCGTCGATGCTTACGGCCCGGAAGAACAAGCGATGGGCTGGTACTACTACCTTGAAGAGAACCTGAGCTTTCCCTTCAACGCCAAGTGCATCGAGACGCGCGCCGTCTCGCCGCTCGTCGTCGGGGAAAAGGTCGAAGTAACCGGGATGCCGCCGGAGCGCGAATGCCAGCACGAAATGTTTGTCACCGTGCGCTGGCAAGACCGAGATTTGGCCGTCCCATTATCACAGTTGCAGGCGATTAAGCCCGATGCAGAGACGAAGGAAGCAATGGCGGACTGGCACTACTGGGTCGCGCGCGGCTACGAGTTTTGAGAGGTGAAGACGCCTGGGAGAGCAAAACCGAATATGTCAGGAGACGAGATGGGCAAACTGATTTCCGTCGAATCAAGCATGATTCAGGCTGTCAACTACGATTCTAAGACTCGCGTCCTCGAAGTTCTTTTCAACAGCGGTCGGACTTACTGCTATGAGGGGGTGCCGCCGAAAGTCTATAAAGAATTACTGGCGGCTGATTCAAAAGGGCGCTACATGCACTCGGAGATTATTGGTGCGTATCCTGATTATCAGGTTTCAGGTCGCAAGCGAAAGTAGCGTTTGGTTGCCATGTCTGAATCATCAAGCAGCTTTCGAAATTTCGCCGCGCGCCTGTTGGATTACGAAGGCGTGCTAGTGGAACACATCGAGCCTGAAGGGTTGGAACTGCTCGCGCCCGCGCCGGTGGCGAAAGTCTTGCACATTTCAGAACTCGCGCGACTCGGTTTCGCGGCGGAACTTCCGGCAAACGCCGAGCGGGTCGGTTTGGAGTCCGACTGGCTGGAACGGTTTGGACATTTGCTTGGCGCGCGTGGGCAGACGGCGCGCGTGGTGCTTCCAATCGCCCTGCCGCCGCTTACGAATGCCGAGCGTGTGGTCGAGCACACGGTCAACTTACAGAACGCCGTCTATCGCGTCGTCGGCGTGACGCCCGCGTGGACTCGTTATCTCATCATGCTGTTTCGCGTCACGGCCTTCTCTGACGAGAAGCGCGACGGCGTCATCAAACTCGGTTTCAATCTCGTCAACGGCAGTACGCTCGATGCGATTGTCGATGAGTTGCTCTCATCCGCGATTGAGACGGCGGGCATGAAGAAGTCGCCGCCGATGCCCGCGAGCCTGCCGCCCGGTTGGTCGCCGGTGCAATTGAAATCCCGCGTCGCGCGTGCGCTTCCCGAACGCGTCGAATCGCATCTCGCGCCATTTCTGAAAGGAATGCAGCGCCGTTTAGATCGTGACCTGCGGCGTGTGCATGGCTACTTCGATGATCTCCGCGCGGAATCCCTGCTCCGCCTGCAAAAACAACTCGCCGCCGAAAAAGAGACCGCGCGCGAGCGCCTGCGCCTTGAAGCGATTGCACGCGAGTACAAGGCGAAGGTCGCGGACTTACAGCAGAAGTATGCGTTGCGTGTGGATGTTGCATGGAGCCAGACGCTCGAAGTCGTGACGCCGGTGCAGCGCGTCGAAGTCTTAATCAAGCGGCGCAAAGGTGAGCGCCGGATCAGGCTGGACTGGAATCCGCTCGCGCGCAAGTTGGACGTTCCGCCCTGCGAATATAGCTACACACAGTCCCCGGTGCGTTTGGTCTGTGATGACAAGCTGCACCTCATCAGACCAGCGGCACATGCTCCTTGCGCGAGTTGTGATAAAGCCTATTGCCGCGCCTGTCACCCACTGCAATGTCCGAAGTGCCACCGGAAAGAAGGAGCAACTCCCGCCATTCAGTTTGGAGAAGACTGATGCCGATTGGCGAAGGAAGGGCGAATGATGAAGATCAAGATGATTTTGCCTGCGCTGACGGAAGCCAAGAGCCCGTTTTTCCGTCCCGTCAAATACTCACTCTTTCCGCCTCTGGGGCTTGCCACGCTGGCAGGCTACCTGTCTGAAGATGATGATGTGACGCTGCAAGACGAGCATGTTGAAACGCTCGACACGAGCGATGAGCCGGACTTGGTTGTCATTCAGGTTTACATTACCTCGGCACGGCGCGCTTACGAACTTGCCGACCATTACCGTCGTCGCGGCAGTTTCGTCGCGCTCGGCGGCTTGCACGTCACATCCTTGCCTGACGAAGCCGCCGCGCACGCCGATGCGATTTTCTTAGGTCCCGGCGAGGATACGTTCCCCGCCTTCATCAAAGACTACCGCGCCGGACACCCGCAGAAAATCTACCGCTCGCAGGTTCGCACGCTCGACGGTTTGCCGCGCATTCGCCGCGACCTCATCAAGCGGCATCTGTACCTGGTGCCGAATTCGATTGTCGTTTCGCGCGGCTGCCCGCACTCGTGCGACTTCTGCTACAAAGAGGCATTCTTTGAAGGCGGCAAAGGTTTTTATACGCAGACAGTGGATGATGCGCTCGCCGAAATCGAACGCTTGCCGGGTCGTCATCTTTACTTCCTCGACGATCACTTGTTCGGGAATACGAAGTTCGCTGCCGCGCTTTTCGATGGCATGCATGGTATGAACCGTTTGTGGCAAGCCGCCGGAACCGTGCAGTCGGTGTTGCGTCCCGAACTGTTGGAGAAGGCAGTTAAA
>Ga0136617_10003856_pt1 | contig 13398 bp, 12 predicted proteins | sample AntDrymUQ3222106_2_FD_129672 | JGI IMG/M metagenome (GOLD analysis project Ga0136617, IMG submission 129672) | Polar desert sand microbial communities from Dry Valleys, Antarctica - metaG UQ322 (21.06) | ecosystem: Environmental > Terrestrial > Soil > Desert | place: Antarctica: Dry Valley...
GCCGGACGCACAGGGCGAGGTGCTGCACGAGCTGACCCACCTGCACTTCGTGCTCGCCGGGTCGATCTTCTGCTGGCCGCTGATCGGGCTCGACCCGGTGCCGGGGCGGGTGTCGCATGGGTTCCGGGTGCTGACCATCTTCGCCAGCCTGCCGTTCCACGCGTTCCTCGGGGTGTCGATCATGGGGGCCAGCGCGCTGATCGCCGGTGACTACTACCTGGGGCTGGAGCGGTCCTGGCCGCCGAGCGTGCCCGCCGACCAGGAGCTCGCGGGGGCGCTGCTGTGGGCCTCCGGGGACCTGGTCGGGCTGTTGCTGTTCGCCGCCCTTTTCGTGCAGTGGGTACGCGCGTCGCAGCGGGAGGCGGTGCGCGAGGACCGGCGGCTCGACCGGCTGGAGGATGTCGAGCGGCGGCGCGCCGCCGCAGGCGGGCCCGGGAGCGGGTCGGGGGCCTGAGACTCCCGCCTGCCCGAGCAGACCCGCAAATGCGGGAAGTTGGCTGGCTGCGCCCGCCGGGATCCAGCCATCCTCCCGCAATTCGCAATTCGCAATTCGCAATTCGCAATTCGCGGTACGGGGACACGGGCGGGGGTCCGCTAGCATCGCGGCCGTGAGTGACCCCGCTGCCGCCGCCGCTGCCGGGCCGGCGAAGCGGGTTCGGACGCTGGTCTACAGCGACGACGTGGACACCCGGGCCGCGGTGATGACGGCCCTCGGCCCGCGTCCGCACCCTGACCTGCCGGCGCTCGACTACGTGCAGTGCGCAACCGAGGCAGCCGTGATCCGGGTGCTGGACGCCGGTGGGGTCGACCTGGTGATCCTCGACGGCGAGGCGGTCCCCGCCGGCGGCCTCGGCATCGCCCGTCAGCTCAAAGACGAGATCTATCGCTGCCCACCGGTGCTGGTGGTCACCGGTCGCCCGCAGGACGCCTGGCTCGCCACGTGGTCGCGAGCCGACGCCGCCGTGCCGCACCCGATCGACCCGCTGCACTTCGCGGAGGTCGTGATCGCCATGATCCGTGGCCGGCTGGCCGAGCAGGGCGGCACCCCCGCCACCACGGCATGACACCCGTTCGTACCCCATGACCGACGGCCACACCTGGCCAGAGGTGCTGTCCGCCCTCGTGGCCCGCCGCGATCTCGACGTCGAGCAGACCGCGTGGGCGATGGGCGAGGTGCTGGCCGGCAACGCGAGCGGCGCGCAGATCGCCGGGTTCGCGGTGGCGCTGCGGGCCAAAGGCGAGACCGTCGACGAGGTCGAGGGTCTGGTCCGCACCATGTACGAGCACGCGGCGCCGCTGGACGTCCCCGGCCGGTGCGTCGACATCGTCGGCACCGGCGGCGACCGTGCCCGTACCGTCAACATCTCGACGATGGCGGCGGTGGTGGCTGCCGGCGCTGGGGCGCGGGTGGTCAAGCACGGCAACCGGGCCGCCTCGTCGTCGTCCGGATCGGCCGACGTGCTGGAGGCGCTCGGCATCGCCCTCGACCTGCCGCCGGCCCGAGTCGCTGAGGTCGCGGTCGAGGCGGACATCACTTTCTGCTTCGCCCCGGTCTTCCACTCCTCCCTGCGGCACGCCGCCGGGCCGAGGCGCGAGCTGGGGATCGCGACGACCTTCAACTTCTTGGGGCCGCTGACCAACCCGGCCCGTCCCGCCGCGCAGGCGGTGGGGGTCGCGGACGTACGAATGGCGCCGGTGCTGGCCGGCGTGCTGGCGCGGCGGGGGGTCGACGCGTTGGTGTTCCACGGCGATGACGGGCTCGACGAGCTCACCATCACCACCACGTCGACGGTGTGGGTGGCCTCGCCGGAGCGGGACGGCGTCGAACAGGTACGGGTGGACCCGCAGGCGCTGGGGATCGCGCTGGCGCCGGCCGAGTCCTTGCGCGGCGGTGACCCGGCGTACAACGCCGAGGTGTTCCGGCGAGTGCTGGGCGGTGAGGCTGGTCCGGTGCGGGACGCGGTCTGCCTCAATGCCGCCGCCGGCCTGGCCGCTCACGCCGGCGGTACGGGTGCGCTCGACGACCGGCTGCGCAACGGCCTGCGGGCGGCGGGGGAGTCCATCGACTCTGGCGCCGCCGCCGCTGCGCTGGAGCGGTGGATGACCGCCACCCGCGGCTAGAGACCGCGGGCGGCGGCTGGCTCAGGTCATTGGGCGACGGTGAACGTCCACTCCCGCATGGCCAGGGGGTTGCGTGCGGTGTCGGTGATCCCGCTGGTGAGCACGGCGCGGTAGGTGCGGCCCACCAACAGGTTGCTCGCCGGATTCAGCGTGGCCTTCAGCTTGGTCGCGGACAGCGCCACGGTGGCACTGACCGGGTGCTGCCGGCCTTGCTGAAACAGCTTCATGGTGCCGGTCGTTGCGCCGCGCACTGGTTCGGAGAAGGTCGCGGTCACGTTGGTCACCGGCTTCGCCGAGAACGAGGGCGTGGTCGCGACAACGGTCGGCGAGGTGCCGTCCACGCGGAACGCGCGCCATGCGGACGTGGCGACAACCTTGCCGGCCGCGTCGACTGTGCTGACCCGCCACTCCCAGCTGCCGTCCGACAGCTTACTGGTCGGTGCCCAGGCGAGACCGACGGTGTTCACCGTCTCTGTGGCGGTGGCGCTGCCGCTCTTTCGGCGTTCGAAGCGGTACGAGCTGGTGCCGGCCACGGCGCCCCAGGTGAACAGGCTCGCGGTCGCGCTCACCCGCACGTCGGCTGCAGGTGTGACCAGGGCGGACTCGGTGCCCCTGACAGTGAAGGTCATGGCCGCACTCCACGGCCCGGCGTTGCCGCTGACGTCCTTGGCACGCACCCGCCACACGTACGGCTGCGAGGAGGCCGGCAGCGGGTTCGTCAGCGAGAAAGCGGACAGCTCGGTGCTACCGGTGAACACCCTGTTTGCCACCGAGAAGTTGGTGTCGTTGTCCTTATAGACCTCGACGTCGTATGACGCGGCGAAAGCGCGGGGCACCCAGCGCAGCGCCGGCGTGCCGGGACTGACAGAGCCGGTGGTGGGCGACTGCAGCACGACCGGCAGGCTTCGCTTGGTCGCGGCCTGCACGTCGCTGGTCCCCACCGTGTTCCCGCTGCCGTCGAGCGCTGACACCCGCCAGAACAGCGGCCCCTCGGGGTAGATCTTGGTCGCCGAGGTATACGTGGTCTGGTCGACGGTGGCGGTGTCCAGGATCGGGCTGAACGTCTCGCTGGCCGACACCTCGACCTTGTACTGCTTGGCCTCGACACGGCTCCGGACAGCCGTGGCCGTGGGTGCGGTGTTCGTGACCAGGTAGTCGTCCCACGAGAAGGTCACCGCGTCCGCGACGGTGACGTCGTTCGAGGGGGTCGTGGTCTTGACCCGGTAGGACGTCTTGTCGAAGGCGTTGGTGGCCTCGATCGGATCCGGCCCGCAGACGGTGGCTGCCTTGCAGGGTCGTATCGCCCAGTAGTACGCCTGTCCGGCCTGGCTGTCGGCCAGCTGCTCGGTGGGCGTCCAGCGGGTGCTGTGCGTCACGACCCCGTTGTAGATGCGGTTCGTGAGGCTCTTGTCCCGGGCGAGGTAGACCTGGTACGAGGACGCGCCGACAACCGGGTTCCAGTCGAGCACCGGGGTCTGTCGTACCGGGCATACGTTCGGCACAGCGTTGGTGTGGGAAAGGCTGCAGCGCGCGGCGGAATCCACTTCAGTGCCGGTGTGCGCGACCGCCTGGCCGATGACCGGGGCGATGTCGGTAATGGTGAAGCTACCCACCGACCCGGTGGTCAGCAGCGTGCCGTTGCTGGTGTAGGCCCGCGCGAACCAGTCGTAATCCTTGGCGTCGAGGTGGGTCTTGTTCAGGTCGGTGCCCGCCGGGTGCGCGAATTCCTCGGGGACCTGCTGGAAGATGTTGGTGCCTGCGGTACCGACGAAGACTTGGTAGTAGTCCGCTCCCGCGACGGGCTTCCAGCTCAACGACGGGAAACGGTCACCGGTCGTGTCCGTCGACAGCGCGTCCGGCGTGGGCGCGGTCGTTGGCGTCGGGCCGACAGTGAACGTGCGGGCACCGGTCAGCGGCAAGGCCGACTCGTCGTTGTTGGCGTAGATCGCCTGCACGAACCAGGTGACCGTCTTACCGACGGGTATTGCGGGCTGCGTGACGGTCCAGTTCGGGCTGTGCGAGGTCGAGTACGTCGTGACCGTCCTGGTGATCGCGGCTCCGGAGGAGCTCGGGTACGAGTACGTGAGCTTGTACCGCTCGGCTCCGGGGGTGAGATCCCACTTCATCGTCGGTACCTCGACGGTGGCGCCGTCGGCAGGAGCTCGGAACGCGACGCTCCCGGGACGGTAGGTGAACGACCGGATGTCGGACCAGGGAGAAACGACGATCTTCGAATGGTCGACGGCTTGGACTCGCCAGTAGTGTGTGCCCCCTGACGACGGCCGACAGCCGAGGGAGCCTGCAGTCATCTCACCGGTCTGGGGCGTGAAGGTCGTCTCCTTGGTGCTGCACTCCTTGAACGTACGGAGAAATTCTGGTCCGTGCCCACTTGGAGCCGGTACTCGCTGGCCAGCCGGACCGGATCCCACTGGTAGTAGAAGGGGTCAGCTGAAACGGGCGACACCCCGTTCGCCGGGTGCACCAGCGTGGGTCGGTCCGGGTTGACCGTCGTGATCGACTCGAACTGCCAGCGTCGTTCGAACTGCCAGGTCTGGCTGATGTCCACCCAGTCCCGGGTCTGATTCTCGCTGTCGTAGGCGCGGACCTGCCACCAGTACTGGTCGTTGTTCAGCGTCACTGCCGGGGACCAGCGAGTCGCGACCGATGTCGCCTGTGCCACCACTCAGGTGAAGTTCTGATCGGTCACGCGCACCTCGTACTTGCTGGCGCCGGGGATGCGGGTCCACTCCAGCACCACGTCGGTGACGACGGTGTCCGGGCTGTTGGCGGGGCCGACCAGCGCCGGTTGCGCCAGCGGCTCCACTACGTACGAGCTGATCCCGGACCAGTCGGTGGCCTGACCGCTGCCGAGTACGGCGCGCACCTTCCAGAAGTACGTGGCCTGCGCCTGGGGCTTGGTGAACGCGTACGACGTGGTCTTAGTGGTGGCCGCGCTAGAGGTCCTGAGAGCGGGGTCGGTGCCGTACGCAAGCTCGTAGCTGGTGGCGCCGTTGACCGGCGCCCACCTCAGCTGCGGCGGCTCCGACGGTTGGCTGAGTACCTCACCGTCAGCGGGAGTCAGCTGGGCGGGCGGGGCCTTGGGGCTCAGGGTGAACGATGCGGTCGTCCATGGGCTGGCGGCGCCGGTCGCGTCGGCGGCGCGGACCCGCCAGAACAGCTCATCGCTCGGCAGTGTCCCGGTCGGGGTGGCCTGCCGGTTCACCGTCGAGACCGAGTAGTCGATGGTATCGAAGGTGGCGGAGCGGGACAGCTCGACCCGGTACGACGTCGCCTTCGGGACAGCGGCCCAGGACAGCACCGGGTTGGACGACACCGAGGACCCGTCCGGGGACAGGCCGGTCGGTGCGGCGGGAGCGGCGACCGCGACCGGCGCGAGGGGACCGGCAAGCAGCGCGGCCGATAGGCCGAGTACGAGCGTGACGAACAGACGGTTGCGCACAGGACCCCCAGGACAGACTGGTAACGACCTCTGCACGGTAGGTGCCTGAACCCGCTGTCCAGCCTGGTTCTGTTGGGGATGGGCCGTTCGGCTACAGGTCGGACCCTGTAGGGGACTGCGGGTCGGCTTGGCTGGACGCCGCGCCCTTGTCGGTGGTCAGGTGCCGGTGCCGAGGCTGAAGGCCTGCTCGAGGTCGTGCGAGCTGTAGGTGCGGAAGGCGATGTGGGTCTCGGTGGACTGCACACCCATGACCTTGTTGAGCCGGTCGGCCACAACCGCCGCCACGTCGTCGTGGCTGCGCACCCGGATCATCGCCACCAGGTCGATGTGCCCGGTCACGGAGTAGACCTCGCTCACCCCGTCGAGGTCCGCGATCTGCTCCGCGACCTCGGGGATGCGAGCCACGTCGGCCTTGACGAAGACGATCGCGGTGATCACGGACCGGAGCCTAGCGTCGGCGGGGCTGGTCGAACGGTGCCACCGACGACCGCGAGTCGCTGGCCGCGTCGAGCAGCGGCAGCAAGCGCCGCGCGCCGCCGACCGGGCACGTCCACGAACCGTCGACGTGCACCAGTCGGACACCGGGGGACTCGAGCCAGCGCAGCACCAGCTCGGACTCCTCGGCGGTGGCGGCCGGCGCTGGACCGGGGCCGGGCAGCACCGTATCGGCCGACAGCCTCAGCCCCTCGACCCAGTCGCGCGCGCTGGCGCCTGGCGGGATCACCCCCGCCGCCGCGAGGCGTCCGTGCCGTACGACGTGCACCGCCCAGCGACCCTCGTCGTCTCGCCGGGCTGCGACGACCTCGGCGCAGCCGGTGAGCCCGGTCAGACGCTGGCTGCGTGCGGTTCCGCGTACGAGCGCCGCGAGCCGTTCCCGACGCATGGCGGCCTCTTCGAACCGTTCCTGAGCGGCCAGCGCGGCCATCGTGCAGTCGAGGCGCTCGCGTACCGCCTCGGGCCGGGACACCAGCACCTCACGCACCCGGTCCACCTCTGCTGCGTACGTCTCGGCGTCGGCGGCTCCGTTGCAGGGCGACAGGCAGCGGCCCATCTCGGCCAGGATGCACGCTGAGCGGGCGGGCCGGCGGGGCAGCCGGCCGCTGCACTGCCGGATGCCGAACGTCTCGTGCAGGGCCGATAGTGCACGCTCGGCCGGCACCCGGGAGCCGAACGGTCCGGCGTAGTCCGCGCCGTCGTCGAGTACCTGACGCACCAGTGACAACCGGGGCCACGGCTCGACGGTGAGCTTCAGCCAGTGCGACCGCTCGGGGTGGCGGGAGCGCCGGTTGTAGCGCGGCGCGTGCCGGGCGATCAGCCGCAGCTCGCGCACCTCGGCCTCGAGGGGGGTGGCGCAGACGATCGCATCCACCCGCTCGGCCAGGCCGACCATCTCGCCCATCCGGCTGCGCGTCTCTCCGGCGGTGAAGTAGCGGCGCACGCGGGTGCGAAGGTCGCGGGAGGTGCCGACGTACAGCACCTCGTCGCGGGGGCCGCGGAACAGGTAGACGCCGGGCGCGTGCGGAAGCGGCTCGGCCAGGTGCCGCTTGCGGCGCTGCGCCTCGGTGACCCGGGCGGAGAAGCTGGCGAGCTCTTCCAGCGTGTGTACGCCGAGCCCGCCGAGCCGCTCGATCACACCGTGCAGGACGTCGACGGTGGCGCGCGCATCGTCAAGGGCGCGGTGGATAGGCGTGGTGCGGGCGCGGAAGACGCGCGCCAGCGTGGCCAGCTTGCAGTTCGGTGCCTCGTCGCGGGTCACGACCCGGCGGGCCAGCGTGGCGGTGTCCAGCACCTCGAAGGTCGGCCACGGGTGGTCGAGCTGGCCGGCCGCGTGCCGCAGGAAGCCGACGTCGAACGGCGCGTTGTGCGCCACCAGCACCGAGCCGGCGGCGAACTCGAGGAACGCCGGCAGCACGCTGGGGATGCGCGGCGCGGTCGCCACCATCTGGTCGGTGATGCCGGTCAGCACCGCGATGAACGGTGGGATCGGCGTGGTCGGGTCGACCAGAGTCTGGAACTCGCCGAGCACCTCCCCACCGCGCACCTTGACCGCGCCGACCTCGGTGATGTGGGCACCGGCGATGGGCGAGCCGCCGGTGGTCTCCAAGTCGACCACGCAGAACGTGGTTTCCCGCAGCGGCCGGCCCAGCTCGTCGAAGCTGGCCTGCACCGCGGTCGGCCGCGATGCAGTGGTCAACCCCGTCGTCATGGTCGGGACGCTAGGCGGGGGCACCGACAGTCTGGTGCCGCCACGCGCGGCACTCATGGCGGCGGTTTAGCGTGAGTTGCCATGACCGGGCCGAGCGCGCGGCTGCCCCGGGCGGGCGAGCGCTGGCGGTGTGCCGGGTGCGGCAACCTCACCCGCTTCGACGTGGTGCGCACCCGCCGTACCCGGGAGTTCTGGCACGTCGACCTGGCCGGCGCGGCCACTGTCGACGACGAACAGACGCTGGAGGAACAGGGTGGCGGAGGTCAGGTGCCGCTGGTGCGGGCGGGACGACGCCATCGAGTACGTGCCACGCCTCTAGCTGCTCCCGGGCCGTGAGCGCCGGCCGGTGTCCGTGGCGACCTCTAGCGTCTGTCGTGGCTCGAACGGCGGGTCGACGGTGAGCAAGGGAGGCCGCGATGGTCGACGACGGTGCGCACGACCCCGAGGCCGAGCCCGGGGTCCACGATGGGTTGCTCGTCGACTGCGACCACTGTGCTGCCCGCGGACCGGCGTGCGACGACTGCGTGGTGAGCGTGCTGCTCGGTCCGCCGCGCGAGCGGCTCGAGCTGGACGCTGCCGAGGTGTCGGCGCTCGACGCGCTGGCGACTGCGGGTCTGGTGCCACCGTTGCGGCTGGTACGCCAGACCGACCCCAGAACTGACGGCCAGGACTGACGGCCAGAACTGACGGAGGGGCGACCAGAGCTGACGGATCGGGCGCCCAGAACTGACCGACGCGGGGGATGCGGGTGGCTCAGTTTGCCGGGGCCGAGGTCCGTCGCTACGGTTCGGCGGATGTGCCTGAGCTCTAGAGCAGTCCGCTTGAGTGTGGGCGCAGCAGTGGCCGTGCTTGTCGCTGGAGTCGTGTCGCCGTCGGCCAGCGCCGATCCTGATCCGACTATTGCCGAGGTCGATGCCCGGGTCAGCCAGCTGCACCGCGAGGCCGAGCAGGCGATCGAGCGCTACAACACCATCAACGAGCAGGTCGAGGCCGCCGAGTCGGACCTGTCCGCCGCACGTGCCGACGTACGCGCGCTGCGCAGGGACACTGAGCGGCTGCGTCGGCAGGTCGAGCGACTCGTTCTGGCCCAAGCAGACGCGACCGGAGTCGCCAACACCACCGCTCAGCTGCTCGGCTCGGAAGACCCCGACGACTTCCTCATCGGCCTGGTTGCCATGCAGTCGGCCTCCGACCAGTCCGCGGCTCTCCTCACGTCGTACGAGGGAGCGCGAGCCCGCCTCGATGCGCGCCACCAACAGGCCCGCGACCAGCTGGCCGAGATCGCTGCGGCGAAGCAGCGGGCGGCTGCCGAGAAAGCGCTCACGCTGGAGAAGGCCGCGGCCGCCGAGGAGCTGCTGGCCGAGCTGGAGGATGCCCGGGCCGAGCGCAGAGCGGCCGCCGCTGAGCCCAGCCGGGCTGACTCGCGCCCACAGCCGTCGCCGACAGACTCCAGCGGCAGCCAGACGCCAGCCGAACCCTCGCCGGCACCGGTCAGCGGTGGCGCCGGCACCGCTGTCGCGACTGCGCTCGGCCAGGTCGGCGACGCGTACGCGTACGGCGCGGCCGGCCCGGAGGCATTCGATTGTTCCGGTCTGACGATGTTCGCCTGGGCCGCCGCTGGTGTCTCGCTGCCGCACTCGGCCTCGATGCAAGCCGGCATGGGCGTCCCCGTGGCCTACTCCGACCTGCAGCCGGGTGACCTGGTGTTCTACTACTCGCCGATCAGCCACGCCGGGATGTACATCGGCAACGGCCAGCTAGTACATGCCGCGAACGAGAGCGCTCCGGTCGAGGTCGTCGATGTCGACCTGATGCCGATCACCGCGATCCGGCGCGTCGGCTGACCAGTTGCCGTGGCGCGCGTGACCAGCTGCCGCGGAGCGCGTGCCTACGATCACTGGGGTGAGCTCGGCTGAGCGGCGCGCGCCCTGGGCTTGGCTGGCCCTGACCACGCTGACCCTGGTCGTCCTCGCCGCGGTGCTGGTGCCGTGGGACTGGCTGCCTGGGGGGAGCTCGGCGTCGGTGGACCCCACCGCCGGGCTGCCCGCGGACACGCTGGCCGCCATCGACGACTACCGAGACACCGTGGTGCCGCTCGGGCTGGCCGGCACCGCCGTCTCGCTGGCCGTGGCGCTTGGCCTGGCCCTGACGCCGATCGGCGCGCGGCTGGTGCGTCGCCTGCCGGGTCAGCGATGGTGGCCGCTGCACCTCGCGGTGACCGTGCTGACGCTCATCGTCATCGGCCGGCTGGCCGTGCTGCCGCTGGCGGTGCCCGCCGAGCTGGCCCAGCGGGACGCCGGCCTGTCCACGCAGAACTGGCCGAGCTGGACGCTCGACGTCGCGCGCGGAGTACTGGTCGAGGCGGTCGCCACCACGCTGGCCCTGCTGGTGATCGTCGGCCTCGCCCGTTGGGGGCGGCAAGGCTGGTGGTGGCTTGCGTCGGTGCTGGCCGGTGCGTTCGTGGTCGCCGGGTCATTTCTCTACCCGCTGCTCGTCGAGCCGGTCTTCAACGACTTCGAGCCGATGCGGGCCGGTCCGCTGCGCACGTCCCTGGTCGAGCTTGCCGCCGAGGACGGGATGGCCGTGGACGAGGTGCTGGTCGCCGACGCGTCACGCCGGACGACGGCGCTGAACGCGTACGTGTCCGGTCTCGGCTCGTCGCGGCGGATCGTCGTCTACGACACCCTGCTGGACGGCGCACCGGACGACCAGGTGCGGCTGGTGGTGGCGCACGAGCTCGGCCATGCGGAAGCCGACGACGTGCTGGTCGGCACCAGCCTGGGTGCGCTGGGTGCTGTGGCGGGGATCACGCTGCTGGTCCTGGTCGCGGGCTCCGGTCCCGTACGTCGGCGCAGCAGCGTCAGGACACTCGGTGCGGTGGAGGTGGTGCCGCTGGCGCTTGGCCTGGCGGCGGTGGCGACGCTGCTCTCGCTGCCGGCGCAGAACCTGGTGAGCCGGGCGGTGGAGGCGCGGGCCGACGTGCACGCCCTAGGGCTCACCGGCGATGTGCGGACGTTCGCGGCGATGCAGCGGCGGCTGGCGACGGCGAACCTGTCGGATCCGGATCCGCCGCGCTGGTTGTACGGGTGGTTCGCGACTCATCCGACGGTGACCGAGCGGATCGCGCTGGCGCGGGGATGGGAACGGGGACCGTCCGCTCAGTCGCAGGTTGTCGAAGAACCGCTCGCGGCGAGGGAATCACAGGGTGCGCTCATGGTCCCCTGTGTGGTCTGTCCCAGCACTAGTACCCCGGCTACGACGATCGCGGCGATGAACGCGGCGATGAGTCCGTATTCGACAGCCGATGCGCCGGTCTCTTGACGCCCGTCGAGGCGGAGGAAGCCAAGTGCGCGCATGATGTGCTCCAGGGCTCGAGAGTGAGCGAGGGGGTCGTGACCGTGGTCACGACCCCCTTGGTCTGATCAGTGCTTTGATCCGAGGATCAGGCGCCGCCAGTGATGCCGTCGTTGGTGTCGTTGAACGCGCCGAGAACGGTCTGGCCGAGCGTCGCGACGGCCAGCACGATAATCGCGGCGATCAGGGCGACGAGCAGGCCGTACTCCACTGCGGAGGCGCCCTTGTCGTCGCGGGTCTGGGTCAGGAACAGGTGGGTGCGGACTGCGAGCTTCATGGTGCCCTCCGAGGGAGTTTGGTTGCGCCCCCCGTTGGGACGCCGTGTTGTTAACTCGAATTCTGTAGCCTCGCAGTCACTCTGGGTATCCGTTAGGCGGCCATACCCCGTTGCCGAACGGACTATCGCCTCATCGGCAAGCCGGTCAACTGCCCGTATCACGCGTCACCGCAGGTCACAGCGGTCCCTCAGGCGATGTTCAGGAACAGGACGGCACGACACCGCGATCAGATCTGGGAGGACGCGGCGCCCTTGATCAGCCCGGCCCGGATCGCGTTCATGATCGCCTGGGCGCGGTTGGCGGCACCGAGCTTGTCGTAGATCTTCGAGATGTGCGTCTTGGCCGTCGACTCCGAGATGTACAGCTTGCGCGAGATCGCCGCCACGCCGAGACCTTCGGCCAGCAGGTCGAGCACCTCACGTTCCCGTGGGGACAGCTGCGGACCGGTCGGCTTGAGTCGCCGCTGCATCGCCTCGGCGAGGTCCGGCGCGGTGAACGAGCGCGGTGAGACCGCGGCGTGCCGCGCGGCAGCGACCACGTCCTCAGCCGGAGCGTCCTTTGGTACGAACGCGGACGCGCCCGCGTCCAGCGCCGAGAACAGCTGTTCATCGCCGGCATACATCGTCAGCACCACGATGCCGAGGCCCGGCACGTGCTGGCGCATCTTGCGCACAAGGTCGAGGCCGGAGCCGTCGGGGAGGCGGACGTCGATGACGACGACCTGGGGTTTGAGCGAGGCCACCATCTGCTCGCCCTGCCCTAGGTTGGCGGCCTCACCGACCACGGTGAAGTCCTCGTTGCGCTCGAAAGCGCGGCGCAGACCCTGCCGGATGAGGTCGTGATCGTCGATGAGCAGGACCGAAGTCACCATGGCCGCTTGTCCCCTTTGCACAGCTGTAGTCACCACGCTGGAGCGTGGTGGTGGTATCACGCTAAGTGATCAACCGGTGTTCGTGCGCGAATTTTGTGGCTTTTTTCTTCGATCCTCCAGAACGAGGATCACCTCGGTGCCCGCGCTACCGGTGGTCTTGTTGCGCACCCGGAGCACCCCGCCGACCCGATCGGCGCGCTCGCGCATGGTGCGCATGCCGAAGCTGTCCTCGCGCGCGACCCCGAGGCCGCGCCCGTCGTCGATGACCGTCAACCGGGCGTACGGTGACTCCACGGCCAGCGAAACGTGCAGGTTGCGCGCCCCGGAGTGCTTGCGGGCGTTGGTGATCGCCTCCTGCGCGATCCGCAGGATCTCGGTCTCGGTCTGGGCGGGCAGTCGCTTGGTGCCCTCGGCCAACGACAGGTGCACCGTCATCCCCGACCGGCTGCCGATGAGGCGTACATGGTCGGCCAGCACTGCGCCCAGACTGGCTGTCGGGCTTACGTCGCTGCGAAGGTCAAAGATGGACAACCGCAGCTCGCTGGTGAGCCGGGTCAGCTCCTGGCGCAGCTGCAGCAGGTCGTCGCGGCGCTGCCCGTCGGCGTCGGCGACCATGCCGTCCACCAGGTAGCCGACCGAGGCGATCTCCTGTGCGATGCCGTCGTGGATCTCTCGAGCCAGCCGCCGACGCTCTTCGGCGGTGGCCAGCGAGCGAACCTCGTCGAAAAGCATCGCGGTGTCCAACCGAACGCAGTGCTCGGACAGCGCGGCACGCAACCCCTTGAGCTCGGGCCCGGTCAGAGTGCGGTCGGTCTCGACCACGGCCACCCCGATGACTCGCACTCCGACCTGCAGCGGGATCGCCAGCCGGATGTAGCGGGTGCTCCCGGGCGGCCCCGACGGTCGCTGCACCGGTGCCTCGTTGGTCCAGGCGTCCATCACCAGGGGGTCGTCCGCGGTCAGGTCACGGGCGGCGCCGTCACCGATCTCGGCCAGCGGCTGCGGAGGACCGCTGTCGGAGCGGGCCAGCACCACGGCCAGGGAGACGTTGGCCCGCTGGTCGATCTCGGTGAGGATCTGCTGGGCGATCCCGACCGGGTCGAGACCC